>Ga0208736_1000410_pt1 | contig 12432 bp, 11 predicted proteins | sample AntDryMetagUQ255_FD_188090 | JGI IMG/M metagenome (GOLD analysis project Ga0208736, IMG submission 188090) | Polar desert microbial communities from Antarctic Dry Valleys - UQ255 (SPAdes) | ecosystem: Environmental > Terrestrial > Soil > Desert | place: Antarctic Dry Valleys | collected 2008-12-31 | reverse complement strand
CGTCGCCGCCGTTATTGCCCCGGCCGACGACGATGCGAATCGGTCCTGGACGCCCTCCGGCGTCGGCCGCCTCGGCGGTGATCCGGGCCAGGCCCTCACCCGCCCGCTCCATGAGCTCGAGCGACGGCACGCCTCGCTCCTCGCTGGCGAACGAGTCCGCCGCGCCCATCTCCCCGGCGTCGAAGAGAGGGTCGAGCCAGGCCGGGAGCGTCACGCAGCCAGAGTATCCGGCAAGCGGGTGCGCGATCCGCGCGTGCCTGGCTCAGCCGCGGTGGGAGGCGCGACGGATGCGGCGCAGCAGCGCGGTCGCGCCGGCAGTGGTGCGCGTGTGGGTAAGGGAGATCACCGGGTCGACCTCGAGCTCGCGGGCGCGGTCGGCCAGCGTCCCGCACAGGTGCACGCGCGGCGGCCCGCCGGCGGCAACGACCTCGACGTCGCGGAAGCTCCACGCCGAGACCCCAAGCGCCTTGGCCACCGCCTCCTTGGCGCAGAAGCGCGCGGCCAGGTGACGGGCCGGGCGGGGACGCGCGGCCGCGTAGGCGCGCTCTCTGTCGGTGAAGAGGCGCTCGGCCAGCCGCGGCCGGCGCGCGAGCGCCCGCTCGAGCCGGTCGATCTCGAGCATGTCGAGCCCGATCCCGAGCCCTGGAGCGACCGGGGAGTCCACCGAGCGGCCTACTCCACCGTGACGGTCTTGGCCAGGTTGCGCGGCTGGTCCACGTTGAGCCCGCGCGCCCGCGCGACCCGGTAGGCCAGCAGCTGGAGCGGCACGATGGCGAGCACGGGCTGGAGCATCCAATCGGTGCGCGGAATCTCGAGGACCTCCTCGGCGTACTCGGCCACGCGCGCATTGCCCTCGGTGGCCACCGCGACGACGTGGGCCCCGCGGGCGCGGACCTCGGCGGCGTTCGAGAGCACCTTGTCGAGCACCGGCGAGTCGGTGGCGACGCAGACCACGGGCGTGCGCTCGTCGAGCAGGGCGATCGGGCCGTGCTTCATCTCGCCGGCGGCGTAGGCGTCGGTGGGGACGTAGGAGACCTCCTTGAGCTTGAGCGCGCCCTCGAGGGCGACCGGCAGCCCGACGTGGCGGCCGAGATAGAGGAAGAAGCCGGCGTCGCGCCAGCGGTGGGCAATCTCCGTGGCCGGACCGTCCGTTCGCTCGATGACCTGCTCCACCAGCCGAGGCAGGCTCTCCATGTCGCGCAGGAGGTCGGAGAGACCCGCCGGCGAGAGCGTTCCGCGCAGCTCGGCGAGCTTGAGCGCGATCAGGTACATGACCGCGACCTGCGCGAGGAAGGTCTTCGTGGCCGCCACGCCGATCTCGAGCCCGGCGCGCGTGTAGACCACGCCGTCGGAGTCGCGCGTGGCCTGGGAGCCCATGACGTTGGTGATCGCCAGTACGCGGGCGCCGCGGGCGCGGGCCATGCGCATGGCGGCGAGCGTGTCGGCGGTCTCACCGGACTGCGAGATGCCGACGACGAGGTCGCCGGGACCGACGATCGGGTCGCGGTAGCGCCACTCCGAGGCGATGTCCATCTCCACCGGGACGCGCGCCCACGCCTCGATGGCGTAACGGCCGACGAGGCCGGCGTGGTAGGAGGTCCCGCAGGCCACGATGACGATCCGCCGCAGCGCGCGCAGCTCGTCGTCGGAGATGCCGATCTCCCCGAGCTCGACGCGGTCGCCGCAGACCCGGTCGGCGATGGTCTCGGCCAGCGCGGCCGGCTGCTCGTGGATCTCCTTGAGCATGAAGGTCTCGTAGCCGCCCTTCTCGGCGGCCTCCTCGCTCCAGTCGATGTGCTCGATCCGCCGAGGGATGGGCAGGCCGGCCGGATCGAGGAACTCCGCGGAGTCGGGACGCACGGCGACGATCTCGCCGTCCTCGACGAGCTTGACCTCGCGCGTCTCGCGCAGGAAGGCGGGGATGGCGGAGGCGATGAAGTGCTCACCCTCCCCCACGCCGATGACCAGCGGGCACTCGCGCCGGGCGGCGACGAGCAGGTCTGGGTCGTAGGCGCAGGCGGCGACGAAGGCGAAGTGGCCGTGAAGCTCGCCGTAGGCGGCGCGCACGGCCTCCACGAGGTTGCCCTCGTAGTGGCTCGACAGGAGGTGGGCCACGACCTCGGCGTCGGTGTCCGAGGTGAAGGCGGCGCCCGCAACCTCGAGCTCGCGCCGCAGCTCGAGGTGGTTCTCGACGATGCCGTTGACGACGACGTGGATCCGCTCCGTCGTGTCGAAGTGAGGATGGGCGTTGTCCTCGGTGACCAGACCGTGCGTGGCCCAGCGGGTGTGGCCGATCCCGGTCGTCGCCTCACGGGTGGCGGAGGCGAGCGCCGGCCCGCCGCCTCCGACCCAGGCCGGCTCGGAGGCCTCGCTCGCGGCGACCGCCTCGCGCAGGCGGGAGAGGTTGCCGACCGAGCGGACGAGATCGACCTCGCCGTCGCCCACGAGGGTCAAGCCGGCGGAGTCGTAGCCACGGTACTCGAGCTTCTCGAGGCCGCGGAGCAGGAGCTCCCGGCAGGGCCGCGATCCGACGTATCCGACGATCCCGCACATGGTTGAAGGCTGTCCCCAGTGTCGCTTGCGACTCGGCCGCCTCGCTCCCCGGCCGGCCCTAAACGTCGAAAGCCGCATTCGACGCGGCTTTCCCAGCCCCTCTCGCTGAGCGGCGAAGATCGAGCCTAACAGCGCGGGGCGGACACATCGTCCCGCCGGGGGGAAACCTGAAGCGGAGGAAAACCCGCTACGAGCGAGAAACCAAGGTCACGCGAGCTCACGCTCGACCACGCCGACCAGGCGCCCGAGGGCGGCCTGGCAGCGCTCCGGCGTGGGCGCCTCGACCATGACCCGCACCACGGGCTCGGTCCCCGAGGGGCGAATCAGCACCCGTCCCTCGCCGGCGAGCGCCCGATCCTCGGTCTCCGCCGCCGCCCAAACCGCGGCGGCCTCCTGCACCGCCTCCCGGTCGCGCACGCGCACGCTCGTGAGGCATTGCGGCAGCTTCTCCATGGCGTGGCGCTCGGCCATCTCGCTCCCGCCGAGCGCCTCGAGGACGAGCAGCGCGGCGGCCACCCCGTCGCCGGAGGCGACGAACCCGGTGTCGATGATGTGGCCGGACTGCTCGCCGCCGAGCGCCCAGCCGCGGCGGACGAGCTCGAGCAGAACGTTTCGGTCCCCCACGGCCGTGGTGGCGACCTCGACCCCGGCCGCCTCCATGGCGCGATGGAAGCCGTAGTTGGTCATGACCGTAACCGCCACCCCGTTGCCCGCGAGGCGACCCTCGGCCCGCAGGTGCAGCGCGGCGAGGGCGATCAGCTCGTCGCCGTCCACCACCTCGCCGCGGCGGTCGGCGGCGAGCACCCGGTCGGCGTCGCCGTCGAAGGCGAACCCGGCGTGGAAGCCGCCGGCCGCGACCCGCTCGCCCAGGGCCTCGACGTGGGTCGAGCCACAGCCGGCGTTGATGTTGCGCCCGTCGGGAGCATCAGCGAGGACCTCGATCTCGGCGCCGAGACGACGGAAGATCTCGGGGCCGAGGCGGTGGGCCGCGCCGTTGGCGCAGTCGAGCAGGATCCTCCGGCCGGAGAGGTCGAGCCGCGCGAAGCGCGTCTCGAGCGCGCGCAGGTAGTCGGCGGCGGCGCCGTGCAGCGGCTCGACGCGGCCCGGCGATGGCGCGCTCGGCCCGCTGCGGCGACTCGCCCCGGCGCGAACGGCGGCCTCGATTCGCGCCTCGGCCTCGTCGGAGAGCTTCATCCCGTCGGCGCCGAAGAACTTGATGCCATTGTCGCCGTAGGGGTTGTGCGAGGCCGACACCACAGCGCCGAGGTCGAGGCCGAGGAGGGTGACGAGGAGGGCGCAGGCGGGCGTCGGGAGCACACCGCCGAGCAGGGCGTGACCGCCGCCGGCCGCGATCCCCGCGGACAGGGCGCCCTCGAGCATCGGGCCCGACTCGCGCGTGTCCCGGACCACGAGGACGCGGGGCGCCGCCCTGTCGGTGACGCTCACGATGGCGCGCCCGAGCGCGAGCGCGAGCTCGGGCGTGATCAGCTCACCGACCGGGCCCCGCACCCCGTCGGTGCCGAACAGGCGCCGGACCGCCGGATCGCCCTCGAGCCGGCGCTCCGCCGGCGGCGCAACGCTCGCCCCGCTCACCAGGTGGACTAGCGCTTCGAGAACTGCGGCCGCTTGCGTGCCTTCTTGAGCCCCGCCTTCTTGCGCTCCTTGGCCCGCGCATCGCGGGTCAGGAAGCCGTGGCGCTTGAGCTCGCCGCGCAGGGCGGGGTCGGCCTCGACGAGGGCCCGGGCGATCCCGTGGCGCAGCGCGCCCGCTTGAGAGGAGACGCCGCCCCCGTGCAGCCGGGCTACGACGTCCATGCGGTCCTCGAAGCCCGTTCTCTGCAGCGGCTGGCGCGCTGCGATCTGGAGCGTCGCACGGGGGAAGAACTGCTCGAGCGAACGCCCGTTGATGGTGTAGGTGCCGCTTCCGGGGCGCAGGATCACGCGGGCCACGGAGGTCTTGCGCTTGCCGGTGGCGCGGTAGCGCGCGTCGGCGCCCAGGTCGAGCACCGCGCGGGGCTCGGGCTCGGGCGCCTCGCGATCGGTCGGCTCGGACGCCGCGTCTGGGTCACCGGCGGCCGCCGCCTCCGCCTCGAGCTCGGCCTCGGGGTCTGTCTCGGCGTAGCGCGAGTAGTCGGGCTCGTCGGTGGTCGGCGGCTGCTCGAGCACGAGGTCGGGCTCGAGATGGGCTCCGGGAATCGACTCCTCGGCGGTTGGGCGGTCGCCCGCGCCGCTGCGGCTGCTGTCCGGGCGCGCGGGCTGGGAGGACTCCGCCGTCGTCTCCGCGGCCGCGACGTCCTCGGGATCCTCGACCGGCAGCGGCGGGGGCGCCTGATCGGGAACGGCCGACTGCGGACGCTCGGGCTCGGAGTCCGCTACGGACTCGGTGTCGGTGGTGGGGCCATCGGCGGCCTCGCTCGCGGGAGCGGCAGGCTCCTCGCCGGCCTCGCTCTCCGTCATGCCAGGCTCTTGGCCGGGCCCACTCTCGGGCGCGGGCACCGGGTCGCTCCCGGGCGCGGCAGGGCCCTCGCCGGTCCTGACGTCCTCGTCCGCTTCCGCCTCCGCCGCACGGCCGGCCTCGGCGTGCTCGTGCGGAGCGGCCTCGGGCGGCCGCTCCTCCTCGTCGGGCTGGTCGGGGGGTTCGGCGTCGGTCATCGGGTCTCGATCTCCATCGGTTGCGGCTGCTGGGCGACGTGGGGGTGTTCCGGCCCGGCGTAGATCTTGAGCTTGCGCAGCTGCTGGCGGGCGAGGCGGCTGCGCGGCAGCATCCCCTTGACCGCGAGACGGATGATCTCCTCGGGTCGGCGCGCCTGCATCTCGGCGAAGGTGCGCTCGCGCAGGCCTCCGGGGTAGCCGGAGTGACGGTAATAGCGCTTCTGCTGGCGCTTCTTGCCGGTGACCTCGATCTTCTCGGCGTTGACCACGATCACGAAGTCGCCGGTGTCGCAGTGGGGCGTGTACTCGGGCTTGCGCTTGCCGCGCAGGGCGTCGGCGATCCGCGTCGCCAGGCGGCCGAGGGTGTGGCCCGTCGCGTCGACGACGATCCAGTGGCGCTCGCGGTTGGCGGGGGTGGCTACGTAGGTCTTCATCTCAAATGGGGTTGGGGCGCGGGCGCGTCAAGTCCGTGCGCCCGCGCGGCCGCCTATGTTGACACAGGGGCGGAGGAGCGTCCATCGGCGCACTCCGGGTCACCTGCGCACCAGGAGCTCGCGCGGGGCGAGGTGGAGCGGGAAGACAGTCGGTCTAAGGGACAGCTCGCGGCGCGCGTCCCCCAAGAGAGTATGGGGGTCGATGTCGTCCGCGAGCCAAGCGCGTACGGCAGGAACTACGTCGATCTCGTTCGCGAACTGATGAAGCGGCCGCGCCGCCCTAGCCTGTGCCTCGGCGCCAGTGCGGAACATGCTCACCAATCTCGAGCCAGCAGGTCGTTCCCTATTCCCACTCGATCGTGCCCGGCGGCTTCGAGGTGATGTCGAGCACGACCCGATTGACCGCCGGCAGCTCGTTGACCATCCGCGCCGCGATCCGCTCCAGCAGGTCGTGCGGAAGCCGGGCCCAGTCGGCGGTCATGGCGTCGTCGCTCGTGACCGCGCGGATGGCGATCACATGGCCATAGGTGCGCTCGTCGCCCTGGACGCCGACCGTGCGCAGCTCCGCGGGCAGGACGCAGAAAGACTGCCACAGCTCGCGGTAGAGGCCGGCGGCGCGGATCTCCTCCTGGAGCACGAAGTCGGCGTCGCGCAGGACCGCGAGCCGCTCGCGGTTGACCTCGCCGCCGACGATGCGGATGGCGAGGCCGGGCCCCGGGAAGGGCTGGCGCCAAACCATCCGCTCGGGCAGGCCGAGCTCGGCGCCGACGGCGCGGACCTCGTCCTTGAACAGCGCCCGCAGCGGCTCGACCAGCTCGAGCTCGAGGTCCTCCGGCAGGCCGCCGACGTTGTGGTGGGACTTGATCGTCGCCGCGCCGGTGGACCCGCCGGACTCGATCACGTCGGAGTAGAGCGTGCCCTGGACGAGGTAGCGCGGATCGCCGAGGCGCCCCGCCTCCTCCTCGAAGACGCGAATGAACTCCTCGCCGATGGCCTTGCGCTTGCGCTCGGGGTCGGTTACGCCGGCGAGGCGGTCGAGGAAGCGATCCTCTGCTTGGGCGACGACGAGGGGCACGTGGAAGTGGTCGCGAAAGGACGCGACGACCTGCTCGGCCTCGTTGCGCCGCAGCAGCCCGTGGTCGACGAAGACGCAGGTCAGCTGGTCGCCGACCGCGCGGTGCACGAGCAGCGCGGCGACCGAGGAGTCGACCCCGCCCGAGAGCCCGCAGATCACCTTGCCCTCCCCCACCTGCTCGCGCACGCGGTGGATCTGATCCTCGACCACCTGGGCCGCCGTCCAGGTCTCTTCGCAGCCGCAGATCCCGGTGAGGAAGGTCTCGAGGATCGCGGTGCCGTAGGGCGTGTGGACGACCTCGGGATGGAACTGGATTCCGTAGAGACCGCGCTCGGGGTTCTCGAGCGCGGCCACGGGAGAGCTCGGCGAGGAGGCCAGGGCGGTGAACCCGGGCGGCGGCTCGAACACGCTGTCGCGGTGGCTCATCCAGCAGCTCTGCTCGGCCGGGAGGCCGGCGAAGAGCCGCCCGGGCTCGCGCACGTGGAGCTCGGAGCGCCCGAACTCGCCAGCCTCGGCCAGCTCGACGCGGCCGCCGAGCTCGCGCGCCATGGCCTGCATGCCGTAGCAGATGCCGAGCACGGGTACGCCGAGATCGAGCAGCTCGGTGCGCAGCCGCGGCGCCTCGTCGGCGTAGACCGAGGCCGGGCCGCCGGAGAGGATGAGCCCGCGCGGGGCACGCCGGCGGATCTCCTCGAGCGCGACGTCGTGGGGCAGGAGCTCCGAGAAGACGCCGCACTCACGCACCCGGCGGGCGATCAGCTGGGAGTACTGGCCGCCGTAGTCGAGGACAAGGACCTCTTGGGCCGCGGCGGCCCCTCCGTCCGCGAGCGCGCCGGGCGCAGCGGCGTCGGTGCGGACGTCATCGACCTCAGGTGGCGACCCTCCGCGCAGGTCGCCGGCACGCTGTCGCGGCGCGGCCGGTCGCGGGGTCGCGACCTCGGTCACCCGCGCAGGAGGGCCCCTGAGCCGGCCCCGGCCGACACGCCCACCGGCTCTCCCGAGCTCTCGAGGCTCCGTTCCGGGGCCCCGGAGGCGACCTCGACCAGCGGCTCCGGCTCCTCGACCGGCGGACCGGCCGGGGAGTCGCCCTCACCCATGACCCCGTCGCCCGAGGGCGGTGCGGGCGCCGCCGCGGCCGCGCGGGTCGCGCCCATGCCGACCGACTGCTCGCGCTGGAGCAGCTTGCCCTCGGTCTGAAGCGCCGGGGCCACCATCACCTCGGCGCGGTGGAAGGAGGGGATGTCCTCGTGGCCGCAGGTGGCCATCGAGGTGCGCAGGCTCCCGACGAGGTTGAAGGTGCCGTCGTTCTCGTGCGCCGGGCCGAGCAGGATCTGCTCGAGCGTCCCGTTCTGGGTGGTCTTGATGCGGGCGCCGCGCGGGAGCGAGGCATGGAAGGTCGCCATCCCCCAGTGGTATCCGGAGCCGGGGGCCTCGTACGCGCGCGCGAGCGGAGAGCCGACCATCACCGCGTCGGCGCCGCAGGCGAAGGCCTTGGCCACGTCGCCGCCGGTGCGCATGCCCCCGTCGGCGATGACCTTGACGTACTCGCCGGTCTCGAGCATGTGCTGCGAGCGCGCAGCCTGGACGTCGGCGATGGCCGTCGCCTGAGGCACGCCGATCCCGAGCACCCCGCGCGTCGTGCACGCCGCCCCGGGGCCCACCCCTACGAGCACGCCGACGGCGCCGGTGCGCATGAGGTGCAGGCCGGTCGAGTACGAGGCGCAGCCGCCGACGACGACGGGACAGGGGACCTCGTTGGTGAACTCCTTGAGGTTGAGCGGCTCGGAGCTCGTGGATACGTGCTCCGCCGAGATCACCGTCCCCTGGATGACGAGGATGTCGAGGCCGGCCTCGAGCGCGACCTCGTAGTGCTCGCGCACCCGCTGAGGGGTCAGCGAGGCGGCGCAGACCACGCCCTGATCCTTGATCTCCCGCACGCGCCGGGCGATCAGGTCGTCCCGCACGGGAGCGGCGTAGACGCGCTGCATCTCGGCCGTGGCCCGCTCGGGCGGCAGCTCGGCGATGCGGGCGAGCTCGGCGGCGGCATCCTCGTAGCGGGTCCATACGCCTTCGAGGTTGAGCACGGCGAGACCGCCGAGCGCGCCCATGTGCGCCGCCATCGCCGGCGAGACGACCCCGTCCATCGCCGCGGCGAGGATCGGTAGCTCGAAGCGGTAGGGACCGAGCGTCCAGGTGATGTCGATGTCGTCAGGGTCTCGCGTCCGCCGGGAAGGAACGATCGCGATGTCGTCGAATCCGTAGGCGCGGCGACCCTTCTTGCCTCGGCCGATCTCAACTTCCATGGCGTCATCCTATGGGTGGGGGCGGACTGACCGGCGAGCCTACCAACGACCGCCGCGGCCCCGAGCTCGCCGGCTGGACGCCGGACCTAAGGGACGGCGGGCTCCTCCACCTGCTCCACGCGCACCTCTGCGAGCAGGCGCTCGACCACCTTCGGGTCAACCACGCCCGCGCCGAAGTGCTGGGTCGACTCGGCCCCGCAGGCGGTGGCGAAACGCAGGCACTCCTCAGGCGTGTCGCCGCCGTAGCGCGCCGCGACGTAGCCGGCCAGGAACGCGTCGCCGGAGCCGACCGAGGAGACCGGTTCGAGCGCCTCGATGACCACGCGGCGCAGGCGGCGCTCGGGCTCGGCGCCGACCAGCGCCAGGCAGCCGGAGGACATGGTCATGACGGCCTCGCGCGCGCCGAGCTCGACGATCGAGCGCAGCGCCGCCGCGCGGTCGGAGTCGTCACCGAACTCGTGGCCCACGAGCTCCTCCGCCTCGGGCTCGTTGGGGCTCACGACGGTCGGCTCGGCCCGGGTGGCGAGCCGCAGCGGCTCCCCCTCGGCGTCGAGCACCGTGGTCACCCCGAGCCGGCCGACCTCCTCGACGAGGCGCGCGTAGAGCGACGGCTCGATCCCGCGCGGGAGGCTGCCCGAGAAGACGCACATGGCCGCGCCCTTGGCCAGGTAGAGGAGCTTGTCGACGAACAGGTCGAGCTCCGCCTCCGAGACGGCGGGGCCGCGCTCGTTGATCTCGGTCTGCTCGCCCGAGGTCGGGTCGACCACCGCCGTCGAGGTGCGCGACTCCTCGCGGATGCGCACGAAGTCGTTGAGGACCGCGTCGCCGGTCAGCTGCTCGATGATGCGCGTACCGGTCGAGCCGCCGGCCACGCCGGTGGCGATGACCGGCTGACCGAGCGCCTTGAGCGTGCGAGCGACGTTGACTCCCTTGCCGCCCGCCATCGAGGCCTGCTCGACCGCGCGGTGGCGGCGGCCGAGGGCGAAGTTCGGGACGGCGAGGGTCTTGTCGATCGCCGCGTTGAGGGTGACGGTGATGATCATGGTCGGCGGGTCGGCGGGCTCGAGAGCGGGCCTCGGTCGATACGCGGGGAGGTCGGCGGGAGATGACTCATTTGATCGGCGTCCGGCGCCGCCGGCGACTTCGCGCGCGCACCGTGGCCCCGACGATGGCGGTAACGACCAGCGAGGTCAAGGCCAGAGCCAGACCCGTGGGCGAGCGCAGGTCGGAGAACGGCTCAGGGGCGGGAACGGCGCTCGCGGTGAGAAGTGGAGCGCTCGAGAGCACCCGCGCGCCGTCACGAACCTCGAGCGTGCCGATGCGCCGCCCGGCTGCAAGCGGCCCCTCGATTTCCTCGGGCACGCGAACCCGGGTGGCCGGGGAGCGCCCGCGGCGGACGGTCGCGGTGAGCCCGCGCGGAGTGGCTACACCGACGGCCAGTTCGTCGCGGCCGTCGACGGGCCGGCGCGCTACCGACCGCCCGGGGACGGCCACGCGCACGCGGCGAAACTGGTCGAGCCCGAAGCGCAGGAGGTCGAGCGTGGACTGGTTGCGGGAGAGCTCGCTCGGGGCGCCGAGCACGACGCTCACCACCTCGGCCCCGCGGCCCTTGCCGGCGCCGACGAGCACGTAGCGGGCGCCTTGGGTATAGCCCGTCTTCACCCCCTCGACAAAGGGATAGGCGCCGACGAGGGTGTTGCGGTTGCGCACCGTGCGCCGGCGCTCGCCGCTGCGCAGCCGAGCCTGGGTGCGGTCCACGGTGGCGGCGAAGCGCGGATCGCGCAGGAGCACGCGCGCCAGCGAGGCGAGATCGCGCGCCGACGAACGATTGCGGCGGGAGTCGAGGCCCACCGGATTCGAGTAGCTCGTCGAGCGCAGGCCGAGCTCGCCCGCACGCCGGTTCATGTCGCGCACGAAGGCGCGCCGCGAGCTGGAGACGTTGGTGGCGATCGTGACCGCGGCGTCGTTCGCGCTCTCGAGCAAGAGCGCGGTCAGGAGGTCGCGCACGCGCATGCGCTCACCGGTCTCGAGGCCGATCTGCGACTCGATGGCCGCGGCCTCGTAGCGAGGCGCGGTGAAGACCTCCTGCGGACGGGCCCGCTCCATGACGAGCAGCGCCGTCATGAGCTTCGTGGTGCTCGCGATCTGGTGGCGCTCGTCGGCGCCGTCTGCGAGCAGGACCTCGCCCGAGCGGGCGTCGACGACGATCGCCGCCTTGGCGTCGGGATCCGGCCGCGGCACGCCGGCCGAGGCGACCGCCGCGGCCGCGGCGGTCGCGAGCACGACGATCGCGACGAGGGCCGCCCGGGCGGCGAAGCGCCGCGCTCGAGCGGCCGAGGCGCTCATTCGCGCAGCCTGATCCTCTGGCCCGCGCTGAGCGCCTGTGGATCGAGCTGGGGATTGAGCTCCTGGATGCGCTCCACGCTGACCTCCTTGTCACCGGCTATCGAGCCGAGCGTGTCGCCGGCCTTGATGGTGTAGGAGGCCGAGGCCCTCGAGCGCTCGCGCCGTCCGCGGGGGCGCTCGGAGCGCTCGCCCTGCCGTTCGGCGGAGGAGCTGGCGCTGTCGGCGCTCTCGCTCGAAGCGCCGCCGGAGAGCGCTCCGGAGGTGATCAGGATGATCAACAAGGCAACCGCGAAGACGCCCACGGCCACCGGAGCGAGCAGGCGCAGATTGGGACCCGGGCTGTCCGGCATGGCGCGCATGGTATCCGGGCGATCGGCAACGGCCCTCTCCGCGGTCGCAGACGAGCCTCGTGCGCTCAGCGCGAGAGCGCCCAGGTCTCCGCCCGGAGGTCCTCGGCGGCGGCTCGGGCCGCGGCCGCCGGGTCGCTCCCGCTCGAGCGGTGCGCGTCGACGATGGAGCGCGAGGCGGTGACGAGGCCGGCCGCGGGATGCGGCGCGAAGGCCGGCCGCAGGGCGTCGACCTCGCCCCCCTGGGCGCCGACGCCGGGAAGCAGGAAGACGGCGCGCGGCATGAGCTCGCGCAGGCGGGCGAGCAGGTCGGGGCGCGTCGCGCCGGTCACCGCACCCACGGTCGAGAGGCCGCATTCGGCGATCGAGGCGCGTCCGAGCGAGTCCACGAGCTCCGCCAGGCGCTCGTGGAAGGGCGTCTCGGGCGCGGGACGATCCTGGAGCTCCGCCGCGCCCGGGTTCGAGGTGCGCACGAGGCAGAAGCAGCCCGCGCCGGCCGTCGCAGCCGCGTCGGCGAGCGGCTCGAGGGCGTCGCGGCCGAGCAGGGGATTGGCGGTGAACGCATCGGCCCCGAGGCCGGGGACGGGACCGAATGGGCCGGGCGTCTGCCCCACGAGGGCCTGCGCGTAGGCCCGGGCGGTGATCGGGACGTCGCCGCGCTTGCCGTCGGCGATCACCAGCAGGCCCTCGTCGCGGGCGGCGGCCGCGACCGTCTCGAGGGCG
>Ga0208736_1000407_pt1 | contig 12502 bp, 15 predicted proteins | sample AntDryMetagUQ255_FD_188090 | JGI IMG/M metagenome (GOLD analysis project Ga0208736, IMG submission 188090) | Polar desert microbial communities from Antarctic Dry Valleys - UQ255 (SPAdes) | ecosystem: Environmental > Terrestrial > Soil > Desert | place: Antarctic Dry Valleys | collected 2008-12-31 | reverse complement strand
CCTACGGGGCGGGCTCGCGCTCGCCCGGCTCCTCCTGGAGGAACGCGTGCACGTCAGCGTTGAAGCGCGCCGGGCGCTCGAACATCGGCGCGTGGCCGGTGTCCTTGTAGATGACCTTGCGCGAGTCGTCGATCAAGCGCTCGAACTCGTCGGCGTCCTTGACCGGGACGAGGCGGTCCTTCTCACCCCAGACGATGAACGTCGGGCAGACGATCTTTGCGAGACGGTCGCGCAGCGGGTAGTGCAACATCGCGTCCAGCGCGGGCATGAAGCCGGGCTTACCCGAGCCCTTGACCTGCTCGAGCACGAGTTCCGGCGCCAAGCGCGCGGGATGGGCGGCGACGAGCAGCAGCAGCCACTCGCGCGTCCGCGCCCGGCGCATCACGGCTTCCGTCATCGACGCCATCCAGCCGAGGTAGAGGAAGGCTGCGTTCTCAGCGCGGTGGCGCAACCCGTGCTGGTGCTGGGTGCGGATCTTGTCGAGGCTCAGCCCCGCGGCCGAGACGAGCACGAGCCGTTCGACGCGGGCCGGGACGGTGAGCGCCAGCTCAGCCCCGACGAATCCGCCCATCGAGTTGCCGACGAGACGGACGGCATCGACGTCGAGCACGTCGAGCAGTTCGTCGATCGTGCGTGCGTAACCGCTCATCGAGAGCTTCTCGGCGGGCATCTCGGATTCGCCGAAGCCCGGCAGGTCGACGGCGATCACGCGGTGGTCGCGGGCGAAGTGGGGAATGTTCTCCAGCCAGTTCTGCCAGCAACCCGACAGGCCGTGGATGAACAGCGCCACCGGGCCCTCGCCGATGTCGACGATGTTCATCAGGCGACCCTGCACGCGCACCCAGCGCAGGTACTTGGGCCAATCGACATCGAGCCACTCCGACCGGCCGACGGTGCCATAGGCGTCCCGCTCTGCTGCGCGGCCGACCCTGTCTCGTGAGGCTATTGCCATGGGCCGAGCATCGTCATGGGTTCCTCTAAGAAAGCCCGCAGATCGGCGTTGAAGCGCTCGGGACGTTCGAGCATGACCATGTGACCTGTGTCCTCGTAGACGACCTTGCGCGCACGGCGGATCAGCCATTCGAACTCGGCCGCGTCGCGCAGCGGGACGAGCCGGTCCTCCTCTCCCCACACGATCAGCGTCGGGCTGTCGATCTCACCGAGACGGTCGCGGATCGGATAGCCCACCATCGCATCCAGCGCGCCGTGAAAGCCGGGCTTGCCGGCGCCGTTGACCTGCTCGAGCATGAGCCGACCGGGCAGCTTCTCGGGGTGCGCGACAACGAGCCGCAGCAGCGCGCGGCGCAGCGTCGGGCTGCGTACGACGATGTCCGAATGTGCGGCGAGCCGCCCGAGCCCGAAGAAGAGGAAGTTCTCGACGCGCGGGCGCAGTCCCTGATTTCGCTCGTTGAGCATGTGCTCCATGCTCAACCCCGCCCCGGCGACGAGCACGAGCCGGTCGACGCGCTCGGGAAGGCGGATCGCGAGGTCGATGCCGACGAAGCCGCCCATCGAGTTGCCGATGATCGTCGCGCTGCCGATCGACAGCGCGGCGAGGAGCTCGTCGAGCATGCGCGCGTAGCCGGGTATCGAGATCGGCTCGGCGGGCATCTCGGACTGCCCGAAGCCGGGGAAGTCGAGCACGATCACACGGTGGTCGCGGGCGAACTCGGGGATCGTCTGCAGCCAGTTCTGCCAGCAGCCCGACAGCCCATGAAGGAAGACGAGCGTCGACGGACCCTGGCCGATATCGACCACGTTGACGAGCCTGCCCTGCACGCGCACCCAGCGCAGGTGGTTGCGCCAGTTGACCTGCATCCAGTCAGTCGTCATGCGGCCTCCAACGCCTCAGTCAGCTTGTCACTGTTCTTGCGCTTTGCCAGCCGCTTGGAGAAGCGCTCGCGGTCGGCGTCCTTGAGCGTCGACATCACGCCCGCCAGTTCGTCCTTGAGGCCGTCCTTCGCCATCGCCTTGAGCAGGCCGTCGAGCACCTTGTCGTCGGTGGCGGCGATCAGCTCGGCGACCTGCAACTGCGTGCGCTGCTCGAGCTCGGCCGCGAAGCCGACGAGCGGCGCCCAAAGGCCATGGTCATTTGCGGCGTGGATGATCTGCTCGAAGATCGAGCGCCCAAAGCCTGTCCCGAGCGCCGCGATGCGGCGGCGCGCCGCGGCCGGCAGCAACGGCAGCAGCACGAGCAGCTCGGCCCACAGCCCGCGCTGTGAGGCGGCGTCGACAATCGACGCCAGCATCGGCCGCGTCTGGATCGAACCCAACTTGGCGAAGCGCGCGCGGCTGTCGGGGCTCATCGCGCGGGTGACCGGCAGCACGTCGGCCCACAGCCCCTCGCGCTGGGCGGTGCGGACCATCCCGTCGAGCACCTCATCGTCCAGCGCCGCCGCGATGTCGCCGAGCTGGCCGCGCTGCTCCTCGGAGACGTAGCTGAGCACGTCGAGCGCCTCGACCCAAAGATCGAGCTCGTGCGCGTTGTGGATGATCGACTCCAGCCGCTCGTCGGAGAGCAGGCCGACGAGCGCGCCGAGGTTGCTCGTGGCCTCAATCACGTAGGCCGTCAGCAGCAGCGTCTCGTCGTCGACGGCGTCGGTCGCGGCGCGCAGCGAGGCTTCGGGCAGATGGCCGACGAAGCCGCCCATCGCGATGAATTCCTCGCGCTCGGCGAGCACGGCCGTGATGTCACCGATCTGCTTGGCGGGGATCTCCGCGATCACGCGGCTGGCGCGGCGCGGGTCGAGCATCACGGCGACCTCAGCGAGAAAGTCCGTCGACAGCCGGCCGGCGATCTCGACCGCACGCGAGGGCTCGAGCAGGCCCGTGACGCGCGCGCACAGCAGCGGGCCGAACGCGCGCTCGCCGATGACCGCGGCGAGCTTGCCGGGAATCAGCTTCGTCGCAGATGCGACACGCTGCAGCATCTGGCGATCGGCGTCGACCATCACGACCGTCACCTGCTCGCGCAGGTCGCGGATGTCCTGCGGTGCGACGTACTGCAGGTAGGCAAGCTGCTCGGGCTCGGTGTCGACGAGCCGCGCAAGCTTGAGGATCTCGACGCCGCCGTTGAGGCTCACGGGCACACCGTCATTTGAAGAGGATCTTGCGGACCGATCCGCGCGCGAGCCTCGGCACGATCGCGAGCGCCTGGTCGATCCCGCTCTCGAGCGCTTGGGACTGGCGCTCCTTGGCCGCGTGCAGGCGGTCGGCGAAATCGGTCAGCTCCTCCTCCTTGAGCGTCGAAAGGCCGTCGGGAACGCGGCCGTCGAGCTCGTTCTCGAGCGTGCGCCGGGCGTCGCTGGTCATGTGCGGTCAGTGCGCATCGAGGGTAAGGTCAGAATGGCGGGTCCACTCAGACCTGCGACGCCGGGGGGGAAATCGGATCACGGCTCACGACGGCGCACCGAACCACAACGCAACGAACTCGTAGACCAGCGGTGACATCCAACGACTCACAACGCGAGCGGCTGTCGGCCCTCGACGCGGCGTTTCTGTCGCTCGAGGCTCCGCACGCGCCTATGCACGTCGGCTGGGCCGCACAGTTCGCCCCGCGCGCGGACGGCTCGCGCCCGAGCTTCGAGGACATTCGCGATCACATCGCCGGCCGTCTGAACCGAGCGCCGCGCTATCGCCAGCGGCTGGCCCAGATCCCATTCGGCCTTGACGACCCGGTCTGGGTCGACGACCCCGATTTCGACATTGCCGACCATGTCCTGCTCGCCGGCCACGGCGACTTCCAGCGCCTCACCGACGAGGTGCTGTCGACGCCGCTGCAGGGCGACCGCGCGCTGTGGGAGCTGTGGATCGCACCGCAGCTCGACGACGGCCAGCTCGGCGTCATCGGCAAGGCCCACCACGCGCTCGTCGACGGCCTTGCCGCCGTCGAGCTGATGGCGCTGCTGCTCGACCCGACGCCCGAGCCCGAGACCGGCGACGGCGAGGAGTGGCAGCCCAAAGCCGGCCCGGGCGGATTCGAGCTCGCCGCCGAGGCCGTGCGCCACCAGGCCGAGCAGGCATTCGAGCTGGCCAAGCTGCCGCTCAGCTACGCGCTCGAGCCGGCTCGGCTGCTCGATCTTCCGGGCCAGGCGTGGCGCGGCACCCGCGCGCTCGTGCACGCGGCGACGCCGCTGGCGCCGCCCAGCCGCCTCAACGGCGAGATGTCCTCGATGCGCCACCTCGCCTGCCACGCACGCTCGCTGGAGGACATCAAGACGATCAAGCGGCGCTTCGGCACGACGGTCAACGACGTGCTGCTGACCGCGACCGCCGGCGCGCTGCGCGAGCTCGCGCAGGAGCGCGGCGAGACGCTGGACTCGATCAAGGCGATGGTCCCGGTCAGCGTGGAGGCGCCGAGCGAGCGCTGGGGCAACCGCTTGGCGTTCCTGTTTCTCGAGCTGCCGACGGCCGAGGCCGATCCGGTCTGGCGCCTGCGCGAAATTCACGTGGCGATGCGCGACCGCAAGCGCGAGCGCGAGCCCGAGGCCGTCGACGCGATCTTCAACGCCGTCTCCTATGCCCCGCGCGCCCTGCGCCGGCTGGCTTCGAGGATCCTTGCGAGCCCGCGCCTGTCAAACCTCACGGTGTCGAACATCCCTGGTCCGCAGATGGCGCTCTACCTCATGGGTTGCGAGGCCAAGCGCGCCTTCCCCGTGGTACCGCTGACCGACGGTCACGGGATCTCGATCGGCATGACCACGGTTCAGGACCAGGCGTGCTTCGGCATCTACGCGCAGGCCGAGCTGGCCGAGGACGCCGACCGCCTCGCTCGCGGAATCGACAAGGAGATCGACGCCCTGCTCGCGCGCTCGGAGCTGCTGCCCGAGGTTCAGGCCGAAGCGGTCGCCGCCGGATGAGCGTGCTCGCACCGTCGCTGCGCGACGCGGACGGAAACGGCGCGGCGGGTCGTAGCGACGGCGTGCTGATGACCGGTGCGACAGGCTTTCTCGGCACCGAGCTGCTCGCGCGCTATCTGCAGCGCAGCGACCGCATGATCTACGCGATCGTGCGTGCCGACGACGACGCGCACGCTCTGCAGCGGCTGCACGACACGCTCGCGGGCGCCTTCGGCAGCGCCGAGCCCTACCGCGCTCGCGTGCACGCGCTGGCCGGCGACATGACCCAGCCCGGTCTCAGGCTCGATCCCGACGCCGCGCGCACGCTCGCGGGATCGGTCGACGAGATCGTCCACGGAGCCGCGGCCGTGTCGTTTGACCTCGACCTCGAGCAGGCCCGCGCAATCAACGTGCACGGCACGCGCGAACTGCTCAAGCTGGCCGTGCTGTGCCGGCGCCATGGCGGCCTGCGGCGCTTCACGTACGTCTCGACGGCCTACGTCGCGGGCCTGCATCGCGGACCGTTCGGGGAGGACGACCTCGACGTCGGACAGCGCTTTCGCAACGCCTACGAGGAATCGAAGTTCGAGTCCGAGACGCTCGTGCGTGAGTACGCCGAGCGGCTGCCGATCACCGTCGTGCGGCCAAGCATCATCGTCGGCGACAGCGCCAGCGGCTGGACCGCCTCCTTCAACGTCCTCTACTGGCCGACGCGAGCGCTGGCCCGCGGGTCGTTTCCGCTGCTGCCCGCGCGCCGCAGCTCGCCGGTCGACGTCGTCTCGGTCGACTATGTCGCCGACGCGACCTACGCGCTGGCCGCAATGCCCGACGCTGCAGGGCGGACCTACCACCTGACCTCCGCAAGGGACGCGACGAGCATCGGCGAACTGCTCGCGCTCGCCTGCGACAAGCTCGACGTGAAGGCGCCGCCGCTGATCTCGCCGGCGCTGTATCGCCGCGTGCTGGCGCCGCTGCTGGGCTTCGTGCAGCCGCGCCGCCGCGAGTTCCTGCGCGCGACCGCGACCTACGTGCCGTACTTCGCCGTTCGGGCCGAGTTCGACGACAGCCGTGCGCGCGAGGCGCTCGGCCCGCAGATCAGCCCGTTGCCGCTCGGCGAGTACTACGGGCGGATCATCGACTACGCCCTGCACACCCGCTGGGGCGCGCGGCCACTGACGCGCGCGGAGGCGACGCAGCGGGCGGTCCCGGAGCTGAGCGCTACGCGCTCGGCTTGACGGTCACGGTGCGCGACACCGGCGACTGCGTCGAACCGGCCGTCTTGGCCGACAGGTTCAGCTTGCCGCCATAGTCGGGTGTTCTCTATATGGCTGCGCTGAGCGATACTCGTCGGGTGAGTGACCGCAACGTCCTCGGTGAAGCGCTGGAGCCGTGCGGCACCGACCCCGTCACGGGCTTCTACCGCGATGGTTGCTGCAGCACTGGCCCGGAGGATCTGGGCTCGCACACGATCTGCGCGGTCGTGACCGCGGAGTTCCTCGAGCACCAGCGCGCGATCGGCAACGACCTCAGCACGCCGATGGCGCAGTACCACTTCCCAGGACTCGTCCCCGGCGACCGCTGGTGCGTCACCGCCGTCAACTGGCTCCGCGCCCACGAAGACGGCGCCGCCGCATACGTCGTGCTGGCCTGCACGCACGAACGCGCGCTGGACATCGTCACGCTCGAGGCGCTGCGCGAGCACGCCGTCGACGTCCCCGCTGATCCCGGCGCTCTCGGACGCTGACGCCCATGACGGCGCCGGTCGTCGTCGCGGGCGAAGCGCTCTATGACCTCGTCGCCGACGCCGGCGGCACGCTGCACGGACACCCGGGAGGCGTCGGGGACTCCGCGCCGCTCCAGGCGACGAGCGTCGCCTGACCGGCCGCGCGGGCTAGGAGATCAAACGAGGTCGCGGTGGCGCAGAAGCTGCGCCGTCGCCACGAAGAAGAGGCCGATCCAGCCGAGCATCACGAGCACTGCGGTGACCTCGCTCAGCGGTACCTCGTCGCTGAAGGGGATGAAGCCGAGGATGCCGTTTGTCGCGCTGAACGGCGCGTACTTACCGACCTCGGGGGCCACCCCGAACAGAATCGGCTCGACCACGAACGAGAGGACCAGCACGCCGACGATCGCAGTGATCTGGTTGCGCACCGCCCCGCCGATGCAGACGCCGAGCGCACCAAGCAGCGCTGCCACGAGCAGGTTGCGCCAGAGGACATCGGCGAGATCGGAGATGTCGACCGTCGACTTGTCCGTCACGCTCAGCAGCAGCGATCCCACGGCCATGACCGACAGGGTCACGATCAGCGACAGCAGCGCACCGGCGGCCGCGTAGGCGAGCACCTTCGCGATCACCAGACGCAAACGCTCGGGGGCCGCCAGGATCGTGCCGGTGATCGTGCGGTGGCGCCATTCGCCGGTGAAGCCCATGATGCCGAGCACCAGGATGAACAGCGGTGTGAGATCGGTCGTGAACAGCTCGCGTGCGTCTGCCTCGGTGAGGTCGTCGCTGAGCAGCACCACGAGCACGACGATCGCCAGCGACAGCACGAGCGCCGTTCCGACCAGCGCGACGAACGTTCGCGTCGTTCGCAGCTTCAGCAGCTCGGCGCGCAGCAGTGCACTCATGTCGGCTCCTCGGGTGCTGCGCCATCCGCGGGCGGCGTAGCCGGGGCTGCGATGCCCCATGCGGGCGCGCCGGTGTCGGCGGTCAGAGCAAAGAACGCCGCTTCGAGGGACCTCCCGCGCGGCGCGAGGTAGCGCAGCGCCACGCCCTCCCTGGCGGCGACCTCCCCGACCTGTTCGGGCTCCGCGCCGAGCACGAGCAGCGTGTCCCCGGTGCGCTCGATGCGGTGACCCTGCGCCTGGACAAGCTGCGCGAGCCGGTCGAGATCGCGCGCTTTGACCTCGGTCGACGTCTCCTCGTTGCCGCCCAGCACCTGCTCGAGCGTGCCCTGCGCGCGCAGCTCGCCCTTGGCGATGATCAGGACGTCGTCGACGGACTGGGCGACCTCAGCGAGCAGGTGGCTGGAGATCAGCACCGCCCGGCCCCGGGCCGCCTGGCCACGGACGAGGTCGCGCATCCACGCGATTCCGGGTGGATCAAGACCGTTGGTCGGCTCGTCCAAGATCAGGACCTGAGGATCGCCGAGCAGCGCCGACGCGATCGCCAGGCGCTGGCGCATGCCCATCGAGTAGCCCTTCACCGCGCGGTTGGCGGCCTCCGTCAGGCCGACGGTCTCGAGCGCCTCGTCGATCCGGCTCGTCGGGTGGCTTCCGATGACGGCGAGCACGCGCAGGTGATTGCGCCCCGTGCGGCCGGGATGAAATGCCGCGTCCTCGAGCACCGCACCGACGTGGGTGCTAGGCCGGTCGAGCTTGTCGTAGCGCTCACCGGCGAATGTCGCCGTGCCGGCGGTGGGCTGCACGAGGCCGAGCAGTGCTCGCAGCGTCGTGCTCTTGCCGGCGCCGTTTGGCCCCAGAAAGCCCGTCACGCGAGCGGGTTGGACGTCGAAGCTGAGATCCTTGACCGCCTCGACGCCGCGGAAGCGCTTCGTCAGGTTTCGGATTTCGACCGGGGCCACGGGCGGCATCATGGCGCACGAAAACATTCAACGCGTGGCCGTGCGGTGACGGTGGCTCAGAGCATCAGGCACGGGTTGAACGGCAGGTGGCGATCGAGCTGCGCCCACGGGCCGTCCGCCAGAAACAGACAATAAAACGGATCAACGCGCCATCGCCGCTCGCCCAGAAGCCAGTCGACGGCGGTCCCGGCGCTGAGCGGGACGGTGAGATCCAGGCGCTCCATGCCGCCGGCGTGCGCCGCGCCCTCGAGCTCGGCGAGCGCGGCCGGCAGGTCGCGCGGGTCGCGCGCCGCGATCGGTCCGGCGAAGCCGTTTGCGTTGGCGGTGAACGCATAGGCGGCGAGCCGCCCCTCGCGGCGCAGGACCAGCGCGGGACGGTCGCTGAGCATGAACGCGATGTCCTGCGGCCGCTCATGCCCGAGCAGCTCGGCATCGATGCCGACGATCTCGTCGAGCGTCGCCGGTGCGACGTCGTAGTCCGCCGGCGCGGCGACCGCGCGCGGGCTGCAGGTCATGTCGACCGCCGTCGTCTGATGAGCCACGCCGAAGCGCAGGTAGAGCCCGACCGCCGGCGCGTCGACCGTCGCGATGATCGAGCGGTGCGTTCCAACGCCCGGAGCAAAGGCGCGCTGGAGCAGGCTGCGGCCGAGACCGGCGACGCGCGCCCGGGGATCGACGAAGAACTCCGTCAACTCGAGGGTGCCGGCGCGCTCGATCGAACGCGCGTAGCCCAGCGTGCGGTCGCCGTCCTCGGCGATCCACCACTCGGCGCAGGTTGCGGCGAGGTGCCCGAAGATGGTGCGATACGCTGGCCATTGGTCGTCAGGATCGGGGTCGGGCGTATCGAGCGGCAGGTAGCCGATGCGCCGCATGAAATCCCACAGCGAGCGCCGAAAGACGGCAAAGCACGCGAGCGAGTCACCGCCGGTCGCAGGGCGGATGGTGACGTCGGCCACGCCCTGCAGTATCGCCTGCGGCTGGTGTCGTGAGGCAGATGCGTGCAACTTCTGACTCACATGTCGCTGCGGCGCACGCGCTCGCGCAGCGCCTCGCCGATCCCCTTCAGCAGCTCGTCGCCCGCGCCATGCCCGAGCCGGTCGTTGATCGACTTGAAGTCGTCGAGGTCGAGCATGATCACGCACGACCGTCGCCGGCGATAGCGCTCGGCAAGCCTGATACCTGCACGAAGACTTCAGTCACGTTTGGGCAACCGCGCACACAGGGCATGAGGCAGACCATGAGGAGCCCTCTCGGCCACGCGATCAGCGAAAGCATCGGTTCGCTCGAGGTGCTCGACGGCCCCGCGAAGGCGATCGGCCGCCAGATTCGCAAGCTGCTGCCGGCGGGCACGATCAAGGACGTACTCAGCGGTACCCCAATGGGCCATCCGCTGCACCCGCTGCTGACCGATGTCCCGATCGGGACGTGGACGAGCGCGACGATGCTCGACATCGTCGGCGGCCGTGACAGCGAGCGCGCCGCCGAGATCCTGATTGCGATCGGCATCGCGGCGGCCGGTCCGACGGCCGTGACCGGCTGGTCAGACTGGGCCGACAGCGAGCCGGGCGATGACGCGATCCGCCGTATCGGCATCGTGCACGCGGTCTCGAATGTCAGCGCGCTGGTGCTGTACGCAGCGTCGCTGGCGGCTCGTCGGAGCGGAAACCGCACGGCGGGCGTGGCGCTCGGGCTGGCCGGGGCGGGGGCGCTCGGAGCCGGTGGCTGGCTTGGCGGCGACCTCGCCTACGCGCGCGGCGTCGGTGTCGACCAGACCATTTTCAACAGCGGACCCACGGATTGGACTCCGGTGCTCGACGCGAGCATGCTGCTCGAGAATCGCCCGGCGCACGCGACGCTCGCCAACCTCGAGCTGATGCTGGTGCGCCGCAACGGCACGATCTACGCGCTCGACGACCGCTGCAGTCATCGCGGAGGCGCGCTGCATGAGGGCGATCTGGTCGAAGACTGCATCGAGTGCCCGCTGCACCAGACGCGCTTTCGGCTCGAGGATGGATCGCTGGAGCGCGGGCCGTCGACCTATCCGCAGCCCGTCTACGAAGCGCGTGAGCGCGACGGGCGCGTGGAGGTTCGCGCGGCGGAGAGCTAGCCGATGCCGTCGGTGATGACCCAGCGGTTGCCGACCTTCTGAAGGGCGATGTCGCGCTTGCCGCCCTCGACGCGGACCTTCGCCCGGGCGCCGTCGACCGTCGACTTCGTGATCTTCAGCTCCAGCGACTGAAGCTGCTGGTTGCCGGCTACGGAGACAGCGTCCGCGAGCGCCAGGCCGCAGGTCTTGTACTGCTTCTTGCGGCTCTTTTCGACGGTTGCCAGCGCCTTGCGCTGAGCCTGCTTGCTCAGCAGCGTGCAGGCCAGGTCGCCGTCGCGCAGGGAGAGCGCGCTGAAGTACCGGCGGACCGTGGCATCCGGGCTCGCCGAACTCGCGGGCGTGGTACCCGTGGTCGCCGGTGTGGTGGTTGTGTTCGCCTCGCGCTTGGGCGAATCGTCGCCACCGCAGCCGGCTACGATGAACGATGCCGCGAGCAGCGCCGTGAGAGATCTGGTCCGCACGGGCTGAGACCCTACCCGCCGAAGTCGATCACGCTGCGGATGCCGTCCTGGGCCTCCATCAGCTCAAAGCCCTTGTTGACCTCATCGAGCGAGATGCGGTGCGACAGGAAGGCGTCGACGTCGATGTCGCCGTCGAGGTAGCGCTGCACCAGCTGAGGCACCTGGTCGCGGCCCTTCACGCCGCCGAACGACGAGCCGCACACGCGACGCCCGGTGATCAGGTAGCGCGGAATGATGTCCAACGTCTCACCCTTGCCGGCGACGCCGCACATCGTCGCGAGCCCCCAGCCCATGCGGGCAGACTCAACGGCCTGGCGCATCACGCTGATGATGCCGGTCGCCTCGAAGGTGTAGTCGGCGCCGAAGCCGCCGGTCGAGTCGAGGATCGCCTCGACGGTGTCCGACCCGGCGAGCATCAGCTCGGTCGCACCTTGGCCCTTGGCCAGCTCGAGGCGCTCTCCAGAGAGGTCGACGCAGACGATCCGCTCGGCGCCCTGCAGGCGACAGCCGGCGACGGCGCCGAGGCCGACCATGCCGGCGCCGAAGACGACGCACGTCGAGCCCGCCTCGACCTTTGCACTGAACATCGCCGCGCCGAGCCCGGTCGACAGGCCGCAGGCGAACAGGCAGGCACGATCGAACGGCGCGTCAGGCGAGACCTTGGCCAGCGCGATCTCCGGCATGACGGTGTACTCGGCGAAGGTCGACGTGCCCATGAAGTGACGGATCGGCTCGCCGTCACGCGACAGGCGCGTCGTGCCGTCGGGCAGAAAGCCCTTGCCCTGCTGGTCGCGGATCGCGAGGCAGATGTTCGTCTTCGGGCTGAGGCAGTGCACGCATTCACGACACTGGGGCGAGAACAGCGCGACGACGTGGTCGCCGACGGCGAGCGATCTGACCCCCTCGCCGATCGCCTCGACGACGCCCGCTCCCTCATGGCCGAGCACTGCCGGCGCGTAGCCGGAGGGGTCGACGCCGGAGGCGGTGTACAGGTCGGTGTGGCAGACGCCGCAGGCCGCCACCCGCACGAGGACCTCGTCCGCCCGCGGCTCGGCGAGATCGAGCTCCTGCACGACAAGCGGCTGGGTGAACTGCTCGAGAACTGCCGCGCGCATGCGCATCGGCGCAACCTACCGTGTGGTCGTGGGCGAGATGGTCAGTCGATTGGGCCGACCGGGGCGCGCACGATGCAGACGTGGCGCTGGCCGCCCGGCAGCGGGCGTCGCCAGGGGCCGTCCCCAGCCAGCTCGTCGCCGCGATCGAGCAGCAGCGCGGCCAGACAGCGGGCCGCTTCGAGCGTCTGTGCAGGCGAGCGATAGAAGCGCTCCGCGCGACCTGACAGCGGAGCGCTCACGCGATCGTCGACTACGACGAGGTACAGCGGCCCAAGCGTCAGCTCGAGTTGCTCGCCGTCGCCGTTGTCGGTCACGGAGTCGGTCACGCCGACGAACGCTAGTGGGTCCGGTGTGGGCTGGGCCTGATTGCTGCCGGCCACCGCAATCGGATGGCCGG
>Ga0208736_1000405_pt1 | contig 12516 bp, 16 predicted proteins | sample AntDryMetagUQ255_FD_188090 | JGI IMG/M metagenome (GOLD analysis project Ga0208736, IMG submission 188090) | Polar desert microbial communities from Antarctic Dry Valleys - UQ255 (SPAdes) | ecosystem: Environmental > Terrestrial > Soil > Desert | place: Antarctic Dry Valleys | collected 2008-12-31 | reverse complement strand
GGCGACGATCAGAGCGCCGAGAGCGACTTGGGACCTGGGAATGCGCATTGAAGGTCTCCTTAGTGGTACTGGTGGACGAGGGCATGACCCTTACCGCGCGCCAGCAGGTAGCGGTTCACGTACCAGGCGAAGGGAAAGGCGACGACGAAGCCGCCGAGCATCGGCCCCCAGAAGAGGAGGTCGTTCAGGTAAGCGTCCATCGCGCCGGGCACGAGCAGCATCACGGCGTTGTCGATGACCTCCATGACCGTGATCGACACCGTGTCGGTCGCCAGGGCGATCGGGATGATGGCTGCGAGCGCGAGTCCGGCCTTGGCGAGCGGGATCGAAGTCAGGATGTAACCGAAGAGAAAGGCCAGGCCGACCGCGAGGGCGATCGAGGCGATGTCGCTCCAGCCGAGGGCCGTGGCGATGACCAAGCCCGTGACCTCGCCGAGCACGCAGCCGGTCATGCAGTGAAGCGTGGCGCTGACCGCCAGCCGATTGAGCGAGCCGTCGCCGTGGTCATGACCGGCGTGATCGCCTTGGGTTGCGCTCTCGGAGTCTGTCTCGGTGGTCGCCATGTCGCCATCCTTGAGTCGGGACGAGCCCACTGTACCCTATGGGGGTAGGGGTGTCAACCAGGCTAGCGAGCGCAGGATCCCTCGTGGCAGCACTCCTCGGACTCGCCGGAGGCCGGCGCGCCAGCCTCCTCGGATCCGCTGGCAGCCGGAGCGCAGCAACCTTCTCCGCGCCAGGTCTCGACGCCTTCCTTCAGCGCCACCGCCGCTATGACCAGCCCCGCCGCGGGGTCGAGCCACCACAGCGCGAGGAGGGCGTTGCCGGCCAGACCGACGAGCAACGCCGCGGCGAGGTAGGAGCACAGGAGGTTCTGCTGACCCTCGCCTCGCAACGCCACCGACCCCATGCGCTCACCCAGGCGCTGCTTGAGCCGGCCGAGCCACGGCATGAGGAGAAGGCTGGTGATCGACAGACCGATGCCCACCCAGCTCGCGTCCGGTCGTTCGCCGCCGACCAGCGCATCGAGCGACTCGTACCCGACGTACGGCGCGAGCAGGAAGAACTGGACTGCGACGAGTGTCTGCGCGCGGCGCTCGGCGGCCGCGGAGAGCAGGCGGGCGCCGGTGAAGCGCCAGACGATCACGAGGCTCGCCACACCCTCGATCGCGGAGTCGATCCCGAAGCCGATCAGCGCTGGAGACGCAGCAACGATGCCGGCCGTGAGGGCGACGCCACCCTCCACGGCCATGTACGCGAGGCTGAGCCAGGAGAGCTGCTTCGCGCGACGCGCGAGTCGTAGGTACTCGTGCCGGGGTATCTCGGCCTGGCGGGGCCGCTGGGGAAGCTCGACCGTGGTCACGCGGAGACCACGGCGAGGTCGAGGACCGAGCGAAGCAGCTCCCGGCCGGCTTCCGTGAGGGAGTAGAAGACGACCCTGTGCTCGCGACGCGAGCGGGCGAGCCCGGCGTCGCGCAGCGCCCGCAGGTGGTGCCCGACGAGATTCTCGGAGCGCTCGGCCACCCACGCGAGGTCACACACGCACAGCTCGCCTCCGTCGCGGAGCGCAACGGCGATGGTCAGCCTCGTCGGGTCGCCCAGCGCGGCGGCGCGCGTAGCGGCCTCTCGTGCCGCGAGCGGGTCGAGACCCGCCGCCCGCAAGGCCTCTGCGCGCGGGAGATCGAGGCAGAGGAGATCGCAGCGATCGTCGGTCACGGCGTCATCTTAACGGCCGTTGGGGTGATACGGCTTCTCGGACGCTGCCGGCGGAAGGCGTCGCCAGAGGTCTGGGTGAGCGCGGTCGGGCCGAACCAGGCCTCCGCCGGATCTTCTCCAATCGGTAACAGACGCCCCGGGGTCGCTGACCTACCCTGAGCGCGCATGTCGCCACTCGAAGCGGTGGTCGTAGCCGGGTGGTCGTTCCTCGTCGCGCTCGCCGGGGGCGTGGTCGGGCTCGTGCTCGGCAACCTCCGCCTTCCGGTGGTCCTTCTCGTCGCGTCGTCGCCCGCGGCCGGCGGAGGCGCGAACATCGCCATCTCCGGCGTCGCGGCGACCGCGGCGGCCGCCGGGCACCTGCGAGCGGGTCGGGTCAACTGGCGGCTGTTCGCGTGGATGGCGCCCCCGTCGGTCGCCGGTGCGGTCGCGGGCGGCTATCTCGCCGGTGTTATCCCCGAGTCGGCCCTTCTGCTGACGATCGCCGCGGTGCTCCTCTACAGCGGCTTCGACCTGATCCGCTGGGAACGGCCAAGCGCCCCGGCCGAGACGTCGAGCGCTCCGCGCATCGACATCCGGGCCGCCGTCGTGTCGGGCCTCGTGATCGGCCTTCTCGGCGGGCTCGTGGGCCTAATCCTCGGCGCGCTGCGGATGCCGGCCCTGCTCAAGCTCGTCGGTGAAACGCCCGCGCGCGCGGTCGGCACCAACCTGACCGTCGGCGTGGTCGTCGGCATCGCCGGGCTCCTGGGCCACCTGCCGACCGCTGCGCCCGACTGGCGCCTGCTCGCCGTCGGCGCCGCCGCCTCCGTGCCGGGTGCTCTGCTCGGCGCCCGCCTCACCGGGCGGATGTCGGAGACGCAGCTGGTCCGGGCGATCGGTGTCGCCCTGCTCGTGGCGGGTACGGCGGCGGCTCTACAAGCGCTGCTTTAGGGCGTTCGCGTCGGCCCCTGATAGCCCCGACGAGCGTCAGACCATCGTCAACACCGGTCCACGTCCGGCGGCTCGTCGTTACGTCGTCCGCACGCACGGGTATGTTGTCTCCATGACAATCGGAGGCTCAATCTTCCTCATCGCCGTCGGAGCGATACTTGCCTTCGCCATCGACCTCGGCAGCCTCGGGCCGGTCGAGATCACGACGGTCGGGATCATCCTCATGATCGCGGGCGTCATCGGTCTCCTCTTATCCCTGGTCTTCCTGAGCAGGGCAACGTCGCGCCGGCGAGGATGACCGAGAGATCGTGCGCGAGCGCGAGATCCGCTAGACGCTTCGTGGCCCGGGCGGTCTGAGAGACCGCCAACGCGTTCGGCCTTCGTGACGGCGCTGACCGGGCGTTCGCCTAGGCCGCGGAGGGCGGCGAAGGCTGTGGCTGAGGAGAGCCGGCGGGGACGGCCGGCCTCTCGCCGACCGCTGAAGTCGACCTCGGTTGCGGCCTGACGGCCGGAGGCTCGGGCGGATCCTGAAGTCCCTCGACGGATGTGTGCGCCGGCCGGCGCGCCAGCGCAGCCGGTGCGCCCTGCTGCGGGCGAACCACGACGGCCGTGGCCGCGCCACCGCCGCTCGTCACCCCGCTGGCGGGCTCGTCACCCGACCTCGCCGGCGTCTGCTTCTGCGGGTCTTCCGTCGGCGCACCGTTGCGCCGCACCTCGATCTCGGTCAGGCCGCTCATGATCGCCTCGAGGTCCTCCATCACCGAGCCGCCGCTCCCACGCAGGCGGGCGAGCATCCCGTTGATCTCGGAGTCGGCGGCCGCGGCGCGCTCGAGCATCTTCTTGGTCGCCTCTTCGACGCGGCGCAGGTAGTCGGCGGCGTCGGCGGCGGCGCGCTCGCGTGCATCACACAGGAGGCGCTCCGACTCCTCCCTCGCGTCCTTCAGGTTTCGTGCCGCCTCAGCGCGAGCCTTCTGGGCCTCGACGCTCGCCTCCTGCTCGAGCTGCGCGGCGGTCCGTTCGGCCGCCTCGACGATCTCGCGCACCTGCTCGGCCGCGGCGATGGTCAGGGGGGGCGCACTCGGCCGCTCGGCCTGACGGTGCTGGACGCGGCGAAGCTCGGCGATCGAGGCGCCGATCTGGCGCAGTTGGGTCTCGACCGCGTCCTCCTGGGAGTCCTCGCGGCCCGTCCACCGGGCGCGCTCGAACTCGACCGGGAGCGTGGTGCGGATGCGATCGAGGATCTTGTAGACCTCGTCGCGGTCGACCCGCGCCTCGCGCGTGAAGGGAATCGGCTTGGCCTCGGCCATCAGCTCGTCGAGGCGCTCGATCAGAACCAGGCTGTCCACGCCGGACTTTTTCGGTGGCGGAGTCCGCGTTCCTTCCGGGTCGGCGAGGAAATTTCCCGCGCTCGAGAACGGCCGAGCGCGGGCGCCCCGCGCCGGCTCAGGCCGTGTTCGGCGGTTGCTCGTCTCGGTCGGCCCAGCACACCCGCGCCGTGTAGTCCTCGACGACCTCCGGGTGCTCGCCATGCGCGAGCAGAGCGCGGCGCAGCAGCACCTCGGCCTCGGCCTCGAGCGGCAGGACCTCGTCGTAGCCGACGTCGAGATCCGCGTCGAACACGCTCAGGCCGAGCTGCTCGCAGAGCACGAAGAACGCTCCTCCTCGCCGGTCTCCGAGAATCTCCTCGAGCGCCACCCCCTGCGCGCAGTGGCGATAGAGCTCGGCCACCGCGCGGCACTCCTCCGGCGGGTCGGCGAGCAGCGGGCCGAGGACAGGATGGGCATCGGGATCGCGGACCATGGCGCATCGGGTGCACCGGCTCGATTCGGCCGGCGAGCACCGCGGTCGATGGTACGCCGCCGGCGGCGCCGCGGCGCCGCCCCGGCCGCCTTCGCGGAGGCTAAAATGCTGCCCGTGCGACGCACCGACTCTCTCCGCGCCTCACCGCGCATGTTCAAGCGGGACTGGATGGACCGGCTCTCCCGCGTCCACCCGGCCGTGCCGGTGGTGATCTTCCTGCCCGTGATCGTCGTGCTCGCCGTGCTCGCCTTCGGGCGCATGGCGACGCTCCCCGCCCTCGCCCTGGTCGCGGCGGGCTACCTGCTGTGGACGCTGTCGGAGTACTGGATCCACCGGGCGATCTTCCACTTCGAGCCTGAGGACGGGCTCGGCGCGCGCTTCCACTGGATCGTCCACGGCGTCCATCACGACCATCCGAACGACCCGCTGCGACTGGTCATGCCGCCATCGGTAAGCGTGCCGGGCTCTTCGCTCTTCCTCGCGGGCTTCTGGCTGGTGCTCGGGCTTCCGACCGCCTTTGCCGTCGGCACCGGCTTTCTCATCGGCTACCTGGTCTACGACATGACGCACTACTACCTGCACCACGCGCGGCCGCGCACGCGCTTCGACCGCTGGCTGCGGGAACTGCACATGCGCCACCACTTCCAGGACCACGAGCGCGGCTTCGGCATCAGCGCCCCGTACTGGGACAAGGTCTTCGGGACGCCGGTGCGGCGAGGGACGCAGGCGATGCCACAGGAGACCGCGACGGAGTAGGCGTCGCGAGCGGCCGAAGGAGCGCCCGCGAGCTAGAATCGCTCGGCACGCGGGCGTGCTGGAATTGGTAGACAGGCACCGCTCAGGCCGGTGTGTTCGAAAGAGCGTGGAGGTTCGAGTCCTCTCGCCCGCATAGCCGAGTCCGTCCTGCTCGAATGCGAACATGCGTTCGCATGGCTCATCCGCCCGAGACCGTGAACGAAGCTCGCCGGCTGGCAGCAGAGGGGCGGTCGATGGCCGACGTGGCGCGGTTCATTGGCGTACCCCGTCGCACAGTCGCGGCCTGGATACTCGGCCTCAGCAGGCCAAGCCCCTCGCGCGGCTGTGCGCGCTGTGGGCATACGCATCGTCTCGACGAATTGCCCGCGGCCTATGTGTACCTGTTAGGGCTGTACCTCGGCGATGGGTGAATCTGCCAGCCGCGTCGCGGAGATCGCCCGCCCCGGGAGCGTGCTGGCCACCGCAGGGGTACGCGAGGGGCTCGGCGAGGACCCGGATGGCGGGCTCGACTGGTCGCGCGCCGGCCGGCGCCGGATCAAGGGGATCGAGAAGCCGGTCGCCCTGTTCGGGGTCCGCCGCACGGGCGGCGGCGGGAGCCAGGCGCCCGAGGCTTGACCGCCGGATACCCGACTATTCTGTGCGGGGTGCGACCGCCCGATGTGCTCCGCACCCTGGTCGATCGCTTCGATCCCGAGGTCTTCGACGCACGGGACGGCGACGCTCGGCTGCGGCTGAGCCTCACCGGCGAGTCGTCCTGGGATGCCGTCTTCGCCGCCGGCGGGCTGCGGCTCGAGCCCGCGAGCGGGCAACCCGACGCCGAGCTGCGCGCCGGTGCCACCACGTGGTCGGCCCTCGCGCGGGATATGGCCATCGGCTTGGAGGCCTATGGCCGCGGAGATCTCGTGCTGCGGCACAACCTTCACCTCGCCGTGGCCTTCCTCGCCGCGACGAGCGGCTCGATCGACCCGGCCCGGATGCGCTTCCGCACCGTCCGCCCGAGCGGCCGGCGCTTCTCCCTGCTCGAGGCGGGCGCGGGCGAGCCGCTCGTCATGCTGCACGGGCTGGGCGGGACGAAGGCCTCGTTCCTTCCCACCGTGGCCGCCCTGTCCGACCGCTACCGCACGATCGCCGTCGACCTGCCCGGCTTCGGCGACTCCGGCAAGCCGCTCGGCGCCTCGTACGACCCCGCCTTCTTCTCGCGTACGGTCCTCTCGCTGCTCGACGAGCTCGGCCTCGAGCGGGTCCACCTGCTCGGCCACAGCATGGGCGGGCGCGCCGCCCTCGAGCTGGCCTTCGACCACCCCGACCGCATCGCGGGGCTGATCCTCGTGGCGCCGTCGCTGGCGTGGCTGCGCGAACGCCCCTGGGCGCGCTACCTGCGCTACCTGCGCCCCGAGCTCGGCCTGCTCCAGGCCGCGCCGCGACCCGTGGTCGAGGCGATCATCCACCGCCTCGTCCCGGACGCCAAGACCCCGTCGGTGCAGGCCTCGCTCGACGAGTTCATGCGGGCCTACCTGACCCCGCGCGGTCGGGCCGCCTTCTACGCGGCGGCGCGGCAGATCTACCTCGAGGAGCCCGATGCCTTCTGGGCCCGGCTTGCCACGCTCGCGCCGGAGTCGCTGTTCGTCTGGGGCCGCCAGGACGAGGTCGTCCCGATCGGGTTCGCCCGCCACGTGCGCAAGCACGTACCGCGCGCCCGGCACGTTGAGCTCGCCTGCGGCCACGTGCCGCAGGTCGAGCGCCCGGCGCACCTGCACTCGGCGATCGGCGACTTCCTTGGGCGCCTGCCCTACCCCGCGCTCGCCTCCGCGGCCTAGAGCGCGACGCTCCCAGGCCCGTGAAGAGCCTCGTCGCGGGGTGGTTCAGCTTCGACGAGGTCGTGGCCACGGTCGGCGACCTGCTGGCCCGCGACGCGCTCTGCCGGTGGCTTGCGCGGGCGGGATCGCCTACGAGGGTCGCCAATGCGCCCCTCGTCGGCGGCGGGGTCGACTGGCGCGCGCGGTCGAACCTGAGGGCTGCGACCGGGTGATCTTCGTGTGCGGACCGTTCGGGCGGCGGCCGTTGCTCGAGGAGCTGGTCGAGCGCTTTCGCGGACTCTCCTTCGCTGCCCCGCTCCAGCCCGCTCTCCCCGTCACCGCGGTCCTCCTCGCCCAGCCTCAGGCCGAGTACGGCGGCGGGTTGCACGGCGCGGCGGCCGAGGCCATCGCGCGACTACCCGACCTGCGCCCGACCGCGCCCTTTCACACCGACACCGACCTGATCGACGCCGACCGCATCCGCGGCGCGGGCGAGGCCACCTCGCTGATCGCCCGTGCCGACGCCGTGGTGACGACGCGCCTGCACGGCATGGTCCTGTCCCTGCGCCAGGGCGTCCCGACGGTTGCCATCGACGCCATCCCCGGCGGGGCCAAGGGTGACCCGCCAGGCCGCGGCCCTCGGCTGGCCGGCCGCTCTGCGCGCGGACGAGCTGAGCGACGAGGCCCTCGGCAAGGCCTGGGACTTCTGCCTGACCGACGAGGCCGTGAGCGAGCGCGTGAGTGCGCCGAGCGCGCGCGCCGGCGAGCTCGGCGAGCTCGAGCGCAGCTTCGTCGCGGCCCTGGCGGCGCTGCCGTGACCAGCTGACTACCGCGCCCCCCGGGCGATGGCCCGGGCGACCCGGCGGCCGCTGCGGACCGCGCCCTCCATGTAGCCTGTGTAGGAGTCGCAGTGCTCGCCGGCGAGGTAGATCCGGTCAACGGGGCGCCGCAGGGCGCGCCAGAAGCGCGTGACCTGACCGGGGGCGTAGGCGGCGTAGGACCCGCGCGACCAGCGTTCGTCGGCCCAGGCCGCCGTCGCTCCCGACCGGATCCGGTCTTCGGCGTCCGGGAATACCTGCTCGACCTGGGTGGCCGCGGCGGCGAGCCGCTCGCTGTCGCGAAGGCGGCCGAAGCGGAGGCCCGCGTCGCCCGAGGCATACGACATGAGGATCCCGGCGCGCCCGACCTGCGCGGTCGAGGCCTCCCAGGTGGTGCCGATCGGCAGGTCGGTGACCGCGCCGCCGTCGAGGCCGTCGGAGACCCAGAAGCGGCGGCCGTACTGCAGCGGGGTCTTCGTGGCCGCGCCGTACTGGAGCTCGGCCGCCGCCTCGGCCAGCCGGCGGGGCAGGGCGGGCCGGAAGTCGATCTCGGAGACCAGCCGCAGCGGCGCGGTGACGATGCAGTACTGGGCCTGGACCTCCCGGACGCCGTCCACCGAGAGGGTGACCCCGTCCGCGCGCCGGTCGATCGAGGTCACCGGCGCCTCGATGTCGACCTTGGCCTCGAGCTCGTCGATCAGCGCTCCGACCAGGCGCTCGTTACCTCCGTCGATCCGGAAGGCGTCGGTTCCCGACGCCGGGGCGCGCGCGTCGAGCTTCGTCCTGGCGGCGTGGAAGAGCAGGGAGAGCCGGTCGGGCTCGACCGTGTAGTCGTCGCGAAGGCGGCGCTCCACGAGCGTTCGCGCTTCGTCCTCGATGTTCAGCTCCTCGATCAGGTCGGCCACCGAGCGACGGTCGAGCCCGGCGCCCCGGGCGACGGGATCCTTCGGGTCGAGCGGCGCGGCCAGGCCGTCGACGCTCGCATCGAAGCGATCGATCTCGGCCTGGACCTCGGGGGTGACCGCCTCGCGGTAGCGCCTGGCCTTCCCGTCGGCGTAGAGCACCCTGTCGAGGTCGCCCGCGCGCCCGCGCAGGTCGTCGAGGTCGAGGCCCAGGCGGCGCACGTAGCCGAGCAGGACGCGGTGCGTGGCGTCGATGTACTCGCCGCCGAGCTCGGCGCTCTGGTCGCCGTAGAACGCGTTGCGGGCGGTCTGCACACGACCGCCCGCGCGCTCGCGGGCCTCGAGCAGGACGACCTCGATGCCGTCGCGCTCAAGCTCGTAGGCCGCGACGAGCCCGGCCAGCCCGGCACCGACGATGGCCACCCGGCCGCGTCCCCCGCCGCCCGAGCCCCCGCAGCCCGGGAGGACCGCCGCGGCGCCCGCGGCCCCGGCGGCGGCGGCGGAGGCGGCGAGAAAGCGCCGGCGCGTGAGCGCGCGGGGCCGGCCGGCTGGACGAGGCGACGACATGGCGCCGCAAGGCTAGAGAGCGCTCGCCTTCGGCGGGTCGGATAATTTGATTCGACGGTGCGTGCGCGCGTCATCCGGCCGGGCAGGGTCATGGAATCAATCGTCTAGGGTGACCGCGTGGCCGACCCCGCACCGCTGCACCCGGCCGAGAACCGCGGCTATCGCGAGCTCTACGCGGCCTCGCGCGGCCTTGTTCGTCACTGGTCGCGCCTCGGTGCGCGGGTGCCGGATCCGGCCGTGCGCGAGGCGCTCGGCGGCGGCGTCGCGGCCGCGCGTCGCCTGCTCGGTGAGCTCCCGGCGATCACGGTCGAGAAGGACCTCCACGGCGGCCCGGCCGCCCTCGGCCTGGGTGGCCGCCTGGCCGACTTCCACAACCTGGCCGCGGACCGCTTCCTCGAGCGCAACCAGGCGGTGCGGTTGGCCGCTCTCGAAGCGCGCCATACGCGCATCCTCCTCTCGTACCTGGCGGCCGTGGGCGACGCTCGGGGCGCGTCCGAACGCGCGAGCTTCTGCCGTCGCTGGGAGGGCGAGCTCCGGTCGGCTTCCGAAGCCGTCGAGACGTCGGCCGCGGGCCTCGGCGCCGACCCCGACGCCGCGCTCGAGCCGGTCGACGACTCTGCCGCCGGCCGGGTCGCACAGCGAGTCGCGGTCGGGATCGGCGCACTCGGCGAATGGATCGACCGCCGGACGGCGCACCGAAGCTAGCGGTCTCGGAGGGGCGGGGTCGGCCGGCCGCGGCGCGCGCGGACGCCTCAGCGAGGCTTGAGCTCGCGCTCGACCGCTTCGAGCACGCCGCGACGGTTCTTGTGGGTCACCTCGTAGAGGCGCACGGCGAGCAGCGCCTCGTCGCGCTCGGCGGGGAAGCGGTCTGAGATCTCCGGAACGGTCATCCGCCCGTAGCCCTGCCACGGCTCCTCGACGGGCACCTCCGGCGCTTCAAGCACCTCGGGCATGCCGTCTCGCGCCCCATCCTCCGCGGGTGGCCCCCGAGGAGCATCGGGATCGGCGGTCTCCGCGGAGGCGTCCTCGTCGCCGCCCGGCTCCGCCACCGGAAAGGGCGCCCGCTGCGAGCGTCTCCGAGGAGCGCCGTTGCCGTCCCCCGTGGCCTCGACATCGTCCTTCCCGCTGCGATCGCTCCACACCGTCCCCGCCACCGGCAGGTCGCGCTCGTCGCCGAGCTCGTCGAGCGCCTCCTGCATGGCCGCGGTGACCGCCTCGTAGATCTCGTCGTGGTCGGGCTCCGCGCCGAAGCGCTCGCGCACGTCGATGGCCGGGAGTACCTTGATCGTCACCTGCGAGGGCAGCGGGAGTCGGGGGGGCAGATCCATGATGCTCAGCCCGAAGGGCGGCCCGAAGGCGATCGGCAGGACCTTGATCCGCAGGAGGCGGTCGAGCTGGAGCAGGCGGGCTAGACGCTGGCCCCGGGTCACGAAGAGGGCGCTCTCCTGGCCTCCGATCGAGACCACGGGGACGATCGGCACGTCCTGCGACAGGGCGAGCGACACGAAGCCCTTGCGCCCGCCGAACTCGATCTGCTCGGAGTGCCACGAGGGACGGAAGCTCTCGTAGTCGCCGCCGGGATAGACGAGCACGGCGGCGCCGGCCTCGAGCGCCTGCTCGGCGTAATCGTGCGAGGCGGGAACCGTCCCGTAGCCGCGCAGCAGCGCCGACAGGCCCGGGAACTTGACCGCGAGATCGTGCGCGAGCTGATGAAAGCGCCGGTCGGGCCCGAAGTAGCGGTAGAAGGCGAACGCGAAGACGAAGGTGTCGATGATCATCGTCCCGCCGGAGTGGTTGCCCACGAGCAGGACCGGGCCTTCGGACGGGATGTGCTCGAGCCCGCGCACCTTGGGCCGGAAGAGGACGCTCGCCAGCTGGCGGTTGCCCGGGAGGGTCGCGCGGATGAAGTCCGGGTCGCGCTCGGAGAGCGGGTCGCTCCCGCGCCTGCGGACGAGGTCCCCGGCCACGGCCAGCGTGTTCGCGCGAGCCCCGCCGATCCCCTTGCCGAGCGCCCCGATCCCGCGTCCGGCGAGACCGAGAGGCCAGCTGATCAGCCCCATCGCCCGGTCATCCGTGCCTGGCCGTGAGGCGTCGCTGCCGCCATCGACGCGACCCTACATCACCGATCGAGGTCACATGAGCCGGTGATACGTGTGGAGTGCGCCGACCCCCGCGTCACCCGCCCGGCGGGCCGCCGAGCACCAGGACGTCGACGAGCAGGAAGACGGCGAGCGCGGTGACCACAACGGCGAAGGCCCGTCCGAGCTGCCGCTCCGGCAGGCGGCGCCCCAGCATCGTCCCCGCCAGGGCGCCCACGGCGGTGGATCCGGCGAGGGCTGCGGTGATCGGGATGTTGAGGCCGCTGCCGGTCCCGAGGTGGCTGGCGAGCGCCGCCAGGCCGGTGAGGGTGAGGATGACCAGTGAGGTCGCGACCGCCCGGCGGAAGCTGACCCCGAGCCAGAGCATGAGCACGGGCACGATCAGGAAGCCCCCTCCCACCCCGAAGAAGCCCGTCAGCACGCCGACCGAGAAGCCGGCGAGGAGGATGCGCGGCCCCGACAGCGCCGGGCACTCGCCTTTCTCGTCGTCATGCGTCTCGGTCGTTCGCCGCCAGGTGGCGAGCGCGGCAACGAGCATGACGGGCACAAAAGCCACGATCAACGCCGCCGGACTGACCGCCGTGCTGGCGAGCGCACCCAGCAGCGAGCCGACCGCGGCCGGCGCCGAGAAGGCCAGAGCGAGCCGCCAGCAGACGTGCCCCCGGAAGGCCAGGGCACCTGCGCCGACCGCGGCGGCCACCGCCACCACGATGAGCGACGCCGTAGAGGCGGGGCCCACGCCCTCTCCGAGCACGTAGACCAGGACGGGGAGGGCGAGGATCGCGCCTCCACCGCCCACCCCACCGACGATCAGGCCGATGACCAGACCGAACGGCAGCGCGATCAGCGCTTCACTCACGGATCAGGTCACGCGTCGGTCGGCCGCTTCGATCGGATGGCCGAGCTGTTCCCACTTCGGCACGCCGCCGTTCACGACGTGGATGACGTGCTCAGCGCCGTAGCGCTGGACCAGGCTGGCGGCCACCGCCGCGCGCTGTCCCGACGCGCACATCACAGCCACCGGCCGCGCGGCGTCGATGCCCTCGGGGAGCTCGTCGATGTCGTGCCACGGCTCGAACAGCGAGCCCGGTATGTAGCCGGCGTCGCGCTCCGAGCGCTCGCGCACGTCGAGGATCTG
>Ga0208736_1000404_pt1 | contig 12539 bp, 15 predicted proteins | sample AntDryMetagUQ255_FD_188090 | JGI IMG/M metagenome (GOLD analysis project Ga0208736, IMG submission 188090) | Polar desert microbial communities from Antarctic Dry Valleys - UQ255 (SPAdes) | ecosystem: Environmental > Terrestrial > Soil > Desert | place: Antarctic Dry Valleys | collected 2008-12-31 | reverse complement strand
CGGTGGCGGTGGCGGTGGCGGCGGAGGCGGCGGAGGCGGCGGAGGCGGCGGGGTCAGGACCGTCGTGCGGTTCGTTCCCGAGCCTTCCGCGATCTGCCCGACTGGATCTGCACCGGTGGCGAACCCGTTCTCGTTCGTCTGCGTGCCGGCCAGGTTGGGGAAGGCGTCGAACGTCGGCGTGCGCAGGACGTCGACCGAGAACGCGATCGTGCAGACGGGGCTCGCACCGGCGCCGTTCGCCGGACCGAGGGTGACCGCCGTGCCCTGGACGAAGAGGTACTTGCCTTGGTCGCCGTCGATGTTCCTGATATTGAAGCTGACTCCGGCGCAGGCGCTGCCGGGCAGGCCCACACCGGCGCCCGGGCCGGTGTTCAAACGCAGCACGCCCGGCTCGCGCGATCCGATCGGGCAGTTCTCGACTGCGACGACTCCGCATGCGGGAACCAGTTCGATCCTGTCGAGCTCGATCGTCACCCCTGCCTGCTGATCGTCGGAGATGTTCCGAATCGAGAGGCTCGAGGAGACGTTCGTGTCGCCGACGGTGACCGACCCGTTGGGGCTCGGGATGTTCGGCAGCGAGCCGAGGCCCAGGGCCGCCGAGGCCGAAGCCGCGATGGCGAAGAACGCGACGCACGTCGTCAGCGCTCCTGCGACACCCGACGCCGTTCGGCGCCTCAGATTGCGCCGCGACGCGTGTTCGCCGCGTCGTGCGCCTGCGTTGCTAGGCATGAACTTCTTCCTCCCCACCTCGATCGATCCAGGCACTTCTGTCCTGGCTGACACGATTGTCGCCCATAAGTTCGACAAGGAACGCACGATGGCCTACCTGGACCAATGTTCGACGTCAGACCCGCGATTGCCTGCGTGGACCGATGTTCGATCGGCCGGCGTCTGTCCAGTGCCGCTCAGGCGGATCGGATCGCTGCCTGAGCCGCGGCGACGCGCGCGACGGGGACGCGGTACGGCGAGCTTTGGCGGCCGGCCGCGGCGCGTTATCTCGCGCCGCTGCTGTTCGCTGCCTCGCGCGGCCACCTGACGATGGGCGACGTCCTCGGGTGGATCGCTACGACCAACGAAGAGGAGCCGCGCGAGCTGCTGGAGCAGATGCACAATGAGGGCGTCGCCGGCGCTGAGACGGCGCTGCGGTCGCTGCAGCAGGTCTGGGAATCGGACGCGCACGCGCTCGTCGATGTTGATGACGGCGTCGACGGCGCTTGACGCCTGGCTTGAGCCATCGGTCGCGGCCGCGACCGCGGGCGCGGGCGCGGGAGCGATCGGCGCGCGCTGGCTGCTGTGCAACGACACGCTGTATCTGACAGCGCCGGCCGATGATCAAAAGCGCCTGCGCGGCCTGTTTACCGCGATCGTCGCCGAAGTCGTCGCCGAGGCGTTCGCGCAGTCCACGCGCTCGGGCAAGCCGATCGACCCGCCGCTGCTTCTGTGCGTCGACGAGGCCGCGAACGTCGCGCCGCTGCCGACGCTCGACGAGCTCGCGGCGACTGGGCCCGGGCAGGGCGTGCAGCTGCTCAGCGTCTTTCAGAACATCAGCCAGATCCATGATCGGTGGGGCAAGGACCGCGCCGAGACGATCGTCGCCAACCACCGCGGCCGACTCTCGGCGCCGGCATCGGCGATTCGCGCGACGCTTGAGTACGTCGGCGCGATCCTCGGCGACAGGCGATCGAGAAGGTCAGCGCGCACCTCGATCGCCTGCAGCTCGTCGTAGGCGTTCCACGTCTCGCGTGGTGTCCCGAGGTCGCAGAAGACGATCTGTAGGGCACCGGGGACCGGTGACGGCTCGCCTGTCGCCGGGTCGCGGTAGGAGCGGTCGCGGTACTCGTGCCAGATGCCGGCGATCCGGCCGGTCGCGACGTCGAGCCTGCTCGGCGTCGACGACGCCACGCCGGCGACCATGCGCATGTCCAGCGCGGCCTTGCGACCGTCGCTCGCCATGGACCTCGTCGTCGACAGCCACGGTGGCATCGGCTACCTGCTCAAGGACCGCGTCCGCGACGTCGCGCGCCTGACCGACGCCGTCGCCCAGGTCGGCTCGGGTTGGGACGGTGCTGGATCCTGGCGTCGTGTCGCAGCTGCTCGGCCGCACAAGCCGCAGCGACCCCTTCACCGTGCTCACCCAGCGCGAGCGCGAGGTGCTCGAGCAGATGGCCCAAGGACGCACGAACCACGCGATCGCCGAACGGCTCGTCATCACTCTCGGTGCCGTCGAAAAACACGTCACGGGCATCTTCGGCAAGCGCGGCCTGCCCCCGACACCCGAGGATCACGGCCGCGTACTGGCCGTCCTGCGCTTCCTCGGAAGCTGAGCTCCACGGTCTGGCGACCGGCGGTTGCCTTCTCCACTCCGACGCCACGCGCATCAGAATGGGTGTCATGTAGAGATACACGCGGCCGCTGGATGGCACCCGAGCGCGACGACGCGGAGTGCTCGAACGACGAGGAGTGCTCGATCATCGTGCGCGACGAGCGCACCCGACCGAGGCAGGCCGAACACCAGCCCGAGTCGCGGGCAGCGATCATTTTCCGCGCCGCCGGCGGTCGTACCGAGCTCGTCGAGCATCCGACGTCGCTGACAGGGCGCCATCTGGCGATGCGCCAGGGGGCGTGACCGCGTCAGCCCGGCCGCGCGCGGATGACCAGCGAGGGATAGCCGCCGCGCGGGAGGACCGCCCGCCCGGTCGGCAGGAAGCCCGCCGCCAGCAGGTCGTCGGTGGGGTCCAGCGGCGCGAGGGCGCCCCAGGCCGCCGGCCGCGCTCGCGCCAGCGTCCGTAGACCCAGATACAGGACGCGGCCGCAGGCTCGCCGGCGATCGGCCCAGACCGTGATCACCACGAGCCGCGCGCCCGCGCCCGGTGCCAACAGCCGTCGAGCCTCGGCGAGCACCGCGGCCCGGTCGGGCGGAGGAAGCACATGCAGCAGATACGAGCAGATCACGAGATCCGTGAGGCCGTCCTGCAGCGGCACGTCGCGCGCGTCGCCCAGCCGGGCCGACCACCCCGCCGGGAGCGGGCCAACACGAGCCAGCATCCCCGGCGAGCGATCGAAGCCGATCGCGACCGCCGGCCGCAGCTCGCTGCACGCAAGGGCGCGTAGCGCCGCGCCCGTGCCGGTGCCGAGGTCCACGACCGAGTCGTCGCGGCTGGGCGCCGCCAGGCGCAGCGCGGCGGCCAGCGCTCGTCGCTCGAGATGCTCCTGGGATCCGTAGCGCCGCGCGTGCAGATCCCAGACGAGGGGGTCGGAAGCCCGACTCACTGGAGATGTCCTGTTGCCCGCGCCCGGCCGTCAGAGAGTGTTGAGCCCGGCCAGGAGCTCGTCGAGTCGGGTGTAGGTGTCGTTGAGCCCGCGCTCCATGCCCGAGGCCAGCATGCCGTCGCGCTCCTCGGTCGTGTGAAACAGCGAGGTCGTGGTCACCTTCGTGCGATCGCCGAGCTCCTCGAAGGACGCCGTCTCCACCGAGACGTAGCCCGGCATGCCCTCCCACTCGAACGTCTGCACGATCCGCTCGGGCGCATCGACCTCGCGATAGGTGCCCTGGAACGCGGTCTCGCTGCCATCCGAGTTGCGGCTGAGGAAGCGCCAGCCCCCGCCGGGGCGCACGTCCATGCGGTCGACGACGGTGGTCGTGCCCCGCGGACCCCACCACTCGGGGATCAGCGCTGGGTCCGTGTAGACCGCGAACACGCGGTCCCTGGGCGCGTCGAACACGCGCTCGATGTGGATCTCGCGATCGGTGGGCGTCGTGACGGTCGCCGTCGGCGCCTGCTTGGAGTTCGTCATTGCTTCGTTCCCTTCGTGCGTTCGAGTAGCTGCCCAAACCGGTCGAGGCGCTCGTCCAGCATCTGGCGGTACATCTGCGTCCACGTCTGGATGTCCTCGAGGCGCCGCGGGCCGGCGCTGCAGCGGCGCGCACGCCCCACCTTCTCGGTGGTGACGAGCCCTGCCTCCTCGAGCACGCGAACGTGCTTCTTCATCCCCGTGAGCGACATCCCGACCGGCTCCGCGAGCTCGGTGATCGTTGCGCTGCCCTGTCCGAGACGCTCGAGCATGCTTCTGCGAGTGGGGTCCGCGAGCGCTGCGAAAGTGCGATCTATCTGCTTACACTGAACCATATGGTTCAGTGTAGCAGCCCCGCCCTCAAATCATTCCGTGCTTATATAAGGCAGACCTGATACGATGCTGCCAATGCACGCATTCGAGATCCTGAGCGACCCGGTGCGACGGCGCATCGTGGAGCTGCTAGCCGACGGCGAGCAGGCCGCGGGGGAGCTCGGCGGCGTGATCCAGGGCGAGTTCGGCATCTCGCAGCCCGCGGTCTCACAGCATCTGCGCGTGCTGCGCGAGAACGGCTTCGCGACGGTGCGCGCCTCGGGCGCGCGGCGGCTGTACGCGGTCGACGCGGCTGCGCTGCAACCGGTCGACGACTGGCTGCAGCCCTACCGGCGCTTCTGGAACCAGCGCCTCGACGCGCTCGGCACCGAGGTCGCACGCGGCAAGCGCACACGCCGAGCATCCACATCCACATCCACATCCGACAGCGAAGGCGGCACCACATGAGGACCCAGGACACGACGACCTTGGCCTATCACGAGCCCGACCCCGAGCTTCGGCGGCGGACGATCCCCGCAGGCGAAGCCCGCGTCGCGGTGTTTGCGCGCACGTATGAGACGACCGTCGAGGATCTGTGGGATGCCTGCACGGATCCGCGGCGGCTGAGCCGGTGGTACGTGCCCGTCACGGGAGACCTGCGCGTGGGCGGCACCTTCCAGCAGGTGAACATGGGGTCCGGCACGATCGAGGTGTGCGAGGCGCCGCACCTGCTCAGGCTCTCGCTCGGCGGCGGCGTTGACGAGATCGAGCTGCGCCTCTCGCCCGGCGTGCGGGAGGGCACGGCGGCGCTCGAGGTGCAGCACGCGACGACGCGCGACTCGCACGAGATCGGCGGGCAGGCGTACGACGCGATCTTCTGCATGGGCGGCGGCTACTACCCGCGCCTGCTGGCGCTGGACCTCCACCTGCGCGGCACGCTGCCGGAGGGCTACGACAGCGCCGCGCATCACCTCGATCCCGACATGCGCCCGGCGATCGACCGCGGCCTGGCCGCGATGACCGCGCTGATCGAGGCCGACGGCGCTAGGACAGGTCGCGGGTGAAGGTGCTGCCGTCCTGCATCGGACGGTAGATCTGTTGGAAGTCGAAGGCGTAGTCGAAGTCGTCCTTCTCGTCGTCGCGGGCGCCCTCGATGTCGACGTTGTGCACGATCACGAGCTCCTCGCCGACGTGCGAGGCCTGGATCAGGCAGATGCCCGAAGGCGCCCAGATGCCCGACCCGCCCCAGAACGGGACGCCGCTCACGCCGTGCTCGCCGACGGCGTTGCAGGCGATCGTCCAGACCTGGTTGGTGGCCGACGACGCCGGCATCACGGTGTCCCACAGCTCGCCGTAGTAGTGGTCGGTGCGCCGGTTCATGCGCGAGTAGTCGCGTCCGCCGGCGGCCCGCCACGACGCGATCTGCACGATCGCGTCGACCTTCTCCACCATCGAGTACTCGCGCAGCAGCTCGCTGAAGAGGTAGTCGTAGCACGTCGTGAAGCCGAGCCGGCCGTGGCGGGTCTGCAGCACCAGGCGGTCGTCGCGGCCGGTCTCGGTGAAGTCCTTCTCGATGCCCGGCAGGAAGACCTTGTCGTAGGTGTTCTCGTCGGCGAGGTAGTCGCTCTCGCGGCCGACGGCGAACGTGCGGTTCAGGAAGCAGTCCTCCTGCGTGCCCGCGGTGAGGTTGTTGAGCACGATCGCCTCGAGATCGCCGCCGATCAGCGACTGCAGGTCGTGCTCGATCCAGTCGGCGTGGTTCTCGGCGAGGGCATTGCGCATGTACGCCCGGCAGTCGTCACGCTCGTCCCAGAAGTAGCCGGAGAGGCAGAACTCGGGGAACACCGCGATGTTCACGCCGCGCTCCTTGAAGATGCTCGTGGCCCGCAGGATCTTGTCCTTGTTGGCCTCGATGCCGGGCACCTCGGCGTGGATGTTCGCCAGGCCCACCGAGAGCTTGGACTCGTCGTCGCAGAAGCTGCGCTCCACGATCTGAAATTCGTCGGCGGTCGCCATGGCCTCCCTCGCAGGATCGGGGCGGCGACGCTATCAGCGAGCCGCGGGAAGCCGGTTGACGGCGTGGTCGCCGGTGGCCCACAGATGCTGGACGGCGTAGGCGCGCCACGGACGCCACGCGGCGGACGCGGAGGCGAGCGCCGCGGGAGCGCCGGGCAGTCCGAGGCTCGCGGCTGCCCTGACGACGCCGAGATCGCCGGCCGGAAAGGCATCGGGATCGCCCAGCGCGCGCATCGCGATGACCTCGACCGTCCACGGACCGAATCCGGGCAGCGCCGCCAGCCGGCGGCGGGCCTCGCTCCACGCGGTGGCGGGGCTGAGGTCGATCTCGTCAGACGCCAGCGCCGCCACCAGGGTGGTCAACGTCGTCCGGCGCGCGTGGGGGAGGGCGAGGGTCGCCGGATCGAGTCCGGCCAGGGCCGCAGGGTCCGGGAACAGGTGGGTCAGGCCACCGCCAGGATCCTCGATCGCGTCACCGTGCGCGCGCACCAGACGGGCGGCGTGGGTTCGCGCCGCCGCCGTCGAGACCTGCTGGCCGAGCACGGCGCGCACCGCGAGCTCCGCCGGATCGACGGTGCGCGGCACCCTGCGGCCCGCAGCGCCGGTCACCAGCGGGGCCAGCCGCGGATCGCGTGCGAGCTGCTCGTCGACGGCTACGGGATCGGCGTCGAGATCGAGCAACCAGCGACAGCGGGCGATCGCCACCGCGAGATCGCGCAGATCGCCGAGGGACAGACGGCAGGCGATGTGATCGCGACGGGGTGAGAGGGCGACGATCGCGTCGCCGTGGGGCAGGCGCAGCGTGCGGCGATACCAGCCGTCTCGCCATTCCTCGATTCCCGGAACGGCCGTCGCCGCCAGATGGCCGAACAGGTTGTCGGGGCACAGCGGCCGCCGGAACGCCAGGCGCAGACGCAGGGTGCCCGGCGTCGCCGGCGGGGAGCTTCGCAGCGCCCGGCGGCGCAGCTCGCCCGGCGACGCGGCGAAGACCTCGCGCACGGTGGCGTTGAACGACCGGACGCTGGCGAAGCCCGCGGCGAGCGCGGTGGCCGCCAGCGGCAGCGACGTGGTCTCGATCAGCAGCCGCGCGGTCTGGGCGCGCTGGGCACGAGCGATCGCCAGCGGGCCGGCGCCGAGCTCGGCGTTGAGATGGCGCTGCAGCTGCCGGGTGCTGTAGCCGAGACGGCCGGCGAGTCCCGAGACGCCTTCGCGCTCGATCACCCCGTCGGCGATCAGCCGCATCGCGCGAGCCACGACGTCCGCGCGCGCGTTCCACTCGGGCGAGCCGGGGCTGGCGTCGGGACGGCAGCGCTTGCAGGCCCGATAGCCACCGCGCTGAGCGGACGCCGCGGAGGGATAGAAGCGCATGTTGGATGCCTTCGGCGGGGTGGCCGGGCAGCTGGGGCGGCAATAGATGCCCGTCGTCAGGACGGCGGTGAAGAACCACCCGTCGAAGCGGGCATCCCTGGACCGCACCGCGCGCAGGCAGCGTTGGGCGTCGTCGTACACACCCGCAGCATCACCGATCGGTCGCACGGTGTCTGGCAGGTTTGCGACGCCGCGGTCCGCCAGGGCACGATGGGGGCTGAACGCTGATCGCCGCGCGCTCGTCCGCGCCGGTCTAGTGGACGGCCCACTAGCCTTCGCCGGCATGACTCGGGCACCGAAGTTCGCTGGAGTTCCTGCCCGCGTCTGGCACGGGGACTGGCTGCTGGTCGACTGGGTCGCCACCGCGAAGCTCGGCGACCCGTTTCCCGACCCGTGGTGCCACGCCCATGCGCCGCTGCAGGCGATGATCGCCAGGCTCACCGAGCTCGGCGTGATGACGTCGCCGGCGCCCGGCACCGACGTCGCGACGATTGCGCGCGAGGCTTCAGCTGCGGCGAAGCTCTGGCTCGAGCATCACCCGCCGCCGGAGCCCGCGCCCCAGTCCGTGCCGCGCCGAATGTCCTGGGGGCCCCCGGAGCCGCCCAACGGCTGAGGGTCTCAGGACTGGGCGCATTCGGCGCTCTGGCCGCCGCGGTTTCTAACGTAGGGTTCCGGCGAGGCGGACGGCGGGATCGTCGCCGATCTGATCTTCGAACGCGGGAGCTCGCATGACGCAGGAGGATGCTCTTCGGAAGGCTGCCCCGTACCAGGCCGCCGGGCGCGCCCAGGACGCGATCATGATCCTCGAAGCGCAGCTCGACGGCCACCGGCGGACCCTCGGCGCCGAGCATCCCAACACGCTGGCGAGCCGCTACGGCCTCGCCAACGCCTACCAGGACGCCGGGCGCACCCAGGACGCGATCGAGATCCTCGAGCCGCTGCTCGCCGACCTCGACCGGATCCTCGGAGCCGAGCACCCCAACATGCTGGCGAGCCGCGGCAACCTCGCCAACGCCTACCAGGCCGCGGGGCGCACCAAGGACGCGATCGAGATCCTCGAGCCGCTGCTCGCCGGCCGCGAGCGGATCCTCGGAGCCGAGCACCCCGACACGCTCGCCAGCCGCGGCAACCTCGCCAACGCCTACCAGGCCGCGGGGCGCACCGATGACGCGATCGCCATCCTCGAGCCGCTGCGCGCCGACCTCGAGCGCCTGCTCCCCGCCCAGCACCCCAACACGCTCAGCACCCGCGGCAACCTCGCCAATGCCTACCAGGCCGCGGGGCGCACCGATGACGCGATCGCGATCCTCGAGCCGCTGCTCGCCGACCACCGGCGGACGCTCGGCGCCGAGCACCCCAACACGCTGCGCACCCGCAACAACCTCGCCAACGCCCGCCAGGTCGCCGGGCGCACCAAGGACGCGATCGAGATCCTCGAACCGCTGCTCGCCGACCGCGAGCGTATCCTCGGCGTCGAGCATCCCAACACGCTCAGCACTCGCGGCAACCTCGCCAACGCCTACCAGGACGCCGGTCGCACGGATGACGCGATCGCGATCTTCGAGCCGCTGCTCGCCGAGCTCGAGCGGATCCTCGGTGTCGAGCATCCTGACACGCTCAGCACGCGCGGCAACCTCGCCAACGCCTACCAGGCCTCGGGGCGCACGGAGGACGCGATCGCGATCTTCGAGCCGTTGCTCGGCGACCGCGAGCGGATCCTCGGAGCCGAGCACCCCGACACGCTGGCGAGTCGCGGCAACCTCGCCAACGCCTACCAGGCCTCGGGGCGTACGGAGGACGCGATCGAGATCCTCGAGGCGCTGCTCGCCGACCTCGAGCGGATCCTCGGTGCCGAGCACCCCGACACCCTGGCGAGCCGCGGCAACCTCGCCAACGCCTACCAGGCGGCCGGTCGCACCGATGACGCAATCGTGATCCTCGAGCCGCTGCTCGCTGACCGCGAGCGGATCCTCGGCGCCGAGCACCCCGACACGCTGGGCAGCCGCGGCAACCTCGCCAACGCCTACCAGGCCGCGGGGCGCACCGATGACGCGATCGCGATCCTCGAGCCGCTGCTCGCCGACCGCGAGCGGATCCTCGGCGCCGAGCACCCCGACACGCTGGGCAGCCGCAACAACCTCGCCAATGCCTACCTGGCAGCCGGTCGTACCGATGACGCGATCGCGATCCTCGAGCCGCTGCTCGCCGACCGCGAGCGGATCCTCGGCGCCCAGCATCGCAGCACGCTCGCAAGTCGCTACAACCTCGCCAGCGCCTACCAGGCCGCCGAGCGCAACGACGATGCGATCGCGATCTTCGGGCCGCTGGTCGCCGACGTCACGCGCATCCTCGGCGCCGATCACGCCAACACGCTCAACGCGCGCAACAACCTCGCCAACGCATACCAGGACGCCGGGCGCACGGACGACGCGATCGCGGTCCTCGAGCCGCTGGTCGCCGACCTCGAGCGCATCCTCGGTGCCGAGCACCCGAACACGCTGCGCACCCGCAACAACCTCGCCAACGGCTATCAGGACGCCGGGCGCATCGATGACGCGATCGCGATTCTTGAGCCGCTCGTCGCCGATCTCGAGCGGATCCTCGGCGCCGAGCACCCCGACACGCTCGGCAGCCGCGGCAACCTCGCCAACGCCTACGAGGCCGCGGGGCGCACCGAGGATGCCGACGGCCTGGGCAATCGCCTGGGCGACTGGGACTGAGGCCCGGCCGCGGGCCGGCGGCGAAGCGTCAGCACGCGGGTCAATGCGCGCTGTAGCCGTGCAGCTGATCGCCCTCCGCCGCGTGGATGCTGGCGTTGAACGAGATGATGATGCGCTCCTTCTCGCCGTCGTAAGGGAGAGCCTGATGCGCGAGCCAGGACGGAAACAGCAGCAGCTGCCCGGACAACGGCTCGATGTCCTGGTGGGGCGGCTGCAGGTAGGCGTTGCCGACGTCGACGAAGGCGCCGCCCAGGGCGGTGAAGTTCGGGCCGTAGAGCCGGGTCACGCCGTTCGCGGCTCCATAGACCGGATGGGTCACGCGCTGCTCCGAGTCGTCGATCTGCACGATGTAGACGGCCGACCAGGAGCAGTTGCCGTGCGTGTGGACGTCGTGAAACGCTCCGGCGCGGCTGCACTGAAACCACATCCCCTCGATGCCGACCTTCAGCTCGAGATCCTGACCGGCCCATGCGTCCCGGTTGGCCTGCTTCGCGGTCTCGCCGAGGCTGGACACGAGGAAGCGCACGAAGTCCTGCCATTCGGGGACCTTCACGCGGTGCAGCAGATCGTCGTCGCTGGCGAAGAATGGGCCGGGCTCCTCGCCTCGCTTGCGCTGCTGCGCCTCCCGCCCCTGCCCGAACACGCGGACCAGCAGCGGATTGAGATCGGCGGCATCGGCGTAGTGGTGCAGCCCGATCGGGGTCGGCCACAGCCCGTGAAATCCGACACCCGTCGCCATGTCCGCGCTCCTTGTCGTCGCCTGTGCGGCGGCGATCGTATCGAAGCGGCTCCATGGCCCCACGCGGCTGCGGCGACCAGGACCGCGCGCGCGGCGAGCGGGCCGCGGGCGGGGGAGCCGCTGCTTCAGCCGAGGCGGCGCAATGCTGCCCATTGCCGTGACCAGGGCCGCGCAGGCTCACGGCAGACCATCACCTGGGTGCCCTGCTCGCCGTTGTCGACGCCCGCATCGTTGTCGATGCGAGCGGCCACGCGGCAGCCGAGAAGGTGCGCCGCAATCTCGCCGGGGTCCAGTCCGACCGCGATGACCGGGGCGCCGTCGTCGGGTGGCGGGCCCCAGTCGCCGTAGGCGTTGTGACCGCTGTGGGCGCGTGGCAGTCCGAGGGCGGGGCCGTAGCGGTCGATCGCACCCGCCTGGCCGTAGTTGGCGGTGAGGATCACGGCGCGTCGGGAGTCGGGCAGGCCTCGATGGACGCTCGCGACGGTTGCAACGAAACCCGGCCAGCCGATCGTCTCACCGACGTCCTCGTTCATCGCGATGACCGGGCCGGCCTCGTCGGACGGCAGCACGGGCAAGGAGATGATCGCGCCGACCATCGCGCTGGCCGTGATCGCCGCCGCCAGCGTGGCCCTGCGCGTTCGTGTCCGTCCGCGTCGCAGCCAGCCGTCCGCCTGCACCGCGCCGGCGCCGATCAGCACGGGCAGCAGCCCGGCCAGGTAGTAGGGCTTGCCACCGGTTGCCATGAAGACGGCAGCGAGGACGGCCCACGCCCATGCCAAGAACCGATATGTGCGCAGGGCAGGGTCGCGCAGCAGCGCCACGAGTCCCGCCATCCAGATCGGCGCGAGCAGCGGGCCGGCGAGCAGAAGCTGAAACGGCACGATCAGCCACCACGGCTCTGAGCTCGTCGATCCGCCGCCGGCTACCGATCGCGAGACATCCAGCTGCGGCCAGCCGTGATCGGCCTGCCACAGGATCCACGGCGACCACAGCACCAGCGCGATCGCTGCGCCTGACCAGACGTACGGGCTGCGAAGCAGGCGCCGCGGGCCCGCGATCAGGACGCCGGCCAGCAGGCCTGCGGCCAGAAACGCCGGCAGCGGCTTGTTCAGCAGACCGACGCCCAGCACCACTCCGGCGACCAGCCACAGGCGCTGCTCGCCGCTGCGCAGCGCCCGCACGGCGAGCCAGGTCAGCGCGGTCCAGATCAGCAGGTCGAACGTCGACGTGCTCAGCGTGTGGCCCGTGAACAACACGATTGAGGCCACGGCAGCGCACACCGCCGCGAGCGACGCGGCCCGCCGGCTGCCGCCGAGCTCGCGTGCCAGCAGGCCCGTCAGCAGCACCGTGCCACCGGCCGCCAGCGCCGACGGCACCCGCAGCATGGTCAGCGAGCCGGGAACGAGCTCGCTCATCGCCCGAGCGAGCAGCGGCGTGAGCGGTCCCTGGTCGGCGTACGCCCAATCCAGATGCATGCCGGCCGCGATGAAGTACAGCTCGTCGCGGTGATACCCATAGCCCGAGGCGAATGCCACGAGCACGAGGGTCACTGCTGCTGCGATGAGCGCGATCGCACCGATACCGGGGGCCGG
>Ga0208736_1000403_pt1 | contig 12547 bp, 12 predicted proteins | sample AntDryMetagUQ255_FD_188090 | JGI IMG/M metagenome (GOLD analysis project Ga0208736, IMG submission 188090) | Polar desert microbial communities from Antarctic Dry Valleys - UQ255 (SPAdes) | ecosystem: Environmental > Terrestrial > Soil > Desert | place: Antarctic Dry Valleys | collected 2008-12-31 | reverse complement strand
CCCCGCCGTAGCCGCCGCGCTTGACCGGCTCGAGCTCGTCGATGATCTGCATCGCGCGCACCTTCGGCGCTCCCGACAGCGTGCCGGCGGGCAGCGCGCTGCGCAGCGCGTCCATCGCGGAGATCCCCTCGCGCAGCGTCCCCGAGACGTTGGAGACGATGTGCATTACGTGCGAGTAGACCTCGACCGCCATGAAGCGGTCGACGGTGACCGAGCCGTATTCGCACACGCGCCCGAGGTCGTTGCGGCCGAGGTCGACGAGCATCACGTGCTCGGCGCGCTCCTTCTCGTCGGCGAGCAGCTCCTGTGCGATCCGCGTGTCCTCCTCGATCGTCGCGCCGCGCGGCCGCGTCCCGGCGATCGGCCGTGTCTTGACGTGGCGCCCGCTGACCGTCAGCACCGGCTCGGGGCTCGCGCCGGCGACCTGGAAGTCCATGAAATCCAGGAAGTACATGTACGGGCTCGGGTTCACCACGCGCAGCCCGCGATAGACCGAGAAGGGGTCGATGTCGAGGTCGGCCGACCAGCGCTGCGAGGGCACGACCTGGTAGGCGTCGCCGGCGTGGATGTACTCGACGATCCGCGCGACGTTCGCCTCGAACTGCTCGCGCGGCATGTTCGAGGAGAACTGCGGACGCGGGCGCGCGGGCGTCGGCTCGGGGCGCGGAACGGGCCCGGCGAGCAGGTCGCGGGCCTTGTGGATCGTCGCCAAGGCGTCGGCGTAGGACTGCTCGATCGCGCCGTCGCCGTCACCATCATCCGCGCCCGGGTAGACGTTCACCATCACCGTGATCGTGTGCTTGAGGTGATCGAAGACGACGAGCACATCCGACAGCATCAGCGCCATGTCGGGCAGGCCGACCGGGTCGGGGTTGGGCTTGCCGAGCGGCTCGACCGTACGCACGAGGTCGTAGCCGAAGTAGCCGACGGCGCCGCCGGAGAACGGCGGCATGCCCTCCCATGGCGCCTGGCGGTGGCGCGCGACCTCGTCGGCCGCCAGCTCGTAGGGGTCGGCCGGCTCATCGCCCAGCGACCAGCGCACGACCTTGCGCGGGCGCACACCGATGAACGAGTAGCGCCCGACCTGCTGGCCCCGCTCGGCGGACTCCAGCAGGAACGCCGGAAACTCGGGCTGGCGCCCGCGCAGCTTCAGAAAGGCTGAGACCGGCGTCTCGGTGTCGTCGATGAAGCTGTGACGCAGCGGGATCAGGTTGTACTCGCGTGCAAGCTCGCGCACCTCCTCGAGGCTCGGCTCGACGGGCAGGTGGGGTGGGTGCGAACGGTTAACGGCGACGGCCATTGAGCACGATCTGCGCGTCGGCGAGCGAGCGTTCGCGGCCGGCCAGCAGCACGGCGAGGTGGTAGAGAACGTCGGCGGCCTCCTCGTCGACGCGCTCGTCGGTCTCCTCGCGTGCGGCGCGCGTGACCTCCTCCGCCTCCTCGCGAACCTTCTCCCCGGCGAGGACGGGATCGTCGAGCAGCGTGACGGTGTAGGAGCCCTCGGGCCGCTGTGCGACGCGCGCGGCCAGCGTGCGCTCGAGCGCCGGCAGCGCCTCGTGCGGCGCCGCGGGCTCGAGCTCGCCGTTGTGAAAGCACGTGCGCTCGCCGGTGTGGCAGGCCGGGCCGGCGGGCTCGACGAGCGCCAGCAAGGCGTCGCCATCGCAGTCCAGCCGCAGCGCTTTGACAGCCTGCGTGTTGCCGCTGGATGCGCCCTTGTGCCACTGCTCGGAGCGCGAGCGGCTGTAGAGATGCAGCTCGCCGCTCTCGCGCGTGCGCCGGACCGCCTCGGCATTGGCGTAGGCCAGCGTCAGCACCTCTCCGCTGCGCCAGTCCTGCACGATGACGGGGACGAGCCCGCGGTCGTCGTAGACGATCTCCATGGTTTGCGCAGTCTAGGCGCGGTCCTCGCCTATGATCGCGGCGAGCGCCTTCGGTTTTCGTTTCTTGCCGGAGCCGTGGTTGCTGGCGCGGCGCTGGGAAAGATGACGGGCGGCGCCTCCGGAGCGCGCGTCCGAGTCGTCAGCGCAGCCGCTGCACGCCGTCGCCCGACTCCAGCAGCTCGCGCGCGAGGTCGAGATCGTCCGAGCGCCCGACCGTCAGTGCGGCGGCGAGGCGGTCCCCGGCGACGTACCAGACGGTGAACTCGCCAGACGCGGGATCACCGTGCACGATCTCCTGGTCCCAGCCGGCCGCCGGGCCGACGTACTCGAGCGTCGCCCAGTCCGCGAGATCCGACCAGAAATAGGGCACCTCGGCGAACGGCTCCTGCGAGCCGAGCATCGCGCGCGCGGCGGCTCGGCCCTGCGCCGCGGCGACCTCCTCGTGCTCGATCCGCACGCGCCGGCCGTGGATGACGCTGTCGTACTCGCACATGTCGCCGGCGGCGAAGATCCCCTCGACGGAGGTCTGCAGGCGCCGGTCGCAGGCGACCCCGCCGCTCTCGCCGAGCTCGAGGCCGATCTTCTTGGCGAGCATGACGTCGGGCGTCGCGCCGACGCCGACGACGACGAGATCGGCATCGATCCGCCGGCCGTCCTCGCAGACGACGGCCGTAACGGGCGCGTCGTCCTCGCCCTCCCCCGCGAACTCCACGACGTCGGCGCCGGCGACGATCTCGATCCCGTGCTCGGTCAGCAGGTCGTGGACGTACTGCCCCGCGATCGGGCCGAAGCCGCGCTCGGTCGGCAGCTGCTCCTGCATGACGATCGTGCTGTGCTTGCCCAGCAGCGTCAGCGACGCGGCGACCTCCGTTGCGATGTACGAGCCGCCGATGATGACGATCCGCTCGGCCTGCAGCGCGGCCGCGCGCAGCGTGTCGGCGTTGCCGAGCGCGCGCAGGTAGTGGATGCCATCGCGCTGGGCGCCGTCGGCCTGCAGGCGGCGGACCATCGCGCCGGTGGCGACGAGCGCCTGCTCGAAGCGCACCTCCTCCTTGCCAACCGTCGCTGTGCGCGCGTCGAGCTCGACCTTCATCACGGGCGTGCGCGTCAGCAGCTCGACATCGTGCTCGGCGTACCAGGCCTCGGGATGGATCAGCGTCGAGTCACGATCCTGGCTGCCCTGCAGGTAGCCCTTCGTGATCGGCGGGCGGTGATAGGGCGCGTCCTGCTCGCGCGTCGCGAGCAGGATCGACCCCTGCAATCCGCCCGCGCGCAGCTCAGCGGCCGCGCTCGCCGAGGCGATGCCACCGCCGATGAGAAGAACGTCGATCGCGCGGTCGCTCACAGGGGGCTGATCGTACGCGGTCGGGAGCGGTGCACGACTGCCGGGCCGTCACGGGGCGCGCCGCGCCGCGCCTACTCGATCCCCAGCCGGTCCAGCAGCGCGTCATCCGTGCGCCAGCGCCGGCGCACGTGCACCGACAAGTCCAGATGTACGCGCATGTCGAAGTGGCGCTCGAGCTCGCGCCGGGCGGCGGTGCCGATCGCCTTGATCATCTTGCCCTGCGCGCCTATCAGGATGCCCTTCTGCGAGTCGGCCTCGACCCACGCCAGCGCCTGAACGCGGATCAGGTCCTCGCGGCTCGAGTCGATGTCCTCGACGACGACCTCGACGGCGTGCGGGACCTCCTGGAAGGTCCGGCGCAGGACCTGCTCGCGGATCAGCTCGGCGAGCAGCACCGATTCGGGCTGGTCGGAGTGGTCCTCGACGTCGTAGAGGTGCGGGCTGGCCGGCAGCAGGCCGCAGAGGTGGTCGACGAGCGCCTCGACGCCCGTGCCCTTGCGCGCGGAGATCGGAAAGATGTCGTCGGAGATCTCCAGATCGGCGGCCGCCTGCAGCACGGCCATCGTGTGAGCGCGGTCGAGACGGTCGATCTTGTTGACGGCGATCGCCACCGGTACGCCAGGCGCTCGGGCGAGGGCTCCGGCGATGAAGCGGTCGCCGGGACCGATGCCCTGCTCGGCGTTGAGCATCAGCAGCGCGGCGTCGGCGTCGGAGAGCTCGTGCTCGACGCGGCTCTGCATCCGCTGGGTGAGGGCGTCGCGGGGACGCTGCACGCCGGGCAGGTCGACGAGCACGAGCTGGGCGTCGCCGCGCATCGCGATGCCGCGGACGGCGCGCCGCGTCGTCTGCGGCTTGTCGGAGACGATCGCGATCTTCGATCCGACGATCGCGTTGACGAGCGTCGACTTGCCGACGTTCGGGCGTCCGGCGAGCGCAATGAAGCCGGCGGTCGTAGCGCTCACGGCGTCACCCAGGCCATGATCTCGCGCTGCACGGCGAGCATTTCGCCGTCATCGATCTCGTGGTCCATGCCGGTCAGGTGCAGCGCGCCGTGGACGATCGCCTCGCGCAGGCTCACGGTGTGCTCCGGGCAGATGACGATGTCACCGAGCTCCGCCGGGCCGGGCGACGGCTCGGCGCCGTCGATCGGAAACGACAGCACGTCGGTCGGGGCGGGCGGGTCGACTCCGCGGTACTCGGCGTTCAGCTCGGTGATCCGCTCGGCGCTGACGAATTGCACCGCGACGTGGCCGCTGTCGATCCCGGCCGACGCGAGCGCGAGCGCGAGCAACCGCTCGATCTCCTCGAGCGGCACGCGGCTTGGACCCAGGACCTCGACGTCGAGCTGCGGCTCGGCGCTCACGCCCGGCGGCGATCGGCGGGTCTGAGCTCCGGCGCGAGGCTCTCGGCGTGCACGGCGTAGGCCTCGACGATCCGCTGTACGAGGCGGTGACGGACGACGTCCTCACCGCCGAAGCGCACGAACTCGATCCCTTCGATCTTCTTGAGGATGTCGCCGACGACGACGAGGCCGGAGCCTTCGTTCTTCGGCAGGTCGATCTGCGTGACGTCGCCGGTGACGACCATCCGCGAGTTGAAGCCCAGCCGCGTGAGGATCATCTTCATCTGCTCGGGCGTCGTGTTCTGCGCCTCGTCGAGGATGATGAAGCTGTCGTTCAGCGTGCGCCCGCGCATGAAGGCCAGCGGCGCGACCTCGATCTGACCGCGCTCGAGATACGTCGAGACCTTCTCGGCGTCGAGCATGTCGTGCAGCGCGTCGAACAGCGGGCGCAGATAGGGATCGATCTTCGCCATCAGGTCGCCCGGCAGGAAGCCGAGGCGCTCGCCGGCCTCGACCGCGGGCCGCGTGAGGATGATGCGGTTGACCTCGCGCCGGCTCAGCGCGGCCGCGGCGAGCGCGACGGCCAGGAAGGTCTTGCCGGTGCCGGCTGGGCCGATGCCGAAGGTGATCGTGTTCTCGCGAATCGAGTCGACGTAGCGCTTCTGGTTGACGGTCTTCGGCGCGACCTGCTTGGAGCGGTGGCGCCAGACGACGTCCTCGAGGATCGCTGCCGGCGACGTGTGCTGGTCCAGCGCGCCCGTGACCGCGGCGATCGTGCCCGGCGCGATGTCGTGGCCCTGGGCGATCAGCTCGGCGAGCTCGCGCACGACCGTCGCAGCGGCCTCGACCGCGGCATCGGCGCCGTCGAGCGTGACGACGTTGCCGCGCAGGAACAGGTCACAGTCGACGTGCCCCTCGATCTCGCGCAGCACGACATCGCCGCTGCCCGCAAGCTCGGCTGCGACGTCGTTGGGAAGCTCGATCTGGCTACGCACGCAGCGCCTCCGATACCAGTGTTGAGACACGCTTGCCGTCGGCGCGGCCGCCGACCTGCACCATCGCCGCCTTCATCGCCTGACCCATGTCCCTCGGTGACGATGCGCCCGACTCGGCGATCGCAACTCCGACGATCGCGCGCAGCTCGTCGTCGGATAGCTCGGCCGGCAGGTAGGACTCGATGATCCTCGCCTCGGCCTCCTCGTTGATGGCGAGCTCATCGCGGCCACCCTCGCGGAACACGCTGGCGGACTCCAAGCGGCGCTTGCGCTCGCGCCGCAGCACGGCGAGCTCGTCGGCATCGCCGTCCTTCGAAGCCTTCTGCAGCTCGCTGAGCACGAGCCTCAGAGCCCCGACACGATCTCTCTCGCGCGCCTTCATCGCGGCGACGAGATCCTTCTGCACCGTGTCGGCCAGTGTCATCTGCCCTTCAGGATAACTGCCCGTCGGCTGGCACCGACGGACCTTCATCCGGGGAAGCAGCACAGGCGGCGGCGGCGCGCCGCACCGCGCGCTCGACTCGCGGCTGATTGAGCACTTCGCGCGCGTCCGCGCCGACGGCGCTGAGGCTGCGCCCGATCGCGCCCGTCGTCAAAACGATCCGGACGCGCCTCGCGACACATGTGACCACGCGCGCCGGTGCGCCCCGGCGCTCGAGCTCCCGGCGAGCGCCGCAGATCACGCCCGCCACCGCGAACAGGCGCTGGTCGCGCTTGACAAGCGATCGCACGATGGCCTCGTCGCTGACCGCCTTGAAGTCGCGCAGGACGCAGTCGGCGCTGTCGTCATCGAGCGCCCCCGGCGGCGAGCTGAGCTCCTTGCGCGTCAAGCGGAAGAACGCAGCGCGGTCAAGCGTTCCGCCCTTCAGCTGATCGAACTTCCACTGCCCGTCGACCTTGCGCAGCCCGATCGAGACCGACTTGAACGGCAGATCACCGCCCTTCGGACTGACGTCCGCGTCCGCCCGATCGCCGCTGACATCGACGGACTGCACCGAGATCGATTCGGCGTCGGCCTCCTCGACGGCGTCCTTGCGGCATTCGCCGAGCGCGGCCTGGCCGCGCTTGCCCGTCGTCTGCGAGAGGAACGCCGGCGTCGCAAGCCGCGTGCAGATGTCCGGATCCGTCGAGGTCAGCCCCTCCTTCAACACCGAGCGGAGCTGCTTGTCGTCATTGCTGGAGTCGTCGCCGCAGGCGCCGAGTGCGCATGCGACGAGGACCATCAGGGTCGTCAGGCGCGTTCGCATGTCCGCGAACGTAGCGAATATTCGATCACTCATGGTGAACGTACGCGTCGGGCGGCGAGATCGCTCCCAGGCCACTCCTGGAGCCTACGGGTAGTCTCGCCGCCATGGCCCGCAAGCTTCTGCCGCAGGCGCGGTCCTACGTGTACCGGGGGTTCACCCGGCTGCCCGAGCCCAGCGTGCGGCGCTGGCAGACGCTCGCGCCGGGGCGCGCGATCATCGGCGCGCTGCAGCAGATCATCGGTGAAGGGTCGGTCATGGTCGCCACCGGCCACGGGGCGGGACTGCTGCTCGAGACCGGCTCGCTGAAGCTGACCAACGTCCAGGCCTACGGCCTCGTCCGCGGTGTGCTCGAGCCCGGCGTCCAGGAGGCGCTACGCCGCCACGTGGGCGAGGGCACCGTCGTCTATGACATCGGCGCGAACATCGGCTTCTTCTCGCTGCTGGCGGCTCGCTTCGCGGGCGCCGCGGGCCGCGTCGAATCCTTCGAGCCGCTGCCTGGCGCTGCCGCCGGCCTGCGGCGGAACATCGCGCTCAACGACGCCCGCACGGTGCACGTTCACGAGGTCGCGGTCGCCGCAAGCAGCGGTCGCGCCGAGCTGTTGTCGGTCGACGAGGGCGGCTGGTCGCATCTGGCCGACCGCGGCTGGCACCCGCGCACCGAGGAGGTTCTCGAGGTCGACGTTGTCACCGTCGACGCGCTCGTCGCCGACGGGCTCGCCGCCCCCGACGTCGTGAAGATCGACGTCGAGGGCTCCGAGCGGGCGGTGCTCGAAGGGATGCGCGAGACGATCGCCCACCACGCGCCCGTGGTCATCTGCGAGCTGCACGCCACGAACCTCGAGCTCGTCGCGCTGATGGATGACCTGGGCTATGCGACGCAGAACCTCGACGGGCCGGAGCCCGTGTCCGAGGCCGGTGCCGTGCACGTGCTGGCGCTACCGCAGGGCAGCGGGGGGACGTCGGGCTGAGGAGCGGCCCCGGCGGATGTCGCCGGAAACGCCACCATCTCGGCGCCGTTCACGGTGACCCGCTCGCCGAGCCCCTGCGCCATGCGCTGCTTGACGGCGGCCGCCTGCGTGATGCGGATGCGCTGGCGAATCGCGATGCGGCCAGCAGTGAGAACGGCCCGACGGGGAGCAGCGCGAAAGAGCCGAGGGTTGGGCTCGGTGCCATCAGGCTGCTCGGTGTTCAGCCAACCCGCCGATCGGCAGCCTGCAGCACGCCGGCGCGGGCCTTGTGCTTGCGCTCGTACGCGCGAACGGCCTTGGCCGTCGTCTTGTCGGCCTCGCGCAGCGCCGAGGAGATGGCGCTCACGCTCTGCTCGTCGTACCCCGACCAGGGCTCGTCTTCGCTCAGCTTGGCGATCTTGCCCGTGATCGACGCGCGGTTCCGGCGCTTGCGCTCGTAGGCCTCGATCATGCGCAGCTCGCGCTGGCGCAATCCCTTGAGCTTCGCCGTGATGTCGGCAACCTTCTGCTTGTCGTAGCTCTTGATCGGCAGATCCTTCTCAGTGGCGACGGCGCCGGTGATGGCGCCCTCCGCGGCGGCGACGCCGGGGACCTTGCGGGCCTTCTCAGCAATGCTCATTGGCTGCTCCCTCCTTAAGCGGTGGCGAGCTCGCGCTCGGCGGCCTTCAAGACGGTGGCGCGGTTCTTGTGGCTGCGCTCGTACGTGCGCACCCGCTTGGCGAGTTTGTCGTCGCCCTCGGACAGGACGGCCTGCACCTCGTCGGCGGTCAGCTCGTCATAGCCGGCCCACGGCTCGTCGCCGCGCAGGCTGGTGATACGGCTGAGAACCGTGGCGCGGTTCTGATGCTTGCGCTCGTAGGAGTCGATCTTGGCCAGATCGATCTGCGAGAGCTCGGGCAGTTTGGCGGTGATCTCGTCAGCGGTGAGCTTGTCGTAGCGCGCGACGGCGAGGTCGGTCTCGGACGCGACGGCGCCCTTGATCTGACCCTCGGCCTGTGCGACGCCCGGCACCTTGCGAGCCTGGCGCGTGGTGCGCTTGGCCCGTGCGGTGGTCGTGCTCGCCGTCTTCTTCGCGGCCGCGCCCGCCTCACGAACGGCATCGGCGGCGCCGGTCTCCATCACGTCGAACGACGGGTTGCCCTCGACCTCGGCGCGAACGACGGCATCGGTGAGCTTGGGAATCTCGCGCAGGACGCGATCGAGCATCTTCTGCTCGTCGACGAGAATCGCGGCCGCCAGCTTGGCGGTCTTCTCGTCGCCGACGGCACGTGCCAAGCGCTCGATCGCCGTGTAGGTCGCGATCTCGAGCGCCTCTGATGCGTAGGCATCCTTGGCGTTCTTGAGCACTTTCTCCTCGCCACCGGAGCCGCGCAGCAGATCAAACGGCGTCTTGCCCAGCGCCAGGACCTGCCCGACGCCCTTGCCGACGACGCCAACCACGGCGGTCACCGGATTGCCGCCCTGTCCCAGCTCGCGCAGGCGCTCGTCGATGCGAGCAGCGTGATCGCGCGTCTGGTTCAGATGCGACTCCAGGGCGGTGCGGTAGGCGCCGCGTGGCGTCATCGCGATCTGCGACTGCAGAACACGCGCCAACCCATGCTCGCTGGTTTGGGCCTCGCCCAGGTACTGGATTATCTTCTTCTGAGAAGCGGTCATGAAAGACGTCCGATCAGTAGAGCTGTCCCCGGAACGGCGAGATCGGGGAGCGAAGTGGGGACGTGGGCGACACAGCCCAGCGTCAAGCCGTGCCTAGGGGCTAGCCGTGATGGCCCAATACCAAACGCGACCTGTGCGCTGACTCACACAACGGGAGGTTCAGCGCACGAGCGTCAGCGAGGCCCAATCGCCGTCCACGCCGCGCGCGCACTCGCGCAAGCCGAGCTCCGCGAAGGCCGCGGCGACCTCGTCGGCCTCGTGCTCGAGCATCCCTCCGGCGACGAGCGTCCGCGGCAGTGGCCCCTTAAAGCCGGTCGCGGCGAGCGATAGCAGCAGCGGGCGCAGCAGGTTGGCGGCGACCGTCGGCGCTGACGGCGCCGGACCGTCGTGCAGCAGGTCGAAGTGCCGGACGTCGATCGCAACGCCGTTGACCGCGGCGTTGTCGTGCGTCGCCTGCACCGACTCGCGCTCGTGGTCGAGGCCGAGTACCGGCGTCCAGCCGAGCTTTGCAGCGGCGATCGCCAGCACGCCCGCGCCGCAGCCGAGATCCGCGAACGCTCCCGCCGGCGGGAGCGCAAGCAGCGCCTCGAGGCACAGGCGCGTCGTCGGGTGCGCACCGGTGCCGAACGCCTGACCGGGATCGACGACGATCTCCAGCAGGCTCCGATCGCCGGCGACCGGATCGGTCCACGGCGGGCGCACGTGCAGCCGCCCGCCAATCGTGACCGGACGGTGAAACGAGCGCCAGCGCGTGTCCCAGTCGTCGCCGACCTCCGACGTCGTGATGTCGACGAGCGCCGCGCCCGCGACTGCGCGCAGATCGGGCAGCGACGGCAGCTCACCCGCGGCGCCGTAGACCGCGTACTCGATCGTCTCGCCATGATCGACCTCCTCGACGCCCGACGGCGCGAGCTCGAGCAGCTCGGCGAGCGCCAGCTCCGCGTCCGCGCGCGCGACATGCAGCGCGAGGCGGATCATCTGAGCAGCGCTACGCCCCGACCCGCAGCGTGCGCTTGAGCTTCGCGAACATCGACTCATCCGAGCGCAGGTTGTCGTCGGTCATCGATGCCGCCAATGTCTCGAGCAGCCCGCGCTGGGTCTCGTTGAGATGGCGCGGAATGACGACGTTGACGACGACCCGCAGGTCGCCGCGCCGGCCCGGGCGGCGCAGGATCGGCATGCCGCGGCCACGAATCGGGATCGTCTCGCCGGGCTGGGTGCCGGGCCGGACGTGCACGTCGTCGGGGCCCTCGAGCGTCGGGATGTCGAGCTTGGCTCCGAGAGCAGCGAGCGGCGCCGGGACGTCGAGCACCGTGACGAGGTCATCGCCGTCGCGCAGGAAGCTCTCATGCGGGCGCACGGTGACGAACACGTACAGGTCGCCCGCCGGCGCGCCCGGCTCACCGGCGTGTCCGCGGCCACCGATGCGGATCCGCTGGCCGTCGGCGATGCCGGCCGGCACGTCGACCTTGACGGCGTGCGTGATCAACTCGCGGCCGCGTCCCTCGCAGCGCGTGCAGGGCTTCTCGGCGATCTTGCCGTCACCGCCGCAGACATCGCACGTGATGGTGCGCGCGACCTGTCCGAACGGCGTGCGGCTGACTGCCTGCAGCAGCCCCTGGCCGCCACAACGCTCGCAGGTCTTGATCGGCGTGCCGGGCTCGGCGGCGTTGCCCTTGCAGCGCTCGCAGCGGTCGACGACCTCGTAGTTGACCTCGATCGGCGCGCCCTGCGCAGCCTGCTCGAGATCGATCTTGACGGCGACCTCGGCGTCACCGCCGGCGCGCGGCCCGCCGCGCCCGAAGCCCGCGCCGCCGAAGAACGCCTCGAACAGATCGCTGATCGAGCCGAAGCCGTCGAAGTTCGGGCTCTGGCCGCCGCGCTTGAGCCCCTCATGGCCGTGGCGGTCATAGATCGCGCGGCGGTCGGCGTCGGACAGGATCTCGTAGGCCTCCGCGGCCTCCTTGAACTTCTCTTCCGCCTGCGGGTCATGGTTGTTGACGTCGGGATGCAGCTCGCGTGCGAGAGCGCGGAACGCCTTCTTGATCTGACCCTCGTCGGCGTCTCGGCCGACGCCGAGGACCTCGTATGCGTCGCGGGGCATGGCCTAGGCGTCGTAGACGTCTTCGATGAAGCGCGAGAGCTGGTGCGCCGCCTCGCGCACGACCCCGATCGTCCTGCCGTAGTCCATCGCCATCGGCCCGATCAGCGAGACCGTTCCGAGCGGGCGCAGCGGCAGCCCGTAGCCCGCGGTCACCATCGCCAGCGAGCGCAGCGCGGGGGCCTCGTTCTCAGAGCCGATGCGCACAAGCACGTCGCGCTCATCCAGCGCCGAGCGCAGCATCGCCAGCAGCGTCACGCGGCCCTCGAGCATCTGCATGATCTCGTTGATCTGGGTGAGATCCTGAAAGCGGTGCTCGGACATCAGGCGCGCGGCTCCGTCGAAGTAGAGCGAGTCGTCCGCCGTCTCTGCGAGCTGGGTGAGCGCCGGCGACAGGCGATCGAGGAAGACGCGCTCCTTCGGACCGAGCGTCGGGTCCAGCAGCTTGGCGTGCAGCATGCGTGCGCCCAGGCCCATGCCGACGAGCGCTTCGTTGAGGAACTCCAACGCCCAGCCGACGAGGCCGCTGTCGACCGGTGCCTCGAACGTCAGCACGCGTTTGGAGACTCCGCCGGTCGACGTGATGATCACGACCATGATGATCTGCGGCTGCAGCGGCAGGACCTCGATGTGGCGGATCGTGGCCGTCTCGAGCGGCGGCGCGGAGACGACCGCCAGCAGGTTCGTGACCTGCGAGAGCGTCTCGGTGGTGACGCGCATCGCCTCGTCGACTTCGCGGCGGGTGAGCGCGAGCTCGAGTGAGTTGTTCGCAGGGCTGACCGGCAGCAGCCGGTCGACGAAGTAGCGGTAGCCCGAGTCGGTCGGCACACGCCCAGCCGATGTGTGCGGGTGGGCGAGCAACCCGAGCTCCTCGAGCTGGGCGAGTTCGTGGCGCACCGTCGACGGGCCCGCCTGCAACTCGGGGTCGGCTGCCAGCGTGCGCGACGCAACCGGCAGGATCGTCGCCTGATAGGCGAGCACGACCTTGCGGAGGATCAGCTCCTGGCGCGGGG
>Ga0208736_1000400_pt1 | contig 12583 bp, 11 predicted proteins | sample AntDryMetagUQ255_FD_188090 | JGI IMG/M metagenome (GOLD analysis project Ga0208736, IMG submission 188090) | Polar desert microbial communities from Antarctic Dry Valleys - UQ255 (SPAdes) | ecosystem: Environmental > Terrestrial > Soil > Desert | place: Antarctic Dry Valleys | collected 2008-12-31 | reverse complement strand
CCTGCGGCCTTGATCGAGCTCAGCGTCGTCATCCCGACGCGCGACCGGGTCGACATCCTCATGGAGACGCTCGCGCGCCTCGCCGCACAGGACACCGGACGTCGTTTCGAGGTGCTCGTGGTCGACGACGGCTCCACGGACGCGACCATCGCCACCGTGAGGGCGTTCGCGGCGCGCGCGCCGATGCCCGTGTCCGTGCTCGAACAGGGTTCGCACGGCCCGGCGGCGGCGCGCAACAGGGGAATCGAGGCGGCGCGCGGGTCCGCGTGCCTGTTCATCGGAGACGACACGTGGCCGCGCACCGACCTCCTCGAGCGCCATGCGGCCCTGCACGAGCGCCGGCCGGAGCCGCAGGCCGCACTGCTGGGCCGCGTCGAATGGGCTCCCGAGAGCAGGCCCTCGCCGTTCATGAACTGGCTCAACTCGGGGATCCAGTTCGACTTCGACCAGATCGCCGACCCGGAGGACGTCCGCGGATCGTGCTTCTACACGGCCAACGTCTCTGCCAAGACGTCCTTTCTGCTGGCAAACGGCTGCTTCGACGAGGACTTCGCGCATGCGGCGTTCGAGGACATCGAGCTTGGCCTGCGGCTCGAGCGCGCCGGCATGCGCCTGGCCTACGACGAGGCCGCCGTCGTCGAGCACTTCCATCCGTATGACCTGCCCGCGTCCCTGCAACGGATGAGGACGCTCGGAAGGGCGGTCCTGATCCTGCACGATCGCGTCCCGGACTGGCCCCTCCCGCGCCATTCCGGCGCCCGCCATCGCGCCAAGGCCGCGGTCCTCACCGCGCTCAACGTGATCCCGCGAGTCCCCCCGCTGCGCCTGCGGCATGCGACCTGGCACTTCCTCTGTCACCAGGCGTTCCGCGAGGGCTGCTGGGGCGTGGAACCCCGCGGCGATCGGCCGCTTCAGATGGGAGCCGCGCTCGCGCGGCTTGCCGCTCGCGACGCGGCTACGCACAGGCTGCGCACGACCGAGCCGTGAAGATGAGTGCAGCCGAAGCCACTGATCGCATCCTCGTGCTGGCCGCGGGGGACCTCGTCGCGCAGGCGATCATCGAGGCCCTTCGTCGCGCACCGCGAACCTATTGGATCGAAGCTGCCTGCATCAACGCGGAGTCGCCGGGCCTTTATCTGGCAGACGCGGCGTACCTGTCCCCGCCTGCCGACGACCCCGACTTCCCCGCATGGCTGGCCGAGACCTGCGCGCGCCGAGAGATCGGTCTCGTCCTCGCCGGGCAAGAGGACGTCCTGGAGGCGCTCGCACTTCACAGGCGACGAATCGTGCAGATGTCCGGAACCGTCCTGGGCGTCGACGACTACGCGCGGCTACGGCTTGCGCGCGACAAGCTGGGCATGTACGAGGCCCTGAGGCATCACGGGATCCCAGCGCCGGAAACGGTGGCTTGCGACGACGCCGCGGGCGTCGCCGCCCTGATCCGCCGTCATGAGCCTCCGTGGGTGATCAAGCCGCGCTTCGGCGCGGGCTCCTCCGGCGTCACGATCCTCTTGTCGCCGAACGAGCTCCTGCGCTGGGAGGGCGACGGCGGCATGGTCCTCCAGCAGTTCGTGGCGACAGACAGGCCGGAGCTGACAGTGGCCTGCCTGATGAGCACCGGCAAGAGGCTCATCGGCGCAGTCGCGATGGAGCGCGCGCTCTGCCGAGGCGCCAGCGTCTGGGCACAATTGCAGGCGGGCGACACGGCGGCGTCCTCGCTCGCGAGCCGGATCTGTGCGCTGCTCGAGACGACCGGGCCGTGCAACGTACAGTTCCGCTCTGCCGAGGACGGCACGCTCTGCTGTCACGATGTCAACCTGCGCTTCTCGAGCACGGTCGGGCTGCGGGCGCAAGCCGGGTTCAACGATGCAGCTGCCGCCGTCGAGATGTGGCTCGGACGCGACGCGCAGCTGTCCTCGCACGGCGTGCGCGAAGATGTCGCCGTGCGCCTGCTGACCACGCAGTGGATTGACGCGAGCCGGACCGGCGAGCTGCGCGCCGGCGCGACGATCAACCCCCTCGACGCGCATCACGATCGGCTCGTCTGACGCCCGCGGCGACCGCACCGGCACTTGCCCGGCAGCGGGTGAGGCAGCGGTGCCCGCGTGCGTGGAGGGGACCCGCGACGTTCAGTCTCAGCCAGAGCAGGATGCGCCGCCGGTCCCCGCCCCTGCGGCGCAGCCGCCGCAGTTCAATCGGCCGCAAGCCGAGGCTCTCGTGCAGGCAGCGGCGCGCCTCGGCACGGTCGGCCAGCCGCGCGTGCTCTGCTGCTCGCTTGGCCCACGTCTCGGCGAGCGCTTCGCGACGGCGCCATTCGAGCTCGGACGGCACGACGCCCCGCATGCCCTCCTGGCACCGCGTGATGCCTTCGAGAGCCTCGAGCGTGGACAGTTGCGACCACATGCCTCCCGGGTGCGTGCGATGGAGCGCCATGAGCTCGGGGAGATAGTGAATGCTGCCCTGCTGTGAGGCGATGAGGTTCAGCTGCCAGTCGCCCCAAGGCTGCTCGAAGAACCAGGCCGGAAGCGGATCGACCGCCTTCCGCCGGACGAGAATTGAGCATGACGCCACAGGATTGGCACTCAGGAGGTCTTGCATGTGGAGCTCCGATTGCTGATCGGCGCTGTTGTAGGGCACGTCGGGACGAGACCCGTCCTCCTGGTGCCAGAGGACGTTGTGAAAGCACATCGAGCACTCCGGATGGGCGTCGAGATATGCGACCTGCCGCCGGAGCTTGTCCGCCGACGTCCAGTAGTCGTCTCCGTCGAGCTTGGCGAGGTACTCGCCCCGCGCGCGCTGCAGGAGCGCGTTGAACATCGCTCTGCCCTCGAGGCCAAGGTTGCTGTCGGGGAAGAACGTCCGGATGCGGTGCGGGTGGGCCGCGGCGTACTCGGCGATGATCGCTCGGCTGCTGTCAGTGGACGCGTCGTCCCCGACCAGGATCTCGTAGGGCACGCCGGCATCCTGCTCCAGGATGCTGGCTAGGGCGCTGGCGATGTACCGCTCGTGCTGATAGCTCATCACGATGACGCTCACCCGCACGGATGCCTCGGCGCCGGCCACTAGAGGCTCGCGCCGGCCCTCGACGGATCCGCGTCCGCGGGCACGAGGACCTGCAGCCTTCGTCTCAGGCGCGGCCCATCGGCCATGGCCCGACGGAAGGCGTGGTTGCGGTTGCACAGCTCCGCCTCGTCGTAACCGATCAGGTCGACGCCGACGACTCCGTCGAGACCGTCGCGGTAGGCGTCGTGGTTGCGGCGGTTGGCGGCGTAGAACAGGTCGCGCGCCTCCAGCGAGGTCAGTCCCATGGCGGCGGCCGCTTCACTCATCTTGCCGTTCATGCGATGCAGCTGACCGTGTCGCGTCCTCGACGCGGACCGGATCAAGGTTGCGCGCGATCTGGAGCAGTCGGCAGCGATCGAGGATCCCTCCGATGCGCCCCATCAGCCGCTCGAGGCGGCACCGGTATGACATGGCGCTCGGCCGCTCGGTACTGCGGGAACCACGTCGATGCCTGCCCACCACCGGCGAGCTGCGCGTAGGCACTGCGATCAAGGATCCGGCCGCAGAGGTGGACCGGCCGCTCGCCGGTGGCCCAGCCGCGCTTGAAGTACGCGAGTCCGTCGCTCGGCGATGCGGCCGCGGGCGCCCCTCCCAGGTCCACCCACCGGACGCCGTGCTCGCGCAGGTGCTCCAGCGCGGCGGCGACCAGTGCGTAGCTCGCGCCGACCTCGTAGCCCTCGGCCGATGAGGCCGCGAGGTGATAGTACGCATTCGAGCCATCTTGGAGCCAGAGTGTCATCCCCACCGTTCGCCCCTTGCGCTCGGCGCGCAGCGCGACCAGCCCGGGTAGGGCGAACTGCTGCCGGAAGGACTCCCGCGAGAACGCGCTGAGGCCGGCGAGGCCGTGCCGCTCGACGAGCTGGGCGTAGAGTCGGACCCAGTCGTCCAGGCGCTCGAGTGGTTCCTCGCAGGTCTCGACCTCCACTGCACGCGCCGCTCGGCGCACGTCGCGTCCGTGATGCGCCGTCGGACCGGTCCGCTGCTCGAGATCATGGATGAAATGGTGGTTCAGCGGCTGCACGAGATCCGGGAACGACCGCTTCAGTGCGGACGCCTCGACATCTGCGAGCGGGTCGACGACCAACGTCAGGCTGACCATGTCGTCGCCGAGCTCGTCGACGTCGTCCGACAGCCGTGACCAGTCGGCGCACGCAAACAACGGATACGGGCCCGTCAGGTCGCGCGCCGAGGTTCCGGCAATCGCCCGCTCCAGCACCCAGCCGCCGCAGCGGGGCAGGGCACGCGGAACGCCAAAATCGGAGAGGGAGCGCGCATAGCCCGCCTGGGCATAGCCGCCGGTTGCCGGGCTAGCCATCGTCCTGCGCCACTGCGTCGCTGGTGACCAGACACTCGGTCTCCCAAGCCAGTCGCGGCCTGACGGCTCCGGGCCAGCGTCCGTACCAGCCCGAGCGACCCTCGCCGTCATCGCGGACGTCGAATACGAGGATGTCGTCCGTGCGATGGATGACGCGGGCAGCGTCCTCGACGACGAGCAACTCGATCCTGTGCACGCCGTCGTTGAGGAGGTGGGCGGGAACGTGACAGCTGTCGCGAAACAGACCGCGTGGGAAGGGGCGCCCGCGCCAGAGAGTCTCCTCGGTCGGGACGGCGTTGAAGACGATGACCCCCTGCTCGTTGTAGACGTGCAGGCTGAGGTTGAGATGAGCACCCGCTCGCATGTTCCAGTACTCGATCTCGATCAGAAACGGTGTCGTGACGAGGATCGGATCCTCGGGAGCCCCCTGCTCAGGGCGCACACGGACGCGCCGCAGCCGTACGCGCTCATTGCCGGGCGCGAGATCGGGTTGCGCCCAGAGGCGGTCATTGAGTGCCGAGAGGGACGTCGCCAAGTAGTCGGAGATCACCTTGGCGGGTGCCCCGTCGGCCACGCATCGTCCACCGTCGAGCCAGAGGGCGCGACTGCACAGGCTCTCGATCGCCGCCATGTTGTGACTGACGAACAGCACTGTTCGCCCGCTCCTCGCGGCCTGGCCCATCTTGCCCATGCACCTCTTCTGGAACTCCGTATCGCCGACGGCGAGCACCTCGTCGACGATCAGGATGTCCGGTTCGTGGTGGGCGGCCACCGCGAACGCCAGCCGAGCGTGCATCCCGCTCGAATAGCGCTTGACGGGGGTGTCGATGAAGCGCTCGACGCCGGCAAAGGTCACGATCTCGTCGAACCTGCGCTCGATCTCCTTTCGCCGCATCCCGAGGATGGCGCCGTTGAGCGCGATGTTCTCTCGACCCGTCAGCTCCGGATGGAAGCCGGTTCCGACCTCGAGCAGAGCTCCGACGCGGCCGACGATGACCGCCTCTCCCGTCGTGGGCTCCGTGATCTGCGAGAGAATCTTCAGCAGCGTGCTCTTGCCCGCTCCGTTGCGCCCGATGATGCCGAGTGCCTCCCCTTCGCTCAGCTCGAAGGAGAGATCTCGCAGCGCCCAGATCCAGTCGCGGTCCGATGAGGCGGGAGCGTCCGGCGTGACGCGGCGCGCCCGGCTTCGGCACCGCAGCCGGGCGGGCGTCGCCGCCGCCGCGACGGCATCGCGCAGGGTCCGGTACGGCTGGCGCTCTCCAAGCCGGTAGATCTTGCCGAGTTCGACCGCGCGGATCGCGACATCCGTCATCGCTCACACGACATCCGCAAACGATCGTTCCATACGACGAAAGAATAGGAGCCCCCCTGCGAGCAGCGCCGCTACCACCAGGACGGACACCGCCAGCATCGGCCCCGGCGGGTCGGACTCGCCGAGAAGGGCCCATCGAAACCCCTCGATCACCCCGGCCATCGGGTTGAGGCCGTAGACCATGCGCCACGACTCGGGCACGAGGCTCGACGGGTAGGCGACCGGGGACACGAACAGCCAGAACTGCACCAGGAACGGGATCGTGTAGCGCACATCCCGGTACAGGACGTTCAGCGCCGACAGCCAGACGGCGACCGCAAGCGCGGTGACGGCCGCCAGCACGACGAAGAACGGGAGCGCGAGGATCGCCGTTGATGGGGTGATGCCGTACACCAGCATCATGCCGAGCAGCACCAGGAAGGCGATGGCGAAGTCCACGAGACAGGACAGGACGGCGGCAGCCGGCACGATGAGCCGCGGGAAGTACACCTTCGTGAGCATCCGCTCGTGCTCCACGAGGCTATTGCCGGCAAGCGCGACGGAAGTGGCGAAGAACGTCCACGGCACCAGCGCGGCGAAGGCGAAGACGGGATAGGGCACGCCGCCCGAGGAGATCCCCGCCAAGCTCCCGAAGAAGAGGCTGAAGGCGACCATCGTCATGAAAGGCTGGAGCACCGCCCACGCCGCTCCGAACGCCGTCTGCTTGTAGCGGACCTTGACATCACGCCACGTCAGGAAGTAGAAGAGCTCTCGGTAGTCCCAGAGTTCTCGAGGCCGCACAGCCACCCAGCCACTCGTTGGCCGGACCGTGGTGGTGCGACGAGCGGTGGTGGTCTGGTCCATGCGGGCGCCGAGCGGCCCTCCCGGCCGACGACGAGCCTCATGCTAGCTGGGATCGAGCGGTCGTCGCGCCACTCCCGATTGCGTCGAGCGGGCAACGGGGAGGACCGATTTCGCGAACGCCAGCTCAGATCGCGGCCAGAGCTTGCGGTTTGGTGGAGAGATTCCGGTAGAGGGTCTCGCGGTCATGGGTCAGATCGATCGTGTGGGTGTGGTTCGCCGAGCGGACAGACCGCTCGTGCGCCGTCCACGCAGACCTCGTAGAGGAAGGTGCGATAGCCCGTTGTTAGGCTGTGAGCATGCAAGCTGCCCCACGTGTGCCCGAACATGTGCGGCACCGCATCGAGCGCCCGCTCCCACTCGGAGCGGGCCTCCAGAGAAATGATGCGCTCGGCCACCATCTGTCGTCCGCGTGCGTCGTTAGCCCGCCGCCCGCAGTCTATGGGAAGGATCCGCTGCCAGCCGAGTCGACCATCGGAGGCAATGAAGTCCTCGCTTGACGAGCTCGCGCTCTTCGGGGGCGAGCCCGCCTTCTCCGAGCCTCTCCTTGTCGGCCGGCCCAACGTCGGCGACCGCCAGGCCATCCTCGGGCGCATAGCCGACGCGCTTGACCGACGCTGGCTCACCAACGACGGCTGCTACGTGCGCGAGTTCGAGCAGCGACTCGCCGAGGAGGTCGGTGCCCGCTACTGCGTGGCCACGTGCAACGGGACGCTCGCGCTCCAGCTGGCGGTTCGCGCGCTCGGTCTGCGCGACGAGGTGGTGCTGCCGGCCTTCACGTTCGTGGCCAGCGCACATGCGCTCGCCTGGGAAGGGCTCGTGCCCGTCTTCGCCGACATCGACCCGACCAGTCTCTGTCTTGATCCCGCGCGCGCCGCGGCGGCCAAGGGCCCGCGAACGAGTGCGCTGCTCGGCGTCCACCTGTGGGGACGGACGTGCGACGTCGAGGGTCTGCAGGCCCTCGCAGATGAGCATGGGCTGGCACTGCTGTTCGACGCCGCACAAGCGCTTGGATGCTCCCACCGGGGCCGACCGATCGGCGCTCTCGGCGACGCGACGATCTTCAGCTTCCACGCCACGAAGGTCGCCAACAGCTTCGAGGGCGGCGCGATAGCCACCGATGATCCGGGGCTCGCGGAGCGCGCGAGCCGCATGCGGAACTTCGGCTTCGCCGGCGAGGATGAGGTGGTGTCGCTGGGCACCAACGCCAAGATGAGCGAGCTGGCAGCCGCAATGGGGCTGGCCTCGCTCGACGCGCTGGGCAGCTTCGTCGCGCGCAACCGCGAGAACTACGAGCGCTACCGACAGGCTCTCGCGCCGGTTTCGGGTGTGGAGCTGCTGGCGCTTTCCTCTCCGGAGAGCTCCAATTGCCACTACGTCAGCGTCGAGATCGAGCCGGCGATCTCGGGGCTCTGTCGAGATGAGCTCAAGCGGGTGCTCGCGGCAGAGAACGTGTTCGCCCGCCGCTACTTCCATCCCGGCTGCCACCGCATGGAGCCCTATCTGTCGCGCCGCGGACCGATCGCGGCGCTACCCGTGACCGACCACCTGCTCGAGCGCTGCCTCTCCCTACCAACGGGCAGCGCGACCTCGCCCGAGGCGATCGACCGCGTCTGCGGCCTAATCGAACTGGCGGTGCGAGACGCCGTTGAGCTCCGAGCCCGTCTGACGGCCAGCCCCTTTCGCTGACGAACCACCGGCCGGGCGCACCCGCCCAGAGATTCGCTCACGCACCGGCGACACCCGGCGGGGTCGTTGTCTGCTCGATCGACCAGTCAGCCGAACGGTCAGGAGCAAACCTATACCGATGGACCGGAATCCCCCTTTTCTAAATTGCGATTCCCGTAGGGTGGTCCGCGCGAAGCTCTGCGGCCCCGGCCGCCATCGCGCTAGAGAGGCACATTGCCCGGAAACGCCACGGGAGGCACATTGACCGGAAACCGACGGGCCTGATCGCAATGGAAGCTCAGACCAGGCCAAAGGCGGAGCCTGATGTCGTAGCCCCGCACCCGCGAATGACCAACGGCGTTGACGCGCTCTCGACGGGCCACCCGAGCGACAGGCTCGGCTTCGGTGCCGAGAGCACGAGGCGCAGGATTCGTGGTCGTGATTCGTATCGTCGGCGCATGCTCGTCGCCGCGGACCTGGCTGCCGCGTTGCTGGTCTGCGGGGCCGTCGAGCAGTTCGCGAGCGACTCGCGTGCAACGCTCGCCGCGCTCGTCTTCGCCCCGGCCTGGGTGCTCCTCTCAAAGCTGCAAGGGCTGTATGACCGCGACCACCGGACGCTGCGCCATCTGACCGTCGACGAGATTCCGCAACTGCTGACGTGGGCACTGACGGGCACGCTGGCGCTCGGACTCGTTCTGGTCGCGTCAGCGCCGGGCGAGTTTGACGACGTGTTCGTGGGTGTGTTCGTCGTCGCGCTCGTGTCGGCGTTCTTCCTACGCGCCGTCGCCCGTCTGGTCTGGCGCCGCACGAGCCCGCTGGAGCGCGCCATGATCGTCGGCGATGGATCGCTCGCCGATGCGGCACGGCGCAAGCTCGAGCTGTTTCCCGATACCCACGTGCACGTCGTCAGCATCGTTCCCACGGACGTAGCGCGGCCGAACGGAGCGTTCTCCTCGGATCGGCTCGTCGGCATCGATCGGGTCATCCTTGCCTCGCAGTGCCTCGACGAGGAGGTGCTGGCCAGGTTCGTGAGGATCTGTCGTACGCTCGAGATCAAGCTGAGCGTCGTCCCGCCGGTGCGTGGCATGTTCGGGACGGCCGTCGAGCTGAGGCACATCGCCGATCTTCCGGTCGTCGAGTACAACACCTGGAATGCGTCGCGCTCGACGCTCGTCCTGAAGCGCGCTCTTGATCTGTCCGTCGCGAGTATCGCGTGCGTCGTTCTGCTTCCCGTCGGAGCGCTGATCGCACTCTTGGTACGGCTCGACAGCAAGGGTCCCATCATCTTCCGTCAACGGCGAGTTGGACGGCATGGGCGCATCTTCAAGATCTACAAATTCCGCACGATGGTGTGCGACGCCGAGGCCCGCCTGTCGGAGGTCGTCTCGCTCGATCAGCTGCCCGAGCCCGTCTTCAAGCTCGAGTCCGATCCGCGTGTGACGGGCTTCGGACGGATTCTCCGCCGCTCGAGCCTCGACGAGATTTTGCAGCTGATCAACGTCCTGAAGGGCGAGATGAGCCTCGTGGGCCCGCGACCCGAGCAGGTCGAGCTCGTCGCGCGCTATGGCCCCGAGCAGCGCTTCCGCCTGGACGTCAAGCCCGGGATCACTGGGCCGATGCAGGTGTTCGGCCGCGGTCAGCTGACGTTCGAGGAGCGGCTTGCCGTCGAGCGCGAGTACATCGAGAACGTCTCGTTCGCCCGCGACCTGCTTCTCCTCGCCCTGACGATCGGGGTCGTCGCCGGCCGGCGCGGTGCCTATTAGCGAGCGCCGGCCCCCGTCCGCCCTCTCGGTGACGGTGGTCATCCCATCGCTTTCGGGAGGTCGCGCCCTCGTGACGCTCGTGCGGTCGCTGACGCTGGCGTCCGGTTCGCTGGAGGTGATCATCGCCGACAACGGCCTCCCCGCGGACACCCGCTCGCAGCTTGACGACACCCAGGCAGAGCTCGTCACGATGGGGAGCAACCTCGGATTCGGCGCCGCGATCAATCGCGCAGCCGGCAGGGGCCAGGGTCAACTCCTCGCGATCCTCAACGACGACATCGCTCCGCTTCCCGGCTTTCTCGACGCGCTCGTCGCACCCGCCGCCGACGGAGCGGACATGGTCGCCGGGGTCCTCCTGCAGGAGGACGCTCCGGCCCTGATCGAGACCGCGGGCGTCGAGCTCGATCTGACGCTGGGGCCGGCCGACTACCTGCACAACGAGCCTGTCGCCCGCCTGGAGCAGCCGCTTGCGGCGCCCTTTGGGCCCTCCGGCGGCGCCGCCGTGTATCCGCTGCCGGCATTTCTCGAGCTCGGTGGGTTCGACGAGAACTTCTTCGCATACCTCGAGGACGTCGATCTCGCCATTCGCCTGCGTGCTCTCGGCGCCACGTGTGCGCTTGCTCCCCGGGCGCAAGCGCTGCACGCGGGCTCGGGGACGCTCGGCTACCGCTCGCTGGCGAAGGCGAACATCGTGGGTTTCAGCCGCGGCTACTTCCTGCGCAAGTACGGCATTCTTCGCGGCGCGCGCAGCGCACCCGCAGCGCTCGCCGTCGAAGCGCTCGCCGTCGCCCTGCTGGCTCGGCAGCACCGGTCGCTGCAGCCCGGGATCGCGCGCGTGCGCGGGTGGCGCAGCTGCCAGTCGCGGGCGTCGCCGCCACCCGGCTCGGACATCACGGTCAACCTGCTCGACGCATGGAGACGGCGCTATCTGCGCGCACGCATGCCGACGTCAACGGCCGCTTCGTGATGGCTGCAACGGCTCGTTCGGGACCTCCCTATCGTTCCTGGCGGTGAAGACCGGCGGCCGGAAAACCCCGATGCAAACGCTGGTCATCCTCCACTCCAATGCGGCGGCCGGTCCCCCGCAGCACGTCTTTCCCTGGCTGGCGCCGCTAGCCGGGCCGGGCTCGGTTGCTGCGGTCGTGCCCGCAGCAGGCTCGGCTGCCAAGCTCTACGGCACGATCGGAAAGACGATCGTGCTCGAGTTCGCGCCGCTGACCTACCCGCGTGGCGTTCGCTCGCTCGGTCCCCACGCCGCCCGCTTCGCAGCCGACGTCCGCAGCTTCAGCCGCCTGATCGGGCGGGTCCGCCCCGATCTCGTTGTTGTCGTCACCGCATCGGTCCCGGCGGCCCTCGTGGCCGCTGCGCTCAAGCGGGTTCCCGCGGTCGTCTTCGTCGGCGAGATCCTCGACAACAGAATCGCGTTCAGCCGCGGCCGCACCCTGGGCGCCGCGGCGACTGCCCGGCTGACCGCCGCGCTCGCCGACGCGGTCGTCTGCTGTTCGGACGCCGTGGCGCGACAATTCGCGCCGATGCGGACACGACTGCTGAAGACGATCTATCCGGGAGTGGACGGAAGCCACGCTGACGGCGACGGCGCGCGGTTTCGAGCGTTGCATGGGCTGACCGAGGCGAACCCGTGCCTCGCGGTGATCGGCAACGTGACGCCCGCACGCGGGCAGGATGTCGCCATCCGAGCCCTTCCGCGGCTGCGAGAGGAGTTCCCGGCCATTCGCTGCGTGATCGCCGGGGTCCCTCATCCGCGGCCCGGCGACCTTGAGTATCGGCAAGAGCTGGCGCGGCTCGCGCGTCGGCTCGGCGTCGACGATGTGGTCGCCTTCGTCGGGCTCGTCGACCCGATAGCCGACCTTTACGCGGCATCGGACATCGTCGTCAATCCGGCCCGCTTCAAAGAGCCCTTCGGACGCGTCGCGATCGAGGCGCTCAGCGCTGGCTGCCCGGTCGTGGCGGCCCGCGTCGGAGCGATCCCGGAGATCGTCCGTGACGAGCGCGAGGCGCTGCTGTTCGGAGCGGAGGACCATGATGCTCTTCGCGAAGCGGTCGCCCGGCTGTGGCGCGATCCTCGCCTCCGTGAGGAGCTCGTGGGCAACGGACAGGAACGCGTTTCGTCCAAGTTCGGCGAGGACCTCGCCGTCGAGGCCTTCGGAGACGTCGTCGATCGGGTCCTCGCGGCTCGGAGCACCGCGGCCGCCTGCGCGATCCCGACGAGATCGCCATGAGCGTCGGGAGTCCAGTACGAGGCGAGTCGACGCGAGGTCCGGGACGAGACGTCCCTCTGCGCAACTACCGGCCGAGCATCGTGCTACGCCTCCTCGGCGGAGTGGCCGTCGCTCTCATCGTCGTTGCCAGCACAGCGTCGGTAGCCGTAGGGCCGACCCTGACGCTCGTCGTTCTCGGGTTGTTCCTCGTTACGGCGCTCGCTCTGTTCGCACCGCCGTTCGCGCTGGCCGGCGCGATCCTTCTCTACGGCCTCGAGGGCACGATCAAGGTCGGGCTCGATCGCGAGCTTCCCGGGCTGGGCGTGAGCCCCGAGGCACTCGGCGCCGGACTGATCGACCTCGGATTCCTTGTCGCCGTGCTCGGGCTGCTCGCTGACGACCG
>Ga0208736_1000398_pt1 | contig 12599 bp, 12 predicted proteins | sample AntDryMetagUQ255_FD_188090 | JGI IMG/M metagenome (GOLD analysis project Ga0208736, IMG submission 188090) | Polar desert microbial communities from Antarctic Dry Valleys - UQ255 (SPAdes) | ecosystem: Environmental > Terrestrial > Soil > Desert | place: Antarctic Dry Valleys | collected 2008-12-31 | reverse complement strand
CATCGCCGAGGCGCTGCGCTTCCTGCTCCGCACCTCGCCAGCCTGCATCGTCCCCGAGATCCAGTTCGTGCGGCCGAACGACCGGATGTAGGGCGCAGCGCCTGCGCCTCTCTCGTCCCGCCGCGTCAACGCAAGGTCGCGCTCAGGCGACGAGCTCCGCGTCGGCACGCTCGACCGAGGCCGTCTGCGCCTGGCGGGACTCGGCGTTCAGGGCCTGCGCCACCGCAGCCCGGTAATCGTCGTAGCGGCGGTAGACCCCGAGCCACGCCCAGCCCGCGCGACGAGCCAGCTCCCGCGCGCGGTTTTGGTCACCCTGCGCGCTGAGCAGGGCCTCGAGCCTGGCCCCGCGGCCCGCCCGCACCCGAGCGATCGCTCCTCTGGCCTCCCGGTCGCGGCGCTCACGCCGCTCGGCCGCCTCGTGGCGATGCTGCTCGCGTGCGAGGCTCGCGACGAGCAGCCCTTCGAGCATCTGACGCTCGGCCTGTTCGATCGGTCGCGGCTCGCTGGCGCTCGCACCGGTGTAGCGATCCCAGACGTCCGCGAACGTCGAGACCCCCGTCGATCCGTCGTGCGTGCGTCCACCGCGGCGGTGGGCGGCGAGCAGCGGGCAGATCCCTCCCCCGGGCGCCACGTAGCTTCCGGCGATCAGCCGGGTGGCCGGGCACCGGACGGCCTCGAGCATGGCCGCGCGAGTGGTGACCGAAAGCGCCTCGATCGCCTGTTGAAGCTCCTCGGTCGGATCATTCGCGGCTCGTCTCATGGCGGGTCTCCTGGGCGTGACGTACGATGGCCGCCCTCCGAAGGAGAAGGGCGGGTCCGTCTGCCCGCCGAGCCGGTCCCGGCCCCCGACGAGACCCGATCACGGCAAGTTGAGAGGCGTTAAGAATGCGGCTTGGACTCCACGTCGGCTACTGGGGCCTCGGACTTGAGGCCGACGACCAACTCGCGCTCGTGCGCGAGGCCGAGCAGCTCGGCTTCGACTCGGTGTGGGCGGCCGAGGCCTACGGCTCCGACGCCGCGACCGTGCTGTCGTGGCTGGCCTCCCAGACCGAGCGCATCCGCATCGGGTCGGCGATCTTCCAGATCCCCGGGCGCTCGCCGGCGATGTGCGCGATGACCGCGGCGACGCTCGACAACATCTCGAACGGGCGCATGATCCTGGGGATCGGCGCGTCGGGCCCGCAGGTGGCCGAGGGCTGGCACGGCCAGCCTTTCGGCAAGCAGATCCAGCGCACGCGGGAGTACATCGAGATCGTCCGCAAGGCCCTCGCGCGCGAGCGAGTCTCGTACGAGGGGGAGATCTTCACCCTTCCCCTGCCCGACGGCCCCGGCAAGGCGCTCAAGCTGACCATCGGTCCTGTCCAGGAGCACGTGCCTATCTACCTGGCGGCGATCGGACCGAACAACACCCGCCTCGCCGGCGAGGTCGCCGACGGGTGGATGCCTTTCATGTTCAAGCCCGAGGAGGTCGGGGAGTTCCGCAAGCTGCTCGACGAGGGCGCGCAGCGCAGCGGCCACGAGCTCGCCGACGACTTCGACATAGCTCCGAACGTCAACGTGTCGGTCGACGACGACATCGACCGCGCCCGCGACGGCATGCGCCCGCTGCTTGCCCTCTACGTCGGCGGCATGGGCTCGCGGGAGAAGAACTTCTACAACCAGCTCGTCCAGCGCTACGGCTTCGAGGATGCGGCGCGCGAGGTGCAGGACCTCTACCTCGACGGCAAGCGCGACGAGGCCGCGGCAGCACTTCCGGTCGAGCTGATCGACACGGTCTCTCTGTGCGGTCCGGAGGACCGGATTCGCGAGCGCCTGGCGGTCTACCGCGATGCCGGGGTCGGGACGCTGATCGCCACGCCGCTCGCCATGGACGTCGCGGGGCGCTCGCGCACCATGCGCGTGCTGGCCGACTCCCTCTAGGCACCGGGCGCGGCGCCGTGCCTGGTCGCTTCCTGATCGCCGCCTTCGGCGACCCCGGCCACGCCTTTCCGGCGATCGCCCTGGGGCGCGGGCTCGTCGAGCGCGGGCACGAGGTGCTGGTCGAGACCTACAGCCGCTGGGGCGAGTACGTCGAGGCGGAGGGGATGCAGTTCGCCGCCGCCCCGGACTACCGGGTCGGCCCGCGGCTCGCCGACCTCAAGCCCTACCAGGCCGCGGTTCGGGCCTCGCAGCAGACGCGCCTCGTGGTGCGTGATTTCGATCCCGATCTGGTGGTAGTCGACATCCTCACGGTGGCGGGCTCGCTGGCGGCAGAGCTTGAGGACCGGCCGTGGGCGTCGCTGATACCGCACCTGTTCCCGGTGGGGACGCCGGGTGCGCAGCTCTACTCCACGGGGGCGCGACCGCCGCGGACAGCGGTCGGACGCGCGTTCTGGAGCGGGTTCGATCCGCTCGTGCGCCGGGGGCTGGAGCAGGGCCGCTATCAGCTCAACGGCGCGCGCGAGCGGGTGGGGCTCGCGCCGATCACGCACCTGCACGGTGGCCTCTCGCGCTGGCTGTCGCTCGTCGCCACGTTCCCCGAGCTCGAGGCGTGGCGGCCGCTCGAGCCGTGGGCGCGGGTTACCGGGCCGCTGATCTGGGAGCGCCCAGCCGAGGAGGATGCCCGATCCGCCCCCCCGGGCGACGAGCCGCTCGTGATGGTCGCGCCGAGCACCTCGCAGGATCCCGAGCACCGGCTGCTGCGCGCTTCGCTCGCCGGGCTTGCCGACGAGCCGGTGCGTGTGCTCGCGGCCACGAACGGCCGGCCCCTGCCGGCCGGCGTCCGGGTGCCGGCGAACGCGCGCATTGTCGAGTGGCCGTCATACCGGCGGACGATGCCGGAGTGCGCGGCGGTGATCTGCCACGGGGGGCACGGAACGCTGGCGCAGGCGCTGAGCGCCGGCGTGCCCGTCGTCTGCTCGCCCGCGGGTGGGGATATGGCCGAGAACGCGGCGCGAGCGGCGTGGGCGGGCGTCGGCGTCTCGCTGCCACGGCGATTGTCAACGCCCTCGGGCCTGCGGCTGGCCCTGCGCCGCCTCCTCGCCGACCGGCGTTACTCGACTCGGGCGCGGGCGGTGGCTCGAGGGACGAGCGAGAGCCCCGACGCAGCGGACGCGGTCGAGTCGGCGGCCGCGCTCTTGTCGGCACGGGTTTCGCTCGCCTCGCCTGTGCGCAGCGCCGAAACGCGGCGATCAGGAAACCCGGACACGACGTGGAGCAGCTCTATCGATAGGACTCGGAGCTGCTCAGGCCGACGGTGAGCTACAGCTCGTGCGCGAGCCGGCGCGGCGCGCCCCTGCAATCAGGGTCGGCCCACGACGTGATGGGCGCCGCGTCGAAGCTCGGGGGGTGGGACTCGAACCCACAACGACTCGGTTAACAGCCGAGCATTCTGCCAATTGAATTACCCCCGACCGTTGTGTCAGGCATTATCGGTCAGCCCAACCGGTCAGCAGCTGTCGATTGGTCAATGGTAGCGATCCCGCCCTCTATCTCGGCGTGGCAGTTGGCGCACACGAGCATGCATTTCTGCGCCTCCACACGCGCGCGTGCCATCGAGCGCGCGAGGCCGCGATCCCCGAGCCCGAACGCCTTCTCGCCCGGGTCGTGATGATGGAACTGGAGTGCGCCGGCGAACCGCTCGTACCCGCAGAGGCTGCACCGGCCGCCCGCCTCTGACACGAGCACAGCTTTGACACGCCGCCTGCGCGCCGTCACCGCTTCGACGCGGCATCGCTTGCAGCGGTAGCGCCTGCCGGCGGCTACGGCCACGTGCTGTGTATAACCATGCTTGCGGCAGCGCCGGAGCAGCACGGCCGGGCGGTCGGCGAGCGAAGCGGGCCTGGCGTGGATGGTGGCCAGCTCGTGCTTCCCGAGCCAGTAGCGGATGGTCGTCCCGCCGCGGCCCAGCCGCTCCGCTATCTGCTGGACGGAGAGGCCGTCGGCAACCAGGGGCTCCAGCGTCTCGCGGGCTATGCCGCCGCGTGCCGTGTGCTTCGGCGCGTGGGAGGAGGCCAGGTCGTGGCGGTTGACCCAGTAGGCCACCGTGCTCGGGTGGCGGCCGACGTCGCGGGCGATCGCCTCGATCGAGGCGCCCTTGGCGAGTCGGGTCGCCAGCCACGGCTTGTCCATGAGACGAACACTAGTTCGTGTGCCGGACGGAACCGCTCCGGGTCAAGCGACGATCTTGGCTGTTCAGCCTGCCGTTGCAGCGGTCCATCACCCGGCCTCCCCCATCAGCTCCGCGAGTTGCTCCCGCACGCGCTCACGCTCGGCCAACAGCGTGCGCTGGCCATCGTAGTCGCGCTCGCGCGCGGCGGCGCGCAGATCGCGATCGGCGCGACGCAGCTCGAGCTGGAGGAAGCTGAGACGCAGCACCGGCTCCGAGGATGGTTCGGCCTCCGCGAGCATCGCGATCTCGGTGATTAGTGCAGCGAGACTCTCGTCCTCCGGAAGATCGGCGAGCGGGTCGGAGAGATGCTCGAGGAGGTGGTCGCGTACGGGTAGGAGGCGCTCGGACAGGTAGCCCGCTCCTGCCCGCTCGAGCAGCTCGCGGCCCGGAGTGGGCTCGCCGACGCACATTGCGAGGAACGCCTGCTCGGCATGCTCGGCCGGGGCCCGCGTGGCCGGTTCTGGAGGGCGCGGAGCGCTGGCTCCGCTGTCCGCTCCAGGCGGCCCCGGATCGCGCGAGCTCGAGGCGTCTGCGCCGTTGCGAGCGCCGGCGCCGCCTCTCGCTGCGATCGAGGCGCCCGTCACGTACGACGCCGGCACCTCGAGCCGGTCGGTCACCCGTCGCACCAGCTCGTCGCGCACGACGCTGCGCTCCGGCGTCGCCGCCACGAGCGGGCGGATGAGCTCGAGCGCCCGGTCGCGCCCGTGGGTGCTCGCGAGATCGGCGCCGTCGAGCACGCGCCCGGCTTCGAACTCCGGCACCGAGACGGCCGCCGAGAGCAGCCGCTCGAACGCCGCGGCGCCCTTCGCGGCCACCAGCTCGGCGGGATCGCTGCCCTCGGGCAGCGCGACCACGCGCAGCTCCATCCCCCGCTCGGTCGCAGCGCGCGCGGCCCGGAGCATCGCCTCCTGTCCCGAGGCGTCGGCGTCGAGTGCCATGAGCACGGTGGTCGCTGCGCGGCCGAGCTCGGTGAGCTGCTCGGGGGTCAGGGCGGTCCCCATGATGGCCACGGTCTCCTCGACCCCCGCACCGTGCAGGGCGAGCACGTCGGTGTAGCCCTCGACGACCACCACCCGCCCGGCCTTGGCCGCCGGCGCCCGGGCATGGTCGATCCCGAACAGATGACGGCCCTTCCGATACAGCTCGTTCTCGGAGCTGTTCAGGTACTTCGGCTTCTGCGAGTCGCGGACCGCGCGCGCACCGAAGCCGAGCACGCGGCCGCGCGGGTCGGTCAGCGGGAAGGTGATGCGCGCGCGGAAGCGGTCGAAGTAGCCGCCGTCGCGACCGGGTTGCGCGACCCCGGCGGCGACCATCTCCGCGGGCGCGTAGCCGTCGCGCTGACCGGCGACCAGCACTCGGTTCCACGCGCTCGGCGCGTAGCCGACGCGAAACGTCCGCAGGGTCTCGTCGGAGAGCCCGCGCTCGGCCAGATGGGCGCGGGCGCCTCGCGCCTCGGCCGCGTCCCACAGAAACCGCGCGTAGAAGGTCGCGGTGCGGTCGAGCAGGCGCATCAGCCGGTCGCGGCGGCGGCGGTCCTCCTCGGCCCGCGGGTCCTCGTCCTCGCGCTCGAGCTCCACGCCGTAGCGCTCGGCCAGGTGCTCGATCGCCTCGGCGAAGTCGAGGCCCTCGGTCTCGCGCACGAACTTGATCGAGTCGCCCGACTCCCCGCAACCGAAGCAGTGGTAGAGCGCGTGCTCGGCGTTGACCGAGAAGGACGGCGTGCGCTCGTCGTGGAAGGGGCAGAGGCCGACGTGGCGCGTGCCGACCCGGCGCAGGTCGGTGCGCGCGCCGACGAGCTCGACCATGTCGACCGCCTCCTTGACGCGCTCGACCGATCCGCGCGTGAACAGAGCCATGCTGGGGCTCAGGATGGCACGACCGCGACTCGACCCGGCTGCGAGACCGCAGGATCGTCGGGCTCGCCGACCTCGGCGTAGGCCCGCTCCGCGTAGCGGTCGGTCATGCCTGCGATCCAGTCGGTCACGCGCTCGGGCTCGGAGGCGCCCGGCGTGAGCGCCGCCGGCGGTCGCCGCCAGCAGGCCTCGAACAGCGTGGAGAGGATCCGCTCGATGCGCTCGTGCTCCGAGCGCATCGCCGCCCCCAGGTAGACGCGCTCGAACATAAAATCCCGCAGACGCGCCATGGCCGCGCCGACCCGCTCGCCCTGGACGATGTCGCCGGCCTCGCCCGAGCACGCCACGAGGTCGCGCACGAGCGTGTCGATCCGCTCCGACCCCGTCTCCCCGAGCACTTCGAGCTCCGGCCTCGGCAGCTCGTCGGCGCTCAGCACACCGGCGCGCACCGCGTCGTCGATGTCGTGGTTGATGTACGCGAAGCGATCGACGAGGCGGAGGATGCGGCCCTCGAGCGTGGCCGGAAGCTCCGATCCGGTGTGGCGCTCGATGCCGTCGCGCACCGGCTCGGTGAGGTTGAGTCCCCTCCCATCCCGCTCGAGCCGCTCGACGACCCGCAGTGAGTGCTCGTTGTGGCGAAAGCCGACCCCGTAGCGACGGAGCAGGAGGCGGTCGAGCGCGTTCTCGCCGATGTGGCCGAAGGGCGGGTGCCCGAGGTCGTGCCCGAGCCCGATCGCCTCGGTCAGGTCCTCGTTGAGCGCGAGCGCCCGCGCGACCGTGCGCGCGATCCCGCAGGTCTCGAGCGTGTGGGTGAGCCGGGTGCGGTAGTGGTCCCCCTCGGGCGAGATGAAGACCTGCGTCTTGTGCTTGAGGCGGCGAAAGGCCTTGGAGTGGACGATCCGGTCGCGGTCGCGCGCAAACGGCGTGCGCACGGGAGAGTCGTCCTCCGCCCGGGCCCGGCGGGCTGGGTAAGAGCGCGTGCCGAGCGGAGAGAGGAAACCGGCCTCGATGACCTCGATGCGCTCGCGCAGGGAGGCGGGCTCGGTGGCGGTGAGCATGCCCCCATTGTCTCAGGCCGCGCGGCGGTGGCCGAACCGCGGCGGCGGCGTCCGCGAGAGGTCTGCGGGACCGACGGGGAGCCCGAGCCTTACTCGATCCCCGTAGACGCCGGGTGGGTCGGCCGGCCTCACGCGACCCTCCGCAGGCGCACGTGGGCGTGGTGCTCGAGCGTCTCGGCGATCGCCCGATCGGCCTGGCGCAGGGCGGAGTCGGGCGCCTCGGGCGCCTCGGCGAGGGGGCACGCGAGCGCCGCGACGAGAAAGCCGTGGGCGTCGGGGGTGAGCGCAAAGGCGTTGGCCTCGCAGCCGTCGCAGACGACGCCGCCGGCGCTCGCCGAGAAGCCCGACAGGTGCTCGCGGTCGCCGCAGGCCGCGCAGGAGGCGAGCTCGGGGAGAAAGCCCGCGGCCAGCACGAGCTTCAGGCGGAAGGCGAGGCCGTGGGCGCGGGTGGCCGTCGCGGCGTCGGCGTCGAGCAGCGCGAGCTCGCGGCAGAGCAGGTGGTAGGCGGGACGGTTCGGCTCGGCGGCGTCGAACAGGCGCAGCACGGCGTCGCAGGCCTGGGTGGCGCGCTCGAGGGCGCCGCGGCGCTCGCGCAGGGCGGGGTGGGCGTGGACGGTCTCCGCCGCGGTCACGGTGGAGAGCTCCCCGCGGCCCTCGTGGAGCACGAGCTGGGTGCGGAAGAAGGGCTCGAGCCGCCCGCCGAAGCGCGAGCGCGGACGACGCACGCCCTTGGCGATCGCCCCGATACGCCCGCGCTCGGCCGTGTAGAGGTGGAGCACGCGATCGGCCTCGCCGAAGCGGATCGAGCGCAGCACGATGGCTTCGGTCTTGAACGGCCCGGGCACGGCCGAGGGAGCCTGGCAGGCCCCGCGGACGCCGCGAAGGGTGAAGCTAGCCTTGAGACGTGGCAGGGGTCACCGTCTACACGACCGAGCCGTGCGGTTTCTGCACGCAGGCGAAGGCGCTCCTGCGCGCGCGCGGCTTCGAGTTCGAGGAGGTCAACCTGGCCCGCGACGCCGACGGCCGCGCCCGGCTCGTGGCCACCACGGGCCAGATGACCTTCCCGCAGATCGTCGTGGGCGAGCGCTCGATCGGCGGCTTCCGGGAGTTGCTCGAGGCCGACCGCGACGGCCGGCTGCCGAGCCTGCTGGTGGCCTGAGTCCCGGGCACCTGCTGGGACGGCTGCCTCGCCGCTCGGCCTCTCGGCCTACGCGACCGCTGCACGCCGGGAGCCGGCGCGGCGGCGCGGCCGCGGCCGCGGCCGCGGCTGGCAGCGCTCGCAGACGTAGGTCCCCCGCTGCGCGACCCGCAGCTTGACGATCTCGCCCCCGCAGGCTGGGCACGGCTCCCCGGCGCGGCGGTGGACGAGGAAGCGGTGCTGGAACGAGCCCCGCGCCCCGTCGGGGTGGCGGAAGTCGTCGATCGTCGCCCCCCGCGCGTCGATTCCGGCCTCGAGCGACTCGACCACGGCGTCGCGCAGGGCGGCGAGCTGCGGGCGGCGCAGCGAGCCGACCGGCCGCAGCGGGTGGATGCGCGCGCGAAAGAGCGCCTCGTCGGCGTAGATGTTCCCCACCCCGGCGATGCGCTCCTGGCTGAGCAGGAAGGCCTTGACGGGCGCGCGGCGGCCGGCCGCGAGGATGCGCAGCGCCTCGGCCGTGAAGCCGGGATGCAGGGGCTCGACGCCGAGGCGGGCGGCGAAGTAGGCCTCGCGGGCGTCGGTGCCCCGCAGGACGACGCCCGTGCCGAAGCGCCGCGGATCCGTGAAGAGCACGCGGTCGCCGGAATCGAGGCTGAAGCGCACGCGCAGGTGCGGCGGCTCGTCCGGATCGCCGGGAGCTGCGAGCAGGAGGTTGCCGGTCATGCGCAGGTGCAGGACGAGGAAGAGCGGCTCCGGGGGCTCGACCGTCCCCGCGCCGGTGCCGTCCTCAAGCTCCCAGACGAGGTACTTGCCGCGGCGAGCGAGCCCGCTCACGCGCCGGCCGCAGACCGCCGCCTCGAGCTCGGCGGGCGGCGCCGGGGCGCAGAAGCGGGGATCGAGGATGTCCAGGCGCTCGAGGCGCCGCCCTTCGACGCGCGCCGCGAGGCCGCGCCGGATGGTCTCGACCTCGGGAAGCTCGGGCATCGCGCTGAGCTTAGGCCGGGCCCTCGGGGCGCCACGCGCCCCTCCCCTCACTCCGTCGCCCGCGGGTGGGCGCTGAAGTACACCTCCTTCAGCCGGCCGCTCGAGAGGTGGGTGTAGATCTGGGTGGTCGCGACGTCGGCGTGGCCGAGCATCTCCTGGAGCGAGCGCAGGTCGCAGCCCCCGGCCAGCAGGTGCGTGGCGAAGGTGTGGCGCAGGGTGTGCGGGGTCAGGCGCCCGGCGAGACCGGCCCCCCGGCCGTGGCGGACGACGATCCCGTGCAGGCCCTGGCGGCTGAGCGGACCGCCGCGCCGGTTGAGGAAGATCTCGGTCTCGAGCCGCTGGCCGCTAAGGGTCGGGCGCCCGCGGTCGAGGTAGGCGCGAAGGGCGGCGCGCGCGGCGCGCCCGACCGGGACGATTCGCTCCTTCGAGCCTTTCCCCCGGGCCCGCAGCACGCCGGCCTCGAGGTCGATGTCGCCCAGCTCGAGGCCGGTAACCTCGGAGGCCCGCAGCCCGCAGGCGTACATGGTCTCGAGCAGCGCGCGGTCGCGCAGCGCGGCGGGCTCGGCGCCGGTCGGCTGGGCGAGGAGGTTGCGGACCTCGTCGCGGGAGAGGACGTCGGGCAGCTTGGCCGGTCGCTTCGGCGCGGCGAGCGCCGCGGTCGGGTCGGACTCGCGCAGCCCCTCGCGGCGCAGGTGGCGATAGAAGGAGCGCAGGCACGCGGACTTGCGGCGGATGGTCGCCGCCGAGGCGGCCGGGTGCCCCTCACCCGAGGCGAGGTCGGCGAGGTAGTCGGCGATCTCCCGGCTCGAGACGGTCTCGGGCTCGGACCCGTGCTCGGCGAGGTGACGGCCGAAGGCGAGCAGGTCGGAGCGGTAGGCCTCGAGCGTGTTGCGGGCCAGGCCGCGCTCGAGCTCGAGGTGGGCCAGGAAGTCGAGCACGAGTCCCTCGTGGCGGCGCTCGCCGGGCGCCGGGAGTGCGGTGGCCATGGAGATCCGTTCGCCGAGGGCGGGCTCCGCCCTGCCGCACGCTCTGCTGGCGGGCGGTCAGTCGCCGCGCAGGAAGGCCCGAAACCAGAGCAGGCCGAGGAGCGTCTTCGCGTCCTTGCAGGCGTCGATCGTCTCGTCGAGGTCTGCGAGCGGCACCTCCCGGATCTCGATTCTCTCCTCCTCGTCGGACTCGGCAGATTCGTCGGAGAGCTCGGTGGCAAGGTAGAGATGCACCTCCTCGTCGGTGAAGCCCGCCGAGGAGTAGTACGTCGTGAGGTGGCGCCAGCTCTCGGCGCGCTTGCCGATCTCCTCCGCGAGCTCGCGCTGGGCGGTCTTGAGCGGGTCCTCTCCCGCCTCGTCGAGCTTGCCGGCGGGGATCTCCAGCAGCGCCTCCTCCCCCACCGCCTCGCGCGGCTGAGCGACCATGAACACGCTCTCCCCGTCGTGCGCGACGACCGCGACCGCGCCGGGATGGACGACGCGCTCGCGCGTGACCTCCTCGCCATCGTCGTCGTGGCGGAAGCGGTCGCGCCGGACGCTGAAGATCCTGCCTGCGTAGACCTCCTCTCCACCTGTGTGCTCAAACACCGGCGATCTCCTCTCCGAGCACGCGGCCTGCGGCGAGGGCGGCCCGGAAGAAGAGCTCGTCCTCGTCGATCGAGCGGCCCATGGTACGGGCCCCGAGGCCGGAGGCGCGGTAGCCGTCGGCCGACGCGCTCGACCGAGGCCAGGCGCCCTCGCCTCAGCGCGAGCGCCGTCAAGCGCTGCGAGCGACGATCCCCAGCGCGAGGTCGAGCACGGTCTCGAGCGCCTCGACGCTGACCCGCTCGTCGGGGCGGTGGTTGTCCTCGCTGCCGTCGGCCACATTCAGGCACGGCAGGCCGGCGGCGTTGAACACCGCGGCGTCGCTTCCCGACGCGGTGCTCCGATAGGTCGGTTCGATCCTGAGGTCGGCGAGCGCGGCCGCGGCCGCCTCGACCGGCTCCGCGGTGCGGGTGAGGCGGTAGCCGCGGAAGCTCTCCTCCACCTCGGTCTCGAGGTCGCACTCGCCCGCGCCGGCGGCGTCGGTGAGGACGTCGAGTATCTCGGTCACGAGCGCGCCGGCGCGCTCCCGGTCGAGGCTGCGCGCCTCGAGCTCCACGCGGCAGTGCTCGGGGACGACGTTCGCTGCCACCCCACCCTCGATGCGGCCGGCGTTGGCCGTCGTCTCGTCGTCGAGGCGGCCGAGCCGCAGGCGCGCGATGGCGCTGGCCGCGGCTACAACGGCGCTGCGCCCGGCCTCGGGACTCAACCCCGCATGGGCGGCCTGTCCGCGGAACCGCGCCGCGATTCCGTAGTAGGTCGGCGCGGCCAGGATCAGCTCCCCGACCGGAGAGGCGTGGTCGAAGACGAAGCCGTGGTCGGCGCGCAACCGCGAGCGGTCGAAGGCCTTGGCCCCGGCGAGCGCGCGCTCCTCGCAGGTGGTGAAGAGCAGCTCCACCGATGCTCGCGCCCGCTCGCGAGCCAGCCGGCGGGCCACCGCGAGCATGGTCGCCACCGCCACCTTGTTGTCGGCCCCCAGGATGGCCTCGTGGCGGTTGCGGAGAAAGCCGCCCTCGAGCACGACCTCGACCGGCGCGGCGAGGGGGACGGTGTCCATGTGGGCGCAGAGGAGGATCGTCCTCGCGCCGTCCTCGCGACCGGGGACGCGGGCGAGGAGGTTGCCCGCGTCGGCGCCCGTCTGGGCAGCGCTGCGGTCCTCCTCGACTTCGAGGCCGAGTGCGCTCAGCTCGGCCGTGATCGCGTCGGCGACTCCGCGCTCGCTCCGCGAGGGGCTCTCGGTCTCGCACAGGCGGACGAAATCGTCACGCAGGCGCCGGCGCTCCTCGGCGCTCGCGTGCTCCACGCCCGAGACGGTCACGACGCCGCGTCTAGGAGCTCACGGGGAGGCGCTCGAGCGGGAGGCCGGGCGCGCCGTCTTCTTCGTCCGCGCCCGTCACGCTCGGCGGCGCGTCCGCGCGCCGCGCCGCGCGCTCGAGCGCGGCTCCGACGAACTCGCGGAACAGCGGCTGCGCGCGCAGGGGCCGCGACTTGAACTCCGGGTGGAACTGAGAGGCCACGAAGAAGGGATGGCCGGGCAGCTCGACGATCTCCACGAGGCGATCGTCGGGCGAGGTCCCCGAGCACACGAGCCCTTCCGCCTCGAGGTGGCGGCGGAGGTGATTGTTGACCTCGTAGCGGTGGCGGTGACGCTCGTAGATGACCGCCTCGCCGTAGACCTCGCGGGCGCGGGTGCCCTCGTGGAGCTTGACCGGATCGGCGCCGAGGCGCATGGTTCCGCCGAGGTCGCGTACCTCCTTCTGCTCGGGCAGGAGGTCGATCACGGGGTATGGCGTCTCGGGGTCGAACTCGGTCGAGTTCGCGCCCTCCATCCCGGCCACGTGGCGGGCG
>Ga0208736_1000397_pt1 | contig 12602 bp, 11 predicted proteins | sample AntDryMetagUQ255_FD_188090 | JGI IMG/M metagenome (GOLD analysis project Ga0208736, IMG submission 188090) | Polar desert microbial communities from Antarctic Dry Valleys - UQ255 (SPAdes) | ecosystem: Environmental > Terrestrial > Soil > Desert | place: Antarctic Dry Valleys | collected 2008-12-31 | reverse complement strand
TGCCGAGTCTAAGGTCGGTAAGAGCGATCGCTGAACGCACGGCGCCGGGCGAGCGCGCCCCGCGGACCCTGCACCGCAGCCAGCGCGACGGGGCGCCGATCCCGGCCCAGCCGGCGGTAGCGACGCCATTCGCGCAGCCCGCGTAGCCGTCCTGACAGCGGGGCGAGCGTGCGATCGCTCAGGCCCGCCACGACGATGTACGCGACGTCGTACGCCGTGATCGCCGCGCCGTAGCGCAGCAGGTGGGCGGTGGGGAGGTGCTTGGTGAGCAGCCGCACGCGGTTGCGACCGACGTGACACCTCCGTGGGCACGCGGTTGGACGGTCCTGCGCCGCGTGCAGCAACTCGGCGACGGCATCGGGCTCGGTCGTCGTGTCGTCGTTGAGCAGCAGCAGCCACTCCCCGCTTGTCGCCTGCAGGCCGTGGTTGATGGCTTCTGCGAAGCCCTGGTTGTGGCCAAGCCCGAGCACCCGCACCGCGGGGAAGCGCGCACGTAGCGCCGCGATCGCCTCGGCGGGCGCACCGTTGTCGATCAGGACGATCTCCGTTGCGCCGTCGACGCGCTGCAGCGCGCGCTCGATCGATGCCAGGCACGCGAGCAGCGACTCCCCGGCACGCAGCGTCACGACGATCACCGACAGGCGCATCAGCGAAAGCCGCGACGCGCGATCGCGCTGCGGGTGATCGAGACCAGCAGCTTGCCCGCGAGCACGACGTAGACGAGCGAGTCGGCGGCCTGCGCGTCTGCGCGCAGCGCCGCCAGCGCGCCGTCGAGCGCCCCTTCGCTGACCTCGGTGTCGGGGTTGAGCAGCAGCACGTAGGGTGCGCGCGTCTGGCGCAGCACGACGTTGTTGGCGGCCGGAAAGCCCACGTTGCGCGGAAGGGGGACGAGCCGGACGGCCGAACTCGTCGGTCACCATCTCGACGGTCCCATCGCCGCTGGCATCGCTGGCATTGTCGACGACCCAGGTGTCCGTCGGCCCCGCGCGCAGCGGATGCTGATACAGCGAGCGTAGGCACGCCCGCAGCAGTTCGCGGCGGCTGGCCGCCGTGACGATCACCAACTCGACGAGCGGCGTCTGCAGCCGGCCTGTCAGCCGGCATCGTCGCCGGCCTGCTCGCCCGCCAGCAGTGCTGCGGCGTACTGCTCGGGCTCGCCGAGGGCCTCGAGCGGCAGCTCGCCGCTGTCTGCGAAATGGCTGGACATCTCCTCGATCACCTCGGCGCTGCGGTCGTCGTCCAGGCCGCGGGCGCTTCAGCGCGCGCTGCAGTTCGGCGAGTACGTTCGGTCATCGGTCATGAGGGACCTCCAGGATCGCGCAGAATACGACCGGTTGGAGCTTCGACGGCAACTTGTACGTCAGCGACCTCGGCCTCGACGGAATCGACTCACACCGGCTGCGGGTCATCGCGCCGTGCGTCAGTCAGCGCACCTGCTGAGCGCTCAGGGCAGCGACCTGCGGATCCGCAGGTCGCCGAAGATCGAGCCGGGGGGACCGAGCGTCACGACGACGATCGCCGGGAACCACCAACCCCAGAGCTTGTCGAGCGCGCCCTTGGCGGTCAGCAGGATCAGCAGGAGGTAGCCGACGCCGTGAATCGGGCCGAGGATCTCCTTGTGGACCTCGTCGCCGGTGATGAATCCGTACACCAGAGGCACGAGCAGCAGGGCGTCCAGCAGCGCCAGGACGAGCACGATGTTCAGCCGGCGTCTGATCCGAGCGGAGTCCACGAGGCCGCGCATCGTAGAGGACATCCGACCGGGCGCGCAGAATGGACAACGATGATCGTCCTCGGTATCGATCCAGGAACAGCGAACACCGGCTACGGCGTCGTCCAGCGTCGTTCCGGGCGCCTCGCGGCGCTCGACGGGGGCGTGATAACGACACGTCCCGAAGCTCCACCGGCGATCCGACTCGCCGCGATCCATCGCCGCGTCAGCGAGCTGATGGACGAGCACAAGGTCACCGTGCTCGCGCTTGAGGACATCTTCTTCGGGCAGAACGCCGGCAGCGCGTTCGCCGTCGGCCAGGCGCGCGGCGTCGTGATGGCCGCCGCGGGCCAGCGTAGGCTGGAGTGCGCCTCCTACACGCCCCAGCAGGTCAAGCACGCCGTCTGCGGCAGTGGCCGCGTGCCCAAGGACCAGGTCGGGCGGATGGTCCAGAAGCTGCTGTCGCTGGAGCAGCCGCCGCATCCCGACCATGCCGCCGACGCGCTGGCGATCGCGATCTGCCACGCCAACGGCGCGCCGCACGCGGCCGCGGTCGCCGAGTCGAGGGTGCTCGTGTGATCGCACTGGTGCGCGGCGAGGTCGCCCTCCGGCGGACCGACCACGTCGTCGTGCTGACCGGCGGCGTCGGCTACCGCCTCGCCGTCTCGGCCGAGACGCTGCGCCAGGTGCCCGCGGTTGGCAAGGACGTCACGCTGCACAGCCACCTCGTCGTCCGCGACGACGCGCTGGCGTTGTTCGGCTTCGCGACCGAGGATGAGCGCGATCTGTTCCTCGCGCTCGTCGGGGTGCAGTCGGTCGGTCCGAAGGTCGCGCTCGCCGTGCTGAGCGGCGGCACACCGCGGGAGCTCGTCGCGGCACTGGCATCCGGCGACAGCGCGCGGCTGCAGGCGGTGCCGGGGATCGGCAAGCGGACCGCCGAGCGGATCATCGTCGAGCTGCGCGAGAAGTTCGCCGACGTCTCGTCGGCCGACCCGGAGATCGTCATCACCCGCAGCGACGATCCGCGCCGGCTCGCGCGCGACGGACTCGTCGAGCTCGGTTATTCGATCCCCGAGGCCGATGAGCTGCTGCGCGACGCGCCGGCGCACGAGGACGCCCCCGAGGCGTTGATCGCGTACGCCCTGCGCGCCGGTCGCCGATGACAGCGCGTCATTGCTCGACGGTGGCCACGGTCGAACCGGACCGGTGTTCCTCGCGATGAGCGAGATCCGGATCCAGACCCCCGAGAGCGCGTTCGCCGACGAGGAGGCGCTCGAGCGCTCGCTGCGCCCGCGCCGCCTGGAGGACTTCGTCGGCCAGCCGTCGCTGAAGGAGCAGCTCGCGATCTCCGTGCAGGCCGCCCGCGCCCGCGACGAGGCGCTTGACCACGTCCTGCTCGCCGGGCCGCCGGGCCTGGGCAAGACGACGCTGGCGCAGATCCTCGCGCACGAGCTCGATGCGCCGTTCGTGCAGACGGCCGGGCCTGCGCTCGAGCGCAAGGCCGACGTGGCGGCGTTTCTCACCGCGCTCGAGCCGCGCAGCGTCTTCTTCGTCGACGAGATCCACCGGCTGCAGCGCGCGCTGGAGGAGACCTTCTATCCCGCGATGGAGGACCGCCAGCTGCCGATCACCGTCGGACAGGGTGCGGGTGCGCGCATCGTGACGCTCGAGCTGCCGCCGTTCACGCTGGTCGGGGCGACGACGCGGACCGGCCTGCTGACGGCGCCGCTGCGCGATCGCTTCGGCCTCCAGCACCGCCTCGAGCACTACGGCCAAGAGGATCTGACGGAGATCGTGACGCGCTCGGCACGGATCCTCGGCGTCGCGCTGGAGCACGACGGCGCGGTCGCGATCGCGGCCCGCAGCCGCGGCACCCCGCGCGTCGCCAACCGCCTGCTCAAGCGCGTGCGCGACTACGCCGAGGTGCGCTTCGGCGGCCGCGTGAGCGCCGAGGCCGCTGACGCGGCGCTGGCGCTGCTCGAGATCGACGAGCTCGGCCTCGATCGCCTCGATCGCGCGCTGCTGCGGGCGCTGTGTGAGAAGTTCGAGGGCGGCCCCGTCGGCCTGTCGACGCTGGCGGTGACCGTGGGCGAGGAGCAGGACACGATCGAGGACGTCTACGAGCCGTTCCTATTGCAGTGCGGACTGCTCAAGCGCACGCCGCGCGGGCGCGCCGCCACTCGGCGCGCCTACGCCCATCTCGGTCTCGAGCCCCCGGCCGCCGGTGCCGAGAGCCTCTTTTGAGCGCCGCGACCGCCTTGAGATTGGGTTTACGGGGCCTTCTCTAAGCTGAGAGCCGAACATGGCTCATCTCTTCATCTGTCCGAGCTGCGGCAAACGCAGCTCGGAGACCGACCGTACCGCCGGCTTCTCGCGTCAGGCCAAGGGCTGCTCGAACTGCGGCTTTGGCTTTCTCTTCGAGCTGCTCGACGACTACTACCCGGCGCCCGACGCCGCCTTCTTCGTCTGCGATCAGGAGGGGCGGGTGATCGCCTGCGGTCGCGGATCCTTCGAGCTCACCGGCCTCAACGACGAGCGCGTCATCGGCCGCACGGCCAACGAGGTGCTCGGACTGCGGTTCGACGACTCGACCGATCACGTCGCGACGGTCCTCGAATGGGGGGTCCGCGCGCTCGGCAAGCCGGTCCAGGTCAACGCCGAGGGCGATCTCCCGGCGACCGCGACAGCGGATCTGTTCCCGGCCTACGATGATGATGGCGGGCTACTGCTGGTCCTGACCCCCGCGAAGTAACGTGACCCGCCTCCGCTCGTGAGCGAACGCCGCCGCAATCTCCTGGTCCTACTGCTCGTCCTGGGCCTTCTGCTCGGGTCGCTCGTCGTCGTGCTCAAGCAGCCGACGAAGCTCGGACTGGACCTGCAGGGCGGCGTCGAACTCGTCTACGAGGCCAAACCGCGCAAGGGAACGCCGCTGACGCCGGACGCGCTGGACCGCGCGATCGACGTCATGCGCGAGCGCGTCGACCAGCTCGGCGTCGCCGAGCCGGAGCTGCAGACCTCGGGCACCGACCAGATCACCGTGTCGCTGCCCGACGTCGCCAACCAGGCCGAGGCGATCGACCAGGTCGGCACGGTCGCGCAGATGAACTTCTATGACTGGGAAGTCAACGTCATCGGGCCGGACGGCAAACCGGCACCGCAGGACACCCTGGTCACCGGTGGCGCCGATGCGGCGAATCCCGCCGTCGGGCTGTCGCTCTACGACGCGGTACTGCGCGCGTCGAAGATCCCCGAGGATCTCGACAAGGACAACTCGCGCGACGGAAGCCTGTTCTACGCGGTCGATCCCAAGGCCAAGAAGGTCTACGGGCTCGGCGAGGACGAGCGTGCGGATGCGATCAAGAACGCGCCTCGGGCATTGCGCGAGAAGGTCAAGATCTACGAGGTCAAGGAGGGCACCGCCCTCCTGCGCGCCGAGCAGCCCGACAAGGTCGATGTCCCGATCGATCGCTGGTTCGTGCTGCGCGACGACGTCGCCCTGCAGGGCAAGGAGATCAAGAACCCCGAGCAGCGCTTCAACGACGACGCCGGCGGGGTGCCGATCGTCGCCTTCGAGTTCACCGACAAGGGCCGCAAGATCTGGCGCGACACGACGAAGACGATCGCCCAGCGCGGCGTCCTGTCGGTCGGCGTGCTGCCCGGCTCGGACCAGAGGAGCGCCAACCAGCACTTCGCGATCGCGCTCGACAACGAGCTCATCACCGTCCCGTTCATCGACTCCGAGGCCAATCCCGAGGGCTTTGACCCGCGCACCGGCTCGGAGATCAGTGGCGGCTTCACGATCGATACCGCGCAGGAGCTCGCAAACCTGCTGAAGACCGGCGCGCTGCCGCTGCAGCTCGAGCTGATCTCCAGCTCGCAGGTCTCGGCGACGCTCGGCCAGCAGGCGCTCGACCAGGGTCTCCTCGCCGGTATCGCCGGCTTCATCATCGTCGCGCTCTTCCTGCTGATCTTCTACCGCGTCCTCGGCGTGATCGCGGTGCTCGCGCTGTTCATCTACGCGCTGTACTTCTACGCGCTGATCAAGCTGATCCCGGTCGTCCTGACGCTGCCGGGCATCGCGGGCCTGATCCTCACGCTGGGGGTGGCCGCTGACGCGAACATCGTGATCTTCGAGCGCGTCAAGGAGGAGGTGCGCGCGGGCAGATCGATCTCGGCCGCGATCTCCGCGGGCTACAAGAAGGGCCTGACGGCGATCATCGACGCGAACGTCGTCACGCTGATGGTCGCGTTCATCCTGTTCGTGCTCGCGACGGCGGGCGTCAAGGGCTTCGCGCTGACGCTCGGCCTGGGTGTGATCGTCTCGCTGTTCACGGCGGTCATGGCGACGCAGGCGATCTTCGGCACGATGAACAGGTCGCGGCTGCTGCAGAAGCCCTCCGCCCTCGGCGCGGGCAAGCCGAAGGGCAACCGCTTCCGCCTGGACTACATGGGCTATTCGCGGTTCTTCTTCACCGCCTCGGGCGTGATCCTGCTCGTCTGTGCGCTCGCGCTCGGCTCGAAGGGCATCAACCTCGGGATCGACTTCGAGTCCGGCAGCCGGATCGACGTCGCGCTGAGCAAGCAGGCCGATGAGGAGGATGTTCGCTCGGTGCTCGCCGCCAACGGGCAGGGCAGCGCGGAGATCCAGCGCCGCGAGGCGCCGGGTCCCGGCGTCAGCAAGTTCCAGATTTCGACGGACGCGCTCAGCTCGGCCGAGGTCAAGAAGGTCAACGCGGCTCTCGAGTCCGAGTTCGGCTTCGCGCGACAACCGAACACGAAGGTCATCGGCCCGACGTTCGGCCAGACCGTCGCCAGCAACGCGATCAAGGCGATCATCGCGTCGCTGATCGTCATCTCGGCCTATATCGCGTTGCGCTTTGAGCCCAAGTACGCCGTTCCGGTGCTGATCGCGCTGATGCACGACATCCTGATTACTGCCGGCGTTTACGCGCTGGTCGGCCAGGAGGTGACAACGGCGACGGTCGCGGCGTTGCTTACCGTCTTGGGCTTCTCGCTGTACGACACGATCATCGTGTTCGACCGAATACGCGAGAACGTGCCGCGCATGCCGCGGGCGGCGTTCACGCAGATCGTCAACCGCTCGATGTCCGAGGTCATCGTGCGCTCATTGGCGACGAGCTTCTGCTCCGTGCTGCCGGTGCTCTCGCTGATGATCTTCGGCGGCGAGACGCTGCGCGACTTCGCGTTCGCGCTGCTCGTCGGCACGATCTCGGGTACCTACTCGTCGGTCTTCATCGCCGGCCCCGTGCTCGTCGCGTGGAAGGAGCGCGAGCCCGTCTACCGCCGCCGCGCCGCAGCGATCGCCGCCGAGAACGACGGCGTCGTGCCGGCCTTCGCGACCGCGAGCGCGGCAGCCGATATCGACCCGGCCCAGAAGCGCCGTGCCCGCCAGAAGGAGCGCATCACGGCTCCCGACGATCCCGAGCGGGGAGTGTCGCGCGAGGAGTTCGACGAGATGGTTCAGGAACTGCACGTCGACCCTGTCGCGCCGCGGCGCAAGGGACGTGCCGCGCTGGCCGAACCCGGCAGTCCCGCGGCCCGGAAGGCTGCCGCGAAGCCCAAGCCGGCGGCGCAGGCCAAGCCCGCGCCACAGCCGACGCCTGCGCCGCCCGCACCCGCGCCCGAGGTCGACTCGGCCGCGGACGCGACGCCGGAGGGCACGGTCATGCCCAACCGCACGGAGCCGGGCGCACGGCCCAAGCCAAAGGGCGGCAGCGGGGCGGCCAAGCGCAAGGGCAAGCACGGGAGGAGTCGCTAGTGGTGCCCGGAGTAAGTCACTGCACGGGGATTCACAGGAGGCACCACTGATGGGCGCGCTCGCCTGGACGATGATGGGCCTCGCCCTGTGGCATTTCACGATCTTCCTGCCCGATCGCTGCTGGGGCGGGATCATCGGCGCCTTCCTCGGCTGCGTCTTCGGCGCGATCCTGTTCGGCATGGTCATCCACGGCTTCAGCGTGCCCGGCCGTGACGACACCGATCTGATCACGGTGCTCGAGGCGGTCCCGGGAGCGATCCTCGGCTATGCCTTCTTCACGGCAATCGGGATCCGTTCCGAACGCAAAGAGGCCGAGCTCGCGGCTCTAGCAACGCCGTAGCGGCGGTTCCGTCGGATGTCCCACGTACGTTGGGTGGGTGCCCGCCGAGCCACCCCAACTGCAGATCGCGCCGGTCGATGTCGCCGCGGTGCTCGCGCTCGAGCGTGAGCTGAGCATCAGCAACGTGCTCGCGCAGGTGCTCGTCCGGCGCGGCCTGGGTGACGCGGACAGCGCGCGGGCGTGGCTGGCCGCCGACGAGCAGCACGACCCGTCGGCGTTCGACGGGATCGACGAGGCCTGCGCGCTGATCCTGCGCCACGTCGCCGACGGCACGCAGATCACGGTGCACGGCGACTACGACGTCGACGGCGTCAGTTCGACCGCGATCCTCGTCGGCGCGCTTCGCCGCCTCGGCGCCGACGCCGACTGGTTTCTGCCCAGCCGCGGGGAGGACGGCTACGGCCTGTCGGTCGTCACGGTGAAACGCCTCGCCCAGCGCGGCACACGCCTGCTGATCACCGCCGACTGCGCGATCACCGCCGTCGAGGAGGTCGCTGCCGCGCGCGCGGCGGGCCTCGACGTCGTGGTCACCGACCACCACACCCCGCGCGCGGATGGGGAGCTGCCCGCCGCGCCGATCGTCCATCCGGCGCTGTGCGGCTACCCCGGCGTCGACCTCTGCGCGGCCGGAGTCGCCTACAAGCTCGCGGGCGCGTTGCTGGCGGCCGCCGGCGAGGACCCTGCGGCGGCGGATGCCGACCTCGACATCGTCGCGCTCGCGACGATCGCCGACTGCGTGCCGTTGCGCGGCGAGAACCGTCGACTGGTGCGTGCCGGGCTGCGCGCGCTGGCGGCGACCAAGCGTCCCGGCCTGCGCGCGCTGATGCGCGTCGCGCGGGTTGATCCCGCTCGGGTCGACGCGCGCGCGGTCGGCTTCCGGCTCGCGCCGCGGATCAATGCCGCCGGTCGCATCGAGCGCGCCGACGCCGGCCTCGAGCTGCTGCTGACCGCTGACGACGCCCGCGCGGCACAGATCGCCGAGGAGCTTGACCGTCTCAACGCCGAGCGCCGGCACACCGAGACGCGGATCCTGTTCGAAGCCGATGCGCAGGTGGCCGAGCGCCAGCGCAGCGGGCCGGGCGAGCCCGCGGCCTACGTCCTTGCCGGGCAGGACTGGCACAAGGGCGTGATCGGGATCGTCGCCTCGAGGATCGCCGAGCGCCACCACCGCCCGACGGTGCTGATCGCGCTTGATCCTAAGACTGGAGGTGGGACGGGCTCAGGACGCTCGATCCCGGCCTTCGACCTGCTCGGCGGTTTCGACGCCGCTTCCGCGCACCTCGTCCGCCACGGTGGCCACCGCGCTGCCGCGGGCTGCGAGGTGCTCGCAAGCGAAGTGGATGCGTTTCGCGCGGCCTTCGAGTCCCATGCGGCCGCCGTGCTGGCGCCCGCCGACCTCGTTGCAACCGAGCGCGCCGACGCGGTCGCCTCCGGTGACGAGCTCGGCATCGGCCTGGCCGAGGAACTCGAACGCCTCGAGCCGTTCGGAATCGCAAACCCGTCGGTCTCGCTGCTCGTGCCCGCCGCGCGGCTGTGCGACCCGCGGCCGATGGGGGAGGGCAAGCACGTGCGCTTCACCGTCCAGACGGGCGGCGCGCGCGCCCGCGCGGTTGCCTTCGGCACGCCGCGCGTGCAATGCGACGAGCCGGTCGACGCGACCTTCACGCTCGAGCTCAACGAGTACAACGGCAGCGTCGAGCCGCGGCTCGTGCTGCGCCGGGCGCGACCATGCGCGCCGGCGCCGATCACGCTCGTCGGTGAGCCCACGGACTACATCGCGGGCGCGCTGGCCGAGTTGACGGCCCCGCTGCAGGATGGCGCGGCGGCCGATCCTGCCGTGCTCGCGCCTGCCCCGGTTCGCGACCGTCGCGGCCGCGGGATCGCCGGCACCGTGGCGGCGCTCGTCGCCGCCGGCGAGCCGGTTCTCGTCGTGGCCGCCGACACGCAGCTGCGCGCGCAGCACCTCGCGCCGATCCTCGGTGGCTTTGAGTTGTGCTCGCATGACGCGCTGCGACGCGACCCTGCGCTGGCAGGTTCGCGCACGCACGTCGTCATGATCGATCCGCCCGCCGGGCCAGTCCGCACCTTGGGCGCAATGACACACATGGCCTGGGGTGAGCCTGAGCTACGCTTCGCTGAACAGATTCACGAGCGGCAGTACGCACTTCGTGCTCAGCTCACCGTGACGTACCGGGCCTTGCGGGCCGCGGGCGGCACGGCGGGCGAGGAGCTCGAGGCCCTGCTCCGCGGCGATCCGCAGAAGCCCCGGCCGGCGGCGCTGGCCGGTCGTCTTCTGAGGGTTCTCGCAGAGCTCGGACTCGTCAGCCTCGACCCGGATATGAGGACCGTCAGCGTCCCGGCCGCCGAGCGCACCGCGCTCGAGCGATCGGAGGCGTACCGGGCCTACCAGCGGCAATACGAGGATGGACGCAGATACCTGACCGGGGTGACAGCAAAGGCGGCGTAAGGGCACCGGCGCCCCAGCGCGTCGGGCCGACGCAACGCGTGCCGATCGACGAGGTCAGCACCGACCGTCATCCGGCGGTCGAGCGTGCAGATCTGACCCCGCTCGAGCGCAGCCTGCTGTCGGACGTCTTTGCGATCGTCGAGGAGCACGCCGGCGCCGCGGCGGTCGAGGTCGACCGCAAGCAGGTCGAGCAGGCGTTCGTCTTCTCCTGCGAGCACCACGTCGACCAGCGGCGGCTGTCGGGCGAGGAGTTCATCGTCCATCCCGTCGGCGTGGCAAAGATCTGCGCCGGCATGCGCCTCGACACCGAGACGCTCTGCGCTGCGCTGCTGCACGACACCGTCGAGGACACCTCCGCGTCGCTGGCCGAGGTACGCCACCAGTTCGGCGACGAGATCGCCAACCTCGTCGACGGCGTCACGAAGCTGACCGGGATCGTCTTTCAGTCGCGCGACGAGGCGCAGGCCGAGAACTACCGCAAGATGATGGTCGCGATGGCCAACGACGTTCGGGTCATCCTCATCAAGCTCGCCGATCGGCTGCACAACATGCGCACGATCGACGCGATGTCCAAGCAGAAGCAGATCGACAAGGCGAAGGAGACCCTGGAGATCTATGCGCCGATCGCGCACCGCCTGGGCATCCACGCGATCAAGTGGGAGCTCGAGGATCTCGCGTTCGCGTCGCTTCACCCGCGCAAGTACCAGGAGATCAAGGGCCTGGTCAACCAGCAGCGCGACGAGCGCGAGGAGTACGTCGATAAGGCCGGCACGTATCTCGAGAGCGAGCTGCAGGCGCTCGGCATCGAGTCCAACATCTCCGGCCGCGCCAAGCACTTCTACTCGATCTACTCGAAGATGACCAAGAAGGGCCGCGAGTTCAACGAGATCTACGACCTGACCGCGATGCGCGTGATCGTCGACTCGGTCAAGGACTGCTATGGCGCCGTCGGCGTCGTGCACTCGCTGTGGAAGCCGCTCCCCGGCCGCTTCAAGGACTTCATCGCGATGCCGAAGTTCAACATGTACCAGTCGCTGCACACGACGGTCATCGGACCCGAGGGACTGCCGCTGGAGATCCAGATCCGCACGCGCGACATGCAGGACATGGCCGAGTTCGGCGTGGCCGCGCACTGGATCTACAAGGACGGCCGCGGCTCGGATCGCGGTCCGGCCGCGGATGGCGATGCGAAGCTCAACTGGCTGCGCTCGATGCTCGACTGGCAGCAGGAGACGTCCGATCCCAAAGAGTTCATGGATGCGCTCAAGGTCGACCTCATCGAGGACGAGGTCTACGTCTTCACCCCCAAGGGCGAGGTCAAGAACCTCGCCGCCGGCGCGACCCCGCTGGACTTCGCCTACGAGGTGCACACCGACGTCGGCCACCGCTGCGTCGGCGCCAAGGTCAACGGCAAGATGGTGCCGCTGCACTACGTCCTGAAGTCCGGCGACATCGTCGAGGTCATGACCTCCAACCGCGAGCGCGGACCGTCGCGCGACTGGCTCGCCGTCGTGCGCACGACGCGGGCGCGCAACAAGATCAAGCAGTGGTTCAAGGCCGAGTCGCGCGTCGACACCGAGCACCTCGGCCGCGAGATCCTGCACGATCAGCTCAAGAAGCAGGGCCTGCCTTCGCAGAAGGTCGTCTCGTCGCCGCTGCTGGCCGACGTCATTCGCGAGATGGGCTTCAAGAAGGCCGACGACTTCTACATCGCGCTCGGCGGGGCCAAGGTCTCGGCGAAGGTCGTGACAAACAAGGTCATGCAGCGCCTCAAGCAGGGCGAGGCGGCCGAGGGCGAGACGACGACCGTCGCCGAGGACATGCTCGCGACGCGCCGTCAGCGCCGTCAGCCGACGAGCACGTCGTCGCAGTTCGGCATCCGCGTCGAGGGCGTCGACGACGTCATGCTGCGTCTGGCGAAGTGCTGCAGGCCGGTCCCGGGCGACCCGATCGTCGGCTACATCTCGCTCGGCCGCGGAATCACGATCCACCGAGACGACTGCCCCAACGCGGTCGCGCTGGGCAAGGATCCCGACCGCTTCACGCCGGTGGTGTGGGAGGGCGATCACGAGACGACCTTCAAGGTCGAGCTGCAGGTCGATGCGTGGGACCGCCACCGCCTGCTCGAGGACCTGTCGCGCACCTTCGCCGAGGCCGGCATCAACATCGTCGAGGCACGCTGCGTCGTGCAGCATCCGATGGTGCAGAACTGGTTCGTCGTCGAGGTTGGCGACACCCAGGTGCTCAAGCAGGCGATCAGCCGCCTGCGCAACATCGACTCGGTGTTCGACGCCTACCGGGTCAC
>Ga0208736_1000396_pt1 | contig 12618 bp, 14 predicted proteins | sample AntDryMetagUQ255_FD_188090 | JGI IMG/M metagenome (GOLD analysis project Ga0208736, IMG submission 188090) | Polar desert microbial communities from Antarctic Dry Valleys - UQ255 (SPAdes) | ecosystem: Environmental > Terrestrial > Soil > Desert | place: Antarctic Dry Valleys | collected 2008-12-31 | reverse complement strand
CTAAGCATTGACATGGCGAAGAGACTACCCACCCTCGTCCCTCTCGATCCGTCGACGCAGTTCGCCGCCGCGGCCGGCCGCAACCGCGCGTGCCGCACGGCGCTCGTCGAGCGCCACGCCGCCAGCTGCGGCGAGCTCGAGCAGCTCCTGGCGCTCCTGCCCCTCTCGCGCGCTGCGCAGAAACAGCCAGCCGAACAGGCAGATCGTGAGGATCGATCCCTCGACCATCATGATCGAGCCGGCGACGACCTGGTCGTCGTGTGCGGAGATCCCGTGGGCGCGCTCGCCGGCCCTGTAGACGGTGTAGTAGGCCTGGTCGGTCCAGACGAAGACGTTCGCGAGCACCGTCGTCGTCATGCGCACCGCGACGATGTAGCCGAGCTTGCCGAGGTTGCCGAACCACAGTGGCTTGGGCAGCGGGCCGAGCAGCGCCATCCACATGTTGATCCCGAATCCGACGAACAGCATGTGCTGAACGGCATGGACCACGTCATTTCGCACCGCCTGCTCGTGCGGGCCGACGAGGTGCCAGAACAGCAGGTCGGCCGCCCACAGCCCGAACGCCGGCACGGGATGGGCCAGATGGCGCAACCAGCCGAGCGCCGGATTGCGCAGCAGCGGGGCCAGCAACGGCCCGGTCAGCCCCAGGACCAGCAGCAGTGCGCCGATGTCGGCGAGCAGCAGGTGCTCGGCCATGTGCGCGTAGAACAGCTCGTCGGACAGCACGCCGAGCGGCGAGACGAGCGTCACGACGATCAGCCCCAGCCCGGCGAAGAAGCACCACGGCCGCCAGCGCGAGACCGGTTTGCCCTGGCGCGCGAGCGTCCGCACGCGCACGAGGTACATCGCGCCGAAGATCAGCGACGGCAGGATCTGAAGTGGCTCGAACGACAGGCCGGCGGCGGTTACGAGCATCGCTGGGGAAGGCTACGGACGCCGCTACCCGCCCGCCGCGATCGCCACGACGCCCGCGAGCGCCAGTGCGACGCCGCCGCGCTGCAGGCCGCGGATGCGCTCGCCGAGCAGCACCGCGGCGAGGATCACGGTCGTGAGGGGGTACAGCGAGCTGGCGACCGAGACGACGGACAGGTCGCCGAGCGTCGTCGCGTGGTTGTAGGCGGCGTTGGCCGCGAGGTCGATCAGCCCGATGCCGAGCAGCGCGAGCAGCCCGCCGGCGGTCGGGAAGCGGCCTCCGCGACGCACGACCATGAAGGCGATCACGATCACGATCGGCGCGGCCGAGATCCGCGACAGCAGCAGCGACCAGCCGACGTCCCCGCGCGAAGCGATCTCGGCGCCGACGAAGTACGAGCCGAAGCCTACGCCGGCGACGAGTGCCAGGTAGATGCTCTGACGCTGACGGCGCGGGTCGAGCACCGCCTCGGCGTCATCGGTCGGCGACTCGCGCGAGGCGAGCACGACGCCGATCACCGCGGCGGCGATCCCGATCGAGCGCAGCAGCCCGGGATGCTCACCGCCGGCGACGCCGACGAGCACCGGCAGCGCGACGCCGGTCGAGGCGATCGGCGCGACGATGCTCATCGTCCCGATCGCCAGCGCGCGGTAGAAGGCCGACAGCGCGGCGATCCCCACGAGGCCGGCGCACAGGGCGGCGACGACCGACTGCGTTCCGGGCGGGCCCTCGCCGCGCGCGACGACGAAGATCGTCATCGCGATCAGCGACGACAGGTACATCAGCGCCAGCACGACCGGCACGGGGTAGGTCCGGCTCTTGAAGCCGCCGAGGTAGTCGGCGATCCCCCACAGCACGGAGGAGCCGAGCGCTAGCGCGAGCGCCGCCATCGACCCCGGGGCGGGCTCAGCCGCCGCGCTTGCCGCGGCCGTACATGAGCCGCACGCCGCGGAATAGCGCCTTCGAAACGATGGCCTTGTAGGGGAACATGAACGGGTCGCGCTTGAGGTTGATCCGGTTGACCAGCAGCGACTGCTGCTTGGTGTACTTGCGGATCCCTCCGGCCCCGTGCCGCGTTCCCAGGCCCGACGCCTTCCAGCCGCCCATCGGCATCTCGACCGCGAAGTAGTTCAGCAGCGCGTCGTTGACGCAGACCGCGCCCGCCTGCAACCGACGGGCGAGCTGCCGGCCGCGCTTGGCATCGCCGGTGTAGATCGCCGCGCCGAGCCCGTAGGGCGAGTCGTTGGCCAGCGTGACCGCCTGCTCGGCGTCGGCGACCCGCATGATCGGCAGCGTCGGCCCGAAGGTCTCCTGTGTCATCGCCTTCATCGAGTGGTCGACGTCGACGAGCACGGTCGGCTCGAAGAAGTCGCCGGGACCGTCGAGCCGCTTGCCGCCCGTCAGCGCTCGCGCGCCCTTGGCCAGCGCGTCGTCGACATGGTCCTGCACGATCTCCATCTGCTTGGGGAAGGTCATCGCGCCGACCTCGATGCTGCCGGGCGCGGTCGACGGGCCCTGACGCAGCCCCCGGACCTTGCCCACGACCTTCTCGACGAACGCGTCGTAGACGGGCTCCTCGACGTAGACGCGCTCGATCGAGATGCAGGTCTGGCCAGAGTTCTGCATCGAGTAGTAGACGGCGGCGTTGGCCGCGCGCTCGAGGTTCGCATCGGCGAGCACGATCATCGGGTCCTTGCCGCCGAGCTCCAGCGAGACGGGCGTCAGCGTCTGCGCGGCGCGCTCCATGACCTTCTTGCCGGTCGCAGTCGAGCCCGTGAACATGATCATGTCGACCTCGTCGACGAGCGCGGCGCCGGTCGCGCCGCGGCCGGTCGCGACCTGAAAGACGCCGTCTGCCAGGCCGCACTCGGTCAGCGCCTCGGCTACCAGCAGCGAGGTCAGCGGCGTGATCTCCGACGGCTTGAGGATCACGCTGTTGCCAGCCATCAGCGCGGGCACGCAATCGCCGAAGCCGTTGGTCAGCGGGTAGTTCCACGGCGAGATGATGCCGACGAGGCCGACCGGCTCGTAGCGCACGGCGAGCGCCTTGCTCTTCAACGCCAGCGTGCTGACCCGCACCCTCTCGTCGGCGAGGAGCTTCTCAGCGTTCTTGATCCAGAAGGCCATCGCGCCGCCGGTGTAGGTCAGCTCGGCGAGGTTGGCGTCCTCGTGGGTCTTGCCGGTCTCGGAGATGATCGTGCTCGCGACGCGCTCGTGGTTGTCCATCAGCCACTTCTGCATGCGCGAGAGGATGCGCCCGCGGCCGTCGAAGCCGAGCGCCTGCCAGCCCGGCTGGGCGGCGCGGCCGCGCACGGCGAGCTCGGCGACGCTCTGCGCGGAGAGGTCCGGAACGTGGGCGATGACCTCGCCCGTGGCGGGGTTCTCGACGGGGATCTCGGCACCGGCGCCGTGGCCGTTCGTGCTCTGGGCGGCCGTGCTCTGCACGCTGGCCATGTGGGACTCCTCAGTCAGCTCGACGTTCGGTCAGACGTTAGAGGGTCGCGCCGGCTACGAGATCGCGCCGGACCCCGCGAGCGCCAGCACGAGCACGCCGAGCCCGATGCGATAGGCGACGAAGACGTTCGTCGTGTGCGTCGTGAGGAAGCGCAGCAGGAAGGCGATCGAGATGTAGCCGCTGATGAACGCCAGCACCGTGGCGACAACCGTCGGCCCGACGCCGACCGCGCCCTCAGCGGAGCCGTCGATCACGTGGCGCATCTCGAACAGGCCGCTGAGCACGACCGCCGGGATCGACAGCAGAAAGGAGAAGCGCGCGGCGGCAACGCGGTCGAAGCCGAGCAGTAGTCCGGCGCTGATCGTCGCGCCCGAGCGCGAGACGCCGGGTATCAGGGCGAGCGCCTGAGCGAAGCCGACGATCAGGGCGTCGCGGCCGGTGATCGTCTCGATGTCGCGCTCGCGGCGCGACAGCTTCTCGGCGATCAGCAGGATGATGCCAAAGACGATCAGCATCGTGGCGATCAGGTAGAGGTCGCGCGCGCCGTTCTCGATCTGGTCTGAGAACGCGAGGCCGATGATCGAGATCGGGACCGTCGCGAGGATCAGATACCAGCCCAGCCGCGCGTCGCGCTCGCCGCGCCGCGACGGATCGCGGAGCGAGGCCAGCCACGTGCGGGCGATGTTGTAGAGGTCGGTGCGGAAGTACAGGACGACCGCCGCCATCGTGCCGAGCTGGATGACGGCTGTAAACGCCGCCCCGGGGTCCTCCCAGCCGGCCATTGCGGGAACGATCCGCAGGTGGCCGCTGCTTGAGATCGGCAGGAACTCCGTCAGTCCTTGGACGACGCCAAGGACGATCGCCTCGAAGAGGCTCAACAGCGTGGGGCTAGTCGCCGAGCTCTATCGCGGAGATGTAGACCGGCGTCAGCGGCTTGTCCGAGCCGCTCGTCGGCATCTCGTTGAGGCGGTCAAGGACGTCCAATCCCTCGACGACCTTGCCGAAGACCGTGTGCTTGCCATCGAGCCAGGGACACGCGTCCGCGGTCACGAGGAAGAACTGCGAGCCGTTGGTGTTCGGGCCCGAGTTGGCCATCGCCAGCGCGCCGCGCTCGATCTTGTTGTCGTTGAACTCGTCCTCGAACGTGTAGCCCGGGCCACCGGTGCCGGTGCCCTGCGGACAGCCGCCCTGCGCCATGAAGTCCTTGATGACGCGGTGGAAGGTCAGCCCCTCGTAGAAGCCGTCGGCCGCGAGCTTGCGAAAGTTCTCGACGGTCTTCGGCGCGTCCGCGTCGAAGAGCTCGAGGACCATCACGCCCTCACTCGTTCTCATGGCTGCGGCTGACATGCGTCTCCCTACTTTGTCCCGGTGACAGTGACGTTTGCGACCGCGACACGTGGGTCCTCGGCGGCGCGGGCCCTCGTGAACCATAGGTTCACGAAACGCACCTTGCCCTCTGCCCGGCCCTTCAGCGCGATCGACGCACCGTCACGATAGTCCGCCCGGTCGGTGAGGTGGTCCCAGCGGGCATCAAGGATGTCGGGCGGGATCTTCGTGCCCCGGGCGGCGTACAGCTCGACGTCGAAGCCCTGCATCGGCGTGTCGATCTTCAGCGACTCGAGCGTGTACAGCGCGCCCAGATCGATCACGAGTCCGGCGCCGATCGGCGCGTTGTCGGCCGGGACGGTCACGTCCCACACCGATCGCGAGCTTGAGTCGACGGCGTTCTTGGCCGGACCGAACTCCGCACCGGCGCGCTTGGCCGGGTCATACGTCGAGGCCGCGTCGGCGTCGAGCTTGATCGTGTTCGTGGCGGTCGAGGAGGAGTTGCTGTTCTGCTCGCCGGAGGACGCGTTGGAGGCGCTGGTGGAGCTGCTCGAGCCGCCCGTACTCGTCGAGCCGGCGCCGGTCTGCGGGATGTTCGGGATGTTCGGGATGTTCGTCGCGCTGCCGGGTGACTGCGAGGAGATTGCGGGCGGCGGCGTCACCTTGGCCGGAGGCGGCGCGGTCGTGCCGGGTCCGGTCGCGCCGGGCGCGACCGGCGCGGTGTTCGGGGCGACCCCCGGGGTCTGCGCGATGATCGGTGCGCCCTCGCCCGCCGAGGGCCGCGAGGCGTCGCGCTGGGCGTCGCCGGTCAGCGCCGCGTAGCTGGCCGCGACGGCACCGGTCAGCAGCAACAGCGTCAGTGCGACGACGGTGGAGGCGGCGCGCCAGCCCGGCCGTGCGCCGAGACGGCCGGGGGCGGCGGTCCCGCACTCAAGGCACCAGTCCTGGTCGTCGCGCATGCCTGCTCCGCAGGCTCCACAGGGGCGCGAGTGAACGGGCTCGACGAGCTCGCCCGAGGGCGGCGGCGGCTCGGCCACCGTGGCCGTCTCGCGATCTTTCAGAAGCATCGTCACGTGTGCACAGGGTAACGGCCAGGCGACGCCCGAGTTGCGGAGCGAGGGTTTCGCCCTACGGTCGCCGGAACCGGCGACCTTCGGTCGACGTTACAGCTTTGCGGGCTCGACACGAATCGGCCTACCGCGCACGCGCTCGCCATCCACAGCCGCGGCGATCCGCTCTGCGTCAGCAGCCGGCACCGACATGAAGGCGAAGTGCTCGAGCACCTTGACGTCGCGGATCGCCTCGCCGTCGACGTCCGCTGCGCGCGTGACCGCGCCGACGAGGTCGGCGACCTCGATCCCGGCGGAGCGTCCGCCGCGGACCATCAGCTTCGCGTAGAGCTCGTCGCCGTTGCGCGTGAGCTGCGGCTTGGCGTGGCGGCGCGGGCGCTCGGTGACCTTCACCGGGGCGACGTGCGCGCCCGGCTCCCAGGTCGAGATCGCGATGCCGACGTGGCGCTCGATCGCCTCGAGCTCGCGCTCCTGGCGCGGCTCGACGAACGTGATCGCGCGGCCTGAGCGACCGACGCGCCCCGTGCGCCCGATGCGGTGCACGTAGACGTCGGGCGAGCGCGGGACATCGAAGTTGATGACGTGCGTCACGGTCGAGATGTCCAGCCCGCGGGCGGCGACGTCGGTGGCGACGAGGATCGGCACGCGGCCGCCCTTGAAGCCGAGCATCACGCCGTCGCGCGAGCCCTGCGTCATGTCGCCGTGCAGCGCCTTGACGTTGAATCCGCGGTCGCGCATCTTCTTGTAGAGCTGGTCGGTGCGGATCTTCGTGCGCGCGAAGACGATCGCCTGGTCGGGCTTCTCGGCCTCGAGCACCTCGACGAGCTTGTCGGCCTTGTCGGCGGTCTTGACGTCGACCTGGAACTGCTCGACGGAGTCGACCGTCAGCGTCGCGGTCTGGACCTTGACGTGCTCGGGGTCATAGAGGTAGTTGTCGGCGAGCTTGCGGATCGGCGGCGGCATCGTCGCGCTGAAGAGCGCTGTCTGGCGGCTGTTGGGCGTCAGGCGCAGGATCTTCTCGACATCCTCGAGGAAGCCGAGGTCGAGCATCTCGTCGGCCTCGTCGAGCACGACAAAGCGACAGGCGTCCAGCACGAGCGAGCGGCGGCTGATCAGGTCGAGCACGCGGCCGACGGTGCCGACGACGATGTGCCCGCCGGCTTTGAGCTGGGCCTGCTGCGTGCGGATCGGCGCGCCGCCGAAGACCGCGACGACGTCGGCGCCCTTGTGCTGCGCGTAGGCGCGAATCGCCTGCGTGACCTGGATGCACAGCTCGCGCGTGGGCGTCAGCACGAGCGCCTGCACCTCAGGCTCGGTCGGATCGACGTACTCGATGATCGGCAGGCCGAACGCCGCGGTCTTGCCGGAGCCGGTCTGAGCCTGGCCGATGACGTCGCGACCCGCGAGCATCGGCGGGATCGCCTGCTCCTGGATCGGGCTGGGAAGCTCGTAGCCGACGTCGCGCAGGGCGCCAAGCGTGCTGTCGGTGAGGCCGAGATCGGCAAAGGACGTCACGCGCACCAGGATAGGCGCTCGGCCGGGACGCTCAGCGCGCGCGTCCAGCAAGCCACTCCGAATTTCGGTGAAGTGGGCTGCCCGAAACAACGTGGCCGTGCCGCTGACGGGCGACGGGATCAGCCCGGAGCAGGTTCGCCGCCTCAAGCAGGCTGCGGGCGAGTTCCGCGTGGTCTACTCCACCGACCGGGATGGAGCCTTCGAGAAGGTCCGCAACGTCCCCGCACTACGAGCACAGGTGCAGCACACGCTTGCCGTCCTTGATCAGCTCGGCAAGGAGGACCCAAAGCTCGGCAAGGCCGTCGACGCAACGTGCGAGCTCGTGCTCTCCGAGGCTTTCATCCAGTCGGCGCTCGTCAAGGACATCCTCAGCCTGCACGGCGCCTACGGCCTGAAGTTGAGCGCCGGCAAGCCGCTGACGCTCCCCTATGAGCTGGCCAACCCGTTCGGCGGGGAGCCGCTTCCCGCGCGTGCGCGGATCGAGCTCGTCGACGCCCAGGACGCAGCCGGCTGCGCGGCCAAACAGATCGAGGTCCTACCGGACGCCGATGCGATCCGCGACGCCGTCCTCGATGGTCTGAGCGCGACCGGAAGGGCCGCGCCGAGCGCCGCCGAGCTCGCCGGCTTCACCGTTCGCAACATGCTGCGTTACCGCTATGACCCGACGAGCGGCTGGGTCGTCCGCGCCGAGCTGCGCCAGTTGATCAAGGCCGGCGGGCGTAGCCGGACCGATCGCACCGTGATCAGCTCGCGCTAGCCGCCCGCCGCACAATCGCCGCCTGTGCCTCGTCGTCGACGAGCTCCTGCAGGCGCTGGGAGGCCAGCCGGATGCGCCGGTCCACCCAGCCGGCCGCGATCGCGCGCGATTCGCGCTCGCAATCCCACAGGCACTCGACGGCGAGGTCGCCCGGGAACGTCGGATCGGAGGCGGCCAGCGCCGAGACGATGAAGCGCCGGCCGTAGGAGTACGGGATCTCCTCGTAGGCGCGCGACAGCTCGTCGAACGGGCCGCTCGAGGCGCAGCGCTCGAGCGCCTCGGCGAGCGAGCAGATCACGAAGACGTCGCCCTCGAGGCCCTCGTCGAGCTCGCGCACCAGTGCGCGGCGGGCAACCTCGAGATCCTCCTCCTCGGCACGCGTCCCGAGAATCCCAGCGGCCTTGCGGCGCCGGCCCCAGTCCGCCGACATCAGCCATTCATGCGCGAGCGCGCGGGTCTGCGAGACCGGCATCGCCTCGAGCGCAAGCGCGATCGTTCCCTGCAGCTTGCCGCGGGGCTCCTGGCTCGTGCTCTCCTCGGCGATCTCGAGCACGTCGCGGCGACCCTGGTTGGCGAGCGCGAGGATCGCCGCGCGGCGCATTACGCGGTCGGGGTCGCGCGCCGCGCCCATCATGCGCCGCACATCCTCGCGACCGCGGCGCGTCGTGAGCTCCTCGGCCACTTGGCGCCAGCGCGACTCCTCGCTCATCGCCAGCAGCGCCTCCGTGCTCAGCTCGCGCGGGTTGGACGGCTTGCGCCGCGGCTGGCGCTTGCGGGTGCGGGCCGGCAGCGGCACCCGGTGCCCGGCCGCCAGTGCACCGGCGATCTTGTGGTTCTCGATCGACCACAAAGACCACGGCCGCTCGCGCGCGTCGACGTCGGCCAGCGCCTCGGCGAGGGCGCTCTCCCCCGGGAAGCGATCGACGAGCACGCTGTCGAGGCCGGCGACGGCCTCCGGCCAGGGCACGCCCGCGCGCATCATCTCCGGGTCGCCGGTGAGCAGCGCGATCGCGCGCGGCCAGGAGCGCCCGTAGGAGACGTAGTCGCGCAGCGCCCGGGCGGCCTGAGCGTGGTCGCGAATCGCCATCCGCCCGAGCATCCCGAGCAGGTTCTGCTCGAGCTCGGTGCTCTCCTCGTCGTTGTCGCGCAGCCAGGCCTCGAGCGCCCCGAGGTCAAGCTCGATGTCGATCGCGAGCGTCGCGTAGTACTCGTCGCGGGCGTCGAGCTGCTGATCCCAGCGCGGATCGTTGAACAGGCAGTGCACGAGCAGCGCGTGCGCGACGGAGCGATGCGCATCCAGCGCCCAGAGATAGCCCGAGCCGAGGCCGCGCTGAAGCTTGCCCAGCGGCTCTGCGACGTCAGCCAGCGGTGGTGGGCGCCCGGTCACGCGCGTCTTCTAGGCCGTCGGATCGAGCGCGACCTTGCCGGTCGTGCGCCGGGCGGCGAGGTCGGTTTGCGCCTGCGCCGCGTCTGCGAGCGCGTAGGCGGGACCGGTCACGACGCGCAGCTCACCGGCTGCGACGCGCTCGAACAGGTCGGCGAGCGCCTCGTCGAGCATCGCCGGGCGTCCGATGCAGTGCATCAGCCAGAAGCCGACGACGGCGCGCGAGCTGCGCATGAGATCGCCGCTGCGCACGGTGTTGCTATGGCCCGAGGCGATTCCGTAGGTGACCAGGCGGCCGAATGGGCCGAGCGCCGCCAGCGACTGCTCGAAGACCGGGCCGCCCGCCATCTCGAAGACGATGTCGATCGGACGGCCGAGGTTGGCCTCGATCAGCCGCTCGCTGAGCTGCTCGGGCGCGCCGTCGATCGCGGCGTCGGCACCGAGCTCAAGCGCCAGCGCGCGCTTGTCCTCCGTCGAGGCCGTGGCGATGACGCGCCCGGCTCCCATCGGCCTGCCGAGCTGGACGGCGAGCGAGCCGACGCCACCGGCGGCGGCGTGCACGACGACGTTCTCACCCGGCGCGAGACGACCACACGTGCGGTACAGGTGCCAGGCCGTCAGCCCCTGCAGCACGAGCGCCACCGCCGTGTCGTCGTCGATGCCGTCGGGGATCGGAAAGGTCAGCGAGCCCGGCGCGGTCGTGTACTCGGCGTAGCCGCCGTCGCCGCACAGGGCGACGACCCGCTCGCCGGTGTCCTCGCGCGTCCCCGCGACCTCGGAGCCGGGCACGAGCGGCAGCTGGTCCTTGGCGAGGTAGGTGTTCGTGCGCCGGTGCGTGTCGGCGAAGTTCAGCCCCGCGCGCGTGACGCGGATGAGCACCTCGCCGTCGGCGGGGTCCGGGACGGGCAGCTCGACGAGCTCGAGCACCTCGGGGCCGCCGAACTCGGACATCTGGATGGCGCGCATGCGCCAGCGAGCTTAGACATGGGTGCCTTGGATAGGGTCCGACGATGAGCCTCACCGTTGTCGGATCGATCGCCTTTGACGCCGTGCAGACACCGCACGGCGGCCGCGAGCGCATGCTCGGCGGCGCCGCTGTCCACTTCTCGCTGGCCGCGTCGTTCTTCGACGAGGTCCGCGTCGTCGGACCGGTCGGCGATGACTTCGGCGACGACGAGTACGCCGTGCTGCATGGCCGCGGGGTCAACAGCGAGGACATCGAGCACGTCGAGGGCGGCAAGACGTTCTTCTGGAGCGGCGTCTACGGCAACAACATGAACTCGCGCGACACGCTGGAGACCGACCTCAACGTGTTCGAGACGTTCGACCCGAAGCTGTCGGATGCATCCAAGGCGTGCGAGGTGCTATTTCTCGCCAACATCCTGCCCGAGCTTCAGCTCGGCGTGCGCAAGCAGTGCGAGCAGGCGACGTTCGTCGCGCTGGATTCGATGGACCTGTGGATCAACATCGCCCGCGCGAAGCTGGTCGAGGCGATCAAGCTCGTCGACTGCGTGATCCTCAACGATTCCGAGGTCGAGCTCTTCACCGGCGAGCGCGAGGTCGTGCAGGGGGCGCGCAAGATCCTCGAGCTCGGCCCCAGCGCGATGGTCGTCAAGCTCGGCAAGTACGGCGCGGCGCTCGTGACCGCCGACAGCTCGTTCTGGATCCCGGCGTTCCCCGTCGAGTTCGTCGCCGACCCGACCGGCGCCGGAGACTCATTCGCCGGCGGCTTCGTCGGCGCCATCGCAGCGCGCGTCGCGGCCGGCGAGGAGATCACCCCCGACGTCATGCGCCTCGCGATGGCCTACGGGACGGCGCTCGCATCGTTCAACGTCGAGGAGTTCGGCACCGAGCGCGTCGCGCGCCTGACCGGCGACGAGATCGTCGCGCGGGTCGATGAGCTGCAGCGCATCACGACGTTTGACCGCGTCCCCGTCGCGCTGCGTTAGGCGCAAGAAACGTCGCGCGCCACAGCGGCGCGGGGTAAGGTGCCGATCGGTGGACATCGCCTTCATCTTTCTGATGGTCGTGCTCAAGGCACCGATCGCGCTGCTGCTCTACATCGTCTGGTGGGCCGTCAAGGCCGAGCCCGCAGCCGAGGAGCCGCGCGTCGACGACGATGGCGGAACCAAGCATCCGCCGAATCGGCACCCGCGCCCGCGACGACCGCGCCCGCCGCGCCGCGGCCCGCATGGCGACCCGCCGCTGCCCGCGCCCTCGCGCACGCGCACGGTCGTCGCCAAGGCCCGTCGCGTCAGGCCCTAGAGCCGCGTCCGTCCTGGCCGCGTGGGCGCTTAGACTACGAGGCGCATGAGCGCTCCCGCATCGGTCCTCTCGGACGGCACGATCCTGCGGCTCGTGCAGGAGGGGCGGATCACGATCGATCCGTGGGACCCGGGCATGGTGCAGCCCGCCAGCGTCGATCTGCGCCTGGGCGACAGCTTTCGCGTCTTTCACAATCACCGCACTGCCGCGATCGACCTTGCCAAGCCGCCGACGAATCTCACCGAGCAGATCGTCATCGGCGACGACGAGCCGTTCATCATCCATCCCGGCGAGTTCGTGCTCGGCAGGACGCTGGAGTGGGTGCAGCTGCCCGATGACATCGTGGCCCGGATCGAAGGCAAGAGCTCGCTTGGCCGGCTCGGGCTGATCGTGCACGCCACCGCGGGCTTCGTCGATCCCGGCTGGAAGGGAACGCTGACGCTCGAGATCACCAACCTCACGCGCGTGCCGATCAAGCTGTGGTCGTCCAAGCCGATCGCCCAGCTGTCGTTCATGACGCTCGATGCCCCCGCCCTGCGCCCATACGGCCACCCCGAGCTCGGCAGCCACTATCAAGGCCAGGTCAACGCGACCGAGAGCCGCTACGAGGGCGGGCCGGCGGCTTCCACAGCGCGGCCCGTGCGATAAGGTCGCGCCGCCCATGAGCGTCCTTGCCACGATTCTTGCCGCGGCCGAACAAGCTGGCGAGCAGGCAGCCGAAGCACACCACAAGTCCGAGACGCCGTTCTTCATCGCCGGCAGCCTGCTGGCACTCTGGGCGATCGCGATCAGCGTCTACGGCTTCACGAGGCCGGACTTCCCGTCGACTGACGGCGAAGCCCGTGGGGTCATGGCGCTCAGCGCCGTGCTGGTGCTGGGGGCGACCTCGATGGCCGTCTATGTCGCCCTCTGACGACGACGGCTACGCCATCT
>Ga0208736_1000395_pt1 | contig 12633 bp, 15 predicted proteins | sample AntDryMetagUQ255_FD_188090 | JGI IMG/M metagenome (GOLD analysis project Ga0208736, IMG submission 188090) | Polar desert microbial communities from Antarctic Dry Valleys - UQ255 (SPAdes) | ecosystem: Environmental > Terrestrial > Soil > Desert | place: Antarctic Dry Valleys | collected 2008-12-31 | reverse complement strand
CGCAGATCGGCTCCTCGCTGGTGGGCGTCCTGTACATCCTCGACGAGCCCTCGATCGGCCTGCACCAGCGCGACAACGAGAAGCTCATCCGCACCCTCGAGCGCCTGCGCGACCTCGGCAACACGGTCATCGTCGTCGAGCACGACGAGCAGACGATGCGCGCCGCCGACCACGTCGTCGACATCGGGCCGGGCGCCGGCGAGCACGGCGGCGAGATCGTGGCGCAGGGCACGGCGGCCGACATCGAGGCCGTGCCCGAGTCGCTGACCGGGCAGTTCCTGGCCCGCACCCGCGTGATCGAGATCCCCGCCAAGCGGCGCACGCCTTCGGGCTACGTCGAGATCCGCGGCGCCGCCGCGAACAACCTGAAGGCGATCGACGTCAAGGTCCCGCTCGGCGTGCTGACGGCGGTCACGGGGGTCAGCGGCTCGGGCAAGTCGACACTCGTCAACGAGGTGCTGTTCAAGGCCGTCAGCAATCGCCTGCACCGTGCCCGGACGCGGCCGGGGCGCCACACGGCGATCCTGGGTCTCAACCAGCTCGACAAGATCATCCAGGTCGACCAGTCGCCGATCGGGCGCACTCCGCGCTCCAACCCGGCGACCTACACCGGCCTGTTCGACGTCATCCGCGACCTGTTCTCCAAGACGCAGGAGGCCAAGGTGCGCGGGTACAAGCCCGGCCGCTTCTCCTTCAACGTCAAGGGCGGGCGCTGCGAGGTCTGCCGCGGCGACGGCCAGATCAAGATCGAGATGCACTTTCTGCCCGACGTCTACGTGCCGTGCGAGCAGTGCCACGGCAAGCGCTACAACCGCGAGACGCTCGACGTGCACTTCAAGGGCCGGACGATCGCCGACGTGCTGGCGATGCCCGTCGAGGAGGCGCTGGAGTTCTTCCAGCACATCCCGAAGATCCGCCGCCGGCTGGAGACGCTGGCCGCCGTCGGGCTGGGCTACATCCGGCTGGGCCAGCCGGCGACGACGCTGTCGGGCGGCGAGGCGCAGCGCGTCAAGCTCGCCACGGAGCTCTCGAAGGTCGCCACGGGCCGCACGCTGTACATCCTCGACGAGCCGACCACCGGCCTGCATTTCGCCGACGTGCAGCGCCTGCTCGAGGTGCTGCAGCGGCTCGTCGACCAGGGCAACAGCGTCGTCGTCATCGAGCACAACCTCGACGTCATCAAGACCGCCGACCGGCTCGTCGACATGGGTCCCGAGGGTGGGGAGGAGGGTGGCGAGCTCGTCGCCGCCGGTACGCCCGAGGAGGTCGCCGGCACGCCGGGCTCCTACACGGGCGCGTTCCTGGCCGAATCCGGCGTGGTGGCCGCGGCGCCAAAGGCCAAGCGCGGGCGCGGGCGCAAGGTGGCGGCCGCGGCGTAGGCCGCCCAATCGCGAATGCAGGATCTCGCCCGCCAGGCCAAGCTGTGGCTGCAGAAGTGGCGCTGGTACGAACGCAACGTCCTGCCGTGGAAGCGGGCTTGCATCCACTGGGAGCTCATGCGCCGCGAGGCGTTCGCTCGCTGGCCGCTGCACGGCAACGTCCTCGAGGCGCTGCGCGACGGCCGCCTGCAGATCGGCGCGAACACGATGCTGGAGCCGGACGTCTGGATCACGCTCGGCGACGACGCGACGGTGCGGATCGGGGAGGGGACGTTCCTCAACATCGCGGTCATGGTGGCTGCCCACGACCACGTCGAGATCGGATCGCATTGCATGCTCGCCAACGGCTGCTTCGTGACCGACGCCAACCACCGCTACGACGACCCGGACCAGCCGATCACGTGGCAGGGCTTCACCTCCAAGGGCCCGACCCGCATCGGCGACAACGTCTGGCTGGGGGCCAACGTCGTGGTCACGAGCGGCGTCACGATCGGCGAGCGCTGCGTGATCGGCGCCAACAGCGTCGTCACGCAGGACATCCCGCCGTTCTCGATCGCGGCCGGGGCGCCGGCCAAGGTCCTGCGCGCGATCACGCCCGGCGACGGCGGCGCGTAGAGCCCCGCCGCTCAGCCGCCGAAGCGGCCCTGCAGCGCCATCACGTTGTCGACGTAGCGCTTCGTGTCGTCGAACATCCCGCGCTCGCGCACGGAGGCGAGGCCCTGGTAGTACGCCGCCGCCGCCATCCGCGCGTCGCCGCCGGTCTCGCGCAGCAGCGAGGCGAGGTACAGCGAGCCGGCGCGGACGTTGTCGGCGGCCGAGGTCGCGTCGAGCGGGGCCCCAGCCAGGTTGCCGTTCACCCAGTCCCATGTGCCGGGCATGATCTGCATGACGCCGCGCGCGTTGGCCGAGGAGACCACGGCGTTGTTGAAGCCGCTCTCCTGCCAGGCGATCGCCGCCGCCAGGGCGCCGGGTGCGCCGTGAGCGACCGCCAGCGACTTGATCTGCGCGGCATCCAGTCGCGCCGAGGTCGGCACGGGGTCGGCCTGCGGGACGATCCGCGCGGTGGGTGCGGGCTGCGCGGCGCGGGCGGGCGCGGACGAGCCGCTGGGCAGCTTGAGCACCGTGCCGGTGAGGAGCCAGGCATCCGCTGTCAGGCCGTTCATGTAGGCCATCTGCGCGGTCGGCACCCCGGTCTGCGCGGCGAGGCCGATGAGCGTGTCGCCGGGACGAACGACGTAGGCGCCGAGCGCGCGCGGGGCGCCGGCGGCGGGTGCCGCAGGCGCGACCTGCGCCGGTGCACCGGCGGCGGCCGGCGTGACGCCGGCTCGGGTCAGCGCGGCCTGGCCCTCGGCGATGGACGGGATCTTGATCGTCGAGCCCAGCACGACGTGCGCGTTCTCGCCGAGCCCGTTGTAGGCGGCGACCGTTCGCGTGGTCAGGTTGGACTGGGCGGCGATCGTCCACAACGTCTCGCCGGCGGTGACGGTGTGCAGGACGTGGGCGTTCGCCGTGATGGGCGTCGCGAGTAGCGCGAACGCTGCCGCAACGAGGCTGATTCGCAGTGCGCGCATGGGTTCCTCTCGCAGGGTGATGAGGACACCTTGCCGCGCCGGGCGCGGGTTCTCACGTCGGCGCGCGGAGTTACGACGCCCTGCAACGGGTGCTGCAGCGGCTGGGGACCCGCCACCCGGGCCCGCGGCGCGCCGCCGCTCAGGCTCAGCCCTTGGCCGTCGTCACGATCAGCCCGAGCACGATTGCCGCCACGAACAGCGTCCCGCCCACCGCGGCCATGCACACGTGGAGGGCGGCCTGGCCGGTTCGCCCGTCGCGGCGCGCGTCGCCCGCGCGCGCGGTCCCGTAGACCACGAGACCCCAGGCGGTCACGACGATGATCGCCGCCAGCGGCGCGGCCCACACGAGCTCGAGCAGCGCGCCGGAGTCGACGGCGGCGGTCATGCGTCCGCCGGCGCCGGCGGTGGGCTGGGCGGCGCAGGCGCCACCGGCGGGCCGTGGCGCAGCCGCTGGCCGAACATCGCCGCGATCAACATGGTCAGGCTGACCGAGATCAGCAGCGGCCCCAGCGCACCCGCGCCGAAGATCCGGCTGACGCCGTAGGTCACGGCGCCGACGGCGGCCGCGGCGGGGAGCGTCAGCACCCAGGCGACCGCGATGTTGCCGGCCAGGCCCCAGCGCACCGCTGACAGGTTCTTCGCCGCGCCCGCGCCGAGGACCGCGCCGGTGATCGAGTGGGTCGTCGAGAGGGGAAAGCCGAGGTGCGAGGCAGTCAGCAGCACGGCCGCGCCGCCACCCTGGGCCGCAAAGCCCTGCGCCGGATCCATCTTGTAGATCTTGCTGCCCATCGTGCGGATGATCCGCCAGCCGCCGGTGTAGGTCCCCAGCGCGATCGCCGTCGCCGCCGACACGATGACCCAGAGCGGCGGGTCCGGCGCGGGCCCTTCGAGGGTGCCGTGCGCGATGAGCGCGAGGGTGATGATGCCCATCGTCTTCTGCGCGTCGTTCGTGCCGTGTGACAGCGACAGCAGGCTGGCGCTCACGATCTGGCCCAGCCGATAGCCGCGATTGACCGACCCCGGCCGCAGCCGGCCCACCATCCGGTACGTGATCAGGATGCACACGCCGGCCGTCAGGAAGGCGACGACCGGCGCGACGAGCGCCGGCACGATGACCTTCTCGAGCAGGCCGTCGCCGAAGATCGCCTCGGCCCCGCTGGCCGCGAAGGCGGCGCCGACGACGCCGCCGATGAGCGCGTGCGACGAGCTCGAGGGCAATCCGAAGTACCAGGTCGCGAGGTTCCAGGTGATCGCGCCGATCAGCCCGGCGAAGATGACGGTCGTCGTGATGAGCTCTGAGTCGACGATCCCGCTGGCCACGGTCGCGGCGACCTTGATCGAGATGAAGGCGCCGACGAAGTTCAGGATCGCCGACAGCGCGACCGCCGTCTTCGGCGCCAGGGCGCGCGTGGATATCGAGGTGGCCACCGCGTTGGCGGTGTCATGAAAGCCGTTCGTGAAGTCGAACGCGAGCGCCGTCACGACGACGATCACCAGGATGATGTCGCTGTCCACGCGCGCCTACCGGGTGGGGATCAGGAGTTCTTGACGACGATGTTCGCGATGACGTTCGCGATGTGCTCGGTGGCGTCGACCGCGTCCTCGAGGCGCTCGAAGATGTCCTTCCAGCGAATCACGACCATCGGATCGATGCCGGTGTCGAACAGCGACGCCACGGCCTCGCGAGTCACCCGGTCGCCGTCGGTCTCCAAGCGGTGGATCTCGTTCGTGTAGTGCGTGACGTCCTTGAAGCCGCGCATGCGCGGGACCGCCTCGTTGATCTTGCGGCAGGCCTCCATGAGGATGTGCGCCAGCCGCTGCGCCTGCTCCATCGGCGCCTCGATGCGGTAGAGGCCGAGGTAGTCCGCGACCTCCTCGGTGAGGTCGACGATGTCGTCCAGGCCCGATGCCAGCTCGAGGATGTCCTCACGGTCGATCGGCGTCACGAACGTCGAGTTCAGGCGCTGGATGATGTCGTACGTGATCCGGTCGCCCTCCTGCTCGCAGAGCAGGATCGCCCGCGCCAGGTCGTTGTGCTCCGGGAAGGAGCGCAGCATCTCGTCGAGGAGCTCCGCCGCGCGCAGCACGTTGGCGGCGGATTCCTCGAAGAGATTGAAGAACACGCGGTCCTTCGGGGCGAAGACCTGCGAGAGCCGAGCCATTGCCCGGGACTCTAGTGGTAGCGGCGGATCAGGCCGGGCTGGGCCCGGAGGCGTTCGCCCGGAACGCCGACAGCTCCCGGGGATCGATCGCGTAGCCGTGCTCGGGCGCCGGATAGCGGCGCGTACGCACGTCGCCGGCGAACGCGGCCACGCCGGCGACCATCTCGTCCTGCAGGCTCGCGTAGCGCTTGACGAAGCGCGCTCCGAGGCCCTCGCGGATGCCGAGCAGGTCGTGGAAGACGAGCACCTGGCCGTCGGTGGCCGGCCCGGCGCCGATCCCGATCACTGGCACCTCGATGTGCTCCATGATCACCGCGGCGACGTCGGAGGGGATCGCCTCGAAGACGATCGAGAAGCAGCCGGCCTCCTGCAGCGCGAGCGCATCGGCGGCGATCCGCGCGGCGGCCTCGGCGCTGCGGCCCTGCGCCCGGTAGCCGCCCAGTGCGGTCGCCGTCTGCGGCGTCAGGCCGACGTGCCCCATCACCGGGATGCCGGCGCGCGTGATCGCCAGCGCGCGAGCGCACGACGTCGGCCCGCCGCCCTCGAGCTTGACCGCGTCGCAGCCGGCCTCCTTGACGAAGCGCATCGCGGTGGCGACCGCCTGCTCGTCGGAGATCTCGTAGGAGCCGAACGGCAGGTCGCCGACGAGAAACGGGGTGCGCAGGCCACGCCGCACGGCGCGCGCCAGCATGAGCATCTCGCCGAGCTCGACGCCCACCGTCGAGGGGTAGCCGAGCACGGTCATCGCGCCCGAGTCGCCGACGAGCACGACGTCGACGCCGGCCGCCTCGGCGGCGCGGGCGCTGGGGAAGTCGTAGGCGGTGACCATCACGATCGCCTCGCCGAGGCGCTTCATCTCGTGCAGGCGCGGCAGCGTCACGGGCAGGCGGTCGACGACCGCTCCGGCGGCGATCTGGCTGGGATGGCTGGACATCAGCGTCCTTGCTTTCCGAACGTCAGCAGGGTCGCGACCTCGTGGTCGACCTCGAGGATCCGGTTCGTGCTCGCCTCGAGATGGACGACGACCGGTTCGTGGTCGCGCAGCTCCGTGCGGTCGTACTGGGCGTAGGAGATGACGATGATCGTGTCGCCGCGATGCACGAGGCGCGCGGCGGCCCCGTTGACCTGCACGGTGCCCGAGCCGCGGTCGCCGGCGATCGTGTACGTCTCGAAGCGGGCTCCGTTGTCGACGTCGACGACGTGGACCTGCTCGTGCTCGAGGATGTCGGCGGCGTCGAGCAGGTCGGCGTCGATCGTGATCGAGCCGACGTAGTGCAGGTCGCAGTCGGTCACTGTCGCCCGGTGGAGCTTGGACTTGAGCATGGTTCGCTGCATCGGTCCTCCTAGCGATCTCCGTCGAGGATCTGGTTGTCGATGAGGCGCACGTCGCCGACACGGGCGGCGACCGCGACGAGCACGGGCTGCTCGCCGACGATGCTGACGGGCGCAAAGCCGTCGGGTGTGACGAGCTCGAGATACTCGGGCTCGACGTCGAGCGCGGCCATCGCCGCGCGGCCGATCGCGGCGAGGATCGTCGCGTCGCGCTCGCCGGCGGCGTGGCAGGCGCGGATGGCCTCCAGCCCGCGGCGCAGCGCGAGCGCGCGGGGGCGGTCGGCGCGGCTCAGGCGCAGGTTGCGGCTCGACAGGGCCAGCCCGTCGGCGTCGCGGACCGTCTCGCCGACCTCGATGCGCACGGGGATGTCCAGATCGCGCACGACTCGCCGGATCACCGCGACCTGCTGGGCGTCCTTCTGGCCGAAGAACGCGATGTCGGGCTGGGCGATGTTCAGGAGCTTCGTCACGACGGTGGCGACGCCGGCGAAGTGAGCCGGGCCGCGGTGAGCGCCCTCCAGCGGGGCGCCGATCTCGTCGACCGTGACGGTGGTCGCGAAGCCGCGCGGGTAGATCTCGCCGGGCGAGGGGGCGAAGAGCACGTCGGCGCCCGCCTCGACGGCGAGCGCGGCGTCGCGGGCCTCGTCGCGCGGATAGGCCGTGAGGTCGTGCGAGTCGTCGAACTGGGCCGGGTTGACGAACAGCGTCACCAGGACCTCGTCGGTGAGCCCGCGGGCGCGGCGGATGAGTGACAGGTGGCCCTCGTGCAGTGCGCCCATCGTCGGCACGAGGCCGATGCTGCGCCCGGCGCGACGCGGTCCGTTCAGCGCGGCGTGCAGCTCGGCGATCGTGCGCAGCGTCTTCATGCGGTCACCACGATCGTGTCCGCGTTCGAGTCCGCGGCGAGCCGGCGGGTGGCGGCCGTGAGCGCGTCGAAGAGCTCGAGATCGCGGGGCAGGCGCTCGGCGACGGCCGCGCGCTGGCGCGCCACCGTGGCGTCGTCGCCGCGCGCTATGGGTCCCGTCAGCGCGCGCTCAGCGCCGAGCGCGGCCCAGTTGGCGACGCTTGCCTGCACGAGCGCGACGAGCGGCTCGCGCTCGATGCCCGCACTGGCCGCGAGGCGCTCGGCGAGGCCCTCGAGCGTGACGAGGAAGTTCGAGGCGATCGAGGCGGCCGCGTGATAGGCGGCGCGGTCGGCGTCGGCGACCTGCACGGGCCGCATGCCGAGGGTCGTCGCCAGCGAACGCGCGCAGTCCAGCGCCCGGGGGGTGGCGCCCGCGATCGCCGCGGTCGCGCCGGCGAACGTCGCGCCCTCGGCGGTGACGGTCATCAGCGGATGCAGCGAGAAGGCCTCGTGCGCGGCCAGCGGGGCGAGCGTCGTGGCCGCCGAGGTGTGGCCGACGAGGCACCCTTCCCGGGCGGGCAGCGCGGCCGCGGCCGCCGCGATCTGGCCGTCGGGCACGCACAGCAGCACGGCGCCGGCCTCGGCGGACGGCGGCTCGCCGCGGCGCAGGGGGCCTTCGAAATCGATTGCGGCGGCGCTCAACGCGCCGGCCAGCGCCATGCCCATCCGGCCGGCACCGACGATCGCGAGGCGATTGGGAGCGCATGCCTGGGCAGGCAGCGAAAGCTGGGGCTGCGTGGTCATCGTGTCGGTCCAGTCCTCCAGGAGGTACCGGTCGCGGTGGTGATGGTGCGAGCGGATGGCGCCGCCGCGTCATCAAGGGTAGCTGACGCGAGATGCGACCACGATCGCCTCTACGATTCGCGCCGTGGCCACGAAGGACGAGCGCCGCGCGCAGCTCACCGATGTCTATCGCGAGGCGCGCGGCTGCCCGCGCTGCCCCGAGCTGGCGAGCACCCGCACGCAGGTCGTCTTCGGCGCCGGCAACGCCGACGCCGACCTGATGTTCGTCGGCGAGGCGCCCGGCGCCAAGGAGGACGAACAGGGAGTCCCGTTCGTCGGAGCCGCGGGGAAGCTGCTCGACCAGCTGCTGAGGGAGGTCGGACTGTCGCGCTCGGACGTCTTCGTGGCGAATGTCCTCAAATGCCGCCCACCCGGCAACCGCGACCCGCTGCCGGGCGAGATCGAGAACTGCTCGGACTACCTCATGCGCCAGGTCGAGCTCATCCAGCCGCGCGTGATCTGCACGCTGGGCAACTTCTCCACGAAGCTCCTGCGCGGCGATCCGACCGGCATCTCCCGGTTGCACGGGCAGGCCGAGATCCTCGTGATCGGCGCGCGGGCCGTGCGCCTGTACCCGCTGTTTCACCCGGCCGCCGCGCTTTACACGCGCTCGCTGCTGGAGACCCTGCAGGCCGACTTCGCGCGGCTGCCGGCGCTGCTGGCGCTCGATCCGCCCGAGCAGCCCGAGCCGGCGGCCACGCCCGAGCCCGCGAGGGCCGAGCGGCCGGAGATCGTCGCGGCGCTGCCCGTCCCGCCGATCGCAGAGCCCGACTCGCCAGGCACGTCGGCGCCCGCTACGACCGAGCCTCCGGCCGGTGAGAACGAAGGACCCGACGAGCGCCAGCTCGGCCTCTTCTGACGCCGCCACGTCCACCAAAGCCGGATCCGAGCGTGCGGTTCATCCGGTGTGCGCCGGGCGTCAGGCGCCGACGGCGCTGGCGCGCAGCGCCGGCAGCACCTGCTCGCCGTAGGTCCGGATCGAGCCGAACGGGTCGGCGCGCCCGATGAGCTGCAGGCAGATGACGGTCGCGCCCGCGCGCTCCATCTCGCGGATGCGCTCGACGTGCTCGTCGGGATCCGAGGAGATCAGAAAGCCCTCGTGGGCGAACTCCTCGTCGCTCATCTGCTCGTCGGCGCGGCGCTGCATGTCCGCCTGGTCGGCGATGTCCTCGAGGTAGAGCTCCGGCAGCTGGGTCGGCTTCCAGTGCCGCGCGCCCTCGATCGCCTCGCTGTCGTCACCGGCCCAGGCGAAGCCGGCATGGAAGATGATCTCGCCGGGCTCGCGGTCGTTGTCGTCGCAGGCCGCGCGGTAGGCATCGACGATCGCGGGCGCCTTCTCCGGGTCGCCCAGCGTCCACAGGCCATCGCCATAGCGCCCCGCCAGCTGCGCCGACTGCGGCCCGAACGCCGACACGTAGAGCTTCGGGCGCGTCTCGGCCCGCGTCCACAGGCGCGCCTCCTTGAGCTTGAACCAGCCGGCGTCCATCGTCACGGTCTCGCCGTTCCACAGGCGCGTGATGGCCTCCAGGCCCGTCTCCAGGCGGCGGCGCTGCTCGGCGTACTCCGGCCAGTCCAGGCCCAGCGGCGTCTCGTTGACCGCCTCGCCGGAACCCACGCCGAGGAACACGCGGCCGGGGTAGAGCTCCTCCAGCGACATGAACGCCTGTGCCACGAGGCCGGGGTGGTAGTGGTGGACGATCGGCGTCACCCCGGTGCCGATCGGCTTCTGGGTGACCTGGCCGAGCGCGCCGAGGTAGACCCAGGCCTGGGTGGCCTGGCCGTCGGGGAACCACGGGGCGAAGTGGTCTGACGTGCCCAGCCCGTCGAAGCCGGCGCGGTCGGCGGCCTTGGCCTGCTCGAGCATCTGCGACGGGGTGAACTCCTCCGTCGAGGTCGCGAACCAATACTGCATGGGGGCGCTCCTTTCAGGAGGGTCAGCCCATCGGCCTACCCGCTGGAGCGCCCGCGTGCGCGTCCGATCGCGAGCTACTCCTCGACGGAGGCGGGCTTGAGCTCCAGCGCGCAGCCGTTGATGCAGTAGCGCTGGCCGCTGGCGCCGGGCCCGTCGGGGAAGACGTGGCCGAGGTGGCCGCCGCACTGGCTGCACAGGACCTCCGTGCGCTTCATGAAGAGGCTCTTGTCGTCGCGCAGGGTCACGGCCGCTGCGACCGCGGGATCGGTGAAGCTCGGCCAGCCGGTACCGGAGTCGAACTTCGTATCGGAGGCGAACAGCTCGGCGCCGCAGCCCGCGCAGGCATACATGCCGTCGGACTTCTCGTTGACGTACGGACCGGTGAACGCGCGCTCGGTGCCGGCGCGCCGGAGGATGTCGTACTGCGCGGGCGTCAGCTCCGCACGCCACTCCTCGTCGGACTTCTGGACGGGAGCGTCGATCGGGGTGTGCTTCATACCTCCCAATGTAGAGCTCGGGCGCCGGCTGCTACGCGTCTTGGCGCCTGGCCGCGAATCGCGGCCTCCGCGTCGGGCCACACCCTGCCGGTCATGCCGACCCGCGCCGGAGTCACGAGCACCCGGGTGCAGGCCTGCAGGAGGGCGACCTGGGCAGGGCTGAGCACGCCCGCGACGCTAATGGATCGTCCAGACAGGAAGCTGTCGTCCCCGCCGCCCAGGATCGCTCCGGCGCAGGCATTAGAGTGCGCGGCGTGCCGTGGTCCCTCCGCCGCCTCGTCGTCGTACCTTTCGCCGTCGTGATGATGGCCTTCCCCGCCGCCGCCGCGGCGCAGAGCTCGACGATCCCCGAGAACGGGGCCGGGGTGTCGACGACACCGCCCGTGCCGCTGCCGGGCGAGGCCGCCGCGCCGAATGCCGCGCCACCGGCCGCCGCGCCGAATGCCGCGCCACCGGCCGCCGCGAAACTCCCGAACACCGGTTCGGATCCGCGCATGCTGTTTCTCACGGGCGTCGCGTTGTCGCTCCTCGGTGCCGGGCTGCGTCTGCGCACCGTCGATGCCGACGACTACTGAGACCACCTCCGCGCCCCAGCAGACCGAGGCGCTCGCCGCGCAGCTCGCCGAGCGCCTGCGCCCCGGGGACATCGTGCTCGTGTCCGGCGAGCTCGGCGCCGGCAAGACGACGTTCGTGCGCGGCGCCTGCCGCGCGCTGGGTATCTGCGGGGCGGTGACGAGCCCGACCTTCACGATCGCTCGCCGCTACGACGGCGTCGTGCCCGTCTCCCACCTGGATCTCTACCGCCTAGGTGACCTCGCCGACGAGGATCCCGCGCTGCTGGCCGACGAGCTCGGCCCCGACCGCGTGGCCTTCGTCGAGTGGCCGGAGGTCGGCGCGCCCGCGGGCCTGGACCCCGAGAGGGTCGTCGCACGGGTCCGCCTCGAGCACCGCGGCGGCGACCGGCGCCTCGTCGTCGTGCGCGAGCGACCGGCCCCGCCCGCCACCCCGTGATCGTCCTGGGGCTGGATACCGCGACGCCCGCGACGGCGGTCGCGCTGATCGACGACGCGCAACCCGGCGCGGCGACCGAGCGCCGGCACGAGCCCGCGCCCGGCGCGCGGCCCGGCCACGCCGCCCAGCTCCTGGCGCTCGCCGCCGAGTTGCTCGGCGACGCCGGCCTGCGCTTCGCCGACGTCGAGCGGATCGCCGTCGGCCTCGGGCCGGGCACGTTCACGGGCCTGCGCATCGGCGTCGCTACGGCTCGCGCGCTGGCCCAGGGAAGCGGCGCCGAGCTCGTCGGCGTGTCGACCCTGCGCGCGCTCGCCCTCGCGGCCGAGCCGGCGGCGCCCGCCGGCAGCGGCGTGCTGGCCGTGATCGACGCCCGCCGCGGCGAGGCCTTCGCCGCGGGCTGGCGCGACGGCGCGCCGGTCCTCGAGGCGGCCGCGCTCGCGCCGGCCGCGCTGGCCGAGCGCGTCGCGCAGGAGGGAGGGTCGTGGCTGGCGGTCGGCGACGGCGCGGTCCGGTTTCGCGCCGAGCTGGACGGGGCCGGCTGCGCGGTCGCTCCGGACCAATCGCCGCAGCACGGCGTCAGCGCCCGGGCGATCTGCGCGCTCGGACGGCAGGCGTCGCCCGGCATCGCCCGCGATCTGATCGTGCCCGACTACCTGCGCCTGCCCGATGCCGTGCTCGCCCGCCATCGCCCGCCGGTGACCAGCTCGTGAGCGGCGAAGGGCTGCAGATCCGCCGCCTGACGTACGCCGATCTGCCCGAGCTCATCGCGATCGAGCGGCGCGCGTTTCCCACGCCGTGGTCGCTGGCGATGTTCGTGCTCGAGCTGTCCAAGCCCGCCAGCGTCTGCCTGGCCGCCTTGCGCGGCGAGCAGATGGTCGGGTTTCTCATCTGCTCGCGCTACGACACGGTCTGGCACATCATGAACGTCGCGGTCGACCCGGTCCGCCGTCGCGAGGGCATCGCCACCGCGCTGCTGACCGACCTGTTGCGCCGCATCGACGGCAAGGGCGCGCGGTTCACGCTGGAGGTGCGCGAGTCCAACACCGGGGCGATCGTCCTCTACGAGCGCTTCGGCTTCCGCG
>Ga0208736_1000394_pt1 | contig 12636 bp, 17 predicted proteins | sample AntDryMetagUQ255_FD_188090 | JGI IMG/M metagenome (GOLD analysis project Ga0208736, IMG submission 188090) | Polar desert microbial communities from Antarctic Dry Valleys - UQ255 (SPAdes) | ecosystem: Environmental > Terrestrial > Soil > Desert | place: Antarctic Dry Valleys | collected 2008-12-31 | reverse complement strand
GCCCAGCTCGGAGTACGACCAGCGCGCGCCGAGCAGGATCCCGATGCCGAGAAACAGCCAGGCGGCGAGCGCGAAGCGGCGCGTCGCGCGGATCCAGTCGGCCGCGCCGACCTGGCGCGTGATCAGCGCGCCGACGGCGAAGGCGAACGGGATCGTGAACAGCGTGTACCCCGAGTAGAGCATCGGGGGGTGGATCATCATGCTCGGGTGGCGCAGCAGCGGGTTCAGGCCCGCGCCCTCCGCGGGGGCCACGGCGAGCAGCGCGAACGGGGTCTCCTTGAACACGAGCAGCGCCGCGAAGAACGCCGCGAAGCCGAGCAGGACGGCGGTCGCCCACGGCGCGACGATGCGCAGCTGGCGACGCGTGCCGAACAGCACGAGGGTCGACCACAGCGACAGCAGCCACAGCCAGAGCAGCAGCGACCCCTCCTGCGAGGACCACGCCGCGGCCGCCTGATAGAAGGTCGGCGTCGTCGTCGACGAATGGCTCGCGACGGTGGCAAACGCAAAGTCGGAGGTCAGGAAGGCGTACTCGAGGATCGCAAAGGCGCCCGTCACGAGGCCGGCGATCGCGTAGACCGAGCGCCGGCCGGAGACGATCCACTCCTCGCGGCGGCGCACGGCTCCGTACAGCGAGACCGCGATGCCGTACAGGGCGACGACGAGGGCGAGGATGAGCAGCGCACGGCCGACGATGGCCATCTAGCAGTGGGCCTCCGACCTCAGGACGACGCGCGCTGCGTGGCGTCTTCGGTGAACTTCGACGGGCACTTCGTCACGAGCGAATCGCGCTCGCCGACGAACGTCGTGCCCTGCTTGCGAACCGTGATGATGACCTCGCGGCCCTCGCGGAAGGGGTCCGGTATGGCGCCGTTGTAGCTGACCGGCACCGAGGTGCTTCCCTCGCGATCGCGCACGCGGAAGTCGACGCCGCCATCCGTCGTCCGGACCGAGCCGTCGACGACCTTGCCGGTCAACGTGTAGGACGTTCCCGCCGTGGCCGCCGTGAGATCGCTCGGCGTGACCGACTCGCTCGAGCTCAGCAGGCTCGTGTAGACGAGCGCGCAGGCCAGCAGGACGGCGGCGGAGAGCGCGACGACGAGGCGGATCCTGCGTTTGCGGGCGGGTGGCACGGGCTGGTCAAGTATCGCAACTCCACGCGGACACGAAGCCGATCACGGGCCGCCGCCGCGCCAGATGAGGAAATGTCCCGTGCAGAGAGAAACCTTTGACGAGCTCCGGAGTCCTTGTTCACAGACCCATGACCCCGATGACCGTCCGACATCTGCCGTTTGCGCACAGGACGCCCGCCGGCCGGCGCCTGTACGTCGTGCCCGAGCCCGCACCGCGGCCGGCGCCGATGCACCCCGCCGAGCGCCGCATGCGCGACGCCGGCGGCCCGGACGACCGCGCGTGCTACTCGTGCGGCTGCGGCTTCATCTTCGTCGCGCCGGTCTCGACCTCGGTGCGCTGCCCCCACTGCGACACGCAGCAGGCCTGGTAGGGCGGGCAGGACGAGCTAGAGCAAGACCGTCGTACCCGAGGCCTGGTACTCGATGTTGCGTGCCAAGCCCTCGAACTCCAGCGGCTCGGACGTCAGCGCATCGCCCAGCCTCGACGTCACGGCGCGGGGACGCGAGGCGTGGATGCCGACCGTGTGGAAGCTCATCTCCTCGGTCATGTCCTCGAGCTCGAGGTCGGGCAGGAAGACCGTCAGCGTGTAGGTGCGCAGATGAGACACGCGATCGAGCGTGACGCTGACCTCGAGGCCGCGGGCGCTCATGTGCGTCTCGATCTCGTCGCCCTCGAAGCTGTACTTGCCCATCGGCCCGGCGTACTGCAGGGAAGCAGACCCGTCGAGCGCGCCCGGGCTGTACACGATCTTCGTGTCGTCGTGGGTCAGCTCGAAGAGCGTGGGACCGGCAGTTTGCACAGCAACCATGGAGTCCTCACTTCAGACGTCGGCGCAATGAATGCTGGATGGTGAGGCCGCGTAGGTCATCTGTCCAGCACTTTCGGAACTTCTTATGTCCAGAAGCGTTGCAATCTAGTCGTGCGCGACGAGTTCGACCCCCAGCCGGTCGGCGAGTCCGAACGCGCCATGACGCATCACATAGTCGTGATTCCAGGCAAAAGCGCGGCGCCCGAGCGGTGCCATCCTGTTCATCCAGGCCCGCGACGTCGAGACGTCCCAGCTGTAGACCGCGGCGGTTCCGGCCGCTCCCTCGTACAGCCGCCAGACCCCGACGCCCGCGAGCTCTCCGCTGGCGTGCGCCTCGAGCAGATGAGGCGGCTCCGAACGCGTGACGCGCGCGTCGAACTGCAGCGAATAGGGCAGCTTCGAGCGCCAGCGCATGCGCGACAGCGCACCCAGGCCGTTCACGCCGCCGGGCTCGAGCTCGACCACCTCGAGCACGCCCTTCCACCACTCCGGGTAGCGGTCGCTGGCCGCGATGGCGTCCCAGACGTCGGTGATCGGCGCGTCGACGCACCATGTGCTGAGGAAGCTGTAGGGCGCCATCAGAGCGGACGACGGGTCTCGAACCCGCGACCTCGAGCTTGGGAAGCTCGCGCTCTACCAACTGAGCTACGTCCGCGCTGACTGGCGATTCTAGTCTCGCCACGAGGGGGTTGCGCGGGAGATGCGCAAGCCCATCTACGCTCCAAGGCCGATGAAGCGCCTCGCCGTCCCGATCCTTGCCGCCATCGTCGCGCTCGCCCTCGTCGGGCTGCTCGGCTACGGGCTGCTGTCGCGCTCGACCGACGACTCCATCGAGCAGGCGGTCGCGCGCGGGAACTTCCCGCCGGCGCCGAGCGCGGACCTGCCGGTGCTCGGGTCCGAGGCGACGCAGTCGGTCGCGGCGCTGCGCGGCCAGGTCGTGGTGCTGAACTTCTGGGCCTCGTGGTGCATCCCGTGCCGGACCGAGGCGCCGATCCTGGATCGTGCGCACAAGCGCCTGACCGCGTCCGGCGCGGGCACCGTGCTCGGCGTCACGTACAACGACTCGACGCCGGCGTCGCTGACGTTCGCCGGCAAGTACGGCATGAGCTTTCCCAGCGTGCGCGACGTAGGCGCGAAGCTCGCCGAGCGCTACGCCACCCATCGCGTGCCGGAGACGTTCGTCATCGACCGCCGCGGCCGCGTGGTCGACGTCTTCCGCGGTCCGATCGATCAGGCCTTCGTCGACCGCGCCCTGGCCAAGGCGCAGGCGTGAGGCGGGCTCTCGCGCTCACAGCCCTGCTGCTTGCGCTGCTTCCGGCGGCGGCGGCGCCTGCCCCGACGCCGAAGGTCGACCTCGTCGACGTCGAGGACGAGGTCATGTGCGTCGACTGCGGGATCCCGCTGAACACCGCCGAGGGCGCGCAGCCCGACAGCCAGCGCCAGCTCATCCGCGACCTCATCGCGCAGGGCAGGACGAAGGAGCAGATCAAGCAGGAGCTCGTCGCCGAGTACGGCAAGGACGTCCTCGCGCTGCCCGAGACGAGCGGCGTCGGGATCACGGCGTACGCGGTCCCGCTCGTGCTCGGCGGTCTGGTGGTTGCGGCGCTCGTGCTGCTCGTGCCGCGCTGGCGGCGCCGGCCGGCGGCGGGGATGGCGAGCGGCGACGGAGTGGCTTGCGCCGCCACCACGGATGACGCCATCGCCGTCAGCGACGCCGACGCCGAGCGGCTCGACTCAGACCTCGCCCGCTACGACGGATGAGGTGCCGCCCCCGTCGTCAAGGCATCGGCATGTATCTGAGGGCGCGGTCGCCCCTCCTTAGGACATATGCAGCGAACCGGCTGCAAACCACCGGAGGAGACTGCTGCCAATGAAGCTGATCATCGCCCACCTTGCCCACCATGCATTCGATTCCGTCCGCGGCGAGCTGCGTGACCTCGGCGTGCACCGGACGACGATCTCCGAGGTGCGTATCTCGGACCCCCGGACGGCTATCACCCTGCGCTATCGCGGAGCGACGATGCAGACCCACCTGCGGCCATGCCTGAAGCTCGAGTGCGTCGTCGGCGAAGAGCAGTCACCCTCGGTCGTGCAGCTTCTGCGCAGGCACATGAGCGAGGGTGAGACGGTGCCATCGCGGGTCGCGGTGCTCGACCTGGAGGAGCTCTACGAAGCCGCGGCCAAGGATGAGCTCTTCCCCGACGACCCCCGCCTGGACACGGCGCTCCAGTAGCGGGGGCGCCGGCCTCACATCACGTCGGGGGCGCTGACCCCGAGCAGGTTCAGCGAGCGCGCGATCGTGCGCTTCGCCGCGGCGCTGAGCGCCAGCCGGAAGGACTCCGTGCCGTCGCCCTCGGCGCCGACGACCTGGCAGTCGCGGTAGAAGGCCGTGAAGCTCTGCGCCAGCTCGAGCGCGTACACCGCGATGCGGTGCGGCGCGCGGCGCTCGGTCGCCTCGGCGATCTCGTCGGGAAAGGCGAGCAGCTTCTTGACCAGCGTGCGCTCGGCGGGCTCGAGCGTGCCGGCGTGGCGCGGCGCCTCCTCCATGGCCGCCGTCCAGCGCACGGCGCCCCCGGCCTTGGCGAGGATCGAGGCGATCCGCGCGTGGGCGTACTGCACGTAGTACACGGGGTTCTCGCTGGACTGCTCGCGCGCGAGGTCGAGGTCGAGGTCGACCATCGTGTCGTGCGAGCGCTGCAGCATGAAGAAGCGCACTGCGTCGACGCCGATCTGCTCGATGAGGTCGTCGAGCGTCACGAAGTCGCCGCGGCGCTTGGACATCTGCGCCCGCTCGCCGCGCTCGATGATGTTGACGAACTGCATGATGATCAGCTCGAGCTGGCCCTCCGAGCCGCCGAGCGCCTCGAACGCCGCGTGCATCCGCGCGACATGCCCATGGTGGTCGGCACCCCAGACGTCGATCAGCCGATCGAAGCCGCGCTCGCGCTTGTCGAGGTGGTAGGCGATGTCCGACGCGAGATAGGACGGCTCGCCGGTCGAGCGCTCGAGCACGTCGTCCTTCTGCTCGCCGTGCGCGCTCGTGCGCAGCCACAGCGCGCCCTCGGAGCGATACGTCTCGCCGCGGCGCTCGAGCTCCTCAAAGGCACGGCGCACCGCCGAGGCCTCGTCCGCGTGCAATGTGGCCTCCGAGAACCAGACGTCGAACTCGACGCCGATCGCGCTCATCGATGCGCGGATCCTCTCGAGCAGGAGCTCGACGCCGCGCTCGGCGACGACGACGGGATCGTCGGTCTCGGCGCCCGGGATGCGCTCGGCGAGCTCGCGGACGTACTCGCCCTCGTAGCCGCCCTCGGGCACGTCCTCGTGACGCGCGCGGGCGCCGATCGACTCCCCGAGGCGGCGCACCTGACCGCCGATGTCGTTGATGTAGTACTCGCGGGTCACGTCGTGGCCGCTGAACTCGAGCAGCCGCGCGAGCGAGTCGCCGTACGCGGCGTGGCGCCCGCCGGCGGCGGTCATGGGCCCGGTCGGGTTGGCCGAGACGAACTCCACGTTCACGCGCTCGGCGGGCTGCGCCGCTCCGCCGCCGAACATGTGGCCCGCGCTCAGCACGTGGCCGAGCGCCGCCACGAGCCAGGCGTCGGACATGAAGAGGTTCAGGAAGCCGGGACCGGCGACCTCGACGCGCTCCAGGGCCGCGCCGAGGCGCTGCTCGAGCTCCTCCGCCAAGCGGCCTGCGACGTCGCGCGGCGGCACGCCCGCGCGGGGCGCGAGCAGCATCGCGGCGTTCGTCGCGTAGTCGCCGAAGCCTGCCTTCTTGGAGCGCTCCAGCGTCGGCAGGACGGAGCTATGGCCGCCCGAGCCGGTGACGGCGTCCGACGCGGCGGCGACGGCGGCGCGCAGATCTGAGAGGGGACCGGCCATGGCGCCAGGGTATCGGCGCACGCGCCGGGCGCCGGGATCAGCAGTGGTACGGCTCGCCCGCGAGGATCTTGTGGCCGCGGTAGAGCTGCTCGAGCAGGACGACGCGCGCGAGCTGGTGGGGCAGCGTCAGCGGACCCAGCGAGAAGCGGTGGTCGACGTCCTCGAGCTGCAGGCCGAGCGGGCCGCCGATCACGAAGCACACGTCGCGCCCGGCCTGGCGGCGGTCCTCGAGGAAGCGCGCGAACGACAGCGAGTCGAACTGCTCACCCTCGCGCGCCAGCAGCGAGACGAACGCGCGCTGCGGGATCCGGCCGGTGACACGCTCCTCCTGGCGGACCTCGATCATCTCGACGCGCGCGTGGCGGGCGAGCATCTTCAGGTAGTGCTGCGTGTCGTCCGCGTACGGCGGGCGCAGGCGCCCGACGGCGAGGACGATGATGCGCACCGATGCGATACTAGATGGCGTATGGCCGAAGAAGACGAAGCAGAGCGTCACATCAACATCCACTTCTCGCCCGAGATGATGGGCGGCGTCTACGCGAACTTCGCGAACGTCTCGTTCTCGGACTACGAGTTCACGATCACCTTCGCGCGCGTCGATCACGAGATCGACGCCGACGAGATCCCGGGCGTCGTCGTCTCGCGCGTGAACCTCGCACCGAAGTTCATGCGGGAGCTGGCCGACGCGCTGGAGGACTCCTACTCCAAGTACGCCACGCGCGAGGGCATCAAGAACCTGCCCGAGTTCGGTGGCGGCGGCGCCCCGCCGCCCCGCGACGACGCCTGAGCCTCAATGAGCCGTTTCGGTCCGGCCCCGTCCGGTCCGCCGGGTTAGGGCGAACGCGCGCCGCGCTCGTACGCCACGCCGATCCCGATGCGCTGCATCGTCGGCGGGTGGGTCGCGAGCAGCACCGTCTGCCAGCCGGGCGGCTCGGGATCGGACAGGTTGCGCAGCGCGATCCGCTTCTCGAAGCCGATGAACGGCTTGGGCTCGCCGGTCAGCATGAGCGAGTAGGAGTCCGCCCGCGCCTCGACGCGGCGGCTGAGCTGGTTTGAGATCGTCGTGATCGTCGTCGTCATGACGACGAGGCTGAGCGCGAGCGCCGGCAGGACCGCGGGCCCGGGCTCGTGGCCGCCGTCCGGCGCGAGGCGGCGCGTGACCTGCGCGACGGCGAACAGGCCGAAGGGCGCCACGATCGCCAGGTACAGCAGCCCGTTGGGAACGTCGTCGTAGTGCTGGTGCGCGAGCTCGTGCGCGACGACGAGGCGCACCTCGTCGCGCTCGAAGTTCTCCAGCAGCGTGTCGTAGAGCACGACGCGCTTCGTCGCGCCCAGGCCGGCGACGTAGGCGTTCGCGGCGGTCGAGCGGCGGCTGGCATCGACGCTGTAGACCTCGCCGATGTCGACGCCGGCGCGCTTGGCGAGCTCGAGCACGTCGTCGCGCGTCTGGCCCGCGGGCAGCGCGGTGAACGTGTTGAACACCGGGTCCAGGACGACCGGGCCGGCGTAGATGCTCGCCACGCCGAACGCGACGACGATCGCCGAGCTCGGCGCCCACCAGCCCCGCGGGTAACGGCGGATCAGTCCGACCGCGGTCGCCGCGCCGAGGCCGGCGATGACCGCGCCGATCCCTGAGGAGATCGACTTGTCGCGGGCGTAGCCGCCCCAGGACTGCGTGACCAGGCCGACGTCCTTGGCCCGCTCGCGCGAGACCACCTGCAGCGGCAGGATCGCCACCGACACCGCCACCGAGAGCGCTGCCCCGGCGGCCGCGCCCGCCAGGACCGGGCGCCGGAACGGCCCCCGCAGGCGCGCCGGCGGGCGGGCGATGAGCAACGCCAGCAGTCCCAGCTCGACGACCAGCACTCCGCCGTAGATCGCCAGCTGCGGCCGGCGATAGTCGCGGGCGCGGTCGATCTCCTGGGCGCTGAAGTACGATTCCGTGGGCACGGGAGCAGGCTCGATCACCCCGCTACGCGGCCGCAGCAGCACCACCGCCAGCTCCGCGACGACCACCGCGGCGACAATTGCGGCTCCCCAGCGCAGGCGTCCCCGGTCCACAGGCGAAACTGTACGAGATGCAGGTCGCGATCCTCTCCGACATCCACGGCAACCGCCACGCCTTCGAGGCGGTCCTCGCCGATGCCCAATCCGCCGGAGCGGATGAGATGTGGTGCCTGGGCGACCTCGTCGGCTACGGCGCCGAGCCGGATGCCTGCGTCGAGCTCGCGCGCCGCCACGCGGCGATCTGCCTGGCCGGCAACCACGACATGGGCGTGACCGGGGCGATCGGCCTCGACGAGTTCTCGACCGGCGCCGCGATCGCGGCGCGCTGGACGCGCGACACCCTGAGCGACGCGAACATGGAGTTCCTGTCCGCGCTGCAGCCGGCCGGCGAGGAGGACGGCGTCGGCCTCTACCACGCCAGCCCGCGCGATCCGGTCTGGGAGTACGTCCTGAGCGCGCTGCTCGCCGAGCTGTGCTTCGACAGCCAGCCCCAGCGCGTGGCGCTGATCGGCCATTCGCACGTCGCGCTGTCCTTCACCCGCCCGGAGAACGACGTGGCGACCGGCGAGGCCCGCCGCCATGGCGACGCGCTGGACATCGGCCCGAAGACCGGCGAGTGGCTGCTGAACCCCGGCTCGGTCGGCCAGCCACGCGACGGCGATCCGCGCGCGGCCTGGCTGCTGCTCGACACGCGCGACTGGCAGGCTCGCTGGCAGCGCGTGGAGTACGACATCGCCGGGGCGGCGACCGCGATTCGCGCGGCGCGCTTGCCTGATTCGCTCGCCGAGCGGCTCGGGTACGGTCAATGAGCGTGCGCCGCGGCCTTCCCTACGCCCTCGCCCTGCTGCTGGGCATGAGTGCTGCCCTGCTCGCCGCGTGCGGCGGCGGCAGCGGGACGAAGAGCGGCATCCCGTCCGCGAGCGCCGGCGAGCTCAAGAGCCAGATCACGGACGTCGGCCAGGCCGTCGACAGCGGACGCTGCGACGAGGCCCAGGGCCAGCTCCGGCAGGTCGACGAGGGCATCGACCAACTACCCAAGACTACCGACGACCAGCTCGTCAGCGCGCTGCGCGACGGGGCCGACCGGCTACGTCGCGTTGCCGTCGACGAGTGCGACTCGGACAACGGCACGCAGACCACGACGACGCAGACGGACACGACGGAGACCGTGCCGGAGGAGCCGGCGCCGACGGACACGGTGCCCGACGAGCCCACCGAAGAACCGACGCAGACCATCCCGCCGGTGACGGCGCCGACTCCGCCGCCGGTGACCCCGCCCCCGGTGACGCCGCCGCCCGTGACGCCGACCCCGCCCACTCCCCCGCCGGTCAGCCCCGGCGGCGGCGTGAGCCCGGAGATCCCGGGCGAGGGATGAGCGCCGTGGACGTCATCGCCGGCCGCTACGAGCTCGGCGAGCGGCTGGGCTACGGCGGCATGTCCACGGTCCAGGTCGCCGTCGACCGCCGGCTCGAGCGCCAGGTCGCGGTCAAGCTGCTGGCCGAGCACCTCGCCGACGACAGCCAGTTCATCTCGCGCTTTCGCCGCGAGGCGCTGTCCGCCGCGCGCCTCGTGCACCCGAACATCGTGCAGGTCTTCGACTTCGGCCTCGACGAGGCCAGCGGCCGTCACTACATCGTCATGGAGTACATCCACGGCCGCTCCGGCGCCGAGATCCTCCGCGAGGAGACCCGGCTCGGCGTGTCCGACACGCTCGAGCTCGTCGACGGCGCCTGCCGCGGCCTCGTGCACGCGCACCGCATGGGCGTCATCCACCGCGACGTCAAGCCGGGCAACATCCTGCGCTCCGACGACGGCGCGGTGAAGCTCGCGGACTTCGGGATCGCCAAGGCCGTGGGCGGCACGTCGCAGCTCACGCAGGCGGGCTCGGTGCTCGGCACCGCCGCCTATCTTGCGCCCGAGCAGGCCACCGGCTCGGACGTCGGCCCGCCGGCGGACATGTACGGGCTCGGCGTCGTCACCTACCAGCTGCTCGCCGGCCGCCTGCCCTACGAGGCCAGCTCGCTGACCGAGCTCGCGCTGCTGCAACAGCGCGAGTACCCGATTCGCCTCGACGAGATCTCGACCGAGGTGCCGACCGCGCTGGCGCTGGCGGTCGAGAAGGCCCTCGCGCTCGACCCCGGGGAGCGCTACGCGAGCGCCGAGGAGATGCGCCGCGCGCTGCACGACGGCGCGCGCGGGATCGCGCCGCCGGGCACGGAGACCGACAACACCGCAGCGACGTCGATGCTCTCGCGCCACGAGCCGACCGCCGCCACTCGGATGGCGAGCAGCGCGCCTCCCCCGCTCCCGCGCGGCGGCGGGCGCCGCCTGGAGCCCCAGGCGCCGCCCGGCGGTCTGCCGCCGTCGCGCTACGAGCCGATTCCCGACATCCCTCCCTCGCGGCGTGACCTGGAGCCGGCTCGCAAGAGCGGCGGTCTGGGCAAGCTCGTCGCGGTGCTCGCGGTGGCCGCCCTGCTCGCGGTGGCGATCGCCTTTGCCGTCGGCAGCTCGTCGGGCAACTCGTCGCTGAACCTCTCGCCGGTCGACGGCAACGACACCGGCGAGGTCGTCGACCAGCTCAACTCTCTGATCGAGGACAACACGCGGTAGGAGCGGCGGCGCTCGGCGAGCCCGGCGTCGTTCACCGGTCCAGTACGTATGCGTGGGCGTCCTCGATGATGCCGGCCACCTCGTCCCAGTCCACCTCGGGGAGGTCCAGCCGCAGGCCGATCCAGCCGCGGTGACCGACGTAGGGTGGCACGAAGAAGCGCTCCGGCCCCCCGCTGATCAGCGCCTCTTGGATCTCCTTGGGGCCAGCCGCCCATAGGCACAGTCGTCCTTCGAACCACTCACGCTCGTCGTGCACGGAAGCGAACGTGCGCCCCTTGCGACCCTCCGCGGTGAAGAACGTCGGGGAGCCGTGGGACGCGCGCTCGACCACGTCCGCAAGGGCGAGGGCGAACGGGCGGATGCGCTCCATCGCGGCCTCCAGCCGGGGCGTGCTCACGATCGGGTGGGCCATGGCGGCCAGCCTGCCATGCCGAGGGCACGTCGACAAGCTGCGGCAGCATCGCAGCCGGGATCGTGGGTCGGCAGGATGCCGGCGCGCCGAGCGCTCCGGGAGGCGCTCAGGGCGCCGCGCCCGACCGCTGCGCCGCCGCGTACGCCGGCAGCGTCCCATCCGCGATCGCGCCCCGCAGCCCCGCCATCAGCCGCGCGATGTACGCGAGGTTGTGAAGCGTCAGCAGCCGGGCCCCGGTCAGCTCCTTGTTCTTGACCAGATAGCGCAGGTAGCCGCGCGACAGCCCGCCGCTGCAGGCGCCGCACGGGCAACCGTCCATGATCGGCGCCTCGTCCTCGCGGTGGCGCGCGGCGGTGAGGTCGACGCGCCAGCGCTTCTGCGGATCGGGCACGATCGCCACGCCGTGGCGGCCCAGGCGCGTCGGCATCGCGCAGTCGAAGGTGTCGACGCCGAGCTCGACGCCGCGGATCAGGTCGTCGACGTCGCCGATGCCGAGCAGGTGCCGCGGCCGGTCGTCGTCACGGAGCGCGGCGGTCGCCCAGCCGACGACGTCGTACATCTGGGCCTTGTCGGCGCCCAGCGAGCCGCCGATCGCGATCCCGTCGACCGCCCGCGCCGCGATCGCCTGGGTCGATCCGACGCGCAGGTCCTCGTAGACGCCGCCCTGCACGATCCCGTAGACGAGTTGCCCCGCCGGCCCGTGCTCACCGTGCCAGGCCAGGCAGCGATCCAGCCAGCGGTGGCTGCGCTCGGTCGAGCGCGCGGTGTACTCGCGCTCGACGTTGAAGGGCGTGCACTCGTCGAAGACCAGGGCGATGTCCGAGCCGAGCCTGGCCTGCACCTCCATCGAGGTCTCCGGTCCCATGAAGCGCTCCGAGCCCTCGATGTAGGAGCGAAAGCGCACGCCCTCCTCCTCGATCGACAGGACACGGCCCGACCGGTCCGGGCCAACGGGCGCACGGCCCTTGATCTCGTCGGCGACGGTCCCGTAGCCCATGCTGAAGACCTGAAAGCCGCCCGAGTCGGTGATGATCGGGTGCTGCCAGCCCATGAAGTCGTGCAGGCCGCCGAAGTGCTCGATGAGCTGCGCCCCGGGCTCGAGAAACAGGTGAAACGTGTTGCCGAGCACCATGTCGTAGCCCAGTGCGCTGACCTCGCGCGGCTCGAGACCCTTCACCGTCGCCTTCGTCGCCAGGGGAACGAAGGCCGGCGTGCGGACGTCGCCGTGGGCGGTGCGCAGGATCCCGGCGCGCGCCGCCGAGCCGGGATCGCGGTGGAGGATCTGCAGCGCGCTCATGCGCGCTGCAGACTACGAGTCCGAGGCGGCCTCGGTGGGTGCCGCCGGCTTGGCCTGCACCCTGTCCGCCATGTCGGCCGGCGGGCGCCACGGCTCGGCCGGCTTGCGCTCCGGGGCCTTCCAGCCCGTCGCGGTCATGCCGAGCGCACCCATCGCGCGCTCCTTCGCGCTCCACGGCACGCGCCGGTACACCGGCACGAACAGCGCGCGCCAGAGCCGTCCGCCCTTCGGCTGGTAGGGCTGCACCGTCGAGGGCTGGCCGCGCCCGAGCTCTGAGAGCACCGCGAGGCGCAGGTGCTTCTCCGAGCGTTCGCGCAGGTTGCGCTTGGCATCGGACAGCGAGCTCATCAGGCCACCGCCAGCTTGTTCTCGCGCTGCGCCGCCAGCGCGTTCTGCGCGGCGATCTGGATCGGCTCGAACAGCGCGCCGATCGGCGGCGAGTAGATGTTCTCCATGTACGCGAGGTCGTAGAGGGTGGCGCCC
>Ga0208736_1000393_pt1 | contig 12647 bp, 14 predicted proteins | sample AntDryMetagUQ255_FD_188090 | JGI IMG/M metagenome (GOLD analysis project Ga0208736, IMG submission 188090) | Polar desert microbial communities from Antarctic Dry Valleys - UQ255 (SPAdes) | ecosystem: Environmental > Terrestrial > Soil > Desert | place: Antarctic Dry Valleys | collected 2008-12-31 | reverse complement strand
GCTGTTGTTGGCAAAGCTCGGGCAGAAGCCGAGCGAGTCCTCGGGCTCATAGCCCCAGCGGCTGATCTTCCCGCGCAGGGAGTCGCCGAGGTTCGAGCCCTTCTGTCGCATCACGAGCTTCTCGCGCGGCCAGATGTCCCTCTCGATGACGACCTTGCCGGCGTCGTATCCGGCTGCACTCGCGGTGGCCACACCCGGGAGGACCACGGCCTCGGGCCATTTCTTCTCGCCGATGAAGCGCTCGGCCAGGCGCGAGACCCCGGCGAAGGGATTGCCACCGCGCCCCTGGCTGTTCATCTCGTCATGCCAGGCCGCGCGCCCCTGGGCGTACTCCGCACGATCGCGGTAGACGATCAGAAGTCGTCCCACTGGGCCATGCTCTGGTTCCCCTCGCCTCGGTGCGGGGTGTAGGTCCCACGCGGGAAGACGCCGTACACGTCCTCGGAGCACAGGCCGAGCGCCCCCCGGTAGGACGGCATGAAGTTGTCGAGCTGGCTCGTTGACGAGCGCACGTGCAGCCCGGGATAGAGGCGATCGACGACGATCGGCGGCGCGTCCTGGTGCAGCGGCGCCGCTTCTACGCCGCCTGGCAGCGGTCCCGCTTCGCCGCCCTTGGCCAGCGAGATCATCTGCCGGTAGGCGTCGTCATCGAGGACCCCCATCGCCCTCAGCTTCTCGATCGATGCAATCTGCTCGTCGGACGCGACGGGATTGGGCCCGCTCAGGTCGACGGGTTCGGGCTGCGGGGGCGCGCCGTAGGTGCCCTCATAGCTCTTCGCCAGCTCAGCCGCCTGGTCGGTCAGGCCCGTGATCCTGCGTCCGAGCCAGCTGTCGGGTGAGATCTCGTTGTCGGACGGCTCGCCTGATCCCATGAAGAAGTCGAAATTCACGAAGGTCTGAGACTCGGGCAGCGCGGCTCTGGCCTGCTCGTACTCGGGCCGGTCGCGGTAGAGAAAGAAGTAGGAGCTCCCGCTGAGCAGCTGAAGCGGAAGAAAGCCGTACGAGTCCTCGGGGCGCAGCCCGACCGCCCTGATGTACTCGACGGGGTTGACGTCGCGCATGTCCTCGACGATCCCGATACCGAGCATGTCCGGGCCTACCAGTCGATGAACAGCGCGTTGTCCGGCTCGTCGGGGTCGTACTTCACCGTGATCGGCCGGCCCTCCCCGAACCGTTCGATCTGCCAGGGCGCCATGTGCTGACTGATCTGCGTCCTGTGCGATTCGCCCGATGGAAGCTGGATCGACACCTCGAACTCGAACTTCCGGCCGCCGCTGAGATCGGTCACCTCGGTCGGACGTAGCGAGTGCATGACCGCGGGGGCCTCCGCTCCGCGCTTCTGGACAGACTCGATCTTCTGTCGCTCGGCCATCTGCTCGGCACCGAAGGCCTCCCACTCAGCCACGTCAGCCTCGGCACCGGGCAGATGCTTGAGCGCATCGGGATTCGCGGCGAGCGCCGCATCGAGCTGTGCTCGCGACCCGGCAAGCTTCCGTGCCTTGCGGTCGCTCATGAGCTTGCCACTGAAAAGACCCACGGTGCCTCCTTGCTGTCACTGAAACGAGCCTGTCGACCCTATCCAGCAGCGTGCAGGCGCTGTGATTGTTTTGATCGGTTGGCGCCGGAGGGCTAGGCGGCGCCGGCGGCCGGCTTTGAGGCCCCGGCCTCCTGCGGCTCGTCGCGCGGCAGTCGCCGGGAGACCACCTTCGAGACGCCGTCGTCGCTCATCGAGACGCCGTAGAGCGTGTCGGCGGCCTCCATCGTGCGCTTCTGGTGCGTGACGACGATGAACTGCGCGCGGTCGGCGTAGCGGCGCAGCAGGTCCAGAAAGCGCGTGATGTTGGGGTCGTCGAGCGCGGCCTCGACCTCGTCGAGGACGTAGAAGGGGCATGGCCGCGCGAGGAAGACCGCGAAGAGAAACGCGATCGCGGTCATCGACTTCTCTCCGCCTGAGAGCAGCGACAGGCGCTTCATCGACTTGCCGGCGGGCGTGATCTCGATCTCGACGCCGAGCAGATCCTCCTCATGCCCGGCGGCGTCCTGCGCCTCCGCCGCCGCGTCGGCGGCGTCCTCTGCACGGTCGCCACCGGCAGTCGTGGGCTCGCCCGCGAAGCCGGTGATGGCGCTGCTCTCCTTGACGAGGCGCAGACGGCCACGCCCGCCGGGGAAGAGCTGTCCCGCGAGCTCCTCGAAGTTGTGCGCGGCCGCCTCGAAGGTCTGCTCGAACGTCGCGTGAATCTGGCGGTCGGTCTCGCTGATCAGCGAGCGCAGCTCGCGCATCGCCGTCTCGAGATCGGTGCGCTGGTCCTCGAGCTCGGTTACGTGCGCGAGCGCCGCCTCGTACTCGTCCTTGGCAAGCGGATTGACGGGGCCGAGCTGCTCGCGGCGGCGCTGCAGGCGCTCGATCCGCGTCTGCAACGCCTCGGCCTGCTCGGCGTCCAGCGCCTGCTCGGCGGGTTGCGCCGGCAGCTCGAGGCGCAGCGCCAGCGCGGTCAGCTCGTTGTCGGTCTCGGCCGCCTGGTCACGCGCCTGCTGCGCGCGCACCTCGGACGCGGTTACCAGGTCGGCGCATTCGCGCAGCCGCCGCTGGATCTCGGCCTCCTCGGTCGCGCAGGCGCGCAGCCGGCCGGCGAGGTGCTCGCCGGCGGCGCGGTCGGCGGCGCGGTCGGCCTCGAGCGCGGCGCTGCGCTCGCCGATCGCCAGCGCCGCGGCGGCGAGTACTTCGGTGAGCCGCTGCGCAAGCGGCTCGAGCCCACGGTCGGCCTGCAGGCGCCGGCGCAGCCCCTCGATGCGACGCGTGCGTTCGGCGCGCCGGCGCGCGGCCTGCTCGGCGACGCGGCGCTCGGCGGCAAGCTCGCCCTCGAGCTGCGCGCGGCGCACGGCGGCGGCGCCCTCCAGCGGCGCGACGCGGCGCTGCTCGATCAGCCAGTCGGCGCGGCGTGCCTCCTCCTCGGCAGCGGTCAGCGCGCGCGTGGCCTCGCGCAGCAGATGGTCGGCGCGCTCCCTGGCGGTGTCGGCGGCCGCGACCGGCTCGTCGGCGGCGTCGCGCCGAGCGCGCGCGCCCTCCTCGGCGCTGACGGCGACCTCGCTGGAGGCGATCAGCTCGACGCGGCGGTTTCGCTCGGCGAGCACGCGCTCCTCGCCACCCTCCGGCGACTGACGCAGCTCGCGGCGCCGGCCGTGCCAGACGCGTCCCTCGCGTGTGACCGCGACGCCGGTGAAGCCGGGCGGCAGCCGCTCGATCTCCTCGACGAGCCAGGAGTCCGACAGCAGGCGTCTGGCGACGCCCAGTGCGTGCTCCTCGCCGCCGATCAGCTCGACGAGGTGGCGGGCTCCGGGCGCGGGCGGAGTCGATGCCTTGGCGGCGCCCGGCGCCAGGTCGCCCGCGATCAGGGCGCGACCGCCGTCGGCTCCGGCGGCATCGAGCAGCGCGGCGCCGTCGCGCACCTCGTCGACGAGCGCGGAGCGCAGCAGTCCGCCGAGCGCCGCGGCGAGCGCGCGCTCGTAGCCCGGCTGCACCTCGAGCGAGTCGGCGAGCGAACGAGCGCTGCCGGCGGATCCGCCGCCGACCACGCCGGCACGCGTGCGCAGGAACTGGTTGCAGGCGGCGAGCTCGGCGCCGACGAGAGCGCTCTGGCGGCGCGCGGCTTCGAGCGCGCGGTCGGCGGTGTGGCGCTCGCCGCGCGCCTGGTCGGCGACGACGTCGGCCTCGGCCAGCGCCGCGCGGCGGTGCTGCACGTCGGCGCGCTGCTGCTCCACGGCGGCCAGCGCACCCGTGCGCGACTGCTGCAGCGAGACCAGCTCGCGCTCGAGCGCGACCTCGTGGTCGGCGGCGAGCTGGTCGAGCTCGGCTTCGAGCGTCGCGATGTATCCGGCGGCGCAATCCTCCGAAGCCTCGTCGGGCTCGTGCTCGGCGGACTGCAGCGCCTCGAGCTCGCGCTCGCGGCGCGCCGCGCGCTCACGCACGTCCTCGGCGGTCGAGCGCGTGCGCTCGAGGCGCAAGTCGACACGCTCGGCGGCCGATCTCGCCGCGTAGGCGCGTTGCGCGAAGGCCTCGCGCTGCTCGGTGCGCTGAGCCAACGCCAGCTCGGCCTGCTCGCGCCGGGCGGCAATCTCGCTCAGCGCCGTCTCGGCCTGCGCGCGGGCGCCACGCGCCGCGGTCGCGGCTGCTTCGGCGTCGGCCAGTGCGGCGCCGCGCCGGCGCGCCAGGTCGCGCACGAGCTCCCAGCGCGCCTCGATGCTCTGGCGCTCGAGGCGCGCGTGCAGCTCGGCTGCCTCAGACTGGCGCTTGAGCGGGCGCAGCCGCGAACACGCCGCGCGCTCGACATCGAGCGCGCGGTCGAGGTTGTCCTGCGTGCGTTCAAGCTTGAGCTGCGCGCGGCGACGGCGCTTGCGGTGCTTGCCGAGGCCCGCGGCCTCCTCGATCAGCAGGCGGCGGTCGCGCGGCTTGGACGTGACGATCGTCTCGACGCGCCCCTGCGAGACGACCGAGTGCATCTCCTTGCCCAGACCGGTGTCGGACAGCACCTCGAGGATGTCGACGAGCCGGCAGCGCGCGCCATTGAGGCGGTACTCGCCTTCGCCCGAGCGATCGAGGCGCCGGAAGATCGAGATCTCCCCCATCGGCACGTCGACCGCGCCGTCGGAGTTGTCGATGACGATCTCGACCTCGGCGGTCGAGCGCGCCTGCACGCCGCGGCCGCCGCCGAAGATGACGTCGCGCATCGACTGGCCGCGCACGGCGAGCGGCGACTGCTCCCCCATCGCCCACAGCACGGCGTCGGTGACGTTTGACTTGCCCGAGCCGTTGGGGCCGACGACGACCGACACCCCGGGGCCGAACTCGAGTTTCGTGCGGTCGGGGAAGGACTTGAAGCCCTTCAGCGTGAGCGAGCGCAGGTGCATCAGAAGCCATCTCCGTTCAGCCATCCCAGTCCTCGTCGGGCAGCGGCGCGTCGGGATGCAGCGTTTCCAGCGCGATCCGTGCGGCCTCCTGCTCGGCGTGCTTCTTGGAGCGTCCCGCGCCGCGGCCGACCGGCGCGCCGCCGACCGAGGCGATGACCTCGAACGTGCGGTCGTGCGGCGGACCCTCCTCCGCGGCGACCTCGTATTCGACGATCTCCGCGCGCCGCGCGAGGCGTTCCTGCAAGGTGGACTTGAAGTCGACCGGATGCAGCAGCGCGTTGGAGACCTCCGGCTCGAAGGCCTCGACGACCGCAGCCGCCGTGCGTTCGTAGCCCGAGTGCAGGTAGCAGGCGCCGATCACGGCCTCGATGACCGAGGCCAGCACGCGCTCGGTGCCGACGAGCGAGTCGACGCTCTGGCCGACGCCGTCCGGCGCCGTGGCCCGCAGTAGGTCGGGCACGCCGAGGCGTTCGGCGACCGCCCGGCAGGAGACCCCGGAGACGCTCTGCGCGCGGATCTTCGTCAGCCGTCCGGCGCCGAAGCGCTCGGCCTCCAGCCGCGGATACAGGTGCGACGTGATCGCCAGCGACAGCACGGAATCGCCGAGGAACGCCAAGCGCGAGTAGGAGTCGCTGCGGCGCTCGGTCCATGACGCGTGGGTGAACACCTGCCGATGCAGGTGCTCGGGCAGCTCGTGGAGGAGGTCGGTGAGGAGCTTCAGGAGTCAGCGTGGCTCGCGGGGGCGGCGTGCGTCAGGACGAAGTCGACCGCCTGACCGACGGTGAGGACCTTCGCCGCCTGCTCGTCGGACATCTTCACGCCGTAGGAGTCCTCGAGCTCCAGCACCAGCGTGTAGAGGTCCAGCGAGTCGATCGCCAGATCCGCCCTGAAGCGCGTGCCGTCGTCGATCCGCGCGGGATCGACCTCGAGCTCGTCGACGAGGTAGGCCTGGACCATCGCGAAGACTTCCTCCCTGGTCATGACGCCGACACCGTAGACCCGCTCCCGGACACCGCCGCGCGCTTGCGCAACGCGCCCGCCCGCTCGAGCGCATCGTGCGTGCGCCCGACGACGTCACCGTTGACGCCGCGTGCCGCCAGCAAGATCGCCTGCTCGAAGCCACGCGCCCGGAAGCGGCCATGCCCGACGACGCCGATCTTGCGCAGGCCGAGCAGGTACGCGCCGCCGGCGACCTCGGGATGAATCTCGTCGCGAACGGCAAGCAGCGCGGGCTTCATCAGCACCCCGCCGATCTGCGCGCGCCTGGTCGAGTTCGCCGTCTCGCGCAGCAGCGAGATCATCTTGTCGGACACGCCCTCCATGATCTTCAGCGCGATGTTGCCGGTGAAACCGTCGGTCACGACGACGTCGGCGACGCCCTCGGTCAGCGCATGGCCCTCGATGTTCCCGACGAAGTTCAGCTCGCTCGCCGCACTCAGGCGCTCGTGGACGTCCTGCACGATCTGCGTTCCGCGCGTGGCCTCCTCGCCGACGGATAGCAGCGCGACGCGCGGCCGCGCCACGCCGTGCACGACCTGCGCCAGCGCGGAGCCCATGAAGGCGAACTGCACGAGGTGCTCGGCGCGCACTTCGGTGTTGGCGCCGACGTCGACGAGCGTGACCGGCGCGCCCGGCACGGGGACCTGCGCGGCCAGCGCCGGGCGCAGGATGCCGCGGTCGCGCTTGATGTTGAAGAGGCTCGCCGCGAGCGCCGCACCGGTCGATCCGCCGGAGACGAGCGCTTCGGCGTCGCCGTGAGCGACGGCCATCGCGGCCCGCACGATCGAGGACTCGGGGTTCGCGCGCGCCGAGGCGGCGGGATTGGCGTGCTTGGCGATCGACATCGGCGCGTCGATGACCTCGATGCCCGGGCCCGCGTTACCAAGCTCAGCGGCCGGGCCGAACAGCAGCACGCGGACGCCCTGCTGGGCGGCGAGCGTCGCCCCGGCGGCGACCTCGGCCGGCCCGAGGTCCGCCCCGTTGGCGTCGACGGCGATCACCGGCACGCGGCGCAGGGGGTCGCGCTGCGCCCCTCCCACGGAGCGAGTCATCGGCTTTCGGGCCGGCATACGCCGGCGCAGACTAGATGGTCAATTCGGAATCAACCATCTAGTTGACGGGTCCGCTACTAGTGGTCGTGGTCGTGCGCCGTGGGCGCGACGACCTCACGGCCTGCGTACGTGCCGCAGACGGGGCAGACCCGGTGCGGGCGACGCGGGCTGTGGCACTGCGGGCAGGCGTTGAACACCGGCGCGGCCATCTTGTGCTGCGCGCGGCGCTTGGCCGTGCGGCTGTGAGACTGTTTTTGCTTGGGGACGGCCATAGGAGACGGGCAAGGCTAACAGGAGGACTGCGCTGGTGACTGGCGAAGGTTGGCCCGATGACCCAGATCGAACTCGATCCCAAGCTCCTCGCAACACTCCAGACACTCGAGTCGCACGCCGTCGAGTTCGTCCTCATCGGTGAAGTCGCAGATGCGATTCACGACGGGGGCGGCTTCATATCGGGCGTGGCGATCGTGCCCGCAGGCTACGGCCGCAACGTCGACCGGCTGGCGTCGGCGCTGAAGCAGCTCGACGCGCACCTGAGCAACGGCCAGCCGATGGACCCACGCACGACCGACGTGCGCGCGGAGGCACCGTGCACCTTTGCGACCGCCCACGCCGACGTCGAGCTGGACTTCATGCCCGGCGGCACGAACGGCTACGCCGACCTGTTCGACGACGCGCCGCGGCTAGGACTTGCACCCGGCGTCAACCCGCATGTCGCCTCGCCGGCCGACCTCGTCCGCATCGATCGCTGGACGCGCAACGAGCCCGACGCACCGCCCGCGGTGGCGCCGGCGGCGCTGCCACCCGAGCGGGAGTACTGGGAGGACGGCGACGTCCCGGCCGCGCGGGCACCGCAGGCGCTGCCGCCGGAACCGGCGGACCAGCCCGAGGACCCGCACGAGATGATCCACGCGAGCCGCGCGGCGCGCCGCTAGGGCTCCGCCAGCATCCCCTCCTCCGCAGCTGTCGGTGAAGCTCACTCCAGCTTGAGCTCCGACAGCTTTGCCCAGCGCGGATCGGGCTCGCGTTCGTGCGCATGCTCGGGGCCGGCCTCGTTGAGGTTCTCACCGCAGATCGCGCACAGCCCGGCGCAGTCCTCGCGGCAGAGCAGCTGTGCCGGCAGCGCGAGCGCGAGCGCGTCGCGCGCCCAGGCGCGCACGTCGAGCTCGTCGTCTACGACGTAGGGGCTGGCGAGCTCCTCGCCACCGCCGGGCTGGTTGACCTCGCGCGCGTCGACGGAGATATCCGGCCGGGCGGGCTCCAGGCAGCGCATGCAGGGGCCGCGCAGCCCGGCGTCGAAGCGCAGGCGCAGCGCGAAGCCGCCCTGCGTCATGCACGAGATGTCGAGCACCGCCGGGACGACCGCGGGCTGCACCTCATAGGTCTCGGCAGCGAACGTCAGGCCATCGAGGCCGACCTCCAGCTCAAGCCGGCGGCCCTCACCGGAGGTGAGCCGCAGTGCGCCGAGGTCGAAGCTGTCCGTACGGGCCGGCATCGCCCCTTCAGGCTAGCCATCCAGCTCGATCCTCCTGATCCACAACATGCCGCGCGGCATCCGCGCTGGATCTACATCGACGGCAGGTGCAGGTCCGCCGGCAGGTCGCCGCGCTCGATCAGCGCGCGGATGTCGGCGACGCGGCGCGGGTTGAGGAAGACGTGGCGCTGGCCGACGCTCGGCTTCTCGCGCAGCAGGCCGGCCTCGATCAGCGCTTCGCCTACCTCGTCGGCCATGGCTCGATCGTTGCCCGCGAAGCCGCGCGCGAGGTGGCTGAAATCGGTGTGGTAGCCACCCCACTTGCCCATCCCGTGCAGCCGCTGCAGGATCCGCCGGGCGATGCGGCGCGCCGGCAGCGGGTCGTCGTGCGGGCGCGAGCCCGCCTCGTCGCCAAGCTGCAGGAGCATCAGGACGGCGTCCTCGTGCTCGGCGATCGAGCTCGAGTCGGCGGGCAGACCGCCGAGCCGCGCCACGGCCTCGGCGCTGCGCATCGCCTGCGCCAGCGGCGCGCGCCAGTCGCCGGCGTCGGCGTCGACGACGTGCGCGGGCAGCGCCAGCGCGCTCGAGCGCAGCCGCGCGATACCGGCGGCGTGCTCCTCGAAGGCCACCGCAGCGAGCTCGGCGTCGTCGCGCTCGGCCGTCGGCACGCGCAGCGCGAGGTGCTGTTCGAACGATCCCGCCTGCAGGACGAGGTCGTCCGGGCCTGCCGGCGCCGACAGGCCCGCGATCTGCACGATCGCGCCAATCGCCGCCGCGGCGACGAGCCAAGCGCGCTCGGCGACCGCCTCGGAATCGACCCGCGCCGCCGCCGCGAGCGGCACGATCGCCAGCAGCGCGTCGTGCGCCGCGGCGAACGCGACGACGACCGGCCGCTCACGGCCCGAGCGCGCCAGCGCCAGCTCCTGCTCGGAGCGCAGCAGCTCGTCACGCAGCAGAATGCGCAGCTGTGCGCTTCGCTCGCGCGGGGCTTCCGTGCCCCCGGCATCCTCGAGCACGTCGGCGAGCACGCTCATCGAGCGAGGGTAAGGGTCAATCTCGATTGACGCCACGGGCCCGAGGTGCCCGCCTGGCCGACACGACCATCTACGCTCCCGACGCGATGTCCGACTGGTTTGAGCATTTCGGTTATGGCGAGGTGGCCGAGGGACTCGTGATCGGCGCCTATCCGCAGGACGTCGCGGATGTCGCGGCGCTCAGCCAGGTAAGCATCACGCGAATCTTCAACCTCGTTCAGGACGTCGAGTACGACGATGGTGCCCGCGCCGCCGTCGTCGCCGCGCTTGAGGATGCCGGCATCGACGAGCAGCGCCTTGAGCTGATCGACTACGGCGGCCTGCTGCCCGGTCAGATCGAGCTGGCGGTGAATACCGCGATGGACTGGTTGCACGATGGCGAGCGGGTCTATCTGCACTGCCGCGCCGGCTGGCAGCGCTCTGCGACCGTTGCAGCAGGGATCGTGGCGCTGCGCGAAGACGTCGAGCCCGAGCGGGCGCTGGAGCTGATCCGCGAGCGCAAGTCGACCGCCAAGCCGCTTGCGCACCAGCGCCGGGACCTCCTTCGCTGGTGGACGATGCGCAAGCAGAAGCGCTGACGCTGCGTGGTTCTGTCAGATCCGGTCCGTAGGGTGCGACGGACCATCATGGAAGCTGCCAGTCCCCTCCCCTTCGCCAGGGTCCAGGTCCGTCACGGCCGACTGCTGATCGATCAGCTCGTCGTCGAGGACGAGACCGCGGTGCGCCTCGCAATCGAGCGTGACGACGTCGTGCGCTTCGTCAGCGACGCGATCGAGATCGGCGCGCGCGTGCTCGACCGCGAGGCGACCGGTGCCAACGCCGAGTTCGTGCGCGCGGAGTTCGAGAAGACCGCCCGCGAGCTCGATTCCCAGTTCGTCGAGCGCGCCCGCGCCGTCGCCGAGCGCCTCGATCGCAAGGTCGACGAGGTCTTCGGTCCCGAGCACGGCCACGTCACCAAGGCGCTCACTCGTCACTTCGGCGACGAGTCCTCGATGGCGGTGCAGAACCGCGTCAAGGCCGTTCTCGCCGAGGTATCCGTGCAGATGCGCGACGACCTGCGCCGCCAGTTCACCTCCGACGGCGACGGCAACCCGCTCGCCGGCTTCCAGAAGGCCCACCTCGCCGCCACGCACCAGATCGCCGGCCAGCAGTCGCGCCAGATGCACGCGATGAGCGAGAAGCTCGACGGAATGAAGCTCGAGATCGCGCAGCTCCGCGCCGAGAAGGAGAAGCTCGCCGAGCTCGCCGCCGTGCAGGACAAGGGCACGGCCAAGGGGCGCAGCTACGAGGAGGCGGTCGCCGAGGCGCTGCAGGTCATCGCCACCGCTCGCGGCGATGACTGCGACGCGGTCGGCGACACGCGCGGCGAGGGCGGCCGCAAGGGCGACGTCGTCGTGGCGATCGATGCCTGCTCGGGCCCGGCGCGCGGCAAGATCGTCTTCGAGGCGAAGAACTCCAAGCTCTCAAAGAACGAGGCGCTGGCCGAGCTCGACGGCGCGCTCGAGACGCGCGCGGCCGACTACGCCGTGCTCGTCGTCTCATCGGAGGCCAAGCTTCCGGCGCGCACGAACCCGCTGCGCGAGTTCAACGGCGACAAGCTGTTCGTCACCTTCGATCCCGACGATGGCTCGACGCTCGCTCTCGAGGTCGCCTACGCCCTTGCCCGCGCGCGCGTCCTGATGGCCAGGGCGGCCGACGACGGGATCGACACCGCCGCCCTGCGCGTCGAGGTCGAGCGCGCGCAGGGCGCGATGGAGGACGTCCGCCGGATCAAGTCTCAGCTCACGAACGCGGCGACGAACATCGAGGACGCGCGCAAGATCCTCGACTCGATGGCAGCGGGCGTACGCGGGCATCTGGCGGCGATCGAGAGCCTGCTGGCCGCGACGGGCGCCGGCGAGGTCTAGCCGGAGCCTCAGCGCGCCCGTTGCACGGCGACGATCGCGGTACGTCCGGCAGAGCTGTGGAACTAGCCTCAGGGCCATGACGCTCTCGGTGATCTTCGACTGCGACGGCGTGCTCGTCGACACCGAGCCGATCGCCAACCGCGTACTGGCCGCGCTGCTGACGGAGGCGGGCGTCCCGACGACGTTCGACGACTGTATGCGCGAGTACCGCGGCCGCGCGATGACGTCGGTGCTCGCGGCGGCCACGGAGAAGCTCGGAGCCCCGCTGCCGTTCGACGTGGCCGACCGCTACTACACGGACGTCAAGACGATCTTCCGGCTCGAGCTCCAGCCGGTCCCTGGGGTCATCGACGCGCTCGAGCGCATCGAGCTGCCCACATGCGTCGCGTCGAGCGGACCGCACCACAAGATGGAGGTCACGCTGCGCCACACCGGCCTGTGGGACCGCTTCGAGGGGCGCATCTTCAGCGCCAGCGAGGTCGGCATCGGAAAGCCCGCCCCCGACCTCTTCCTCCACGCAGCACGCCAGATGGGCTTCGACCCGGCCACGACGGCCGTCGTCGAGGACAGCCTGCCTGGCGTGCTGGCAGCACGCGCAGCCGGTATGCGCGCGCTGGCCTTCACGCGTCACACGAACGCCGATGAGCTCGCCGCGGCCGGCGGCGAGCCATTCGAGGACATGGCCGAGCTGCCGGGGCTGCTCGCCGCCGACGCGTGACCGCCGATCCGATCGCGCGCCGCGTGGTCGTGCGCGGCAAGGTCCAGGGCGTCTTCTTTCGCGACAGCGCGCGGCGCGAGGCGCAGCGGCTCGGAGTCTTCGGGTGGGTGCGCAACGGCGCGGACGGGACCGTCGAGCTGCACGTCGAGGGAAGCGCCGACGCTGTCGAAGCGATGATGCGCTGGTGCCGCGAGGGCCCGCGGCATGCGGAGGTTGCAGGCGTGAAGGTGGATGCGGTCGAGCGCGAAGGGCTCGAGCTCTTCCGCGTGCGATGAGCCCGGTCGCATTGGCCGTCGACGAAACAGCATCATTGAAGAACAGCAGGGAGCGTCGCGGCGCGGGGGGTTCGGGTGCACCCTCGACCCCCGCTAGGCGACTTCGGCGGGTTCGTCCTTGCCCTGCAGGCGCTCGCGCCCGCGGCGGACGGCCGCGATGAACTTCGAAAGGTTGACCTCGAGGGTGTTGAGGATCTCGTCGGCGTAGTCCTCGGCGCCGAGGCGGATCTCGCGCTCGCGGGCGCGGGCGTCCTCGATGATGTCCTCGGCGGCGCGCTCGGCC
>Ga0208736_1000391_pt1 | contig 12681 bp, 11 predicted proteins | sample AntDryMetagUQ255_FD_188090 | JGI IMG/M metagenome (GOLD analysis project Ga0208736, IMG submission 188090) | Polar desert microbial communities from Antarctic Dry Valleys - UQ255 (SPAdes) | ecosystem: Environmental > Terrestrial > Soil > Desert | place: Antarctic Dry Valleys | collected 2008-12-31 | reverse complement strand
GATCCGCCGGCAACTCGACGGCTCGCTGACGCTCCGCATGTCGGACCTCGCCGCCGCGGACCTGCTCGACGACATCAACACCGACGCCATGACCCCGGCGTGGGTCTGCTTCGACTACGACCCGGCGGACATCGCGCGGTTGTTATTAAAGTTGGACGAAGGTTTCGACGTGGTATCGGGTTGGCGTTTTAAGCGGCAGGATAAGTATTGGACGCGCAAGTTTCCTTCGATGCTGGCGAATAAACTTATCTCGAACGTGAGCGGCGTCAGCCTTCACGATTACGGGTGTTGTCTGAAAGCCTATCGCCGCGAAGCACTCGACGGCATAGGTTTTTACGGCGAGATGCACCGCTTCATTCCGATTTACTGCGCGCACTTAAACGGCGCGAAAATCGCGGAACTCCCCGTGCAACATCACCCGCGCACGCTCGGCGTCTCGAAGTTCGGCAAACTCTCGCGCACCTTCGAGGTCGTGCTTGATTTGATGACGATTCGCTTTATGGAGAATTACCGCACGAAGCCTATGCACTTGATTGGCTTCGTCGGACTCGTGGCGTTCGCCGTCACTGCGGTCGGTTTATTGGGTTCGCTTGTTGCATATCTCGCCGGAAGCGCGCTTCTCGCCGCGAGTTTATTCATCGCTTCAATTAATTCGTCTTGGTTCTCATAAACAAAACCGCCGCCGCTGTCTTCGACGACTTCCGGCAACGCTCCGAGATTATTGACGATGACCGGTGTTTTGCGCGAAAAGGCTTCGATGATGATAATGCCAAACGTCTCGTAACAAATTGACGGAACGATGACCGCCACTGCCGATTGGTAAAGTCCCTGCAATGTTTTTTGGTCTAATCTGCCGAGAAATTTTATGTTCGGACAGTTTTCCGCTTGCTTAACAAGAGTTTCCTTATAACCGCCGTCGCCGGCAATCAGCAAATCGTAAGCCGGCTGATTTTTGAAGACGGGAATAATGTTTTGCACGCCTTTGATTCGCTCAAGCCGCCCGACAAATAGAAAATACGGTCGAGCGGGCGCTTCTTGCGTCGGCAAACTCTCTGTTTGCTCCGGCGGCGCGGGCAAAAAATACGGTAAATGTTTGATCGGAACGTCTAATCCCGCCTCCAGATGTTTGCGCAGAGTAAATCGGCTCGGCGACAAAAAACAGTCAATGTGCTTTAGCTGCTGCTCTAATAATCCTGTATGCCGCCATAATTGCGGCGGTCTTTTTCCAGCTAATTGACAGCTTAAGCAGCTTTTTTTCTCGCAGACTTCGCGGTTGAATTTCCAGAGAACATGCATCGGACAAACCAGCCAATGCTCGTGCGTCGTGTAAAGTTTAACGGCTGAATCGCCGCCATAGCTCAAAGCCGTGATTCCGATCAGAGACATATTGTGGTAATGAATCACATCATATTGATTCTTCTCCATCGCCTCTTTTATCTCGTGCTTAAAAAACGGCACTCCGGTTTGCTGCGTCAGTAACGGCGACAAAAATCCTTTGCCGCTTTTCAATCCGTGAACTTTGACGTTTTCGTGATTCGGAAAATTTCCGGTCGGAGCTTTTTTGTTAAGCAGCAAGAATGAATCTTCGCAGTGGTAAACATCTACGAAATGTCCGCGCCGCGCCAGTTCGTTCGACAGACGATAAATGTGCATCCCGTCGCCGCCGAAATTATAAGGCGGGTAAAAGGTCGTCACCATACAGAATTTGAGTGGTTTATCTGCCATTTATTGCTTCGCCAATTCGTGAAATATGTCGAGCGTATCTTCCGCCGCTTTTTTCCATAAGAATTGTTCCGACCGCCTCAAGCCGCTTTCCTTCATCGAGCTTCTCATCGCGTCATCGCCTAAAATCTGTTGAATCGTTTCGCTCATATTCTCCGCGCTGCGCGGATTAAAAAAACGTCCCGCCGCGCCAATAACTTCCGGCAGTGAGCCGCAGTTGCTGGCGGCGACCGGCGTTCCGCACGCCATCGCTTCAATCGCCGGAAGCCCGAAACCTTCTTCGAGCGAAGGAAATACTAAAAGAGTTGCCGCGTTATAAAGATACGTCAAATCTTCATCGGAAATAAACCCTGTAAAGATAATTTTGTCTTCCAATCCCAACGCCGCCACTTGTTTTTTCAGCGCCGGATAAGCCGAAAAAAACGGGTCGTCTTTGTAATCGCCGACGAGAACGAGTTTGACTTCAGCCTGCTTTGGATTCGCTCTGAGACAATTGAACGCGTCTATCAAAACCGAAAGATTTTTGTGCGGGCTGATGCCGCCGACATATAATAAAAATTTCTCGCCCTGCTTTAATTGATAGCGGCGAATCGCGTCGTTCGCCGCGCCGTCCGGCGGCAGAACTTTAAAAGCCGGACGCGCCGCTTCGTTAATAACGCGCAAACGCGATTCGGGCAACTTAAAGTATTTGATGATTTGCTCTTTGGAATAGTCTGAAACAGTTAAAATCAAATCAGCTTGTCGGATAGCAATGTTTTGTTTCAGTTTCCAGAAAAACTTCGATTTTGAATCGGGAAAAATATGCTCCGGGTGATGGTCGGCGATCACATCGTGAAGCGTAACGACGATTTTCGTGCGGTTAAAAACCGGAAAATACGAATAAACCGCCGGGAAAAAGAAAACGTCAATTCTGTGCCGCAAAACCGCGCGACTCATCGCCCATAAATCTTTCAAAGAACGTCTGCTGTCGGCTGAAGCCGCTTTGATCGGCGAAATTTCAGTCTGTGCGACGATTTTTTTTACACGCGCCGGAATCGTTTCACTGTCGGCGGTATCGCCATCAATAAAAAACAAATACTCGTTGGTTTTATCAATTTCCAAAAGGGCTTCTAACAATTCGCGCGTGAAGCGTCCGAATCCGCGTTTATTTCCCCAACAAGTAGCGTCAACTCCAATTCGCATAAAAATAGGTCGGCACAACGGCAAGTGTTTCAAATTTTATTTCCATTCGCCGGCGCTGTCTCCTTCGCCCGACAAATAGCCGCTAAATTCGCCGAACGACCAGATAAACATTAGGAGTATTAAATACGGCAGCGAGCGAACGAGTTGTGCGGTGTGCCTGCCTTTTTTTATCGTCGCAATAATGATTCGCGCCGGTAGCAAAAGCGGCAAAACTAAAGCTGCGAGCGTTGCAAAAGCGCGTTTCGGCAAGCTGGAACCGGCAACGCGCCGCGCCGCAAATGAGCGAGCTAGATAATAGCAATGCTCTGTCGCTCGCTTCGTTTCATAGTTTTTATTGTGATACACGATTGCCGTCGGCATCATCAATAATCGGTGACCGCGCTTTTTCAATTCCTCGTTGACAAATGTTTCATAAAAACCATTTCGATAAACTTCTCTGACTTCTTCGAGAGCAGTCCGTTTGTATGAAACGTTCAATCCCGACAAAGTTTCAGTTACGCCCGCCTGATTCGGCAGCATATATTTTCCGTAATCGTAAAAATAAACCGCCCAATTCAAAGCCGTTCCAACACTGGCGTTTTCGACTGAGCCGCCGATTACGCCGTTTGAGGTTTCGTGCGCCCTTTTTATTTTCTCGCACCAGCGCGAATCAAAAAAGCAATGGTCTTCCAGGAGAGCGACGATTTTACCGCGAGCAATTGCGATTCCTTCGCGGCGAAGCTCCGGCACGGTCGCCGTTTCGGAAATCTTGACCAATTTCACAGGCAGCGAAAAGCCTTTTTCGGAAGAATCCGTCTGAAAATTACTGATCACGATTACTTCCGTTTGGGTTTTGTCGGTTTGTTCTTCCAAAGACGATAAACATTGCCGCAGGAGCGCGTTTCCGTTCCAAGCCGCAATGACAATCGAGAGCTTAATCTCTTCATCGTTTGAAAAATTCATTCGACTTTAACCAGACTGTCGCCCGAACCGAACAATTGACCGGCAAATTCGCCCGCCGCGTAACTGCACATAAAAATCGCCAGAACAGGAAAAGACGACAAAAGTTCCTTTCGATACCTTTTCTTTCGCCAAACGTTCGCGGCTATTCGCCACGTCAAATGAAACGGCGCGAGCGGCGTGTAAAGCAAATAAAAAATTTGCTGGAAAGTCGTTGATTTTCGGCGGCGCATCGCGGCGAACGAGCGCGAATAATGAAATCTCTGCGCCAAAAAATAAAAAAAACCGAATTCCTTTTTGTGATTGACAATAATCGAAGGCGCGGAAAGAAACTTGACGTTTTTCCTTCGCATTTCCGCTTGCAGAAAATACTCCCAAAAATCATTTTTGATTGATTCGTCAATCTGCTCAATCACCGATCGCTCGTAGGAAACGTTATTGCCCGCCACAAATTCGGCTTCACCGCCGGAAATCGGCGGCATAAAACTGCTGTATTCGCACAAAAAAACCGCCCAATCAATCAGCCGCGTCCGACTGCCGTTTTCGACCGCGCCGCCGACCACCCTGTAACCGGCTTCGTGCGCTTGGCTGAATTTTTCAAACCAATCTTTCGGCGCGATGCAGTGGTCTTCGGTAACAATCAAATAATCGCCGCTCGCTTCCCGCATTCCAATCGCGCGCATTTCGGGAATGCCGCGCCTTTCATCGAGCCTAATAAGTTTAACACGGGGAAAATTTACAATAATATATTCCGCAGTATTATCTTTCGCCGCGTCCACGACGACGATTTCCACGTCAAAATCGCCGCGCCGTGTTTCGAGCGCGCTCAGGCATTCAGCAATCGTCGGCAGCCCGTTGACCGAAGCGATAATGACGGAAAATTTAGGCATAACCGACTTTTAACTATTCCTCAAAAGCTCTTTTGAAACAGCTTTTAATTGATGCGCTCGCAACTTTTTCCTTTTCCGGCTAGATTACCAAACGCCTCGCCAGCCGACCAGAAAACGACTGCCAAAACGATTACCGGAAATGATACTAACAGCTTTCCGAAATACCTTCTTTTTGGAATTATCGGCGAAATCGTCCGAAATAATAAAAGAATCGGCAACGCAATCGAGCCGGCGGCATAGAGAATTCGTTTCGAGTTCTTCTCATCTGCAACGCGCATCGCGGCAAAACAGCGACCTTGCTGAAACCTTCTGTGCAAAAACGGAAGTAGCCGATAATTTTTTCGCCAGCTAATCGAAATCGTCGGCTCGGAAAACAACTCAATGCCTTCCGATTGCAAACGGCGACACCAGAGAGTTTTCCAAAACTCGTTTTCGACGTATTCCGTTCCTTTCGCCAAAGCCCAACTTTTTACCGAAAGATTATTTCCGGGAACGGCGCTGGCGATTCCGCGCGGAGCGGGCGGCATAAATTGTCCGTAATCACAAAAATAAGCTGCCCAATTAGTCAAACCGCGGCTGCTTTCATTCATCTCGACCGTGCCGCCGATAACCGGCGATTCTTCCGTTTGATGCGCCCGCAAAATTGACGAAATCCAATCAACTGCAACGACGCACGATGAATCGGTAATCGCAATGATTTCTCCTTCTGCGCGAGCGATTCCGGTGCCGAGCAAAACTTCCAGAGAAGTTTTTTCAGAAAACTCAATAAAGTTCGTCGCTGAGTATTTATCAATCCATTCGGCGGTTTTGCTTTTCAAACAACAATCCGCGACGATGATTTCGATTTCCGTCTGTTCATTCGTTAAAACGCTTTCCAAACAATTTTTCAAATCCGTTGGCGAATAAAGCGAAGCAATAACGATTGACAGTTTAACAGCATTTTCCGTCATCGCTTTTCGGAACTCCGCAAATAGCCGCTGAACTCGCCAATTGACCAGCTCAAAAGAAACAAAACCAAAACCGGGAAAGCCAGCAGAAATTTGCCGATGTTTCTACGCTTTTCAATGACCCGGCGCGTGATACGAAAAAGATAAATGAGCGGAATCAATGGTGACAGCACAATCATCGTCAACCGGCGAAATCCAGACATTCCGGCAGCGCGAGTTTCGCCGAACTGCCTGCCGTGCCAAAAACGCTGATTCATAAAACCGGAAAAGCTGAAAGATTCTTGATGATAAACGATGATTTCCGGCGATTTCAATAGCGACATTCCCTCGCGCCGCATTTCCCGATGTACGAACGTTTCCCAAAAACCGTCGCGCATCGCCTCTTTCACCCGCTCTAAATCGCGGCGCTTGTAGGAGGCGTTGTCGGCGGCAAAATCTTCTACCTGAGTCTTGGCGAAAGGCAGCATATACGGGCTGTAACGGCAAAAATAAATCGCCCACGAAATCGCTCCCGCCCGCGCGTCGTTTTCAATCGCGCCGCCAATTCCGGCGGACGCTGCTTCGTGCGCTTTGAGAATTTCCGTTGTCCAATTTTCCGCCGGAACAAAATGCGAAGTGGTTAAAGCGACGTATTCGCCCGCACTTTCCGTGATGCCGATGCCCCATAATTCCGGTATCAAATTTTCTTTATCAGCCGCGACGAACTTCACGTCGGGAAAGTCGCGCCGGATAATATCGGCAGTTTCGTCAATCGAATTATCTACGACGATAATCTCGATTGCGCCGTTATCACATTGTTCTTTGAGGGCGCGAAGACAATCGCCGACGCTTCGGCGGGCGTTTTGCGACGCGACGACGATTGATAATTTCGGCTGATTAACTGTAGAAATATCGCTCATAGCTAACTCAAACTGTTGGCGCGATTCCGGCACGCGCGATTAATAAATCGCGGATTTCGGCGACGGCAATCGCTTCGGCGGGCTTAATTGGCAGCTCCGCGCCGTCTTTAATCGCTGCGTAAAATTCACGAATCAATTGCCGCAAACCAGGATAAGCCGATTCTCGCCGCACGATTCTTTGCGCCAGATTAACGGTTGCCGCCGTGAAGTTTCGCGCCGCCAAATCGAAAGGATGAAGAATTTTTCCAGTTTTTGACGCGCTGCCCGGTTCGACGATTGAAAAACCGTGAAAAAGGTCTAAATGAATTGTCCCGTTCGAGCCGTACAGATGAAATGAGTTGCTCGTCGGACGCGAGTTCATACTGATAAAAAACGACAGTGACGCGCCTTTTGATTCCTGCCCGAAAATTCGCAGTTCACCGTCACCTGGATGCAAAACATTCCAATCTATTTGGGAAATATCGTCTTCGATAAATTTCTGCGCCATCGAAAGCGGGTGCGGCAAAATGTCCGCCGCGATTTGGTCAATCCGTTCTCCGCCGAGTCCGTCGCCGCCTGCAGAACAAATACGCGCTTCCAGATGAACGACGCGACCGATGTCCGCCAACCTTTTTTTAGCCTTCGCCGTGCCGTCCTGAAAAACAAATTGGTGAACTGGGCAAAGAAACGTCTCACGCCGCGCGGCTAAATCGTAGAGTTCGACGGTTTTTTTTGCCGTCGCTGCCACAGGTTTTTCGACCAACAAATGAACGCCCGCCTCGATAGCTGTTTCCGCGATTAATTCGTGGCTGGCAGTCGGCGAGCAAACGTGCAAAACGTCAATGTCCTGCGCGGCAAGCATTTTTTCAACCGTCTCGAAACTTTTCGCGTTCGGATAATCGGCAGCAAGACGTTCAGCTTTTGCTGTATCAAAATCCACAATTGCGATGACTTCGCCGCCGACTTTTTCGAGCGCGTGAGCGTGCCAATGTCCCATCAAACCAGCCCCGACGATTCCGGCGCGAATTTTCGGATTAGCGGCGATTGTAGCGCGATTCGTCGACGCGCGAGCTTTTTCGCCGAGATTTGCGCTCGTTTCTATTCGGTCGTTCATCGGCGCGTCGGGCTAATTGCCTGGTAAGTAATCCTTTAAATAAATCGTTCGCCGCGCTTCCGCCGCGTCGTAAGCAGCGAAAACGAGCGCGAGAGTTTTGCGGTTGTCGGCGATTGTTCCCGGCGGCTCGCTGCCGTTTTTTAGCGCGTTAACAAAATTATTAAAATGATATGCCGTCGAAGAAGCAAACGGGTTGATGCCGTCTTTGGCGATAATTTTTGATTGCGTGCCGTTTTGCAGAACCGCCTTTCCGCCTTTAACAAAATTTAAGCCGAAAAACGGAAGTTTCTGGCGCGTGTGCAGTCCGGCTTCAAAGCGCACTTCGCCGCCGATTGAAGTATAAACCGAAGCGTTTTCGCCGTCGAGCCGCATATCCAGATAGCGTTCGGGCGCGCTGCTCAGACGATTCAGAATAATCGAAGCAGCGCGTCCGTCGGCAAATTCAAGCGTGATTAAATTCAGCGCATCCGTTTGAAACTTTGATAAAGGATTCGGCATCTGCGCCGAAATCGCCGTCGGCTCATCGTCGAAAAAATATCTGGCGAGTGAAAAAACGTGAATGCCGAACTCGAAACACAAGCGCCGTCGAAGCCGACCGCGCCAATCGGCTTCGGTCACTTCATCTGGGTGAAAAACCTGCCATGCTTGCAAAAATAGCAATTTGCCGAATTCGGGCGTACCGATTGCCGCTTTTGCCGCCCGGTGAATATTCATGTAAGGAAATTGATTATTGACGACGACGTAACGACCGGCTTCGGCGGCGGCGCAAATCAATTTATCGGCTTCCGGCAAACTTTCCGCCACCGGCTTTTCGCAAAAAACGTGGCAATTGTTTTCCAGCGCCATTAAACTTTGCTCGATATGCAGCGCGGGCGGAGTGCAAATGGAAACGATGTCCGGCGCGGTTTGTTTTATCATTTCGAGCGGGTCGTCGAAAACTTCCGGCAAGCCGAATTTTTCCTTCGCCGTTTGGCGGGCTGCGCCGTCAACATCGCAGCCGCCGACGATTTCTACTTTATCCGCCAACTTTTTGTAAGCGGGAAGATGTATGTTTCGCGTGACCGCTCCTAAACCGACAACGGCGACGCGCAGATGATTATTGCTTGTCATTCAATTTTGATGAGAAATGATTGATTATCCGCGCTTTTCTGCAACAACGTAAAAAGCGGCGAACGGATAAACCAAGTTTCCGCCGTGCGCTTGAACCGCGCGGCATTGCCCGAAAAATTCCTCTCGCAGCAATTCGACCTTTTCCGATGAAGCGTGAGACAAACGCTTGCGTGAAATGCTCGAAAACGTGCTCTGTATTTCCCAAAATTCTTCCGGCGTTTCGAGTTCTGCTTGATGTCCTTGCCAATTGGTTTGCAAAACCTTAAACCCAGCGGCTTCCACCAAAGCCGAAACGCTTTGCGTCCGGTTGTGCGAATGGCTCGCCAGATGAGACTCCTCCGATTCATGCGTTTCGGGGAAATGCCGTTCGACAAGCGAATCAAGGAATTTCGGCGCAACGAGTTGTTTGCCGCGGGAACGACGCAGAACATCGGGGAAAATTTTCAGACGGTGCGTCAATCCCGTCACGGAAAAAAGCGGCGGACTGCTTCCGACGGCGATGACGATTCTTCCGCCCTTTCGCGTCACGCGATAAATTTCTTTAAGCGCCGTCAGCGGATTCGGAAAATGCAGCAAAGCAAACAACGACACGACGACATCAAACTTCTCCGCCTCAAATTTTAGTTCTTCGGCATCCATTTGACTAAATTCGACTTTTTGTCCGAGTTCGCGTTTTTCGGCTTTGGCGCGAGCCGCCGTCAGCATTCCTTCGGAAAGGTCTATGCCGTGTATTTTCCCCGTTTCCCCGATTTTGTTTACCGCCTGCAAAGCGACAATGCCCGTTCCCGTTCCGACATCGAGAACCGAGTCTGTCTGTTTTATTTCAGCCAGCGAAATCATCCGCGCCGCCAGCGAACTTGTGAGCTGCTCGGTAAAATGATCAAACTGAGCGGTTACCGTATCATAGCTTGTCGCGTCACGGGTTTTAAATTTTTGTGCATCAATCACTTGCATAGTTTTAATAGTTTCTGCTGGGATTTTGAAAATGAATCGTCTCTCCGCCAACAGAATCTAAACCGGCGGCGGAATCATCGGGTTATCGTTCAGTCAAGAGGATTCCCAATTTTGAGGCGACTTCTTCAATATTTTTGTTTTCGTAATACCATTTCATTGTGCGTTGCAGACCTTCTCTAAAACCGGTCGCCGGTTCCCAATCGAGAACGCTGCGAGTTTTGGTTAAATCGGCGGCGCGGCTAAAAACTCCGACCGGTTTAGAAGTGTCGTAATTGATTGATTCAGGCGTAAAACCCGATTCATCAAAAATCATCTTCGCCGAGTCAATGATTTTAATGTGTTCCGCCGTCCCGATATTGACTGCCGAGCCGTCCTCGATTCGCTCTGCCGCCCGGATCATTCCGTCGGCAATATCGCCGACGTATGTAAAATTTCGGTCTTGCTGCCCGTCGCCCCAAATTTCATACGGATTCATTTTGACAAAGGCTTTGGCAATGAGCGCGATAACGGCGTGAGTTTCGTTTTCGCGCTCGCCGTAAGCGGTAAAAAGTCGGCACGAAACCGATTTCAAACCGTATTGTTCGCGGTAAGCGCGCAGGCTCATTTCGCCCATTAGTTTTGCCCAGCCATACTCGCCGTCGGAAAAAGCGCAACCTTCCTTAAATGGATCAGCCGAATCTTCTTTGAGATAAACCATATTTCCGTTCTCTGGTTTGACTTGCAGAGAAGTCGGATAGACGCAGGCGGAACTGGCGAAGCAAACACGGTCAACTTTCGCTTTCATCGCTTCGTCAAAAACGATGCCGTCGAGAACCATATTCGACGCGCAGTCCGCCGGATGCGTGTCTATAAACCCGCGCCCGCCGTGACACGCCGCGAGATGAAAAACAACTTCCGCGCCTTCCATTGATTGGCGGGCGAAATCACGATCCCGCAAATCGCCTTCTAAGAATTTGATTTTGCCGATGCTTTCGTGAAGATTTTCTAATCTTCCGCTTGAGAGGTCGTCCGCGACGGTTACATTTGCATCCAGGCTGACCAGCCTGTCAACCAGATGACTGCCGATAAATGAAGCTCCGCCCGTCACCAGCACGTGTTTCTCTTTCCAAAAATTCATTTATTTATTATTTTGAACAATCTTTTTTAGTCGCTTTTTTAATCGGTGCGTTTGAATTTGATCGGTTTTACTCTTAACTTTTCAGGTTGATGACGGCGTTGTAAACCCAACCGACGAGCAGACCGCTCAAATAACCGGTAATAAATCCATACGCCGCGCCAACGAGACTGCCGATAAAAGTTACCGAATAACCGACAAAAAACTGTCCGAGCAGGCTTAAATGCGGACCGACGACCTCGCCGCCTTTGAGAACCAGCCAGTTGGTGGCGACAAAAATAATCAATGCGCCGATTGTGCCGAGAACAAAACCCAGAATGTTCCCGTTCAGGCGCGAGACTGCTTGCTTTAAAAGCAGCTCTTCGGATTCAATCATGTTGTTTTCAATCATATTTATAGTTGGCATAAAGAGTTTGGTTTGTCTGCGTCGGCATTGTTCCGCGCTATTTCCTCTGAAATTTTCGGCGAGCCAAAGCAAACGGAGAAGTTACGCTATCTTTCTGCCTTTTTACCTTCTCCTAATATTAATTATCAATATTTACCTCACAAACGTCATCTTGGATTCGAGGATTTTTGATATTTAATTAAAATTTCCGCGCAAATTGTTAACAAACGAAGCCGTCGTTTTCAAAAAAGGACGTGCTTCCTGCGGAACGCCTCGAAAAAGAACTAAAGCCGAAAGATAAACGATGCCCCCGACCGTTAGATACAGAACCAATGAATGATTCGCGCCCAGCGCAAGCAACGCTGCGCCCATTACAGCGGAAGCCAAAAGCGGTCGCCAAACGTGGCGCAGGCTGAACGGAACCCCGATTCGGTTGACGACGACTAGCCCCGCAACGAGCGTCACGGCTTCCGCCGTTGCCGTGACGAATGCCGCGCCAACGATACCGTAACGCGGAATAATAAAAATGTTCAAGCCGATATTGACGGCGGCGGCAACGCCGAAAATTATCATCTCGGTTTTTAGACGATTAACCGCTAAAAAAATGTTGTGCATCGCTCCGTGCAAAAATACCAGACCGATGCTGAGAATAAGAAAACGGAAAGCCGCGCTTCCTCCCGCGTATTCGCGTCCGAAGACCGCTTCAAGAAGCGGCGTAGATATTATTATTCCGCCTACCACCAACGGCGCGGCGACGATGACGGCAAAATTAACCGAGCTTTCGGCGATTTTTCCGACTTCAATCAAGGGCGAGTCGGAATTGAATGCCCGGGTGATAATCGGTAAATAAGACGTATGAATCGCCACCGCCAGAGCTAACAGCAAAAAACAAATTCGATAAGGCGCGGTATATAAACCGACGGCTTGCTCGCCCAGCAAAAAGCCGATTAATACGATATCGAAAGTATATATCAACATTCTTAAAAGTCTTGAGATTGCCCAAAAACTTGAGCTTCGCAAAATAGTCCAACCCTCGCGCAAGTTGAGTTTGACTTTTCCGAGACGAAAAAGCGGCACGGCGAGCATCAACGCCGCGCATATTTCGCCCGTAAACTGGGCGAGCGGCACAAACACTACATCGCCCGGTTCGTTCACCGCCAAAAATACCACGCCCGTATACAACACCTGACTTATAATTAGTGCGAAAGCTACGGGACGATTTCGTTCGAGTCCTTTGTAAACCCAGGAAGCATCGAGCGCAAGCGAAAAAAACAAAAGCCCCATCAAAAGCAAAACTAATTTCACCGTCGGCGGCTTGTTCAAAAACCAAGCTGTAAATATGACCGCAATCAATGCTGCGAGAGCTATGATGAGCCTGATGGCGACGACATTAGCGGCTATCGAAGAAGCTTCACGCGGACGACGGGCTACTTCGCGGCTTCCGAT
>Ga0208736_1000390_pt1 | contig 12682 bp, 9 predicted proteins | sample AntDryMetagUQ255_FD_188090 | JGI IMG/M metagenome (GOLD analysis project Ga0208736, IMG submission 188090) | Polar desert microbial communities from Antarctic Dry Valleys - UQ255 (SPAdes) | ecosystem: Environmental > Terrestrial > Soil > Desert | place: Antarctic Dry Valleys | collected 2008-12-31 | reverse complement strand
GACCGCCCTCGTCGTAGCCGACGTAGCCGGGCGGCGCTCCGACGAGACGCGCGACGGAGTGCTTCTCCATGTACTCCGACATGTCGATGCGCACCATCGAGTCCTGGGAGTCGAACATGAACTCGGCCAGCGCGCGGGCGAGCTCGGTCTTTCCGACGCCGGTCGGGCCGAGGAAGAGAAAGACGCCGATCGGGCGATCGGGGTCCTGCAGTCCGGCGCGCGAGCGGCGCAGCGCGTTGGAGACCGCCTCGATCGCCTCGTGCTGGCCGACGACGCGCTGGTGCAGGCGCTCCTCCATGTGGATCAGCTTCTCGACCTCGCCCTCGAGCATGCGGCTGACGGGGATGTGCGTCCAGCGCGCGACGACCTCGGCGACGTCCTCGGCGGTGACCTCCTCCTTGAGGAAGCCTTCGTTGGCGTCGGATGAGGCCTCTGCCTCGCCGAGCTCGCGCTCGAGCTGCGGGATCTCGCCGTAGCGCAGCTCGGCGGCGCGCTGCAGGTCGGCCTCGCGCTCGGCACGCTCGACCTCGCGGTGGGCCACGTCGAGGCGCTCCTTGAGCTCCTTGATCGTGTCGATCTTCGCCTTCTCGGCCTGCCACTGAGCCTTCATCGCGCCAGAGCGCTCGCGCAGGTCGGCGAGTTCGCGCTCGAGGCCCTCGCGCCGTTGCCTGGAAGCCTTGTCGCGCTCCTTCTTCAGCGACTCGAGCTCGATCTCGAGCTGCATTGCGCGGCGCTCGAGCTCGTCGATCTCCTCGGGCAGCGAGTCGATCTCGATGCGCAGGCGCGAGGCGGCCTCGTCGATCAGGTCGATAGCCTTGTCGGGCAGGAAGCGGTCGGCGATGTAGCGGTGGCTGAGCGTCGCGGCGGCGATCGTCGCGGAGTCCTGGATGCGCACGCCGTGATGGACCTCGTAGCGCTCCTTGAGGCCGCGCAGGATCGCGATCGTGTCCTGCACGGTCGGCTCACCGACCATCACCGGCTGGAAGCGCCGCTCGAGCGCGGCATCCTTCTCGACGTGCTTGCGGTACTCGTCGAGCGTCGTCGCGCCGACGGCGCGCAGCTCGCCGCGGGCGAGCATCGGCTTGAGCAGGTTGGCCGCGTCGACGGCGCCCTCGGCGGCGCCCGCTCCGACGATCGTGTGCAGCTCGTCGAGGAACAGTACGACCTGTCCGCCGGCGTCCTGGACCTCTTTGAGGACGGCCTTCAGGCGCTCCTCGAACTCGCCGCGGTACTTCGAGCCGGCGAGCAGCGCGCCGATGTCCAGCGCGATCACGCGGCGGTCGCGCAGCGACTCGGGGATGTCGCCGTTGACGATCCGCTGGGCGAGGCCCTCGACGATCGCCGTCTTGCCGACGCCGGGCTCGCCGATCAGGACGGGATTGTTCTTCGTGCGGCGGCTGAGGACCTGGATGACGCGGCGGATCTCGTCGTCGCGGCCGATGACCGGGTCGAGCTTGCCGTCGGCGGCGGCCTCGGTGAGGTCGCGGCCGTAGCGCTCGAGCGCCTGGATCTTCTCCTCCGGCGACTGGTCGCTGACGCGGTGTGAGCCGCGCACCTCGGCGAGCGCCTGCAGCAGCCGCTCGTGCGTGGCCCCGGCGGCGCGCAGAGCGCTGCCGGCCGCGCTCTCCTCGACGGTCAGCGCGAGCAGCACGTGCTCGACGGAGACGTAGTCGTCCTTGAGGCCGCGCATCTGCCTCTCGGCGTTGCGTAGGACGGCGAGCAGCTCGGGGGAGGTGGTCGGCTCGGCCTCGGAGGAGAGCCTCGGCAGCTCGTCGAGCGCGTTGCTGACGGCGCCGCGCAGCGCATCGGCGCAAGCGCCGATCTTGCCCAGCAGCGGTGCGACGATGCCGCCGTCCTGGTGCAGGACGGCGGCAAGCAGATGAAGTGGGGTGACCTGCGAGTGGCGCCGCTCAGGGGCCAGCGCGAGGGCGGCCTGAAGGGCCTCCTGGGTCTTGATCGTCAAACGGTCTGGCTGCATGGATCTCAGTCTACCTGACTGAGATTTCCTGTCGCAAGCCTGCCTTTCGGTCATCTCGTCCCGCGGTCCCTCTCGCCCGGAGCCAAGGCGGCTCCGGGCGAGAGGGCGGGAGCGCGGACGACTACTTGACGTCGGCCTCCTCGAGCATCCCCTCGGCGAAGTGCGGCTTGCCCTTGCCGTCGCGATCGGTCAGGAAGCAGACCACGGCGTACTTGCCCGGCTTGGCGAGCACGAGGTCGGCGACCTGCTCGGTGTCACCCTCGACCGTGGCGGTGTTGACAGCGTTCTCGAAGTCAGCCGGCGGTGGTCCCGTGGGGCGTCCCTGCTGCATGAAGAACTTCTCCACGTCCGCGATCGTCTTGCCCGGCAGGATCGGAAACAGAACCGCGTGATGCAATTCCTTGCCCTTGTTCACAAAGCGCACCCGGTTCTTGCCGGCCTTCAGCCCCGAGATCTCGAAGCTGTGCTCATGCTTGGCATGCTCGTCGGTCCCCTTGGCGGCCTCGTCGGCCTCCTCGGCGGCCTCCTCGGCGGCCTCATCGGTCGCAGCGGTGATCGTGGCGGTGCTCGCCGGCAGCGGCCCGTCCTCGCCGGCCGTGACCTCGAACTCGGCGAGCGCGCCGCGGCTCGACTTCGGCGGGCCCTCGTCCGGGTCGCCGGCGTCGAGCATCATGTACTTCCCGGGGCGGAGGTTCAGCGTGGCGTTCACCGTCTGGCCGGGGGGCGTGCTCCCTGCGCCGCCGGGGAAGGACACCCAGTCCGGGATCGGGGCATCCTCCTTGCCCACGAGCTCGAGCACATCCTGCGACGTGTGCGCGCCGTCGATGCGGGCGAGCTGGGCCTCGTGGTCCCGCTTGCCGGCATTCGTGAACGTGAAGTTCACCAGTCCGCCCTTGATGCTCTTCGGCGCCTCGGTCTTGAAGCGCTTCGAACCCGCGTCGGAGGTCGTGATCGCGAGAGGCGTGGCCTTCGCGGCGGTGGACTTGTTCTTGTCGTCGTCATCGCCACAGGCCGCCAGGCCCATGGGCAGGACCGCCACCGCCGCCGCCATCGCCACACAGCGCCCGCCACTCCCGCGCCGACCTCGTCCTGTCGTTCTCATCCTGTCCGTCCTCCCGATGTAGTAGTGATCGCCGCTGGAAATCCGAACGTAGCGGTTGTTGCCTGTTATGGGTCAGAACATTTGCCGACTGGCGTCCGACAATCGTTACGGGCCGGCGAGCCCGCCCTCAGGTGGCAGGGCGATCGCGCTTGAGCAGGCGCTTGCACGCGCGTCCGGGAGTCCCCAGCGTGTAGATCGTCGAGCGGATGGCGGAGCTTTGCCAGACGTTGCGCCACCTCGACCACTGGCGGCGCTTGTCGACGCACACGACCTGCGTGTCCACCTCGGCCTCGTGATCGAAATGCAGCGCGAGCTGGGTGAGCGTGTGCTGCCAGAAGTGGTCCTCTTGCCGGTGGCCGCCGAGCGTCAGCCCGAGCTCGAAGATCGGGTCGCTGGCACGCATGAGCACCTGGGCCTGGGCGACCGTGTCGCCGTCGACCTCCAGCGCGCTGAACGTGATCCAGCCGGCGAGCATGTGGCCCTCCGGTGTCATCAGCGTGAACGACTCCTCGTCGGCGTAGAGGACCATCACGCCGGTCGACAGCTTCATCTTTCCGGGCAGGCTCATGTTCAGCAGCGCCACCTCGCCGGGTTCGATGCCGGTGAGCGGGCCGTAGAAGCGGTTGCCGTCCGGCCAGAAGTCCGGGAAGCGCTGCTTCCAGGTGGCGATCAGATCGATCGCCGAGACCTGCTCGGCCGGAAGGCGCACCTGGTAGGTCTTCTGCCACATCTTCCCGAAGCCCTGGATCGGGGACGTCAGGCGGCGGCCCGTGACGTTGATGTTCACTGCGCCGTCGGGCACCTCGGAGACGTTGAGCCGGGAGATCGACTTGGCCCAGTTCGTGGCCGCGCGGGCGGCGGATCGCTCGGTGGCGGACGGTCTGGCTTGGTCGTCGCTCATGACGCCCGCTCAGGCTGCGGCCAGGGCGGCCGCTTCGTCGTGGTGGATGCTGACGGCCTCATCCAGGCGCGTCAGCTCGAAGATCTGGCAGTAGTGCTCGGACAGCCCATAGGCGAGCACCTGCTGGTGCTGGCGCTGGGCCCGCACGAGCAGCGTGACGAGCAGCCCGATGCCACCACTGTTCATGTAGTCGAGGCCGCAGAAGTTGAGCACCACCGCGCTTACGCCCTTGGTGCTCGCGCGACCGTAGGCGTCCATCAGGACGTCCTCGCTCTGGGCGGTGATGTCGCCCGTGATGTCGATCACGCGGACTGCCGCGGACGTCTCGCGTACCTCGAATCTCGTCGCTGCCTCAGGCATCGTCGTTCCCTTCCGTCGCGCCCATGGCGCGCTCTTCGGTGTCGGTGATGGTCATGAAGTCGGCCAGGCGGGTGATCTCGAAGATCTCTCGGTAGTGGCTCGACAGCCCGAATGCCTTCACTTCGATTCCACTTGCGCGAGCCTGGGCGAGCAGCCCGACGATCAGGGCGATGCCGGTGCTGTTGATGTAGTCGGCAGCCTCGAAGTTGAGGGCGACGGCTGCGGCGCCTCCGCTGACGGCCTCCGCGTACGCGCCGTTGAGGGCGGTCTCGGCAGAGGAGTTCACGTCCCCCGTCAGGTCGATCACCGCAACCCCGTCGCGCTCGCGCACGGCCACCTGCAGCTCATGAATCGCCATCACCGCCTCCTTCCAGGTGCATGACGAGCTCGAGGGTGTGTCCGTCCTCGTTCGTCACATGCGCCTCGTCGACCATCTCTTTGATGAGAAACAGGCCCCAGCCGCGCGGCTTCTGACGGCCTTCAAGCTTTGCCAGCAGATCGGGGATCTCGGCCTCGCCGAGCTCTTCTGCGTCGCCCTCATCGGTGACTCGGACGCGCAGGCGATCGCCGCTGTGCAGCACCTTGATGAGAACCGGCCGAGCGGGGTCGTACTCGTTGCCGTGCTCCATCGCGTTCATCGTCGCCTCGCCGACGGCGGTCTTCAGACGTTCCAGACGTGCCGATGCGAGACCCAGGTCCGCAACCGCGCTCTCGACGAGCTCGATCGCCTTGCGCTCGTTACCGGGCGTGCTGGGCAGCTGCAAATCGGCGAGCACGCGACCGTTGGGCGACACCGGCGCGGAGCTCGCCGCGGGCGACCGCTGCAGCGTGACCATCGTGATGTCGTCCTCCTGTTCGGCGCCCGGGCCGGTGAATTCCGCGAGATCGCGCAGCACGCGATCGATCAGCTCCTGGCCGCCGGGGGCGTCGCCGACGGTCTCCTTCAGGCGCGGGAAGCCGAACATGTTGCGCTCGGGGTCATGGGCCTCGACGACGCCGTCGGAGTGCAGCAGCACGCTGTCTCCCAGCTCGAGGGTCATCTCCTTCTCCTCGTAGGCCATGCCGGGCATCAGGCCGAGCGGCATGCCGCGCGCGCGCAGCTCGACGACGCCGTCGGCGGTCTTCACGTAGGGCAGGTCATGGCCGGCGTTGGCGAAGCGCAGGTGCCCGCTCTGCGGATCGAGCACCCCGTAGAGGCAGGTCACGAACATCTTCGCCGGCATGTCGGGGCACAGATGCTCGTTGACGCGCTCGAGCACGACGCCGGGCTCGATCAACCGCTGTGCGCAAGCACGCAGCACGCTGCGGGTGGCGGACATGACCAGAGCGGCCGGCACGCCCTTGTCGGTCACGTCGCCGACGACGAAGCCGACGCGCCCGTCGGACAGCGCAATCACGTCGTAGAAATCGCCGCCGACCTCGCGCGCGGGGTGGTAGTACGCCGCGATCTGCCAGCCGGGCAGGTCGGGCAGCTCCTTGGGCAGGAAGTTCTGCTGGATCAGCCGGGCGACCTCGAGCTCCTGCTCGAAGCGCTGGCGCGTCATCGCCTCGGCCTCCTGCTCGCGGACGAGCTGACCGACCCGCAGGGCCGGCGCCGCCTGGGCGGCGAGGTTGTCCAGCAGCTTGCGGTCGTCGGAGGAGTAGTCCTGCTCGGACAGGCGATGGCCGAGGTTGAGCACGCCGATCAGCTCGCCCTGGCTGACGAGCGGCACGGCCAGCTTCACACCGGACTCCTTGAGCTCGCGCAGCGCGGGCGAGTCGAGCTCGAGCGCATCGAGGTCGACCGCCTCGCTCGCGCTCTGGAAGTAGGCAAGCAGCGGGTCGTTCGGTGCGATCTCGACCGGGGTCTGCTCGGGCGCCGGCGCTTCGACGTCGCCGTGCTGCTCCTCGACGGCCTCCTGCTCCGCGCGGCGGCGGCCGAGAAAGCGGCGGCGGAAGGGTTTGGTGAGAGCCGTCATGTGAGCTCCTTTGTATGGGTGAGGCGTCCGGAAAGCGTTACGGAATCGCGCGCGAGGCCGTAGACCGGGATCAGCTTGGCCTTGCCCTTCGCCGAGAGGCGCAGGATGCCGATCCCCGCAGCGATCGGGAAGGCGGCGAACACCAGGCCGAGCACCACACTGCGCTCGCGCTCAATGCCCTCCACCGGCCAGTAGTAGAACGTCGCGGTGTTGATCAGGATCACGATCCCGCCCAGGACCGCGGCAACGGCGATCCACTTGAGCTGCTGGCGGCGGACGCCGAGCGATCCGCGCAGGCGCAGCATCATCGCCACGCCGGCGAGCGCGGCCGCGGCGGCCATCAGCCACCACGCGGCATTTGTGGCATCTGTCGTGAGGCCGAGGGCCCCGTTGATTCCCAGCGGATTGGTCACGGTCTCGAATGGCCAATCAAGCAAGCCCGGCCGGATCGCGTATCCCAGGCTGAAGAGAACTCCCACGAGCGCGACCCACACCGCCGGCAGCCAGCGACGCGACGGCAGCCGGCCGTCCGGGAACAGCAGCAATACGAGCGCGAGCAGCCCGAAGGCGGGCGGCAGGCCGAGGTTCTGCAGCCATGCGGCCGCCTCGGCGCCCGGCAGCGATCCGGGCGCCCCGTACAGAGCGCGGTCCGCATATTCGTAGGTGAAGCTCCCCATCCCTACGAGGAAGCCGATCAGGCAGAAGATCCAGCCGACCGAGTTGCCGGGCACACGCGAGACGACGAGCGCGCCGATGACCGCGAAGGCGAGCGATGCGAGCACAAATGCCGGGCCCCCGATGCCGCCTTGCACGAACGTGTCCCCCGGCGTGAACTCGCCGATCTGAACGACCATCAGCACGAGCGTCGGGATCGCCATGAGAACGGAAACGACCACCAGCGCCCATGCGACGCGAGGAGCGGTCACTGGACACGCTCCCGCATCCAGAGCGACACGTGCGCGGGCTGCATCGTCTCGGCGACCACAGCTCGCAGTTCGGCGTCGAGCGCGGCCAGGTCGACCTCGTCGCGCAGGTGCGCGCTGAAGCTCGCCAGCGTGCGCTGCGCGTCGTACTTGCGGCGATAGAAGCGCCGGTCGACTGCTCCCTGGATCCGTCCCCGGGCGGGACGGAACGCCGCGGCCACCGCCAGCGTGGATGCCGCGACCGGGAGCGCGGAGCCCTTGGTGAAGCTGTCCAGACCGAGCTGCAACAGCAGCACGCTGCCGAGGTACACCGCCGCCAGCGTCGCCGTGAGCGCGCCGTAGACCAGGGTGCGGTTGATGACGACGTCGATGTCGTAGAGGCGATAGCGCAGCATCGCGATCCCGGCCGACAGCGGTAGCCCGAGCACGGCAATCATCATCGTTGCGTCAGCGAGCTTCGCACCGAGGGCGTCGTAGATGGCGATACCGACGATCGGCACCATTACCGCGACGATTGAGCCTGCGGTCGCGAGCCATTTGAGCTGCTGGCGCTCGACATGTCCCGCGCGGCGGAAGCGCACCACGACCGACGCGGCCGATCCGAACAGGCCGACCAGCAACAGCAGCCCGCTGAGTCCCGTCAGCGGCTCCATCACCGGGCTGTCGATCACCAGCGGGTTCTTGACGCCCGGAAAATCGGCGATCGACTCGGAGCCGACCATTCCCGTGAACAGGAAGCCGGCGATGCCGCCGACGGCGCACCACCCGACGAAACGCCACCGTCGCGACGGCAGCCGCCCGTCGGGGAAGAGCAGCAGCAGCACCGTGGCAGGCACGAGGATGAACGGAACCCACGAGGTGTCCGCGTATGCCGCGGCGGCGCCGACGAGCGTGCTCGGAGCCGCGCCGTCCTGCAGCTCGTACTCGGCGAATCCGTGGGCCAGCCCGCCGAGTCCCGTGGAGATCGCGACCCCAAGGAAGATCCAGCCGATCGGGTTGCCCGGGTGACGGGTCGCGACGAGCGCCCCCACCGTGCCGAACGCGAAGGCGATCGCCGTCACGAAGAGATCCTGGACGACAAACTCAACGCCGGCGAAGGCAGCCACGACATGACTGACGACCTGCAGCGTGAGCGCCAGCGCCGCAAGCCCCCAGCCAAGCCGCTTGGCGCGAGTAGGGCTCATCGAGCGCCGTCCGGCGTGCGCAGCCAGAGCGACACGTGTGCGGGTTGCATCGTGTCGGCGACCACGGCACGCAGGTCGCTTTGCAGGGCGGCGAGGTCGACCTCGTCGCGCAGGCGTGCGCCGAAGTTCTCAAGCGTCTTTACCGCGTCGTACTTGCGCCGGAAGAAGCGACGGTCGACGCCCGCTTGGATCCGCGCCCTGAACGGGCGAAACAGGGCGGCCACGGCCAGCGTCGAGATCGCGACCGGCAGCGCCGAGCCATTGGTGAAGCTGTCCAGACCGAGCTGCAGCAGCAGCACGCTGCCCAGATACGCCGCGGCGAGCGTCGCCGTGAGCGCGCCGTAGACCAGGGTGCGGTTGATGACGACGTCGATGTCATAGAGGCGGTAGCGCAGGATCGCCAGGCCGGCGGCCGTCGGCAGCGCGAGGAAGGCCAGTCCGGTCGCCACCTCGATGAGCAGGCTCTCGTAATAGAAGGGGATCGCCACCACCATGATCGGCAGGAGCAGGCCGCCGGCGAACACGAACTGCTTGAGCTGCAGGCGCTCGACGCCGACTGCTCGGCGGAAGCGCATCACCACCGAGACGATCGAGGCGACCATGGCCGCCATCACAAGCATGATTCCGAGGCCGAACATGACCTCGATCACGATGCTGTCCACGCTGAACGGGTTGTCCGGGTTCTCGGGGTTTAGCGCCTGACCGGGCACGGCCAGCACGCAGCCGGCGGCCAGCAGCCAGACGGCGTAACGCCAGCGAGGGCTCAGCAGGCGCCCGGTGGGAAACAGCGCAAAGACCATCACGTAGGCCGCGATGTCGATGACCCAGCTCCAGCCGACCACCCACTGACCGATGTCGGCGCTCGGAAGCGAGTTGTAGGCAAACGCCTCCCACGTCTCGACAACGCCGCCCCAGACTCCGAGCCCGAGGAAGATCCAGCCGATCGGATTGCCCGGCAGACGGGTGGCGATGAACGCCCCCAGCGTGCCAAGCGCGAGCACGAGCGCGCCGAAGAAGACCGTGTCGAAGAGCGGTTCCTGCCCGAGCGACAGCGGAACCATCGCGACCACCAGCACCACCGCGACCGTCAGCAGCGCCCATGGCAGGCGCGCCCTCCGCGTGGGCGCAGCCGTGCTCCCCAAGACGGTCGGGCTCATTGCGCCAATACTCTCCTATCCGGGAGTTGAGAATCGACGGATTCGACGCGCTTGTTCTGCCTGCAGGCGATCATTGACGGCAGGGTCGCGCCGGACCGTCCGCAATCCGTTACGAGAGCGTCTTTGCCGCCGGTCGATCTCTCCAGCCGACGGCGTTTCGCGGGTCGCGAACCGTCACCAGGGCGCCCGCCTCTGTGTCCAATCTTCGTTACGAGACCTTCCGGACGGACGTTATCGTGACGCGATGGCGCTTCGGATCACGCTGCTCGGATCACCGCGCGTCGAGCGCGACGGCAAGCCGCTGAGCTTCGATACGCGCAAGGCGATGGCGCTCCTGGCCGACCTTGCGCTCGCCGAGCGTCCGCGGTCGCGCGAGTCGCTGTGCGGCCTGCTGTGGCCTGCCCACGACCCCGATCACGCGCGCGGCGCGCTGCGGCGCACGCTCTCGACGCTGCGCAAGGCGATCGGCGAGGAATGGATCGATACGGCCGGTGACAGCATCGCCCTGCTGCGCGGGCCCGGCCTCGAACTCGATGTCGAGCGCTTCCGCGCGCTGACGGCGGAGGGGGCGTCGGTGGAGGCACTGTCCGAGGCCGTCGCGCTGTACTCCAGCGGCTTTCTCGAGGGCTTCGCGCTGCGCGACAGCCCCGACTTCGAGGACTGGCAGCTCGGCGAGGCCGATGCGCTGCAGCGCGAGCTGGCGTCGGCGCTGCGGCGCCTCGTGGAGCAGCTCGTCGCGCTTGGCGATCTCGAGCAGGCCCTCCCGCGCGCCCGCCGCTGGCTCGAGCTCGATCCCCTGCACGAGCCGGCTCACCGCGAGCTGATCCGCCTCTACGCATGGAGCGGTGACCGTGCGGCCGCGCTCGAGCAGTACCGCACCTGCGTGCGCACGCTGAGCCAGGAGCTCGGGGTGGCGCCGCTGCCGGCGACGGCCACCCTGTACGCCGAGGTCAACGACGGCACGCTGGCTGCGCCGGCACAGGCCCAGCCCCGCTCCGCCCCGCCGGCGCGGGCCAACGTCGCCGGCGCGCCCCCCGAGCTGCCGCTGATCGGACGCGCGCAGCAGCTCGCAGCGCTGCTGGAGGCACACGCCGCCGCCCAGCCCGATGGTGGGCTGGCCGTGATCGAAGGGGAGGCCGGGATCGGCAAGACCCGGCTGGCCAGCGAGCTCGCCCAGCACGCGCACGGTGTCGGGGCGGTCGTGCTCGGCGCTCGCTGCCACAACGACGAGGCGGGCCTTCCCTACGGCCCGCTCGTGGAGCTGCTGCGCGAGGCCGCGACGCACGCCAAGGGCCGCGACTGGCCGCAGGCGGTCTCGCCGCAGCGTCTCGCCGATGCGTCGCTGCTGCTGCCCGAGCTCGCGGAGCTGCGAGCGGACGTGTCCAATCCACTGCCGCTCGACGGCCCCGGCGCGCAGGTGCGCCTTATGGAGGGCGTCGCCGCCGTGCTCTGCGCTGCCTGCCAGGGCCCCGAGCCGGGTGTCCTGCTGCTCGACGACGTCCATGCCGCCGACGAGGCCACGCTCGACGCGATCTCTTACCTCGGTCGCCGGCTGCGCGGCCGCGCGCTGCTGCTCGTCGTGAGCTGGCGCAGCGAGGCGGTGCCTCCCGGCCACCGGCTGCGGCGGCTGACCGCGGACCTCGCGCGCGCGGGAACCGTGACGATCGTCAGCCCCGCGCGGCTTGACGAGCGCGAGGTCGCAGAGCTCGTGGCGAGCGCGCACCCGAGCGGTGAGGTGCCCGAGCTGCAGCGGCGCGTCTATCTCGAGAGCGAGGGGCTGCCGCTGTTCGTGGCCGAGTACCTCGCCGCGCTGCGCGCCGACGGCGAGTTCGCGGGGCAGGCGCTGTCGCCGCAGTTGCGCGGCCTGCTCGACGGGCGGCTTGCGGGTCTCGACGACGCAGCGCGCCAGGTGCTCGGCGCAGCGGCTGCGATCGGGCGCTCCTTCGATCTCGACACGCTGCGCCACACGAGCGGGCGCAGCGACGAGGAGGCCGTCGTCGCGCTCGAGCAGCTCGTCGGACAGGGCGTGGTGCGGGAGGTCCCGGGCGCCGAGCCCGTCTATGACTTCTCCCATCAGAAGCTGCGCGCGCTCGTCTACGAGCAGACAGGACGCGCGCGGCGCCGGCTGCTGCACGGTCGCGTCGCGGCCGCCTTTGCGGGTCGGCGGCCGCAGGACGAGAACGCCGGCCTCGTCGCCCAGCACCTGCGCCTTGCGGGTGACGCAGAGGGCGCGGCCGACCATCACCGCCTCGCGGCCGAGCACGCCGCGTCGCTGCACGCGCATGCCGACGCGCTCGAGCATCTCGAGGCCGCGCTCGCGCTCGGCTACCCGGACGCCGCCGGGTTGCACGAGCGGATCGGCGACCTGCGCACGCTGCTCGGCGACTACGGCGGGGCGCTGGTCAGCTATGAGACCGCGGCCGCCTACTGCGAGCCCGATGCGCTTGCGGCTATCGAGCACAAGGTCGGCAACGTGCACCACCGCCGCGGCGAATGGGAGCGAGCAGAGGCGTGCTTCAACGACGCCCTGCAGACAGCGGCGATTGAGCAGGACGGGCTGCGCGCGCGCATCCAGGCGGACCTGGGTCTCACGCTGCACCTGGCGGGGCGGTCGCAGGACGCCGTGGAGCTGGTGCGTAGGGCGCTCGCGCTCGCGCAGACCGCGGGCGACCGGCGCGCCGAGGCGCAGGCGCACAACATGCTCGGCGTGCTTGCCCGCAGCGCAGGCGATCACGAGCTCGCGCTGGAGCAGCTCGGACGCAGCCTCGAGCTGGCTCATGAGCTCGATGACGCGCCCGCGCAGACAGCAGCGCTCAACAACCTCGCGCTGCTCGAGCGCGACGCCGGCCAGCTACCCGCGGCGCTCGAGCTTACGCACCGCGCCCTCGCGCTCTGCGCCCGCTACGGAGACCGCCACCGCGAGGCCGCGCTCGAGAACAACCTCGCGGACCTGCACCATGCCGCGGGGCAGGAGGATGCGGCGATGGCGCACCTCAAGCGGGCTGTCGCGATCTTCAGCGAGGTGGGGGCGGATGAGGCGACGCGGCTGCCGGAGATCTGGAAGCTGGTGAGTTGGTGAACCGCGGCAATGACAGAACGAGGGAGCGTGGCCGCGCGGA
>Ga0208736_1000389_pt1 | contig 12752 bp, 13 predicted proteins | sample AntDryMetagUQ255_FD_188090 | JGI IMG/M metagenome (GOLD analysis project Ga0208736, IMG submission 188090) | Polar desert microbial communities from Antarctic Dry Valleys - UQ255 (SPAdes) | ecosystem: Environmental > Terrestrial > Soil > Desert | place: Antarctic Dry Valleys | collected 2008-12-31 | reverse complement strand
CGCACGGGGTGCTCCTTCGAGGCGACCGTGATGTGATCGTCGAGCTGGAGGATGCCCGGGAGGTGCTCGGTCCGGCCGTCGCGAGCGTGTCGCCCGAGCTTGCGAGCCGGATCCCGAGTGACCTCAGCCCGCGGATCGCCGAGATTCGACGCAGCGACGCGGCGACCTCGGCCGTCCGCGTCGCCAGCGATGCCCGCGCCGCCGCGCTGCCGCTGCTGCTGGCGTCCCTGGCCGCTCTCGGATTGGCCGTGGCGCTGACACCCGACCGCCGCCGCGCGATCGCGGCGGTGGGGCTCGGGCTCATGGGGGCCGGCGGCGCGGGGCTCGTGGCGATGGCTGCACTGCGCGCGCAGGTGCTGTCGCACGCCCAGCAGGTCGGCGTGCTGTCCGACGACGATGCGCACGCCGCCGCCGGCGCCACCTGGGACGCGCTGGCCGGGGGCCTCGAGCAGTGGCTGCTGGTGATGGCGATCGGCGGTCTTGCGATCAGCGGCGGTGCGCTGCTGGCCGAGGGGCGCGTCGATCGGGGCGCGGCACTGCGCCACGGCGCAGAGATCGTCGCCGGCGGCAACCTGTCGCCCCCGGCGAGGGTGCTGCGCGGCCTGGCGCTCGCGCTGCTTGGGGCGCTGATCCTGCTGCGAGCCGAGCCGGTGCTGGCGACGGCCGTCATCGTGACGGGAGGCGCGCTGGTCCTGCTCGGCCTCGCGGAGCTGCTGTCGGCGGTGGCGCGCCCAGCCAGGGCGGCACGGCATCGTGCCGGTCGCCGCCGACGACTGGTGGTCGGAGTCGGCGCCGCGATCGTCGTCGGCGCTGCCGGCGTCACGATCGCGCTGCGCGCGACCGGCGGACCGGCGGCAGCGCGAGCGGAGGGCGAGATCACCACCTGCAACGGGATGCGCGTGCTGTGCGACCGGCGGCTGGACGAGGTCATCCTGGCCGGCACTCACAACTCGATGTCGGCCGCCGACCGGCCGGGCTGGTTCTTCGCCAATCAGGTGAGGCCGCTCCCGCGCCAACTGCGCGACGGGATACGCCTGCTGATGCTCGATCCCCACTACGGCGTGGTCAACTCGCACGGGCGCGTACGCACGGACCTCGAGGCCGAGGGCACCACCCGCAACCGCGTGGCCGGCGAGCTCGGAGCCGAGTCGGTCCAGGTCGCCGAGCGGCTCGCCGGTCGGCTGGGGCTGGTGCCGGCCGGAGGCGAGCGCAAGATCTTCCTCTGCCACACGCTCTGCGAGCTCGGCGCCGAACGGATGAGCTCCACGCTCAAGGATATCCGCGGGTTTCTCGAGCGCGAGCGCTCCGAAGTGCTGATCATCATGCTCGAGTCCAGCGTCGAGCCCCAAGAGGTCGAGCAGGAGATCCGCGACGCCGACCTCGAGCCGTACCTGGCAACGCTGCCGCGCGGAGCGCCGCTGCCGACGCTGCGCGAGATGATCGCCTCCGGCCGGCGCCTCGTGATCCTCGACGAGCGAGACGGCGGCGCCGCACCGTGGTACCAGCCGGCGTTTCTGTTCATCCAGGACACTCGCATCAGCTCGCTCTTGAGATCGCGCACGGCCTGCGATCCCAACCGCGGCACCCCCGACAGCCCGCTGCTCTTGATGAACCACTGGATCGACCGCTTTCCACCACCGCTCAGCGAGAACCGCGAGGTCAGCGACCGCGCCACGCTGTCCGAGCGGGTGCGCAGCTGTCGCCGCAGCCTCAACCGCACCCCGAACCTGATCGCCGTCGACTTCTACGAGCGCGGTGACCTCATCGCCGTGGTGCGCGAACTCAACCGCCGCGGCGACGTCGCGGCGCCATCCGGCTGACGTATGACTCACGGAGACGGCGCCCCCCGCGTGCGCATGTGAGGCCTGGACCCCATGGCAGCGATCATCGGCCGTCATGAGAATCAGGGCGATGTGGCGTAGATCGGCTGGTCGCGGGCACCCGGATCGCGCGGTGGTGACGTCGGGCGCTGCGGACGGCGAGGAGTGGCTGGCGCCAATGGCGCTGGTCTGCCTGCGGATGCTGATCGTGGGACTGACCGCCGCGGCCGCGCTGTACATCGCGGCTCGCCTGCGACTGGTCGTGCTCCCGGTGCTGCTGGCGTTCGTCCTCACCACCCTGCTGTACCCGGCTGTGCGCCGGCTGAAGGCGCGCGGCGTTCCGGCGTCGGCGGCGGCTCTGCTCGTGCTGGCCGGCTCGCTGGCGTCATTTGCCGTGGTCATCTCCGCTGTGGTTCCGCGGGCCGTCGACGAGCTCGACGAGTTGGACATCGGCATCACGGGCGGCATCGATATCGTGCAGCGCTGGGCGTCAGAGGGCGTGCTCGGGATGTCCGGCGATCAGCTCGATACGTGGCTGCAGGGCGCCGAGATGCAGGTCCGTGACAACGCGTCGGGGAGCGCCCAGGGCGCGGTCAGCGGCGCAACGCTGCTGCTCGAGGTCATCGTCGGATTGTCGCTTGCGCTCGTCCTGTTGTTCTTCCTGCTCAAGGACGGTGAGCGCATCTGGGGCTGGTTCATCGATCTCGTGCCGTCCGGCCACCGTGACGACGCCCGCGCAATCGGCGATCGCGCGTGGGCGACGCTGGGCGGATATCTGCGCGGGGTGACCCTCGTAGCGCTCTTCGACGCGGTCTTCATCGCGCTGGCGCTGATCGTCGTGGGGGTTCCGTTCGTGCTGCCGCTCGCGCTGCTGACCTTCATCGGCGCCTACGTCCCGATCGTCGGCGCGTTCGTGGCCGGCCTGGCCGCCGTCCTGGTGGCGCTCGTCGCGCTGGGAACAGAGCCGGCCCTCGTCGTCGCGGCGGCTGTCGTGGTCGTGCAACAGATCGAGAGCAACTTCTTCCAACCGGTCGTCATGGGCCGCACCGTGCGCGTGCATCCGGTCGCCATCCTCCTGGCGGTGACGGCCGGCGGCGTGCTGGGCGGCATCATCGGGGCGATCATCGCCACCCCGATCGTCGGCGTCGCCGCGGCCGTTCTGCGTTACCTTCGCTTCGAACGACCCACTGAAGCGAACGCCACGAGATGAAGGCGTGCGCGCCCGACCATGGAGTCTGAGCTGCATCCGCGGTGGGTTCGTCGTGGGGCCGAGATGGAGCGCCGGCCCCATCGACCCGGCGATGCTCTCGCGGGAGGCTGTACGCAATCAATCAGAAGAAGGGACGGATCGCATGGGCATACTCGGTTGGATCATTCTCGGTCTCGTCGCGGGTACCATCGCAAGGGTGCTGCACCGCGGTGAGGAGCCCAGCGGCGTGCTCGCCACCATGTTCGTCGGCGTTCTCGGAGCGCTGCTCGCCGGCCTGATCGCATCGGCGGCGGGAATCGGCTCGATCAGCGGCTTCTTCAGCCTCGGCAGCTGGCTACTCGCGATCGCGGGTGCGTTCGTGCTGCTCGTGGCTTACGACGCGATCATGTCACGCTCGCGTGGCGGCGCCGTCCCCGGCGCGCATCGGCAGACCGGCGGATTCTGAGGACCCGGCTGCCGGCTCGGTGCAGCTCCGGCTGCATCGGGTCGGCGGGAGCCGCCCCGGACGCTGACCGATGGCAGCCGCCGCGCACCCGCAGCATTGCGCCGTCGACGTCGCTCAAGCGCACCCGGGCGGGTAGACCCAGCTCGTGTGGGTTCTGTCCTCCCGGCCTTCGCTCGCATGGCGGGTCTTTCTGACCAACAGCGCTGTGCTCGTCTGCGTCTTCGCCGTGCTCGTTCTGAGCCCCGCGACGATCAGTGCGCCTGTCGTCGTGTCCGAGTTGATCGTGCTCTTCGCGGCGATCACAATCACGCTGTTCGTCAACATGCTGCTGCTTGAGCGCGTGTTCGCACCACTCGACGCGCTAGGCCGGCTGATGCGCGCGTCGACCCGCTGCAACCCGGGCAGCGCGTTTGGCTCCAGCACGCCGACGCGGACGTCGCGGCGCTGGCCGATGCCTTCAACGCGATGCTAGACCGGCTCGAGACGGAGCGGCGCGAGAGCGCGCAGCGCTCGCTCGCGGCGCAGGAGGAGGAACGCGTCCGTGTCGCCCGCGAGCTGCACGACGAACTGGGTCAGCTGCTGACGGGGGCGCTGCTGCTGATCGACGAGGCGGCGAAGTCCTCCGATGGGGCGCGCGCACGAGGACTTCGTAGAGGCGCGCGAAGCGACGCGGCAATCCATCGAGGCGGTGCGGCGAATCGTCACAGACCTGCGTCCCGAGGCCCTCGACGACCTCGGTCTGACGGCCGCTCTCGTGGCGCTGACGCGCTCGTTCTCACACCAGACGGACATCGAACTGCAGCGCCGGATGCCCGCCGAGCTTCCGCGGCTATCCCCCGAGCAGGAGCTTGTCGTCTACCGCATCGCCCAGGAAGCGCTCACCAACGTCGCACGGCACGCGCGCGCCCAACATGCGAAGCTCGCTCTCGAGCAGGTCGACGGCGAGCTGCTGCTCACCGTCCGCGACGATGGTGAAGGCTTCGGTGGCTCGCCCACGGTGGAGAGTGGGATTCGCGGGATGCGCGAGCGCGCACTGCTCGTCCGCGGCATGCTCAGCGTGCAGTCGACCCGCGGCGTCGGAACGGACGTCTGCCTCAAGCTGCCCCTGGACGGGCCATGACGGTCCCGTTGAAGACCAGGGTGGTCATCGCCGACGACCACACGATCGTCCGCCGTGGGCTGCGCGCCCTGTTCGAATCCGAAGCGGACTTCGAGGTCGTGGCGGAGGCCGAGGACGGTCGTGAGGCGGTCGCGCAGGCGCTCGAGTGGGAGGCCGATCTGGTCGTACTCGACATCGCGATGCCGCGGATGACCGGCCTGAATGCGGCACGCGAGCTGGGGCGGCGCGCACCGCGGACGCGAGCGGTGATGCTCTCGATGCACGACAACGAGGAGTATTTCTTCGAAGCCCTGCGAGCGGGCGCGTCCGGCTACGTGCTCAAGTCGGCGGCCGACCGTGATCTCGTGCAGGCGTGCCGCGCCGCGATGCGCGGCGAGCCGGCGATCTTCGCCGGCGCCGTCACCGCGCTGATACGCGATCACCTGGGCCGCGTCAGGCGCGGGGAGGACGGGCGCGGCGAGATCCTCACCCCGCGCGAGCTCGAGGTCGTCAAGCTCATCGCCGAGGCGTACACGAACGAGCAGATCGCCGCGGACCTCGTCATCAGTCGCAAGACCGTTGAGCGCCACCGCGCGAACATCCTCGAGAAGCTCGGCATGCGCGATCGGGTCGAGCTGACGCGCTACGCGATCAGACGCGGCCTGATCGAACCCTGACCGGAGCGGTCTCTCATGCCCGATCAACGGTGACCTCACCCGAGGCTGACACGCTGACGTCGATCAAGCGGATGCAGCGGCGCCACCGGCGCCCAGCAGCCCATCCTCGTCCTCTGCGGCGAAGATGTGGAGGCCAAGGCGCTCGGAGACATCGCGGCACACCCGCACCCCGCGCACGCTGTTGCCGAAGTCGTCGAGCCCGGGGGAGAAGACGCCGATCCCCAGCTTCTCCGGGATGACGGCGAGGATGCCCCCACTGACGCCGCTCTTGGCGGGCACCCCGATGTCGTACGCCCATTGGCCGGCGGCGTCGTACATCCCACAGGTGTGCATCACGCTGAGCACATCTCGAACGTGGGAATGGCGTAGTGCGCGCCCGCCGGTCAGGGGGTTGACGCCGCCGTTGGCCAGCGTCGCCGCCATCACCGCGAGGTCGCGGCACGTCACCATGACGGAGCACTGCCGCAGATACAGTCCCAGGATGGCTTCGACGTCGCCGGCCAGCATCTGCTGGCTGCGCATGAGATAGGCGATGGCGCGGTTGCGGTCGGCGGAGCGCATCTCGAGTTCGAAGATGCGCGCGTCGACGCTCAGCCCATCGTTTCCGGCGTAGACGCGCAGCGTGGCGAGGACGCGCTCGAGCTTCTCCTCGATGTTCGCACCGCGCACGAGGTCGGCCGTCACGAGCGCGCCCGCGTTCACCATCGGGTTGTGTGGCCGCTGCTGGCGCTCGTCGAAGTCGATCGAGTTGAAGGCGTCGCCGCTCGGCTCGACGCCGACATGTTCAAGGACATGCTCCCGTCCGTGGTCCTCGAGCGCCAGTCCGTAGACGAACACCTTCGCCAGCGACTGCAGCGCGAACGGCACGTCACAGTCGCCGGCGACATGTACGTCCTCTGACCGGGTCGCGAACGCGATCGCGAACTGATCGCGCTCCGCGCCCGCGTCCCCGGGTTCGTAGTACCCGCGCCCCGACGCGTAGTAGCTCGCGACGCAGCCTTCCTCGAGAGAGCGATGACGCTCGTGGAGCTGCGCCAGGTGCCGGTCGACGAGCGTGCTGTTGTGGGGCGCTGACATGGGCGTTGATCTATCGACCTTCAGGCTATGGGTCGGAGCTCTCCGACGGCGCCAGGCCGCGCTCGGACTCGTCCAGCGCGCCGGGCGTGGCCATCGGCTCGCGGCGCTGGTATGCGGCACGCGCGATCGCGTGGGCTCCGACCGGCGTCGTCAGCACCAGGAAGATCGTGATGAGCGCCGCGCGGGCCATGATCGTGCCGTCGAACGTTGCGAGCGACGCAAGGAGGAACGCCACGATGCCGAGGAAGACGGCTTTGCTGGCGGCGTGCAGCTCGGTGTAGACGTCGGGCATGCGGAACATCCCCGCAACGCCGAGCGTGGTGACGAGGAGTCCGAGCACCACCAGCAGGTCGGCGGCGATCGCGAGTGCCTGGGATCCGCTCAAAACATCTTCCCCTCGCCGTGGAAGCGCGCCGCGGCGAGCGTCCCGACGAACGCGAGCACCGCGAGCCCGAGCGCCGCGTCGAGGAAGTACGAGACGCCCTCGGCGTCGGACCACAGCACGAGCAGGCCGATCAGCAGGAGCACGAGCGTGTCGAGCGCGAGCACGCGGCTGGCCGTCGACCGCGAGCGCAGCAGCTGCGCGGCGCAGAGCGCGACCAGCACGGTCAGCCAGATCACAGCGACGTAGAAGACGCCATCGTGGATCACGGAAACACCCCCCGCTGGTAGCGGCGATAGAAGTGGTCGTGGCGCGCGCGCACCGCGTCCGGATCGTGGGCATCGATGACGTGGACCAGCATCACCCCTCGGCTCCGGTCGATGTCCACGAGAACCTCGCCGGGCGACAGCGTGAGCGCCAGCGCAGTCGCGGCCAACCCCGCGGGGGTTCGATCGCCGATCGGGACCGCGACGATGCCCGGTCGCGACAGGCGCCGCACGCCCACGACGACGAGCGCCACCTGCCAGGTGCCCACGACGATCTCGCGTGCGACGGCGCCGACGAACAACGGGAAGCGGGCGATGCGTCCCACCAGCACGCCGGCGCCGATCGCCGAGGGGGCCGACAGCGTCCGCCGCGCCCACACGAGCACGCCCGCGGCGAGCCCGACCCCGAGCGCGACGTCCCAGGGATCGAGGCTCGCAAGCGCCAACAGGTAGACGAGCACGAGCAGCACGAGGGCCAGCACGGAGCTCATGATGCGATCGCTCCGAGAGCCTGCGCAGCCTCGCGCCCGGCGACGAGCAGCGGTTCGGGCAGGACGCCGAGGGCCACCACGATCGCAGCCACGGCGAAGGTGGGGGTGCGCAGGGCGAGCGAGCTTCTCGGTCCCCGCTCGGCGGGCGGCGTGCCGCTCGCGTCCGGCCGCCAGAAGTCGTGCTGGTAGATCTGGAACATGTACACGAACGACAGGGCTCCGCCGACGAAGATCAGCGCGACGAGCGCGACGCTGCCCTCGTCGATCCCCGCCTGGAAGAGTGCCAGCTTGCCGAAGAAGCCGGCGGTGGGCGGGACGCCCGCGACGCTGAAGGCGCCGACCACGAAGGCAGCGCCGACGAGCCACCCACGCAGGTCGATCGCGAGGAACAGCAGCGTCTTGTTCAGCGAGTTGACGATCGTGTAGATCACGGCGGCCGCGAGGCCGACGGTGCCGCCGATCCCGAGCGCGATCAGCACGTAGCCCGCCTGCCCGATCGCCGAGTACGCGAGCACCTCCGACACGCTGCGCCGCGAGACGGCCTGCAGCGCGCCGTACAGGATGCTCGCGGTGCCGAGCACGAGCAGCACGCCGGCGCCGAGGCGCAGCTCTGCGGGCAGGATGTCGGCGCCGAAGCGCAGCAGGCCGTAGCTGCCCACGTTCGCGACGGCGCCGCTGAGCATCGCGGCCACGCCGGGGCGCGCGCTGGCGTAGACGGGCGGCAGCCAGAAGTGAAACGGGAACAGGCCGAGCTTGACGCCGAAGGCGACGAAGAAGAAGACGGCGATCAGCACCACCGCGCTGGGTTCGGCGTCGCGAAGCCGGGCGGCCACGGCCTGCATCTCGAGGCTTCCCGTGACGTGGTAGACGGCGGCGACGCCGAGCAGGAAGAGAAATGAGCCGAGCAGGTTCACGACCGCGAACACGAACCCGGCTCGCAGCTCGCGTCCCCGGCCGCCGTAGGCCGCCAGGATGTAGGAGGCGATCATCGTCAGCTCGAAGAAGACGTAGAAGTTGAACACGTCGCCGGTCAGAAAGAGCCCGACGAGGCCGGTGCACAGAAACAGGACGAGCGCGGGGAAGAGCCGGCCCTGACCCCCCTTCAGCAGCTCGTGGACGAACGCCGCCAGCAGCACGCCGACCGAGAGTGCGGCGAACAGCGCCCCCAGCGCGTCGGCGCGCAGCACGATGCCCACGCCGGGCGCCCAGTCGCCGGCGACGATCTGGCGGGGCCCCTCGGTGAAGACCTCGCCGGCCAGCACGCAGAGCAGGGCGAACGTCGACGCCAGCGCCGCGGCCGCGAGCCATCCGACGAGCCGCCGTTGCCCGTCGGCCAGCGCCAGCGCCGCCGCAGCGGCCCACGGCAGCAGCAGGGGGATCGCCGGGCTCACACCGACACCTCCTCGCGCTCGAGCTCGCGCTCGTCGCGCGCCTCGGCGTGCGACAGGTCATCGAGATCGACGGTCTTGGAGGACACGTAGATGCCGTACGCGAGGCACAGCAGGAGCGCCGTGACCGCGAAGCCGATGACGAGCGCGGTGATCGTCAGCGCCTGCACGAGCGGGTCGCTGACGGGCCCTTCGGCGAGCGGGTGGATCGGGCTCTGGCCGCGCTCCAGCCCGCTGGAGATGAGGGCGATGTTGGCGGCGTGCGCAACGAGCACGATGCCCGCCACGATCCGAAACAGGTCCGGCTTGAGCAGCAGGAATGCGCCGCATCCGAACAGCACGCCGACCGCCAGCGCCGGGATCAGGGTCATCGCGGCTCGATCCCCTCGACGCGCTCGGCCTCGCGCGCGATCGCGTGGATGATTCCCAGCGTCGCGCCCAGCACGAGCAGGAAGACGGCGATGTCGAAGGCGAACGCGCCGATCAGCTCGAGTGTCCCCAGGTGGATCGGCTCGGTCCCGGCTCCCGGCGTGTGGGTCAGCAGGGGGTCGCCGCTCGCGAGCGGCGCGGCCGTGATCGCGAGCGCCGACAGCAGGCCGACGAACGCGGCCGCCGGCAACAGCCGGATCGCGAGCGTCCGCTCGGTCTGCTCGCGTCCGAAGGCGATGTACTGCAGCAGGATGGCGAGCGAGGCGATCGCCCCGGCGGCGAAGCCGTCGCCGACGTCGGCGTAGCCCTTGACGAGCACCGCGAAGGCGACCATCAGGATCGGCGCCAGCAGGAGTCGCGCGAGACCCTGGACGAGCAGGCTCACCAGAGCCTTCCCCGACGCAGCAGCGCGACGACGCCGATCAGAGCAACTGCCACGACGGTCACCTCGCCGAGCGTGTCCAGGCCGCGGAAGTCGGCCAGGATCGCGGTCACGACATCCTTCGCGTGCGCGTCCGGCGCCAGCTCGATGTGCTCGGCCGCGACGCTGCGCTCCGGTGAGGGCCGCGACAGCGCGCCCCACGCGAGCACGAACGCGAACAACCCCGACACCACGCCGATCAGCGGATCGCGCCAGCGCCTGCTGCCGCGCGTGCGGATCTCCGCCTCGCGGCGCAGCACCTGCGCCGGGATCAGCGCGAGCACGCCGAAGAGCAGCAGCGCGAGCAACGTCTCCACGACCACCGCCACGAGCGCCACGTCGGGTGCCCCGAAGAACGCGTAGACGCCCGCGAGCGCGAAGCCGAGCGTTGCCAGCACGAGCGTGAGCGTGAGGTGGTGGTTCTGCAGCGTCGCCGCCACCGCCGCGACGCAGGCGAGCGCCAGCATCAGCACGAGCGCCGCGTCGCGCGCCGCGATCTCACCGACGCGATAGGAGCCGGCTGTCGGCGTCGCCAGGACTCCGAGCGCGACCAGCGCGCCCGCCGGCACGAGCACCGCCGCGACACGCGCGCGCAGATCGCGCACCTCGAGGTCGTGGACGCGATCCGAGAGCCGGTTCACGCGCCGCAGGCCTGCGGCGTACAGCCGCTCCGGCCCGACGCGGGTGCCCAGCCGCGCGACGGCGCCGGCCGGTGCCCGCCACAGGGCCGGCAGGGCGAGCAGCGTGAGCCCGATCGACCATGTCGCCAGCGCCATCAGGTTCTCGGAGCGTGCGTCGAGGTGGTAGGCGACCGCTGCCGAGGTCGGCGCTCGCACGCTCGCCTCGCCGGCGGCTGCCGCCAGCGAGGCCACCGGCTCGGGCCAGAGCCCGGTCGCGACGAGGCACGCGCCGAGCGCGGCGACCGGCACGAGCATCGCCGCCGGAACCCGCCCCGACGGCGTCGGGGGGCCCAGGAAGATGGCGATCCAGAAGCGGCCCAGGTAGGCGAACGTGAGGCCGGCAGCGGCGACGGCGAGCGCCGCGGCCCATGGCCCGCGCTCGAGCGCCGCCGCGAAGAAGAGCTCGTCGGCGAAGAACCCGACGGTCAGCGGCAGCGCGACGATCGCCGCGACCGCCGCCGCGCTCGCGGCCGCCAGCAGCGGCAGGTCGCGAGCCAGCCCTCCGACCTCCGAGAGCTTCTTGGATCCGGTGGCCTGCGTGACGGCGCCCGCGGTGAGAAACAGCGCGCTCTTGGCGAGCGCGTGGGAGATGACGTAGAACGCCGCCGCGACGGCCGCCTTGGCCCCGCCGAGCCCGTAGAGGAAGACGACGTAGCCGTACTGCGAGAACGTCGAGTACGCCAGCAGCTGCTTCATCTCGTCGCGCGTCAGAGCGATCACGCCGCCGACGGCGATCGAGGCGCCGCCGACCACGAGCAGGCCGTCGCGCAGCAGCGCGCTCGGCTCGATCAGCGGGTACAGGCGTCCCAGCAGCAGCACGCCGGCCGCCACCATCGCCGCCGAGTGCAGATAGGCCGACACGGGCGTCGGCGCGGCCATCGCACGGGGCAGCCAGAAGTGCAACGGGACCTGCGCGCTCTTGGCGACCGCCGCGACCGCGATCAGGCCGCCGGCGAGCGTCAGCGTCCCGCCGGGTTGCGCGCGCTCGAACAGCTCGGGCACGGAGAACGTCCCGTACTCGGCGTAGAGCACGAGCGCTCCGATCAGCAGCAGCACGGCGCTGACGCCGGTCACGAGCAGGGCCATCAGCGCCGCCCAGCGAGCGGAGTCCTCGTGACGGTCGTAGGCGATCAGAAAGTACGACGCGACCGCCGTCAGATCCCAGAAGACGAACAGCGCGACCATGTCCTGCGCCATCGCCAGCCCCGCCATCGAGACCATGAACAGGACGAGCAGGCCGTAGAAGCGCGGCGCGTGGCTCGCCGGCCGGCGCTGCTGTGCGAGGTGCGCCGGGAGGTAGCGCGCGGCGTAGACGAAGACGGGCAGCGCCACGCCCGTCGCCAGCAGCGTGTAGAGCGCGCCGAGCCCGTCGAGCTCGAAGCGCAGTCGGATGTCAAGCGAGGCCGCCCATGGCAGATCGAGCACCCCTCCGCCCTGCGACCAGCACCAGAGGGTGGCGGCGAAGCCGGTGGCGGCGGCCAGGATCGCGACAGCGGCAGGCAAACTGTGCGCGGTCGCGCGGCCGCGCGGGGCGTCGATCATCGGCACCCGGTCACCCGCTCCGGCACATGCCGTGTGGAGTGCATGCGGGCTGTTGCGGGGTTGGATTGAGCAGGACGATCGCTGGGTGTATACCAGCGACGTGATCATCTCAGTCGCTGCGCTGCTGACGGGGCTCGCGCTGCTCGCGTGGGCGGCCGATCAGCTCGTCCTCGGCGCCATTCGGCTGGCGATCGCGCTGCGGGTCTCCGCGGTGCTGGTCGGCGCGCTCGTGATCGGGGTCGGGACGAGCGCGCCGGAGATCCTGATCTCCGCCCTCGCCGCCGCGGAGGGCTCGGTCGCGATCGCCGCCGGCAACATCGTCGGCTCGAACATCGCGAACGTCGCGCTGGTGATCGCCGTGGCCGCGCTCATCGCGCCGCTGCGGGTGTCCTCGCATGCGCTGCGCCGCCAAGCGCCGCTGTCGGCGTTCGCGGTGATCGCGTTCGCGGTCGCGCTTCAGGGAGGGCTGACGCTGCTCTCAGGCGTGCTGTTGCTGCTTGCCGTGCCGCTCGTGCTCGGGTGGATCGTCAGGTCGGCCGATCGCGAGCGAGCCGAAGCCGAAGCCGAAGCGCAGGCGGTGGCGAGCTCGGATACGAGGCTGCGGGGCGAGGTGATACGGACGGTCCTGGCGCTGCTCGGGCTTGCCGCGGGAGCGCAGCTCGTCGTGACCGGCGCCGAACGGATCACCCTCGAGGCCGGGCTCGACGAGGGCTTCGTGGGGCTGACGCTCGTCGCCGTCGGCACCTCTTTGCCGGAGCTCGTCACCGCGATCCAGGCCACGCGCCGCCGACAGCCCGACCTGATCGTCGGCAACGTGCTCGGCAG
>Ga0208736_1000388_pt1 | contig 12764 bp, 12 predicted proteins | sample AntDryMetagUQ255_FD_188090 | JGI IMG/M metagenome (GOLD analysis project Ga0208736, IMG submission 188090) | Polar desert microbial communities from Antarctic Dry Valleys - UQ255 (SPAdes) | ecosystem: Environmental > Terrestrial > Soil > Desert | place: Antarctic Dry Valleys | collected 2008-12-31 | reverse complement strand
TGGTCACGGGGCCGAACTCGTATCGAGCACCGTGTTCCCTACGTCCTGCCAGCTCGGGGGGAGGGACTCGAACCCTCAACCCTTCGGTTAACAGCCGAATGCTCTGCCGATTGAGCTACCCCCGAAAGTGGCGACAGAGGGTAGCGGTGCGGCCCCTCCCCCGTTCAGGTCTCCTCAGTACTGTGCGGCGCCGTCGCTCATCGCACGCTCCATCGCCAGGTGGAGCTGCGCCTTCGTCGTTGCCTTCTGCGCGGCGAGGTCGGCGATCTCACCGTCTCCGGACGCACGGGCCACGGCGATCTCGCGGTCGATGCGGGCCAAGGCGAGCTGCAGGCGCTCGATCTCGAACGCCGCCGGGGAGGCCGCACCCATAGCCCCGGCGCGTACCGCGAGCTCGCGGATCAGCCCGGTCAGAGGGTCGTCCTCGGCGAGACTCTCGATCGGCGCGTCGAGGTGCTCGCGCAGGTGCACGGCCGCGCGACGGGTGGCCGTGGTCGACAGGTCGGCGTCGAGATCGAGCGCGGCCAGCGCCGGTGCTCCGAGCTTGGGCAGCGCGATGCACAGTGCGAGGAAGTTGCGCTCGGTCTCCTCGCGCCGGCCGAGCGCGACCGGCGCTCGCTGCGGCACCGCGTGCTCTGTCGCCGCAGGTTGAGCGCTCGGGGGCGACGAGCCGGCGCCCGCACCCACGGGCTGGGCCAGCAGCGAGCTGAGCAGATCCTGGGAGAGGTCCATGCGGTCGGCGACGATTCGCAGCAGCTCCTCGCGCATCACGCTCGGCCCGAGCGTGGCGAAGACGTCGCGCAGGCGGCCGAGCACTTGGTCCTTACCCTCTGCGTCGTTGAGGTTGCCGGCGTCGAGCACCTGCAGCACGCGAAAGCGCACGAACGGCACGGAGTCGGCGACGCGGCGCTCGATCTCCTCGGCGCCCGCGCGCTGGACGAGCTCGGCCGGGTCCTCGCCCGCGGGCAGCGCGACGACGCGCAGCTCGAGCTTGCGGCCGGCCGCCAGCCGCGCCGCACGCAGCATCGCCTCCTGGCCGGCGCTGTCGGCATCGAGCGCGAGTTGGACGACCGGCGCGAGCCGCGCCAGCTCGCCGATCTGCTCCTCGGTCAGGGCGGTTCCCATGATCCCGACGCTGTTGCGGATGCCGACCTGATGCAGCGCGAGGACGTCGGTGTAGCCCTCGGCGACGACGACGCTGCCCGCCTTCGCCGACGGCGCGCGTGCGAGGTCGCCGGCGAAGAGCTGGCTGCGCTTGTGGAAGAGGTCACTCTCGGGGCTGTTGACGTACTTCGGGCGCCGGTCTGTCTCGTCGCCCATCGTGCGTCCGGCGAAGCCGCGCACCCGCCCGCGCGGATCGGCGAGCGGGAAGATGATCTGCGAGCGAAAGCGGTCGTAGATGCGCCCACTTTTCTGTGATTTCTGCGCGAGGCCCGCGTCGTAGAGCTCACGGTTGCCAAAGCCCGCGCGGCGTGAGCCGTTGAGCACGGTGTCCCAAGCGCTCGGGGCGTAGCCGACGCGAAACTCGCGCAGCGTCGGCTCGTGCAGGCCGCGCTGCTCGAGGTAGCTGCGCGCCCGCTCGGCCTCCTTGGACTCCCACAGCTGGCGCACGTAGAACGCCGCTGTGCGCTCCAGCAGCTCCAACAGGCGCTCGCGGCGCTGGCGCTTCTCCGCCGCCTGCGGGTCCTCGTCCTCGAGCTCAAGCGCCACCTTGTAGCGGTCGGCGAGCAGCTCGAGCGCGCCCTTGAAGTCGACGCCCTCGGTCTCCATCACGAACGTGAACGCATCGCCGGAGGCCTGGCAGCCGAAGCAGTAGTAGACCTTCTCGGCCGGGTTGATCCCGAACGACGGCGTACGCTCGTCGTGAAACGGGCACAGGCCGGTGAGGCGGTTGGCCCCCGCGCGCTTGAGCTCGGTGCGCGACGAGACGAGGTCGACCATGTCGACGCCGTCGCGCACGCGCTCTTTGGAGTCGTTGGTGTAGAGCGCCATCTACAGCGCGAACGATTCGGGCACCGTCAGCGCGGTGAAGGCGCGCACCGCGTAGCGGTCGGTCATGCCCGCGAGGTAGTCGGTGACGCGCTGGGCGTGGTCGGCGCCGGGGGCGCCGCCGCGGTCGGGCACCGCCTGCGGGTCGGCAGCGTAGTGATCGAACAGCGTGCGGATGACGCGCTCGATGCGCGCGTGCTCGGCGCGCGCGGTCGGGCCGAGATAGACGTGCTCGAACATGAAGTCGCGCAGCCGTTGCATCGCCTCGGCCGCCTGCGGCGACTGGACGATGTCGCCGGCCGCCTCGGAGCATTCGACGATGTCGTGGACGAGCGCGTCGATTCGGGCCGAGCCGCGGTCGCCGAACATCTCGATCGCCTCGGGCGGCAGCGCAGAGGCGTCGAGCACGCCCGCGCGCAGCGCATCGTCGATGTCGTGGTTGAGATAGGCGACACGGTCCACGATCCGCACGATTCGCCCCTCGAGCGTCGCCGGCAGCGGCGCGCGGCCCGAGTGGCAGCCGATCCCGTCGCGGACGCTCTCACAGAGGTTCAGCCCGGCGCCATCACGCTCGAGCACCTCGACGATCCGCAGCGAGTGCTCGTAGTGGCGAAAGCCGCCGCCGAAGCGCTCGGCGAGGCAGGCGTCGAGCACCGCCTCGCCGATGTGTCCGAACGGCGGGTGGCCGAGGTCGTGGCCGAGGCCGATCGCCTCGGTGAGGTCCTCGTTGAGGCCGAGCGCGCGGGCGACCGTGCGCGCGATCTGCGTCACCTCGAGCGTGTGCGTCATGCGCGTGCGGTAGTGATCGCCCTCGGGCGCGACGAAGACCTGCGTCTTGTGCTTCAGGCGCCGGAACGCCTTGCAGTGCACGATCCGGTCGCGATCGCGCTGCAGCGGCGTGCGCAGGCCGCAGTCGGGCTCCTCGGCGACCCGGATCGCCGGGTAGGAGCGGCTGGCCAGCGGCGAGAGATGCTGCTCCTCGAACGCGCGCTGTGCAGCAGCGAAGCGGGCGGCGACGATCCCGGGGGCGGTGGCGACATCCATGCGACCGATTCTCGCAGCCGTGACGTACGCTCCGCCGGTGCTCGCGCTGACGAAGGTCGCCGATCCGCCGCACATTGCGCTGACGGAGGTCCCCGAGCCCGAGCCGGCGCTCTCCGAAGCGCTCGTCGCGGTCAAGGCGTTCTCGCTGAACCGCGGCGAGACCCGCCAGCTGCCCGATAAGCCGGACGGCTTCATCCCCGGCTGGGATGTCGCCGGTGTCATCGAGCGTGGCGCCGCGGACGGCAGCGGCCCAGCGGATGGCGCGCGCGTCGTCGGCCTGGTCTCCGACGGAGCCTGGGCGCAGCAGGTCGCCGTGCCCACCAGGACGCTTGCCGAGCTGCCCGACGACGTCAGCTTCGCGCAGGCGGCGACGCTGCCCGTCGCGGGCATCACGGCCCTGCGCGCGCTGGAGATCTGCGGCTTTCTCGCCGGTAAGCGCGTGCTCGTCACGGGTGCCAGCGGCGGCGTCGGGCGTTTCGCCGTGCAGCTCGCGGCGCGCGCGGGCGCCCACGTGACGGGCGTCGCGCGCAACGAGCAGCGTGCCGCCGGGCTGCGCGAGCTCGGCGCTGAGCGGGTCGTCTTCGACCTCGACAGCGACGAGCGCTACGACGCGATCGTCGAGGGCGTCGGCGGCGCGACGCTCGGCGCGGCGCTGCAGCGCATCGCGCCGCGCGGGGTCGTCGTCTCCTTCGCATCCACCGATGCCGAGACGACCTTCCCGACGCGCGCCTTCTTCCGTGAGGCTCCTGGCGCGATCCTGCGCGGGCTGTTCGTCTTCGAGGAGCTCGAGCACACCCAGACCGGCAGCTCGGACCTCGCCCGCCTCGCGGCGCTCGTCGCGGCCGGAGAGCTCGACTGCCAGATCGGCCTCGAGACGTCGTGGCGAGAGGCCGCAGGCGCGATCCAGGCGCTGCTCGAGCGCCGTGTGGCCGGCAAGGCCGTGCTGCACGTCGATTGACGCGCTACTGGCAGATGTCGCCCGAGAAGTCCTGCTGGCCGCGGCCCTTCTGGCAGCGCCGCGTATCGAGATCGTTGTTGACCTGCCACAGGGGGCCGACCTTGATTAGCCCGACCTCGTGACGCACGTCGCGGATCGAGTCGTCGCGCATGCCGTAGACGATCACGACGGCCGTCGCCTCCTCGTCGGACTTCCTGCAGACATCGACGCTGATGCGATCGACGCCGCCCTCTTCGCCGCCGTCGGTCGCGACCTTCAGCGGCCCGACGTGGTCGCGCGCGGCCTTGCTCAGATCCTCGTCAGCCTCCAGGCAGTCCCCGCCGCCGCTGGCCTCGCCGCTGGCCTCGCCGCTCGCACCGCCGCTCGAACCTGACGACTTGTCGTCATCGCCCCCGCAACCCGCTCCGAGCAAGGCGATCAGCAGGCACAGCACGAGCTGCCAGCGTCCGCGACCCATCACGCGGCCCGCGCTTGCGCGGCCGCAGCCTTGATCGCAGCCTGCGCCGCCGCGACCCGCGCGACCGGCACGCGAAACGGCGAGCAGGAGACGTAGTCCAGGCCCGAGTGATGGAAGAAGTCGATCGAGTCCGGGTCGCCGCCGTGTTCCCCGCAGATCCCGAGCTTGAGCGTCGGCTTGGTCTTGCGCCCGAGCCACGCGCCCATCCGCAACAGCTGGCCGACACCCGGCGTGTCAAGCGTCTCAAACGGCGAGCGGTCGAAGACCTTGACCGCGATGTAGCGGGCGAGGATCTTGCCCTCGATGTCGTCGCGGCTGAAGCCGAGCGCCGTCTGCGTCAGGTCGTTGGTGCCAAAGGAGAAGAAGTCGGCGTGTGTCGCGATCGTGTCGGCGAGGAAGCACGCCCGGGGCAGCTCGATCATCGTCCCCAGCAGGAAGTGCTCTCGCGCGACGCCCTCCTCCGTGGCGACGCGCAGGATGAGCTCCTCCATGATCTCGAGCTCACGCTCGTAGTCGACGAGCGGGACCATGACCTCGAGTGCCGGTGGATGGCCGAGCTTCTCGGTGACAGCGCACTGCGCCCGCATGATCGCCCGCACCTGCATCTCGTAGATCTCCGGGTGCAGGATCGCCAAGCGGCAGCCGCGCGTGCCGAGCATCGGGTTGACCTCATGCAGCGCATCGACCCGCTTCTGCGTGTGCTCGAGCTCCGCGAGGTTGTCCGAGCCATCAGCGCGGGCGCGCTCGACCTCGAGCTTGGTCTCGACAGCGTCGGGCAGAAACTCGTGCAGCGGCGGGTCGAGCAGCCGGATCGTGACCGGCAGGCCGTCCATCGCCTCGAGGATCTCCTCGAAGTCCTGCTGCTGGAGCGGCAGCAGCTCATCCAGTGCGGCGCGCCGGCCGGCCTCGTTGTCGGAGAGGATCATCTCGCGCATCTTCGGCTGACGGTCCGCCGCCATGAACATGTGCTCGGTACGGCACAGGCCGATGCCCTTGGCGCCGAACTCACGCGCCTTCGTGGCGTCCTCGGGGGTATCGGCATTGGCGCGCACGCCCAGCGACTTGAGCTCGTCCGACCACTCCAGGACACGCTGGAAGTACTCCGTCATCTCGGGCTGGACGAGCGGCACGTCGTCGATCGTGATGCAGCCCGTCGTGCCGTCGATCGAGACGACGTCGCCCTCGCTCAGGACCGTCTCGTCTACACGCAGGCACTTGTCCTCGAGTGAGATGTCAAGCGCGCTGGCCCCGGTGACCGCGGGCCGGCCCATGCCGCGCGCGACCAGCGCCGCGTGGCTGGCCTTGCCGCCCTCGGCCGTCAGGATCCCGCGGGCGGCGTAGAACCCGGCGACGTCCTCGGCCTCGGTGAACGGGCGCACGAGGATCACGTCGCGGCCCTCGGCTTCCGCGGCGACCGCATCAGGCGCGCTGAAGACGATCTCGCCCGTTGCCGCGCCCGGCGAGGCCGCAACGCCGCTGGCGAGCACCGCGTATTGGACGTTCGGATCGAACGTCGGATGCAGCAGTGCGTCGAGCTTCTCGCAATCGATCGTCGCGATCGCCTCGGACTTCGTCAGCAGGCCCTCCGCGACGCCGTCGCAGGCGAAGCGCACGGCGGCCTGCGCGGGCCGCTTTGCGTTGCGCGTCTGCAGCATGTACAGACGCCCCTCCTCGATCGTGAACTCCGTGTCCTGCATGTCCTTGTAGTGCGCCTCGAGCGTGCGCAGGATGTCCATCAGCTGCTCGTGGGAGTCGGGCAGCACGTCGCGCAGGTCGGCGATGTCCTGTGTGTTGCGCACGCCGGAGACGACGTCCTCGCCCTGCGCGTTGACGAGAAAGTCCCCCGACGGCTCGGGCTCGCCGGTGACCTCGTCGCGGCTGAAGGCGACACCCGAGCCCGACGTGTCGCCCTTGTTGCCGAAGACCATCTGCTGCACGTTGACCGCCGTGCCCCAGTCGTCGGGGATGCGGTTGATGCGCCGGTAGGCGACGGCGCGATCGCCCGTCCAGGAATCGAAGACCGCGCGGATCGCCTGCTCGAGCTGCGCGCGCGGCTCCTGCGGAAAGTCCTCGCCGGTCGCGGTCGCGAAGGTCTCGCGAAAGCTCACGGTGAGCGCCTTCAGCGCATCGACGTCGAGCTCGGTGTCGAGCGTGACGCCGTGCTCATTCTTGGCGGCGGCGATCGCCTGCTCGAACTGCTCGCCGGGGATGCCGCGCACGACGTTTCCGAACATCTGCACAAAGCGCCGGTAGGAGTCCCAGGCGAAGCGCTCGTTGCCGGTTCGCTCGGCGAGACCCTGCACCGACTCGTCGTTGAGGCCCAGGTTGAGGACCGTGTCGAGCATGCCGGGCATCGACTCACGCGCACCGGAGCGCACCGAGACGAGCAGCGGGTCGGCGGGGTCGCCGAGCGTCTTGCCGGCGGTCGCCTCCAGCCGCGCAAGCGCCTTGTCGACCTGGCCGTCCATCCCGTCGGGGACAGAATGGTCGTTCTCCATGTAGGAGACGCAGGCCTCAGTCGTGATCGTGAAGCCCGCGGGGACGCGGTCGGCGCCGAGGATGCGGGTCATCTCGGCGACGTTCGCGCCCTTGCCGCCAAGCAGGTCGCGCATCTGCATCGATCCCTCGGCGAAGTCGTAAACCCACTTCGTGCCCACCGGAGCCACGCCCATTGCGGGCGATCCTACATTGGGGACGCCGCCCGTAGGCGGACTTGCGCGTGATGCTCGACCGTCTCGGCGATCGCGCGCTCGGCCTGGCCCAGGGCAAATGGGCCGGCGCTCGGCGCGTCGGCCAGCGTGGCGCCCAGTGCGCCGGTCATGAATTTGTGGGCCTCCTCGCCGAAGTGAAACCCCGACGCCTCGCAGGCGCTGCAGACGACGCCGCCGGCCGCGCCGGAGAAGCCCGTCAGGTGGTCGCCTTCACCGCAGGCGGCGCAGGCAGCGAGCTGCGGAGCGAAGCCCGCGGCCAGCAGCAGCTTGAGGCGAAAGGCGAGCTGGTTTGCGTGCGTCGCCCGGTCGGGATGGGCGTCGAGCAGCGCAAGCTGGTTGCACAGCAGCGCGAACACGCCAGGATGCGGCTCGGGGGTATCGAACAATCGCGCGACCGCGTCGCATCCGCGCGCCGCGCTGTCGATCGCAGCGCCGTGCTCGCGCAGCCGCGGGTAGCCGTTGACGGTCTCCGCGCTCGTCACCGTGAGCAGCTCGCTGCGGCCCTCATACAGCACCATTTGCAGGCGAAAGTACGGTTCGAGGCGGCCGCCGAAGCGACTCTTCGTGCGGCGCACGCCCTTGGCGATCGCGCTCACCCGGCCGCGGTGCGGGGTGTAGAGATGCAGGATGCGGTCGGCCTCGGCGAAGCGGATCGAGCGCAGCACCACAGCCTCGGTCTTCAGCGAGCCGGTCATTAGACTTTCCGGGTCATGAGAACAGTCAAGGTCTACACCATGCTCAGCGATCTGCTCGAAGACCGATGAGCGACGTCGTCGTCTACACCACTGAGCCGTGTAGCTACTGCACGCGGGTGAAAATGCTGTTGAAGGCAAGGGATATCGAGTTTCGCGAGGTCAACCTCGTCAGCGACCCGCCCGGCTTACAAGAGCTCGCCGAGCGCACAGGCATGATGACCCTCCCCCAGGTCGTGATCGACGGAGAGCTCGTCGGCGGCTACAAGGAGACGGTTGCCGCAGACGAGTCCGGCCGGCTGGCCGAGCTCGCCGCAGCCTGAGGGCCGCGTTCAGAGCACGCGCGGCCGGACCTGGCAGCGCTCGCAGGCGTACGTCCCGCGCCCCGCGGCGACGAACCTCCTGATCTCGCGCCCGCACACGAAGCAGGGCTCCCCCCCGCGACCGTGGACGAGAAACTCATTCTGGAAGGCGCCCCTGACGCCGTCGGGATGGCGGAAGTCGTCGATCGACGCGCCGCCCGCATTCAGGCCGGCGCTCAGGGCGCCGACGACGCCATCGCGCAGCGCGGCGATCTGCTTTCGCTTGAGCTGCCCGGCCGGGCGCAGCGGATGGATCTGCGCGCGGAAGAGCGCCTCGTTGGCGTAGATGTTCCCGACGCCGGCGATGCGCCGCTGGTCGAGCAAGAAGGCCTTGATCGGCGCCAGGCGCCCGCGCGTCAGCGTGAACAGGTGATCGCTGGTGAAGTGCGGGCCGAGCGGCTCGATGCCGAGGCGGGCGTCGAGGAAGTCATCGAGCGCCGGCCGGCCGAACGCCAGCTCGCCGGTGCCGAAGCGCCGCGGGTCGCAGAAGCACAGCGTGTGGCCCGCCTGCCCCCCGGATGGGGGGTCGTCGAGTGTCAGCCGCACGCGCACGTACGGGGTGTCCGGCGCGGGGTCGTACAGGACGGTGCCCGTCATCCGCAGGTGCATGAGCAGGAAGACCTCGTCCTGCCCCTCCCAGATGAGGTACTTACCGCGGCGATCGAGGCGCTCGACACGGCGCCCGACGAGCGCGTCGATGAGCGCGACCGGGTCAAGCGGATCACACCAGCGCGGGTCGACGATCTCCATCTCGCGCAGTGTCCGACCCTCGACGAGCGGCGCCAGCCGGCGGCGGATCGTCTCGACCTCGGGCAGCTCGGGCATCGGTCCAGTATCGCGGGGCGGGCCGCGGGGCTTGCACTCGTGGGCCCTCAGGCGCGCCAGACGGTGTCCTCCAGACGTCTGGTCGACAGGCGCACCCCGCGGCGGCTGGCTGTCCTGCCGGCCTCCTTCCAGGCTCCGACGATCGCCTTGGGCAGCGGTTCGTCATAGGCCAGCTCGACGACGACGGGGCGGTCGCGCAGGCTCGGATACGTGCTGACCATCTGCCCCTCGAGCGCGTAGCGCAGATAGCTCTTGAGCTTGCGCCGCAGCAGCGCGATCTCCGAGCCGTCCGCCGACCAGGGCTCGGTCTGGACGATCGACAGCAGCGCACGGCCGTCGGGGTCTTCGGAGATGAGGTCGATCTCGTCGGCGTTGTGCAGGCCGGGCATGCGTGGAAGCGTACGAGGCGCGGGCCCGCCGCGTCAGGCGAAGGGACGGCCGGGCAGCCCCGGCGCCTCGCGACCCGCGAGCCAGCTCAGCACGCTCGCCCCGACGTCGGCCAGCGCACCGTCGTGGCGGCGACCGCCGTGACCGGCGAAGTACGCCAGCAGCGGCACGTGCTCGCGCGTGTGATCGGTATGCGCCGCGGCGGGGTCGCAGCCGTGGTCGGCGGTGATGACGAGCATGTTGTCCTCGCCCAGGCGTGGTAGCCAGCCGGCCAACACCGCATCGATCTCGCGAAGCGCGCCATGGAAGCCGTCGACGTCCTTGCGATGGCCGTAGACCATGTCGGTCTCGATCAGGTTCGTGAAGACCAGCCCGCCGTCGAGCTCGTCGACGAGACGCGTCGTCTCGCTCAGGGCGCGCGCGTTCGTCGCGCCGGGATGGACCTCGTCGATTCCCTCGCCGGCGAACAGGTCGTTGATCTTGCCGACCGCGTGGACCGTCACACCGGCGTCGCGCAGCTCGTCGAGGTACGTCCGGCCCGGCGGCGCGAGCGCGAAGTCGCGGCGCCCCTCGGTGCGCTCAAAGGTGCCGGGCGCGCCGTTGAAGGGCCGCGCAATGACGCGTCCGATCGCGTGCTCGCCGTGCATCACCGCGCGCGCCGCGACGCAGGCGGCGTGCAGCCGGGGCTCGGGCACGCGGTCGACATGCGCCGCGAGCTGCAACACGGAGTCCTGCGACGTGTAGAGGATCGCGGTGCCGTCGCGCAGCGCCTCGGCGCCGAAGTCCTCGATCACACGCACGCCGTCGGATGGGCGGTTGCAGATGAAGCCCAGGCCGGTCGCCCGTTCGAGCGCCGCGACGATGTCGGCGGGAAAGCCGTGCGGATAGCTCGGCAGCGACACGGGCGTGACGGCGCCCATCAGCTCCCAGTGGCCGCTCGTGGAGTCCTTGCCATGGCCCTGCGCGGCGAGCCGGCCGTGTAGCACGGGAGCAGCCGCAGGCGGCACGCCCGCGAGCGGCAGGATGCTGCCTAGCCCGAGGCTCCCGAGCGCGGGCAGGTCGAGGCCACCGACCGCATCGGCGAGGTGGCCGAGCGTGTTCGCGCCGCTGTCGCCGTAGTCGCCGGCGTCAGGCAGCTCGCCGGCGCCGCAGGCATCCGCGACGACGACGATCGCGCGCCGACTCACGGGCGCGGGGCTCGCAGTTTCAGAGAGCGCATGACCGGCCGGAATGACTGCTGATCTACGCGTGGGAAATCTTTCGTCGGAGCGAACGCATCGAGCACTACTTCGGCTTTGTGGCCGTAGGCGTGTAGCGATCGAATCGAACGCTGGACGCCCTGATTGGTTCCGACGCCGACGAGTTCGACGGCGCGCAGCCCTTTGCGCTGGATGAGCCGCGAGGACGTCAGGTCGAACGTCGGGTCGCGGGCCTGCACCTGGGCGATCAGCGACTTGCGCGTGGCGTCGAGCTGCGCGCGCGTCTCGGGCAGCGGTTCGGTGCGGGGATAGCGCCACAGCGCGATCTGCCCCTGGCCGGCGGAGAACGTCGCCAGGCGGGTACCCGCCCCGGCGGTCTGCGGCCAGTTGCGCGGCTCTTTTAGAGAAACACCGGCCTTGTCGAACTCGACGACGCGAAAGCCCTTCGGCGCCGCGATTGAGTCGGTATCAGGCGGCGACGTCCTGTCGTTTCCGCAGCCCGCCAGCAGGGTCGCGGCGACCAGGCCTATGAGGGCGCAACGCACGCGCGCATTGTCTCAGTCCTGCGGACGCGAGCCGTCACCAGAACGCGGGTGAGCCTTGAAGTAGACGTCCTTCAGGCGACCGGCCGAGAGGTGCGTGTAGATCTGCGTCGTCGCGACGTCGGCGTGGCCGAGCATCTCCTGCAGCGAGCGCAGGTCGCAGCCGCCGGCCAGCAGATGGGTCGCGAAGGTGTGGCGCAGCGTGTGCGGGCTCATCCGGCCCTCGAGCCCGGCGCTGCGCGCGTGGCGCTGGACGATCTTGTAGAGCCCCTGGCGCGTCAGCCCGGCACCGCGATGATTGACGAACAGGTGGCGCTCGTCGAGCATGCCGACCAGCAGCGGCCGGCCGTGCTCGAGGTAGGTCCGCGCCGCCGAGACGGCCTGCCGGCCAATCGGGATCAGGCGCTCTTTGGAGCCCTTGCCGCGGGCGCGCAAGACGCCGGTGCGCAGATCGACGGCACCGAGCGTCAGGTCGACGGCCTCGCTGGCGCGCAGCCCGCAGGCGTACATGACCTCCAGCAGCGCGCGATCGCGCAGTGCGGCGGGCAGCGTCCCGCGCGGCGCGGCGAGCAGCTTGGCGACCTCGTCGCGGCTGAGAACCTGCGGCAGGCGCTGGCTCTTGCGCGGCGCGCGCAGCTCGGCGGTCGGGTCGTGGGAGATGATCTCCTCGCGGCGCAGGTGGCGGTAGAACGAGCGCAGGCAGGCCGTCTTGCGCTGGATCGTCGCGGGTGCGACCGGCGGGCGCTGCGGGCCTCCGGCGGCCAGTTCGGACAGAAACTGGGCGAGCTCGTTGTGGCCGACGAGCGTGGCATCGAAGTCGTTGCGCTCGAGGAACTGCCCGAGCTGCAGAAGATCCGAGCGATAGGCCTCGAGCGTGTTGCGCGACAAGCCGCGCTCGAACTCGAGGTAGGCCAGGAAGTCGAGCACGTGGTGCTCGAAGTGGCGCGTTTGCACAGCATCGGGGAGGACCGCCATGGCCTCTGGTTCGCCACGCAGCTCATGGTCCTTCCCCGTGCAACGCGCCGTGCGGCGCCACGTAGAATCGGCGGAGGTGCCTGCGGTCCAGTACTACGTCGCTCAATCACTCGATGGCTACATCGCCGAGCTCGACGGCGGGATCGAGTGGCTGACGGGGTTCGACAGCGCGACGGAGATCGGCGCCTCCGAGGCGACCGACGGCAGCTACGACGAGTTCTACGCCGGCGTCGGGGCGATGGCGATGGGGTCGGCGACCTACGAGTTCATCCTCGGCCTCGGAGCGTGGCCGTACGGCGAGACGCCCGCCTGGGTCTTCAGCTCGCGCGATCTCGCGAGCATCGAGGACGCCGACGTGCGCTTCGCGCGCGGCCCGGTGGGACCAGTCCACGCCGACATGATCGCGGCGGCGGGCGAGCGCAACGTGTGGATCGTCGGTGGTGGCGGTCTGGCAGTGCAGTTCGCCGACGAGGGACTGCTCGGCGAGCTGCGCCTGACGATCGTCCCGGTCGTACTCGGCAGCGGCATTCCGGCGTTCGACGGACGCCTGCGCAGCCAGCTCGCGCTGGCCGGCACGCAGGTGTTCTCCAACGGGATGGTCGAGCTGCGCTACGGCGTGGCTC
>Ga0208736_1000387_pt1 | contig 12766 bp, 10 predicted proteins | sample AntDryMetagUQ255_FD_188090 | JGI IMG/M metagenome (GOLD analysis project Ga0208736, IMG submission 188090) | Polar desert microbial communities from Antarctic Dry Valleys - UQ255 (SPAdes) | ecosystem: Environmental > Terrestrial > Soil > Desert | place: Antarctic Dry Valleys | collected 2008-12-31 | reverse complement strand
CGCGGGGATCGGGATATCCGGTGCGCCACCGTGACGTTCGCGCTCGACCTTGCGGCGCAGCGCGCGCACAGCGCGGGCGAGTGCACGCGTCTTGGCGCGTAGGAGCGCAGGGGAGTGCGCCCTCAGCGCGGCGCCGATCCTGTCGCGCTCGGCCAGCCTGAGCCGGTCTCCCTTGAGGGACTGACGGCGTCCCTCGAGCATGAGATGGCGCTTGAGCGATGCCAGGTCGTGGGCGTAGCCGAGCGTCGCAGGTGGCTGGCCGGCAACGATGTCCTGGGGTGGAGCGGGTGTCTGAGCTTGTGCTTCTGCGGAGACGGGCACCGCGACCGCGCACGTGGCGCAGACGGCGCCCAGGGTTCTGGTACGCATGCTGTTGTTGTCCTTCCACGGCCCAAGGCAATACGCGCTCGGTGCGCGACGGCTGGCGGCCGGTCGTTTGGAGGCGGGCGCTGGCGACTGGCGCCGGTACTTACCCGCGGTACGGTCGGCAGCCTAGCAAAGCAACACGAACCCCTGTTCGATTCGGGCCCGAACGGATTGCGTCACTAGCATGCGCGGCGATGAACGTCACGCTTCCCGACGGCACCGAGCTCGAGCTTCCCGACGGCGCCACCGGCGCTGATGCGGCGGCCGCGATCGGCCCCGGGCTGGCCCGCGTCGCGCTCGCCGTTCGTCAGAACGGGGAGGTCTCTGACCTCGCGCGCCCGCTCGTGCCCGGCGAGCCGCTTGAGATCATCACGCCCAAGTCCAACGGTGGCCTGGACGTCATCCGTCACGACGCGGCGCACGTGCTCGCGGCCGCGGTGATGGAGCTCTACCCGGGCGTCAAGATCTCGATCGGCCCCCCGATCGAGAACGGCTTCTACTACGACTTCGAGTTTCCCGACGCCATCGCGGTCTCCGACGCGGACTTCGAGCGCATCGAGGCCAAGATGCGCGAGCACATCAATGCCGACGAGCAGTTCGTGCGCGAGGACGTCACCGTCGCCCAGGCGCTCGAGCGCTTCCGGGCCGAGCAGCAGGACTACAAGCTGGAGCTGATCGAGGACCTCGTCGCAAGCCAGGGCGTCGAGACCGTCAGCCTCTACACCAACGGCCCGTTCACCGACCTCTGCCGCGGCCCGCACGCGCCGTCGACCAAGCGCATCAAGGCGGTCAAGCTGCAGTCGGTCGCCGGCGCGTACTGGCGCGGCGACGCCCAGCGCCAGCAGCTGACGCGTATCTATGGCACGGCGTTCTTCTCCAAGCAGGATCTCGCAGATTTCCTCGAGCGCCTCGAGCAGGCCCGCGCGCGCGACCACCGCAAGCTCGGCAAGGAACTGCACCTGTTCATGTTCAGCGAGCTGTCGCCGGGCTCGCCGTTCTGGCAGCCCGCCGGGATGGCGATCTACAACGAGCTGTCGAAGCTCTGGCGCGAGGAGAACACGCGCCGCGGCTACCGCGAGGTCAAGACGCCGATCCTCTACGACGTCGAGCTGTGGAAGCAGTCGGGCCACTGGGACAAGTACGCCGAGAACATGTACTTCACCGAGGTCGAGGACCGCCCGATGGGCCTCAAGCCGATGAACTGCCCGGCGCACATCCAGCTCTACTCCGACGAGCGCCACTCCTATCGTGATCTGCCGATCCGCTACTCCGAGCAGGGCCTCGTCCACCGCCACGAGCCGTCGGGAACGCTGCACGGCCTGCTGCGCGTGCGCCACATCACGCAGGACGACGCCCACATCTTCTGCACCGAGGAACAGATCCGCGACGAGGTCGTCGGCTGCCTGGAGTTCGGCTTCTTTCTCTATGACCTGTTCGGCTTCGAGCCGCGCCTTGAGCTCTCGACGCGGCCTGAGAAGCGGATCGGCTCAGACGAGATGTGGGACCGCGCGGAGGCGGCGCTGCAGGACGCGCTGGACTCAAAGGGCCTCTCGTATGAGATCAACGCCGGCGACGGCGCCTTCTACGGGCCGAAGATCGATCTGCACATGACCGACTCGATCGGTCGATCGTGGCAGCTGGGCACCGTCCAGCTGGACTACTCGATGCCCGAGCGCTTCGGCCTGGGCTACACCGGCCGCGACGACGAGGATCACCGGCCGGTGATGATCCATCGCGCGCTGCTGGGCTCCTTCGAGCGCTTCATCGGCATCCTCATCGAGCACTACGCGGGCGAGTTTCCGATCTGGCTGGCGCCGGTACAGGCGATCGTGCTGCCGATCGCCGATCGCCATCTCGACGCAGCGCAAGGCGTGCTCGACGAGCTCCACGGCGCCGGTCTGCGCGGCGAGCTCGACGACCGCACCGAATCGATCGGACGCAAGATCCGCGACGCCGAGCTGCGCAAGGTCCCGTACATGCTCGTCGTGGGCGACCGCGAGGCCGAGTCGGGCTCGGTCGCCGTGCGCGAACACGGCAAGGGCGACGCAGGCAGCGTCCCCGTCGGCGAGTTTGTTGCCACGCTCCACGAGCAATACTCACGACGAAGCGCCTGAGACGGATATACTCGCGACCGTTGACCTTGACTCAGCCATTCCCGCCGCGTCCGCTCTCCGCTTGACGCGCGCCACCATCAGAACCTTCAGGCACTTTCACTAGTGCCGGTTCCCCGCAGATTTGACCGTCGCCCGCCCGAGCGCGATTCGACGAGGACCAACGAGCGCATCCGCGTGCCCGAGGTTCGCCTGATCGACGAGCATGGCGAGCAGATCGGCGTCATGCGCACCGACGACGCGCTGCGCTACGCGATGGATCGTGATCTCGATCTCGTCGAGGTCGCTCCCGAGGCCCGCCCGCCGGTCTGCCGCGTCCTGGACTACTCCAAGTACAAGTACGAGCAGGCCCAGAAGCTCAAGCAGGCGCGCAAGCATCAGCAGCAGATCACGATCCGCGAGATCAAGTTCCGTCCGAAGATCGCTGAGAACGACTACTCGACGAAGAAGGGCCACGTCGAGCGCTTCCTGCGTCACAAGGACAAGGTCAAGGTCACGATCATGTTCCGTGGCCGCGAGGTGACCCACCCCGAGCGCGGCGTGATGATCCTCGACCGGCTCGCGGAGGAACTGTCGGACGTCGGCGTCGTCGAGCAGCGCCCGCTGCAGGACGGCCGCAACATGACGATGATGCTCGGCCCGTCCAAGAGCGTGCTGAGTGGTGAGCTCGACGCCGCGGAGAAGGCGGCGCCGGCCGCGGAGGGCAGCGAGGAAGCAGAGGCCGCCGACACAAGCGCCGAAACCGCAGCCAAGCCTCAAAGCGCAAACAAGCCCGACGCCGACGATGACAGCAACGGCGCTGCGCCGGAGATCAATCCGTCCAAGATCTAGTGTCGTGACACGAGGGCCCGCCGGGTGGGCCGCGGAGCGTCTGCCATACTGACGCGTCGTTATGCCCAAGATGAAGAGCCATTCCGGCGCTAAAAAGCGCTTCAAGAAGACCCCGAAGGGCAAGGTCATCGGGCGTCATCCCTTCACGAGCCACATTCTCGAGAAGAAGTCGCCGAAGCGTAAGCGCCACCTCGGCAAGCCGGCCGTGATCAACGCTCACGACGCGCCACGCGTCAAGAAGCTGCTCGGAACGAAGACCGGCCGATGACCCGCGTCAAGCGCTCAGTTCACGCCAAGAAGAAGCGCCGCGCCACGCTCGAGCGCGCGAAGGGCTTCCGCGGCGAGGCCAACTCGAACTACAAGCGGGCCAAGGAAGCCGTCATGAAGGCGGAGGCCTACCAGTACCGCGACCGGCGCAATCGCAAGCGCGACTTCCGGCGGCTCTGGATCACGCGCATCAATGCCGCCGCGCGTCAGAACGGCATGACGTACGGGACCTTCATCCACGGCCTGGCGCTGGCCGGAATCACGCTTGACCGCAAGGTGCTGGCCGACATCGCCGTGCGCGACCCCGAGACCTTCCGCCGATTCGTCGACGCCGCCCGCGAGGCGTCGGCTGCCTGACCGCAAGCCGACACAGACCCACCTCCCGGGCGTCGTTTCCTCTCAAGGAACGGCGCCTTTTTTGTTTTCAATCCAATGATCATCACCTCCCAACACAACGAGAAGCTCAAGCAGATCCGCAAGCTCGCGCGGCGGCGCGAGCGCGATGCGCGCGGGCGCTTCGTCGCCGAGGGCGAGGATCTCGTCGCCGCGGCCACCGCCGCGGGCTGGGAGCCGCTGTCGCTGCTGGCCGCTGCTGACAGCGGCCTGGCCGGGGAAGAGGTCGAGGCGCGGCTGCTGGACGGCGTCTCGTCGCTGCGCTCGGGCACGCGCACGATCGGGGTCTACGAAGAGCGCTGGGCACGTCCCGCGGGACCGCTGTGCATGGCGCTTTGGGGTGTCGGCGACCCCGGCAACGTCGGCGCGATCCTGCGCTCGGCCCGGGCGTTCGGCGCCGCATCGGCCGTGCTCGGCCCCGGCTGCGCCGATCCCTTCGGCCCGAAGGCCGTGCGCGCCTCGATGGGCGCGATCTTCGAGGTCCCGGTCGCGCGCATCGAGTCGATCGACGAGCTGCCGGGCGAGCGGGTGGCGCTCGTCGCGGGATCGGGCGAGGTGCTCGCCGGCCCGGCCGGCGGCGAGCTGACGCTGATCGTCGGCGCCGAGCGCGAGGGCCTGCCGGCCGAGCTCGTCGCCGCGGCCGACCGCGTCGCGCACATCGAGATCGCCTCGGAGTCGCTGAACGCCGCGATGGCGGCCACCGTCGGGCTTTATGAGCTCACGCGCGGTCACGGCGCGGCCTGGATGACGCCCGGAGGTTGCCGGACATGAGCCACGCGGTCGTGCTCCCTAGGATGGCGCCCGCATGATCGAGCGCATCGCCGAGCTGAGGGCCGAAGCGCAGACAGCGATCGCTGCGGCGTCGACGAGCGCCGAGCTCGAGCAGCAGCGGGTGCGTTACCTCGGGCGCAAGGCCGAGCTGCCCAACACGCTGCGCACGATCTCCGAGCTTCCGCCCGAGCAGCGCGGGCCGACCGGCAAGGCCGCAAATCAGGCCCGTCAGGCGCTCGAGGCGCTGATCGCCGAGCGCTCCGAGCAGCTCGAGAGCGGTGAGCTCGAGCAGCGCCTTCAGACCGATCGCGTCGACGTCACGCTGCCGGGCAATCCGCCACAACCGATCGGCCGTCATCACCTGCTGACGGCGACGCGGCGCGAGATCGAGGACGTCTTTCTTGGCCTTGGCTTCAGGATCGTCGAGGGGCCCGAGGTCGAGTCGGTCTACTACAACTTCGACGCGCTGAACTTCGACTCGACGCACCCGACGCGTGGAAGGGCGGACACGTTCTACGTCGACGACGATGTCGTGCTGCGAACGCATACGTCGCCGATGCAACCTCGCGCGATGGAGCTCGAACCGCCGCCGCTGTACATCATCGTTCCCGGCCGCGTATACCGGCGCGACTCCGACGCGACGCACACACCGCAGTTCCATCAGATCGAGGGCTTGGCGGTCGACGAGGACATCACGCTCGCCGACCTGAAGGGCACGCTGCTGGCCTTCGCCCGCGCGATCTTCGGCTCCGACCGCGAGGTGCGGCTACGGCCGCACTTCTTCCCCTTCACCGAGCCGTCGATCGAGGTCGACGTGTCGTGCTTCATGGAGCACAAGAAGGACGAGCGCTGCAGGGTCTGCAAGGACACGGGCTGGGTCGAGATCCTCGGTGCCGGGATGGTCGACCCGAACGTCTTCGGCTACGTGGCAGAGCACGGCTATGACCCCGAGCGGGTACAGGGCTTCGCCTTCGGCATGGGCGTCGAGCGCATCGCGATGCTCAAGCACGGCGTGCCCGACCTGCGCCTGCTCTACGACAACGACGTGCGCTTCCTGGAGCAATTCGGATGACAGCGCGGCATTGCTCGTCCATGGCCTTGGCGACCCTGGACCGGGGTCCCTCGCGATGAGAGTCCCGGTCGAGTGGCTGACCGAGTACATCGATCCCGGCCTGCAGGTCGGCGATCTCGCCGAGCGCCTGGCGATGACCGGCACCGAGGTCGATCGCGTGCTGCATCACGGCGTGAGCGCGCTCGACACATTCGTCGTCGGACGCGTGCTCGACGTGCAACGCCACCCCGATGCCGACCGGTTGAGCGTCTGCAGCGTCGACGTCGGCGCGGACGAGCCGTCGCAGATCGTCTGCGGCGCCCCCAACGTCGCCGCGGGCCAGATGGTCGCCGTCGGCCGGCCGGGCGCGGTCATGCCCGACGGCACAAAGCTGCGCAAGGCCAAGCTGCGCGGTGTCGCATCCGAAGGGATGATCCTCGCCGAGGACGAGCTCGCGATCGGGCCCGATCACGACGAGACGATCGTGCTCGACGGCGACGATTTGCAACCCGGCCAACCGCTCGCCGGCGTGCTGCCGATCGCCACCGAGGTGCTCGAGCTTGAGATCACGCCCAACCGGCCCGACTGTCTCGGCGTCTACGGCGTCGCGCGCGAGGTCCGGGCCGCGACCGGCGCGCAGCTCGCTGCGCCGCCATGGGAGCAGGATCCCGGCTCGCTCGACGGAGACGTCCCGGCGCAGATCGTCGTCGAGGCTGCTGACCTGTGCCCGCGCTTCACCGCGCGCGTCTTCGAGGGCGTCACGATCGGCCCGTCGCCGCTGTGGCTCAAGGCGCGCCTGATGGCCGCCGGCCAGCGTCCGATCAACAATGTCGTAGACATCACCAACTATGCGATGCTGCTGACCGGCCAGCCGCTGCATGCCTTCGACCTCGACCGCGTTGCCGGCGGCCGGCTTGTCCTACGGCGCGCGGGGGATGGCGAGCAGGTCGTCACGCTTGATGGCCAGACGCGCGTGCTCGACCCCGAGATCCTGCTGATCGCCGACGAGGAAGGGCCGACGTCGATCGCGGGCGTGATGGGCGGCGAGCGCTCGGAGGTCTCCGACGCCACGACCCGGGTGCTGATGGAGGTCGCCAACTGGAACGGCGCGAACATCCACGCGACGGCGCTCAAGCTCGGGCTGCGCAGCGAAGCCAGTGCCCGCTTCGAGAAGGGCCTGGCGCCCGAGCAGGCGATCGAGGCGCAGGTCGTCGCGACGCAGCTGATGCTCGAGTTGACCGGCGCAAGCGTGACCCCGGGCACGATCGACATCGGTGAGCCGCTGCCCGAGGCGAACGTCATCCGGCTGCACGAGAAGCGCGTCGGCGCGCTGCTCGGTGTGCACATCACGCGGTCGGAGAGCGCGCTTGCGCTTCAGCGCTTGGGCTTCGAAACGGTCGAGCGGGAGGACGGCCTGGATGTGACCGTGCCGCCCTGGCGGCGCAACGACGTCTACCGCGAGGCCGACCTGATCGAGGAGGTCGCGCGGCTGCACGGCGTCAACGACCAGCTGCCCGCCACGCTGCCCAGACGCCGCGGGGCGGTCGGCGTGCTGACCGCCGTGCAGCGCGGCAAGCGGCGTGCCGAGGATGCGCTCGCAGGCCGCGGCCTGCACGAGGTCGTCGGCTGGAGCTTTGAGTCGCCCGGCCGCGACGACGCGCTGCGCCTGCCGGCGGACGATCCGCGTCGCCGACGCGTCGTGCTGGAGAACCCGATGAGCGAGGAGCAGTCGGTCATGCGCACGACGCTGCTCGGCTCGCTGCTGGACGTCACCCGTCACAATGACGCGCGCGGGCAGGACGTTCCCGGCCTGTTCGAGTCAGGCCGCGTGTACGTCGCCGGCGACGCTCAGCTGCCCCACGAGCACCACGCCCTCGCGGCGCTCGTGCCGGGCGACGTCTTCGCTGCCAAGGGCTACCTCGAGGCGCTGCTGCGCGCTCTGCGCGTCGAGGCGCTGTTCGAGTCCGCCTCCCAGCCGTTCCTGCATCCGGGGCGCAGCACTCAGGTGCGCGCCGGTGGCGAGATCGTCGGCTGGGTCGGCGACGTGCATCCGCTCGTCGCGCGCGAGTGGGACCTCGCCGAGGTGGCGGCGTTCGAGATCGACCTCGATTCCGTCCTCGCGCACGCGGTCACGCTACCCGCCTACGAGGACCTCACGTCATTTCCCGAGCTGCACGAGGACATCGCAATCGTCGTCGACGCCGACCTGCCGGCGGCGACGGTGCTGTCGACGATCCGCGCGGCGGGCGGCCGCCTGCTCGCGCGCGCCGAGGTCTTCGACGTCTATTCCGGCGAGCAGGTCGCCGAGGGCCGTGTCTCGCTCGCGATCGCGCTGACCTTCCGTGCCACCGACCGCACGCTGACCGACGAGGACGTCGCGCCATTGCGCGATCAGATCGTCGCGCGCCTGGCAGCCGAGCTGCGGGGTGAGCTTCGTGGCTGACCTGATCGCTCCACGGGTGCTCGTCGCCGGCGGTTCGGGCTATACCGGGGCGCTCGCAGCGCGCCTGATCGACCGCCATCCGCAGTTCGAGCTCACCGCCGTGACGAGCCGCAGCGACGCCGGGCGCACGCTCGCCGAGCTCTATCCCCACCACCGCGTCGACGCGGTGCTGCGTGAGCTCGATCTCGACCGCGACGGCGACGTCGACGCCGCGATCGTCGCCTACCCGCACGGCGCCGCGGCGCCGGTCGTCGCGGCGCTGCGCGAGCGCGGCACGCGCGTCGTCGACCTGTCCGCCGACTTTCGCCTTCGCGACGAGCGCGTCTACGAGCGGTGGTACGGCCCGCACGGCGCACCCGAGCACTTCGGCGCGGGCGTCTACGGGCTGCCCGAGCTCTACGGCCGCGAGATCGCCGTCGCCGACCTCGTCGCCAACCCCGGCTGCTTTCCGACCGCGGTGCTGCTCGCGCTCGCGCCGCTCGCGCGCTCGGGCACGATCACCGACGTTGTCATCGACGCCAAGTCGGGTGTCTCGGGCGCCGGGCGCACGCCGACGGAGAAGACGCACTTCGTCTCGATCGACGAGAACGTCGTGCCCTACGGGGTCGGCGCCCATCGCCACATGCCGGAGATCGACCAGGAGCTCGCCGCGCTCGGCGCGCCGGTAACGGCCGCGTTCACCCCGCACTTGATGCCGCTGGACCAGGGCGAGCTCGTCTCCTGTTACGTGACGACGAGCGAGCCGTGGAGCCAAGAGGGCTTGAACGAGAGCTATCTCGCATGGGCCGACGAGCACCCGTTCATCGAGCTCGTGCGGACCCCGCCGGGCGTTCGCGACGTGCGCGACACCAACGTCTGCTCGATCCACGTGCGCGCCGATGCACGCACCGGCAAGGTGCTTGTCTTCGGGGCGATCGACAACCTGTGGAAGGGCTCGGCGTCGCAGGCGGTGCAGAACCTCAACCTCATGTTCGGCCTGCCCGAGACGCTGGGAATCGAGCCATAGCGAGCACACACGATGATCTTTGCCTTCTACCAACCAGCGAGCAACGGCGGGCAGTCGTGAACGGCGGCTTCTTCGCGTCGCGCTGGGTGCCGTGCCCACCGCACGTGCAGGACGCCGACGCGGGCCTGGCGCGCGGTTTTCGCGCTGCGGCCGTCGCCGCGGGCATCAAGCCCAGCGGCGGGATCGACGTCGGCCTGCTCGTCTGCGACGCGCCGGACGTCGTCAGCGCCGCGCGCTTCACCCGCTCGGGGGTGCTGGCGGCACCGGTCGTCGTCTGCCAGGAGCACGCGCAGTTGGGTGCGCTGCGCGTCGTCGCCGCCAACGCCGGCAACGCCAACGCCGCGACGGGCGAGGCGGGCCTCGAGGTCGCGCTTGCGATGCAGCAGGCTGCCGCCGACGCCGTGGACGTCGAGGCCGATCGGGTCGCGGTCGCCTCGACGGGGGTCATCGGCGTGCCGCTGGATGGCGAGCTCGTTGCCGCCGGGCTCGCCGAGGCCGCCGGCGAGCTGCACAGCTCCGGCGACGAGGAGTTCACCGAGGCGATCTCGACGACGGATGCGTTTCCCAAGCGCGCCTCGCTGTCGGTAACGCTGCCGTCGGGCACCGTGCGCCTCAGCGCGCAGGCCAAGGGCGCCGGGATGATCCAGCCGAACTTCGCGACGATGCTGTGCTTCGTTCAGACCGACGCGGCGCTCGAGCGCGAGACGGCCGAGCTGCTGCTCAGCGTCTGCGTCAAGCGCTCGTTTGATCGCATCTCCGTCGACGGCCAGCTGTCGACCAACGACACCGTGATCCTGCAGTGCTCCGGTGCCAGCGGTGTGCACGTGGCGCCCGAGTCCGACGACGAGCTGGCGCTCGGCGAGGCGCTCGACGCGCTGCTGCGGATGCTCGCGGTGATGATCGTGCGCGACGGCGAGGGCTCCAAGCGCATCGGCCGCGTCGTCGTGCGCGGCGGCGATGACGAGGGTGTCGAGCGCGCCGCACGTGCGATCGCCAACTCGCCGCTGGTCAAGTGCGCCCTGCACGGCGCCGATCCCAACTGGGGGCGGATCGCGCAGGCCGTCGGCGCGGCACTGCCTGACAGCGCGCCGCTGTCGCTCGTCATCGCGATCGAGGGCATCACGGTCTGCTCGGACGGCGCCGCCGCGGACTATGACCTCGCCGCGCTCAACGCCGCGGCCGCCGGCGTGGAGATCGAGTACGTCATCGGCCTGCCGGGCGACGGCGCCGAGACCGAGGTCTTCTTCTCCGACCTCTCGCACGAGTACGTGACCATCAACGCCGACTACACCACCTGATGGCGGATTGCGAAATCACGCACCCGCGGATGGCTGGCCAGGATCGGCGCCGGTTCGCCACCCGCACCCTCGCCGGTAGGACCGGTACCGGCTTCGGATGCGTGCGGCGCCCGGCATCCGCCCTGACCAGCCCCCACGCCCACGCCAATTCGAAATCCACCACCTAGGAACTCACGCCCATGCGCGATATCGGAACCCTCCTCGAAGCGCTGCCGTACATCCGCGAGTTCCACGGCCGCACCGTCGTCGTCAAGTACGGCGGCGCGGCGATGACCGATCCCGAACTGCGCGAGGAGTTCGCGCGCGACATCGTGCTGCTCAAGTACGTCGGGATGAACCCGATCGTCGTGCACGGCGGCGGGCCGGACATCACCGCGTACATGAAGCGCCTCGGGATGCCGGTGGAATTCGTCTCGGGTCTGCGCGTCAGCGACGCCGAGACCGTCGAGGTGGCGAAGATGGTCCTTGTCGGCAAGGTCAACAAGGACATCGTCATGCGCATCAGCCGCCATGGCCAGTCCGCCGTCGGCCTGTGCGGCGACGACGGCGGGCTGCTGCGCGTCGAGCGCCAGACGGCGCCCGGGGGCGAGGACATCGGCTTCGTCGGGCGCATCGAGCGCGTCGATGTCGACGTGCTGCAGCACATCGCCCAGGACTACATCCCGGTCGTCGCCTCGGTCGGGGCCGACATCGACGGGCACTCCTACAACATCAACGCCGACGAGGCCGCCGGCGCGATCGCGCGGGCCCTCGGCGCGTATAAGGTCATCTTCCTGACCGACGTCGCCGGCTGGCTGCGTGATCCGGGCGACCCCGGCTCGCGCATCTCGCGCGCTCACACCGACGAGGTCGAGGAGGCGCTGCCACAGGTCAGCGGCGGTATGCGCCCGAAGCTACAGGCCTGCGTCGACGCGATCCACGGCGGCGTCAGCTTCGCTCACATCGTCGACGGCCGCGTGCCGCATTCGCTGCTGCTCGAGCTGTTCACCGACGCCGGCATCGGCACCTGGATCCGTCCCGCGCAATGACAGCGCGTCATTGCTCGCCGGTCGCTGAGGTCGAGTCGAAAGCGAGGTGCTCGCGATGAGCCTCCAGGAGCTGCGGGCGCTCGAGCGCGAGCACTTGGTCCCCGCCTACGCGCGGATGGCCGTGCAGTTCGTGCGCGGCGAGGGCGCGCTGCTCTACGACGACGAGGGCAACGAGTACCTGGACTTCCAGACCGGCCTGGCGGTCAGCTCGCTGGGCCACGGCCACCCCGCCGTCGTGCGCGCGATCGCCGAGCAGGCGGCGCAGCTGATTCACGTCGGCAACCTCGTCTACACCGAGCCCGCGATGGCGCTGGCCAAGCGGCTGGCCGAGAGCTCGCTGGGCGGCAGGGTGCACTTTGCCAACTCCGGCACCGAGGCCAACGAGGCGGCGCTGAAGGTCGCGCGCAAGGCCAAGCCCGGCGGCGACATCATCTCGTTGCAGCGCGGCTTTCACGGACGCACCTACGGATCGCTGTCGGCGACGCCGCAGGAGTCCAAGCAGGCGCCCTTCGCTCCGCTCGTGCCCGGGTTCTTTGCGGTCGCGCCGACCGCGCGGGCCGTCACCGCCGCCGTCAACGAGCGCACCGCCGCGGTGCTGCTCGAACCGATCCAGGGCGAGAGCGGCGTTCATGTCCTCGACGACGAGCTGCTGCACGCCGCGCGGGCGGCCTGCGACGAGTACGGCGCCGCTCTGATCTACGACGAGGTCCAGACCGGGCTGGGACGCACGGGAACCCTGTGGGCCTACGAGGACGCGGGCGTCGTCCCCGACCTGATGACGACGGCCAAGGCGCTCGGCGGCGGGTTGCCGATCGGCGCGCTGATCTGCGGTCCGCGGCTGGCGGACGTCTTCGCGCCCGGCGATCACGGCTCGACGTTCGCCGGCGGCCCAGTCGCCTGTGCCGCAGCGCATGCGGTGCTCGACGTCGTCTGCGACCCGGACCTGCTGGGCCGCGTGCGCACGCTGGGCGCGCGGCTCGCGGAGGGTGCCGGCGCGCTGCCGGGCGTCGTCGATGTTCGCGGTCGCGGGCTGATGCTCGCCTTCGACCTCGACTCGAGCGCAGGACTGACGGGGCCTGAGCTCGTCCGCCGCGCGCTGCACGAGCAGCGCCTCGTGCTCAACGCGACCGGGCCCGCGACCGTCCGGCTGCTGCCGCCGCTGACGATCGGCGAGGCCGAGGTCGACGACGTTCTCAAACGA
>Ga0208736_1000386_pt1 | contig 12775 bp, 12 predicted proteins | sample AntDryMetagUQ255_FD_188090 | JGI IMG/M metagenome (GOLD analysis project Ga0208736, IMG submission 188090) | Polar desert microbial communities from Antarctic Dry Valleys - UQ255 (SPAdes) | ecosystem: Environmental > Terrestrial > Soil > Desert | place: Antarctic Dry Valleys | collected 2008-12-31 | reverse complement strand
GACTTCGACGGCGTCGACGACGATCCCGTGCGCTGCCTGGATCGCGAGGCGAGCCGCGCGATGGTCGGCCACATCAACGTCCAGCGCAAGGCGAACGAGTCGCTCGGCGGCGTCTTCGAGGTGGTCGCGTTCGGGCTCGTGCCGGGTCTCGGCTCGCACGTCTCGTGGGAGGAGCGCCTCGACGGCCGCCTGGCGGGCGCGCTGTGCTCGATCCAGGCGATCAAGGGCGTCGGCCTGGGGGAGGGCTTCGAGCTCGCCGGCACGCCGGGATCGGCCGCGCACGACGAGCTCTTCCACGACGACGAGCGCGGCTACTTCCGCGAGACCAATCATGCCGGCGGGCTGGAAGGTGGCATGACCAATGGCGAGCCGCTCGTCGCGCGCGCGGCGATGAAGCCGCTGCCGACGCTGACCAAGCCGCTGCGCTCCGTCGACATCGAGACCAAGCAGCCCGCCGAGGCGCTGCGCGAGCGCACCGACTCCTGCACGGTGCCGGCCGCCGGCGTCGTCGGCGAGGCGATGGTCGCCTTCATCCTCGCGGACGCCTACCGGACGAAGTTCGGCGGCGACCACATCGACGACGTCCGCGCCGCCGTCGACGCCTACCGCGAGCGGATCGCGTGGCCGCTGCGTCCCTAGTCCTCGTCGGCTTCATGGGGGCGGGGAAGTCGTCCGCGCTGGATGGCGTCCTCGACACGGACTCACTCGTCGAAGACCAGCTGGGCATGAGCATCGCGTCGTACTTCGCGGCCTACGGCGAGGCGAAGTTCCGCCGCCGCGAGGAGTCCGTCGTGCTGCGGGCGCTGCGCAGCGGGGCGCCGGTCGTCGCGCTCGGCGGCGGCAGCCTCGGCTCGGATGCCGTGCGAGCCGCGCTGCTCGAGCACACCGTCGTGTGGCTGCAGGTCTCGCCCGAGACGGCGTGGGAGCGCGCCGTCGGCGGCGACCGGCCGCTGGCCGCCGACCGCGACGCGTTCCTTGCGCTGCACGCCGAGCGCGAGCCGGTCTACGCGGCCGCGGCCGACGCCTTCCTGCCCGAGGGCGACCGCGGGCTCGTCGGGCGCGCGCTGCCCGCGCTGCGGGCGCTGGCGGGCACGCCGCGGGGCACGAAGCTCATCTGGGCGCACAGCGCCGGCGGCGAGTACCCGGTCTACGTCGGGCGTCAGATCGCGGGCGCCGTGCTTCCTGGAGCCGACGGCGGGCGCGCGTACCTCGTGACCGACGAGCACGTCGGCCCGCTGCACGCCGCACGGATGCGCGGCACGCACCACGCGATCACGATCGCCGCCGGTGAAGAGCACAAGACGCTGCTCAGCGCCGAGCGCGTATGGCGCGAGCTCGCACGCGAGGGCATGGGGCACGGCGACCACGTCGTGGCGCTCGGCGGCGGGGTCGTCGGCGACCTCGCCGGCTTCTGCGCCGCCACCTACCAGCGCGGCGTGGCGGTCGTGCAGGTGCCCACGACCGTCGTCGCCCAGGTCGACTCGGCCTACGGCGGCAAGACCGGCGTCGACCTGCCCGAGGCCAAGAACTACGTCGGCGCCTACCACCAGCCGTCGGCCGTCGTCACGGACGTCGAGACGCTCTCCACGCTCCCGCCCGAGGAGCTCGCCGCGGGCTACGCGGAGGTCCTCAAGACCGCCCTGATCGCCGGCGGCGCGCTGTGGGAGCGGGTCGCGCAGGGCGCGCAGGTCGACGAGCGGATCGTGCTCGAGTGCGCGCGCTGCAAGCTCGCGGTCGTCGCCGCCGACGAGCGCGACGGCGGCGTGCGCCAGCTGCTGAACCTCGGCCATACGGTCGGCCACGCGATCGAGACCGCGACGGGCTATCGCCGCTACCGCCACGGCGAGGCCGTCGCGCTCGGGCTGCTCGCCGCGCTGCGCCTGTCCGATGCCGGCGACCTGCGCGAGCAGGTCGGCGAGCTGCTGCGCGACGCCGGGCTGCCGACGCGCCTGCAGGGCGCCGAGCCGGCCACCGTCGTGGCGGCGACGCGGATGGACAAGAAGCGCCGCGGCGCGGAGGTCCCGTTCGTGCTCGTTCGCGCTCCAGGCGACGTGCGCCACGGCCAGCGGGTGGCCCCCGACGCGCTGCTCGCCGCCGTGACAGAGTTGTGCACCGAATGAACCGCAACCGCATCCAGGTCATGCACGGCGTGAACCTCGACCAGATCGGCCGCCGCGACCCGGCGCACTACGGCGGCATCACGTTTCGCCAGCTCGAGCAGGCGATCGACGGCTTCGCACGCGAGCTCGGCCTCGATACGCGCTTCTTTCAGTCCAACTCCGAGGGCGACTTCGTCGAGCACCTGCACCGCGTCCGCGACGTGGCCGACGCCGTCGTCATCAACGCCGGCGCGTGGTCGCACTACTCGCGCGCGATCGGCGACGCGCTGCAGCTCGCCGGGCTGCCCGCGGTCGAGGTGCACCTGTCCGACGTCAAGGCGCGCGAGCCCTGGCGGCATGTGTCGGTGCTGACCGACAGCTGCTTCGCGACGGTGTCCGGCAAGGGCGTCGACGGCTATCAGGAGGCGCTGCGGGCGCTGAAGGCCGAGCTGACCGAATGAGCGCCCGCCTCGATGCGCTGGCGGCGGCGGTCGCCGGTCGCGAGCTCGACGTGCTGCTCGTCTCGAACATCGTCAACGTCCGCTGGCTGACGGGCTTCACCGGATCCAACGCCCTCGCCGTGGTGGGGCCGGCGCCACGCTTCTTGACCGACTTCCGCTACCTGACGCAGGCCGCCGAGCAGCTCGACGCGATCTGGGCACGCGAGATCTCGACCGAGCTGCTGCGTCCCGCCGTCGAGGGGCTGCCGGCGAAGCGGCCGCTGCGCGTGGGCTTCGACGACGGCGACCTGACTGTCAAGCAGCACGCCAAGCTCGCCGAGCTCGCCGGCGACGAGGTCGAGCTCGTCGCGTCCGGCGGCATCGTCGAAGCCCTGCGCGCCGTCAAGGACGCCGCCGAGATCGACGCCATCCGTGCCGCGGCGCAGCTCGCCGACGACGCGCTCGAGGAGATCCTCGCCGCCGGACTCGTGGGGCGCACCGAGCGCGACGTCGCGCTGCAGCTCGAGGTCGCGATGCGCCGCCGCGGCGCGCAGGCCGCGTCGTTTGCGCCGATCGTCGCCGCCGGCGAGCACGGAGCGCGGCCGCACGCCGAGCCGCGCGACGTGGCGATCAGAGCCGGCACGCTCGTCGTGATCGACTGGGGCGCACACCTCGACGGCTACGCCTCGGATTGCACGCGCACGTTCGCCACCGGTGAGCTCGATCCGCGCGACCGCGCGATCTACGACCTCGTCGCGCTCGCCCAGGGCGAGGCGCTGGCAGCCGTGCGGCCCGGCCCGACCGGCCGCGAGCTCGACGCCGTCGCCCGCACGATCATCGACGAGGCCGGCCACGGCGAGCACTTCGGCCACGGCCTCGGCCACGGCGTCGGGCTCGAGGTCCACGAGGGACCGCGCCTGTCCAAGCTCGGCGAGGATGCGCTCGTCGCCGGCAACGTCGTCACCGTCGAGCCCGGCGTCTACGTGCCGGGTGCCGTCGGCGTGCGGATCGAGGACCTCGTCGTGGTGACCGAGGATGGCCACGAAGTCCTCAGCCACCTGACGAAGACCCTGCAGACCGTCGAATAGCAGCCGCGGGCGCTCAAGCGCCGGCGCCTCTGAGCCGATGGCGTGGGCGTGGACGCGCAGACGCAGCCTCGTAGCGACTGGCCCTGGTGGCTCGCCGCGCTGCTCGGCGTCGCCGTCATGTCGTGGCTGGGCCTCGCCGGATTCGCCTGGAACGACTACGACACCGAGGCCTCGGCCGCGTTCGCAAGGCTCATCGACGGCGACGTCGCGGGCTTCCTCGGGCTGCTGCCCGCCTACGGCGGATCGGCCGTTCTGCGCGCGCCCTTCGCCGGAGCCGTCGCGGCGCTCGGCGGCGGCGAGCTCGCGGTCTACCGCGCCGTCTCGATCCCATGCCTGGCCGCCGTGGCGCTGCTCGCGCTCGTGCTCGTGCGGCGAATGGGCGAGCGCGGCCGCTCGACGGCTGTCCGCGCGCTCGTGCTCGGCCTCTGCGTCGTCAACCCCGTGACGCTGCGCGCACTGGAGATCGGCCATCCCGAGGAGCTGCTGTGCGCCGCATTGGCGATCGGCGCCGTGCTGGCGGCAGCTGACCGCCGCACGATTGCGGCAGCCGTCCTGCTCGGCCTGGCGATCGCGACGAAGGCGTGGGCGGTGCTCGCGATCGGGCCGGTGCTGCTGGCGCTGCCCGCGCGGCGCATGCTTGCGCTGGCGATCGCCGGCACGGTCACGGCCGTCGTGCTGGCGCCGATCGCGCTCGCCGGATCGCCCGCGACGCTCGTCACCGGCGCGAGCACGACCGGCAGCCAGATCTTCCAGCCGTGGCAGCTGTTCTGGATGCTCGGCGACACCGGCACGAGCTGCCGTTCTTGCTCGCGCTGCTGGCCTGGGAGGCGCTGCAGAGGCCCGAGCGCCCGCCGGTGCTCGCGCTCGCGGCGAGCGCCGTCACGTGGGTCACCTTCAAGCAGGCGCCGGGCTGGCTGAGCCCGGACATGCAGTGCGCGTTCTTCCTCGCCTGGTCGCTGCCGCTGACCGCGTGGCTGGCGAGCGAGGCGTTCGCCCCCGGCGCGCGGCTGCGCGCCCGCCGCGCCGCGCGCACCGCGTACGCGTAACGCCGCGCGTCAGCGGATGACGTGGCGCACGAAGCGCGCGACCGCCCGCGCTCCCTCGGGCAGGTTGCCGGTGTGGCGCGCGTGCGCCGACGCCGCGTGCGCGGCGCCCTCGCGCCGCGTCGGGACGAGGCGGACGCGGGTCGGTGCGTCGCCGTCGGCGCCGATCGTGACGTCCAGCGGCGTGCCGGGCCTGCGAGGGCGCCGGCCGGTGATCGTGTAGCGGCGCCCGCCCGCGTGGAAGGCGCCCTCGTAGACGACCTGCGCGCCGTCGACCCTGAAGCCGCCGGAGCGCAGCAGCGCCGAGCCGAAGGCGGGATGGCGGACCTCGCCGACGAGCGCGGCGTCGGCGCCGGCGCCGGGATCGGCGAGGAAGCGATCGAGCTCGCCGATCTCGACGGCGAAGCGCAGCGCCAGCGGGCCGTCGACGCCGTCGATCGCCGCCGGCCCCGAGATCCGCCAGTGAAAGCCGATGCCCGGGCCGCCGTCGTGCATGCGCGTCGCCTGCGGGCCCAGCTCGACGCCCTCGGGCCGGCAGGACTCCAGGTAGCGCCAGGCGTCGCGGTATCCGAGCGCGACGAGCGTCGAGCCGTCGATGCGGCCGAGGAAGTAGTCGGGGTCCAGCGGGATCGGCATCTCCGGGCGGATCACGTGCACGCGCACCGGCGTCGTCCGCCCGTTCGGGGCCTCGCCGGCCGCGACGCGGTCGTTGAGCTCCTGAATGCGCTCCATCTCGCCGAACAGCGACCCGTTGGCCGCCATCTCGATCATGTGCACGTACTGGCGGAAGGACCCGTTGCGATACACGCCGCTGTTGCCGATGCACCATGCGAGCCACAGCTCGTCGCTGCCGCGGCGCACGCCCTCCAGCAGGTTGGCGTCACGGATCCAGACGGCGTCCAGCCACAGCCCGTCGCCGTGCGCCACGGCGGGCATCAGCATCGGCAGCGAGACCCCGGCGACGAGCAGCTCGCGGACGATGCGATCGTGCGGGATCGCCTCGCTGACCTTGCGCGTGACGTCGCAGACGTTGAATGTCCCGTCGAGGCCGGCGGCGGCGCGGATGCGCTCGACGTCGATGCCGAGCCGCGGGAAGACCTGCTCGGCGATCCCGTCGCCGGAGGCCAGCCCGGGCCAGCGCGGGCTGCGCAGGTAGTCGCGCAGCGGCAGCAGCGAGACGAAGTGGCGCGGGCTCAGCGCCGCCCAGCGCTCGCACATCTCGGTCGGCGAGCAGCCCGAGAGCAGCATCGCGAGGTTGAAGATCCCGCCCGACGTGCCGTCGGCGTGGCGGAAGACGATCCCCGCCTCCTCGAGCGCGCGGATGACGCCCGCCTGCCAGGCGACGCGCATGCCGCCGCCCGCGAGCACGAGCGAGCGTGCCGGGCCGGCGTGGTCCTCGCCTGCCGTCAGATACGGCGTGTGGCTCATGTCAGGCCCTGCGCAGGCGCGACCAGTGCAGGACGGCGAGCGCGCTCGTGAGCAGGTCGAAGCCCGCCACCAGCAGCGCCAGCTTCGAGAAGACGCCGCGCCGCACCCCGGTGCCCACGGCGACGGCCGCGCCGAGCTTCTGCGCCGCGCACCACAGCACGATGATCGGCTGGCGCGCCGGCGACAGCAGGCCGTGCACGACGGTCCCGCCGGCGACGACCATGAACATGCCGACGGTCCCGAACAGCGAGCGGCTGGTCGTGTCGTCCTTCGCCGACAGCACCCGCAGCACGAGGCCGGGGTTGGCGGCCTGCGCCGCGCCTGTGGCCATCGTCACGACGCCGATTGCCAGCAGCACGCGCCGCAGCATCGGGTCGGGCCGGCTCTCGGGCTCGGGATCGGTCATCCCAGGGCTCCGGGCAGGTCGGGCTTCTGGACGAAGTACCAGCAGACCGCGCCCCACATCACGATCACGGCGGCCCAGCGCAGGTCGTTGAGCTTCATCCAGCGCTTGAGCAGGACCGTCAGGCGATCCATGTCGCTGACCCCGGCCTTGATCTCGCGGTTGATCGGCTGGATCGTGAACCAGCCGACGAGCGTCGTGGTCATCAACCCGAGGAACGCGATGATCGCGGGCCACATCGTGGACTCGCCCCACTCGGTCACGATCATCACGAGCGAGACGATGATCCAGGTCGGGATCGCCCTGAGGAAGAAGCGCGTCGCGGCCTCGGTCGGCAGGGTGAACTGGGCGTTCGCGGTCGCGGGCGTCAGCGAGTGCCAGCTCGGATACAGGAACAGCCTCAGCGTCGTCAGCACGCCGACGTAGATCGTGGCGCCGGCGAGCCAGTACACGTGGTTGATCGTTAGCAGCGTCTCCTTCATGACCGCACCTTCTGCAGCGTCGCCTTCGGGGTCGGCAGCCACTCCTCCGAGAGGCCGAGGCCGGCGACGCTCTCGAGTCCCTCCGGCGCCTCGGCGGGCGGCTGGTCGTAGGACAGGAACCAGCTCTCGCAGTGGTCGTCGAGCACGCCCTTGGAGTCGGGCAAAAAGCACGAGAACCATGCGCGCTCGCCGATGCCCAGGGCCTTCAGCGACGCGACGCGCGGGTGGTCTGAGATCGTCAGGCGCGCGGCGCGCGAGAAGGGCAGGTTCAGCCCGGCGCGAGCCTTGAAATAGACGGTCGACCGCATCAGCATGCCGCGGAACTGGCAGTAGTTCGACAGGCCCGCCGACAGCGGGATGCCGGTGAAGCGGGGCTTGCGGACCGCGATCTCCACCGCCAGCTCGCCGTCGAGGTAGTAGCGGCTGGAGACGGTGTCCTCGGCGATCTCGAACTCGAGCGGCTTCTGGTGCTTGGGCATCCCCCAGATCCCCTTGCCGCCCTTGACGGAGACCTCGCTGGAGACCGGCAGGTCGACGACGTACTGGCCCCAGCGGTTGCGCAACAGCCCCCACAGCAGGCTGCGCGTGCGGTGCAGGCAGCCGATCGCGATCGAGTACTCGATGTACTGGCCGATGTCGGTGACCTTGTAGTCGATGACCGTCACGATCAGCAGTCCGCGGCCGCCGGGCAGGCGGATCGGGTGCAGCTCGTTGCCGGGCAGCAACTCTGCCGCGCGGTCGGCGTCGATCGGGAACGCCGCGATCACCGCCGGCGTATCGCTGGAGTTGACGGGCAGCGCGAACGGGATGCCGTCGACGAGCGCGTGGCGGCCTTCGGAGTGCTTCACGCGTGCTGGGATCATGTGCTCACCTCTGGAGCTCTTCGACGATGGTCGGGAAGATGTCGCGGGCGGCGTCCTTGCCCATGAAGACGTCGAGATGCCCGTAGCCGCGCAGGCGGTGCATCGCGTGACGCCCGGGCGCCTGGCGATCGAACCACTCGAAGGTGCGCTGCTGGCTCTCGGGCTCGAAGCAGGCGTTCATCTCGCCCGCCAGGAAGACGAAGCGCGCGTCGGTCTGGGCGGGCTGGGCGATGAAGCTCGCGGGCAGCTCGGGACGACCGTCGACGGCGATCAGGTGCCCGGCGTGCACGCAGCGGCGCATCTGCTTGAAGAACGTCAGCGGGACGTCGGCGAACTCGTGGCGCAGCCAGTCGTGCGTGGCGTCGTTGAGGTTCTCGTGGCGCCACAGCGTCGGCTTGCCCGCGCCGTAGGCGTAGCTCGCGAGCTTGCAGACCTCGTTGTCGCACTCGTGATGGGTCAGCTTGATCCACGCGCCGACGAACTTCGGCAAGACCCAGGGGTAGCCGGTCTCGCCCCATTGCGGGTTGAGGTAGCCGAGCGCGCGCGAGATCGGCGGCGTGATGTAGCGCAGCTTCAGCCCCGCCAGCCGCGAGACGATCGGGTGCAGCGAGACCGCGTTGGAGACGACGGTCTTGACCTCGGGCACGAGGCCGGCGACCGCGGACATCATGAAGCTCGTCGAGCCCTGGCAGTGGATGACGGCCTTGACCTCGTCGGCGCCTGACTCCGCGAGCACGGTCTGCACGGCGGCGGGGTGATCGAGCACCGCCGCCTGGTCGAGCGTCCAGCGGTTGTGTGGGATGTCGATGCTCGCGCGCCAGTTCTCCAGCCAGACGTCGTGGCCGGCGTCGATCAGCGCATCCACGAGCGTCCCGCCGCTGGGGGCGCGGAAGATGTTGGCGCGCACGCCGGCGCCGTGCACGAGCAGCACCGGCGCCTTGGACGGCGCCGCGCGTCCGCGAACGTTGATGACGTTGCAGATGGTGCCGTCGGCGGTCGTGAACGGGACCACGCGTTCGGTTCGGGCTGTGTCGGCCACGACAGCGAACTATCTCAACGCCGCGCCGCGCTGTGTGTGATTCTTCTCCGTTGCAGTGCGGTCGGCCATCGGATATAGCTAGGACTGCCCATGACCACCGCTGCCCAGCACTTCGATGCCGTCGTCGTCGGATCCGGATTCGGAGGATCCGTGTCGGCTTACCGCCTCGCCGAGGCGGGCAGCAGCGTGTGCCTGCTCGAACGCGGCAAGCCGTTTCCGCCGAACTCCTTCCCGCGCTCGCCGCTGGGCATGAAGACCCAGTTCTGGGACCCCAGCGAGGGCCTGCACGGGATGTTCAACATGTGGAGCTTCGACAACATCGACGCGATCTGCGCGAGCGGGCTGGGCGGCGGCTCGCTGATCTACGCCAACGTCCTGCTGCGCAAGGACGAGGACTGGTTCGTGCGCGAGGAGCCCGGCCACGGCAGCTGGCGCGACGGCTATGAGTACTGGCCGGTCACGCGCGCCGAGCTCGATCCGCACTACGACCGCGTCGAGCGCATGATGAACGTCCAGAAGTACCCGCTCGACCAGGCGCCCTACGACAAGACGCTGAAGACCCTGGCCTTCCGCGACGCGGCGCGCAAGCTCAAGCTTGACTGGGACCTCGTCAACCTCGCGGTGACGTTCGCCAACGCCGGCGATCCGCCGATGGTCGGCGAGCCGATCAAGGAGGACCGGCCGAACATCCACGGTCGCACGCGGCTGACCTGCAAGCTGACCGGCGAGTGCGACCTGGGCTGCAACCACGGCTCGAAGAACTCGCTGGACTACACGTACATCACGGCCGCCTGGCACGCTGGTGCGGACATCCGCACGCGCTGTGAGGTGCGCTCCTTCGCGCCCCGTCCCGAGGGCGGCTACAGCGTCGAGTACGTGATCCACGACCCCGAGTCCGAGGGCGTCAAGACCGACACCAAGCGCCTGGTCCGCCACACGGTCACCTGCGACAAGCTGATCCTGTCGGCGGGCACGATGGGCACGACGTATCTGCTGCTGAAGAACCGCGCGGCATTCCCGAGGCTCAGCCCCGCGCTCGGCGCGCGCTTCGGCGGCAACGGCGACCTGCTGACGTTCGCGCGCAATTGCATGAAGGACGGTCCCGCTGGCGAGCGCGTGCCGAACGTCATGGACGCGGGCCGCGCGCCGGTCATCACGAGCGCGATCCGCATCGGCGACGCGCTCGACGGCGGCGACGCCACGGGCCGCGGCTTCTATCTCGAGGACGCCGGCCTGCCCGAGTTCGTCGGCTGGATGCTGCAGCTGCTCGACGCGCCGCGCTCCGCCTGGGAGCTGATCCCCAAGCTGCCCAAGCTCGCCGGCAACTTCATCTCGCACAAGGACACCGACATCGGCGACACGGTCTCCGACCTGATCGGCGACTGCGCGGAGTCCTCGACCTTCCTGCCGCTGCTGGGCATGGGACGCGACGTGCCCGAGGGGATCATGTCGCTGGAGAACGGCGGCCTGGCGGTCGACTGGAAGAAGAACGGCTCCTCCAAGGCGTACTTCGAGCGCGTGCGCGACGTCTCCAAGGCGATGGCCGAGGAGCTCGGCGGCACGTTCCTCGACAACCCCATCTGGTTGCTCAGCCGCGTCGTCACCGTGCACGCTCTCGGTGGCTGCCCGATGGGCCGCAACGAGCAGGAGGGCGTCGTCGACAGCGAAGGGCGCGTGTTCAACTATCCCGGCCTGTACATCGCCGACGGATCGGTCATGCCCGGCCCCGTCGGACCGAACCCCAGCCTGACGATCGCCGCGCTTGCCGACCGCTTCGCGAGCGCGATGATCGACGAGCACAAAGGAGCCACCGTGTCCGCACCGCCGCCACCGAGCGAGGACGACCCGGCGCCCGCCGCGACGCCCGCCCCCGAGGCCCCGCCGCCCAGCGAGCATCCGGCGTCGCTGCAGTTCACCGAGAAGATGCGCGGCTTCGTCAGCTTCGGCGAGGACGACTTCGACAAGGGCTTTCGCGCCGGCAAGAAGTCCAAGACCGACCTGATGTTCCACCTGACGGTCCTGATGGACGACATCGAGCGCTTCATCTCCGACGAGCAGCACCCCGGCTCGATCACCGGCCACGTCCAGTGCGACGCGCTCGGCGGGCGCCTGGAGGTCTCGCAGGGCTGGTTCAACCTCTTCGTCGAGGCCGGCGAGCGCGGCGAGCGCAAGCTCATGAAGTACCGCCTCTTCATGGAGGACGGCGAGGGCCACCCGATCACGCTGCGCGGCTTCAAGGAGGTCGAGGACGACCGCGGCTTCGACGTCTGGTCGGACACCTCGACGCTCTTCACGCACATCTACGCCGGCCACGTCGAGCCCGCGGGCGACGACGACGCCGAGATCGTCGCGACCGGCATCCTGCACATCCGCCCGACCGACTTCGCGGTCCAGTGCGCGACCTTCCGCGTGCATCCGGCGCACCGCGTCGACGCGATCGGCCGCTTCGGCGCGCTGTTCGCAGGCGACCTGTGGGAGGTCTACGGGCCGAAGGGATGACGACGGCGGCCGCGCACAGCGACGAGGTCTTCCCCTTCGAGACCGCCGACGGCATCACGTGCAACGTCACGCACGTCAGGGGGCCCGGGCGCCCGACGAAGGGTCCGGTGCTGCTCGTCCACGGCGTCGGCGTGCGCACCGAGGTCTGGCGCCCGCCGACGCCGCGCACGCTCGTCGAGGCGCTCGTCGACGACGGCTACGACGTCTGGATGGAGACCTGGCGCGCCAGCATGGACGTGCCCAACAACACCTGGAACCTCGACCAGGCGGCGGTGCTCGACCACCCGCTCGCCGTCCGCAAGGTGCTCGAGCGGACCGGCGCGGACTCGATCCAGGCGATCGCGCACTGCCAGGGCTCGACGACGTTCGTGATGGCGGCCTGCGCGGGCCTGCTGCCGGAGGTGCGCACGATCGTCTCGAGCGCGGTCTCGCTGCACCCGGTGATGACGGGCATGGGGCGCTGGAAGCTCATGAACGTCATCCCGGCGGTCTCGCGCCTGCTCGGCTACATGGACCCGCAGTGGGGCGAGAACGGCGCGCCGTGGGTGGTGCCGAAGCTCATGACTGCGTACGCCAAGACCTCGCGGCGCACATGCGACAACGGCGTCTGCAAGGTCTCGAGCTTCATGTTCGGCGCCGGCGACCCCACGCTGTGGACGCACGAGCAGCTCAGCGCCGAGACGCACGAGTGGACCAAGGGCGAGTTCGGCGCCGCGCCGCTGACCTTCTGGAAGCAGATCCGCCGATGCGTCAAGGAGGGTCACCTTGTCAGCGTCGAGGGGCGCCCCGAGCTGCCGGCGAGCTTCGTCGCGCAGGCGCCGCAGACCGACGCGCGCTTCGCCTTCATCACCGGCGGCGCCAACCACTGCTTCGCACCAGAGAGCCAGCAGCGCACGTTCGACTGGTTCGAGCAGCGCGAGCCCGGGCGCCATTCGCTGCACATCGTCCCCGGCTATGGCCACATGGACGTCTTCATCGGCGAGCGCGCCGACCGCGACTGGCATCCGATCATCCTCGACGAGCTGGCGCGCAAGGAGTAGCGCTCAGGTCAGATCGACGGTCAGCTCGGGGGTCCCGCGCAGCGTCTGCAGCACGACGCAGTAGCGCTCGGTGAGCTTGACGAGCGTCGCGAGCTGCTGCTCGGTCGCGCCGGGGGCGTCGAGGTCGAAGCGCAGCGCGATCTCGCGAAAGCCGACCGGCGCGGCGCGGTCGACGGCGAGCGTGCCGCGGAAGTCCAGCACGCCGTCGGCGGTGATCGTGCCCCCATCGACGCAGATCTCGAGCGCCTGCCCGGCGTCGAGGTCGGGACGATGATGCGCACTCCGGCGCTAAAGGTGGGCGGCCGGGGCATGTGCCGGCTGCGCACGAGCCCCGACGCGCTCGTGCTGCGC
>Ga0208736_1000384_pt1 | contig 12852 bp, 20 predicted proteins | sample AntDryMetagUQ255_FD_188090 | JGI IMG/M metagenome (GOLD analysis project Ga0208736, IMG submission 188090) | Polar desert microbial communities from Antarctic Dry Valleys - UQ255 (SPAdes) | ecosystem: Environmental > Terrestrial > Soil > Desert | place: Antarctic Dry Valleys | collected 2008-12-31 | reverse complement strand
GTCGAAAGCGCGACTGCGACGGTGTGGATAATGGTTCCGGGTTTCATCAAAAGGGAGGTTTCACGCGGTGAAAGGCGGGAAACCTTAGCTACTTACTGAATCGGTTTTGGGAGCCAAAGTGCGCGCCCAGCGAGGGACGGCGCACGGAGCTTTCTGCCCCCAAACCCGCAGATGCCGTGCCTGAAGTCAAACGTTCTCCGGAAGGCTAGGGCGGATGATCGTGTCGGAATGCGTGTAATCGAGCGGCTCGCAATCTGCTAATTTTGGCAGGCCCGCCGCGCACCCGATGAATGCCACCGTTTCAACTGCTATCCCGGCGCGCGCCGTCAGCCGCGCCCGGATCGATTGGCTGGCCGCCACTGCGTTTGGCCTGCTCTGGCTCGAAGATCGCCAGGCAGAGGCGTAACCGGCCCCCCGACCGCCTGCAGAGGGGTCAATACGGGGCGACGCGCGGCGGCCCGAGGTCGGCCGCCAGCATCGCCGCGTCGAAAGCATGCCCCAGCAAGTCCGACTTGACGGCCGCGCGCGCCGGGTCGTGGGTGGAAAACCCACCCGACGCTCGAAAACGGAGCCGGTCGAACAAGAGATGACGGCCACGGTTCGTGTGTACGACGCTCCGTCGGGTAAGGCGATAGTCCAGGCTCGTGAGGGGTGGTACATCGTCGAGGCCAAAGACTTGCGCCCGGCGCCTCCTCGAGAGAAGCCGGCCAAGGTGGCACCGGACGGCACCCCCGACACCCGCCTGCGCGGTGGGGAGATCGCCGACGACCTCGGCCAGGCGCCAGCGGACTTCTCGAAAGAGTCCAAGGACGCGCTCAAGCTCTATACAAGCTCGACGAAGGGCCATGGGGACGCCTACACCACGCTCAACCGGAACCTGCGTCGTAGTAAAGGCCAGGCGAGCAATCCCACCGTGGCGGCACTCGATACTGCTTTCGAGTCCGCGAAGCCACTGAGCGCCGACGCCGTGACCTATCGCGCGGTTCGTTATGCCGCGACGAAGACGCGGATCGCCGAGGGCGAGACCGTGACCGACCACGGTTTCGTAAGCACGACGCCAGCGCGTGCTAGAGCGGAGAAGTTTGGGGATCTCGGCGGGGTCTACGCGCAACCTAAGGAGCGCAACGTCGACTTGCTTGAGCTGACGGTTCCGGCGGGTGCCAAGGTGCTCGACATCAACCGGATTGTCCCGGCGCGCTTCTTCGGCAAAGAGCGCGAGCTACTACTCTCCCGGGGTACCCGGTTCCGCGTGGACTCGGTCGAGCCGCGACCTGGTCACAAGGGACGACTCGTGAAAGGCACGGTGATCGTATGAGTACGCCAGACGGTCAACATCAAGCCGACGTGCCAGCCGACGACGCCGCCGCTGACCGGCTGGTGGTGGATTTCGCGGACCTTGAAGTTGAGCCCCCGCCCCCGGTGCCCGAGTTCCCTGAGGAGGAGGACGAGGGCTGATGGACCCCTTCCGCTTCTGCATCTACTGCGAGGCCGACTGCCACGAGGAGGACCCCGAGCACGCCGACGACTGCCCGAGCACCACGGGCGTCTTCCCGGTGACGAAACGCATGCTCGTGTCGATCAACGCCGAGGGCGAGCTCGAGCACTCCGGGATGCGCTGCATGGACTGCGAGGACTCGTTCGCTGCGGGTGACCACTACACCCACCGCTACGTCGGTCGCGGCACATTCATCCCCGGCATGGCAGAGGCCGACGTGCACGAAGTCATCTGTCTTGGCTGCGCTGCGCTGGAGGCCCTCGCCGCTTAGTCCATCGCGCCCGATAGCCGGACGCGATGCTCGCCCACCGAACTCGCCACGCGGAAGGACGATGGCTTGCGATGAGGTTCTGGGCGCTCGTGTACGAGCCGCGGGCGCAGTACACCCGCTGGTTGGTTGAGGTGGAGCTGCGCGATCGCGTGGTGCGCGTGGGCGACCAGACGCTCGTTGGGCTGCTGCGCGGGCTGGGACGGGCGTGGAGGCGTGGCCGGTGAGCGACGCCGAGTGCTTCCTGATCGAACCGACTGACGGGGGGCCTTGGCGACGAACGGACACCGGCGAGGAGCGTCGGTCGCCTCACGAGTTCGGCCCCGGCGCGATGTGGGACGCGTCGTGGATGACGCCTCCTTGGGCCGTCCGGTCGAATGGCGACGCGATGAACATCGTCGTCATCCTTCCGAACGGTCGCGTGTGGTCCGTGGACAACCGTGCCTCGAACTGCGATCGCCCAGCCGAGGACCACGACTGCTGGTGTCGCCACGGCACCCCGCCGAACCTCACGGTGGACAAGCAGCCTGAGCCCGGCCGCTCTACATGCTCCGCCGGCGCCGGCTCGATCCTGATGGGCGACTGGCACGGCTTCCTTCGCAGCGGCGGACTCGTCGTCGCCTAACAACGCCGGTCCGATAGCCGAGCGCGATGGACGAGCTGCTCTTCCTCGCCGACGCGCCGGCCCCGCCGACACCGGCTGACGACGCCCTCCCGACCAGCCGCATCCAGGTCGGCAAGCTCGGGCGATTCAACCACGCGCGCTTCGGCGCCTTCCACTGGACGCCGGCCACCTTCGCCTCGTTCATCAAGAACTTCCGCGAGCGCTCGAGCGGGCGCATCCCGATAGACCTCGACCACACGCCCGACAAGGGCGGGCCGACCGAAGCCGCGGGCTGGATCACCGCCCTCACGCCCGAGGGCGACAAGCTGTTCGCCGACGTCGAGTGGACCAAGGCCGCCGCGCAGAAGATCCGCGACCGCGCCTACCTGTTCATCTCGCCCACGTTCACGATGGCGGGCCGCGGCGACGACGGCTCGACGTGCGGGCCGAAGCTCATCGGGGCCGCGCTCACGAATCGGCCGTTCCTCGAGCGCATGGCGGTCGTGTCGCTCTCGGCCGACTTCTCCGACGACGAGATCATCGAGCTCGCGCAGAGGACTGATCTCGCGCACGAGGAGGGGGCCGCGGTCGAAGTCAAGGACACGTCCGATAGCCGAGCGCGAATGGCAGAGCCCACCTTCACCGCGGAGCAGATCACCGGCCTGGCGACGACCTTCGGTCTCGCCGAGAACGCCTCCCCGCAGGACATCGTCACGGCCGCGCAGGCCGTGAAGGTCGCGGTGGACGACTCTCAGACCGACGACGCCGAGCTCGAGCGCCGCCGGGTCAAGGCCAAGGCCGACGGCGATGACGACCGGGTCAAGGGGATCGACCGCGAGAAGGCGAAGCGCGCCGGGAAGAAGACCCTCGCCAACGACGAGACGGTCATCACCGCCGACGAGCTGACCACGCTTCAGGCCGACGCCGCCGCTGGCCGGCAGGCCGCCCAGACGCTCGACGAGCGCGACCGCAACGACACCTTCACCGCAGCGATGGACGCCGGCAAGGTCGGCGACGCCTCGCGCGAGACCTTCAACACCCTGTGGGAGGCGAACCGCGACGGCGCCAAGGCGTTCCTCGACGGTCTGCCCGCGCAGGTCTCGACTCGGCCCACCGGCTCGAGTAAGCAGGCCGCCGGTGAGACGCCCGAGGGTGTCGATCCCGAGCGTTACACGCTCGATCAGCGTGCCGACGCCTACATGGCCGAGCACAAGGTCGACTACGAGACGGCGGTCGTCGCGCTGGACGGGGGTGCCTCATGAGGAGCACCGTCGTCAAGGGACACGGCACGGTCAGCTACGTCGCCTCGGCCGCGATCGCGGCCTTCCAGGCCGTCCGCCTCGACCCTGCCAACGAGGGGCGGGTCATCCCGGCCGCCGACGCGACCGTCGAGCCGCTCGGGATCGCGCAGCACGCCGCCGCGGTCGGCAAGGACGTCGCCGTGGATCTCGGCGGCAACATCGTCCTGGCCATCGCCAACGCAACGATCGCCAACGGCGCCAACGTCAGCGCAGTCGCTGCGTCCACCCGCCTCGTCACCTCCCCCGGCACCGTAGGCACCTGGCGCGTCGGCATCGCTCAGCAGCCCGCCTTGGTGAACGAAGAGTTCTCCGTCCTCGTCTACCCCGTGAAGGTGGCCTAGCCCATGCCGCCCATGAGCCTCGAGCAGCTTCAACTCGTCGATCCGGTGCTCTCGCGCCTCGTGCGCCAGGACCGTCCCGGTGGCTTCATCTACGACCAGATCTGCGCCCGCATGGACGTACAGTTCAACGCGGGCATCTACCCGGTCTGGAGCCGCGAGGACTTCTCGCGCATCAGCGACGACGACGCCGAGGGTGCCGTGCAAGACCGCGCGGAGACCCCGGAGATCGACTTCGGCTACTCGACGCGCCCGTACGTTTTGCGCAACTTCCGCCGCCAGGTCACGATCTCGCCCGAGGAGCGCTCGCAGGCGCACTCGGCGCTCCAGTTCGAGGCCTCGAAGGTCAACGGCCTGCGCGACTACATGTCGCTGATCCGCGAGCGCCGGCTCGCCCGCAAGCTCCGCCTCGTCGCCAACGGGGGCGCGCTTACCTCGGGTGCCGCGGTCGGGATCAAGTGGGACCAGCCGACCGCCACGATCGAGGCGAACTTCCAGGCTGCTCGCGTCGCGGTCAACAACGCGACCGGCCAGCACGTCGACACCGCGATCATCCCGTGGAAGGTCGCCTACGCGATGGCCCTGCACCCCTCGATCCGCGAGATCTTGAAGTACACGGTCGACGGCGGGAAGATCCTCCAGCTCGGCGACCGCATCCTGCCCTCGCAGCTGCACGGCGTCAACATCGTCATCCCGCAGGTCCAGGCGAACTTCGCCCGCAAGGGCGCCGCCGCTGCCTTCCAGCAGGTCTGGGGCGATCACGTCCGCTTCGTCAAGCGCGGCCAGGACAACGCCTGGGGCGAGGTCAGCACTGTCTACGCGCTGCGCGGCAACGTCCGCTCGACCGGGACCACGGCGGCGGGCGGCGAGCCCGAGTTCGCGCTCATCGACCGCTGGCCGACGCCCGACCCGCCCGTGGACCACGTCCGCATGTGGGAGAAGGTCGACGAGCACGTCACCGCTCCCGACGTCGCCTACGAGCTGAGCTCGACGCTCACGCCGTAGCCATGACGCTCTACGCGACAGCGCCAGTGATCCTGGAGAACCGCGTCTACGAGCGCGGCGAGGAGCTGCCGAAGCTCGAGGACTCGGTCGTCGCCGACCTCAAGGACCGCGAGCTGGCGTCCACCACGGACCCGGGCCCCGGCGAGTCCGGTGAGGGCAAGCTGACAGGCGAGGCGCTCGAGGCCGCTCTCGACGCGCGCGAGCTGTCGAAGGACGGCACCGCCGACGAGAAGCGCCAGCGCGTCTCCGAGCACGACGCGGAGAACCCGCCCGAGTAGTTTCTCCGTGCCGACCGAGCCCGCCCGTGCGGGCTCTCCTCGTTCAGGGCCGCGCGGAAGTTCTAAAAACGCCCGTCCCCGTGCGATACTCGGACGCGATGGCGGGCAACGACAGAGTCAAGGTAGTCGTCGAGGGTGACTCCGGCGACCTTCAGAGCGCTCTCGCCGAGTCGCGCAAGTCCTTGAAGGACATGTCACCGCTGCGCCGCGACCGCCGCGAGCAGGGCAAGCGCCTGGTCGACGTCGCCAAGGAGGCCGGCTGCTCGACGGGCCTCGTCTCGATGGTCGAGTCGGGCTACGTCCCCTCGCCGGCCATGCAGCGGGGTATCGCCGCCGCGCTCGGGGCGAGCGTCGAGAGGTACTGGCCCTCGTGAAGCGTCTGCGCAGGTTCCTGCGGCGCCGCCGACGCGCCTCGTCCCCGTTCATGCAGCGCACGAGGCTCCCGTGATCGGTTGGGCGCTCCTCGCTGCGCTTGCCGACGTTGCGTGCGGCATGGCGATCGCGCTGGGCGCCGGGCTCGTCGGCTACGGGCTCGCGCGGCGGCTGCATCGAGTCGAGGTGGCGTGATGGCCGACTACGACTCGCGGCCCGACACCTACGAGCACATCCATCAGGTGCAGAAACTGCTCACGCGCGTGCTCGTCGACCTGCAAGAGCGCCTCGTCCTTCACGACCGCTCGAAGCTGAGCGATCCCGAGAAGGCGGCGTTCGACGAGGTCTCCGGCGCCCTGCGCAAGACGACCTATGGGTCTGACGAGTACAAGGCGAACCTGGCGAAGATCCGGCCGGCGCTCGACCACCACTTCGCGCACAACTCGCACCATCCCGAGCACCATGAGGACAGCATCGCTGGCATGGACCTGCTCGACCTCCTCGAGATGGTCTGCGACTGGATCGCCGCCGGGATGCGCCACGACGACGGCGTGGACTTCGACCGCTCGACCGCGATCAACCAGGAGCGGTTCGGCTACTCCGACGAGCTGGCGAGCATCCTCCGCAACACGGCCCGGACGCTCGGCTACTGATGGGCCGAGCGTCCAACCGAAAGCGAACGCCCGAGCACCGCGCCGAGATGGCCGCGCGCCGTGAACGGCGGGCTGCGCGGCGCTCGACGCCGGGGCCGGCGGGGCCCGTCCCGTCCTGGACTTCTGCCCCCCGCGTTCAGCTCGGCGAGCGCTACCCGGCGATGCGAGGGGCGCGATGAGCGCCGATCTTCTCGTCTGGGGAGCCGTCCTGCACCTCATGGTCGATTGGCTTGGCCAGAACGAGTGGGTGGCTGTCAACAAGCCGAACCTGCGCCATCCCGCAGGCTGGGTTCACGCCGGGATGCACGGCGCGGTGCAGTTGCTCCTCTTCCCGTGGTGGGCGGCGCTGGGGATCGGCCTCGCCCACCTCCTGATCGACACGCGCAGGCCCGTAGCGTGGTGGTCAACGTTCATTCGCCAGACGCAGCCGGGCGGTGGAGGGTTCGATCTCGGCGCAGACGTCCGCATCTGGGCGGATCAGGTCTGGCACATCGGCGTGATAGCGATCGCGGCGCTGTTGGTGGCATGACCCTCCTCGGTCTCCTCCTCCGCCTCCTGCTGCGCGTCTTCGGCGTGATCGCGCGCGAGTCTGAGCGGCCGGTGGGGCCGCCGGCGGCGGTGACCTACCCACGGCCCCCGCGCCGCGCGCCGGATCCCGGCCGCGTGCGCTCCGCGATGGCACAGCGCGACGCGGCGCAACGGACACGCGCGTGAGGCGGGGAGCGCTGATCCTCGTCGTCGCTCTACTCGGCACTGTTGTACCGGCACAGGCCAGCCTGATCCCCGGCATGAACACTCCGGGGCACGGGCTCGCCGCGGAACATGAGGCGAACTTCGGAAGCGTGGCTACTGAGTCCCGAGCGCCGATGGTTCGGTGGCAGTTCTCAAGCCCAAGCGCGAAGAATCTCAGTCGGGTCGCCGCGCTCAAGGCTCGAGGTGACGGCACGAGGGTGCTGGCGGTGCTCTTGGAGGCGCCGTGGTGGGGCAACCGAGAGATCGCCAAGGCCGACGTGGACCGTTACCGCGAGTCAGTACGGCAGAACGTCGCTGTGTTATCGGCGCTCGGCGTTCACCACTACGAGATCTGGAACGAGCCCGATCTCCCTCAGTTCTGGCCCGGCCCTCGGTCGGGCGCGCGCTACGCTCGCTTCCTCAAGGCCGCGTACCCGGTCATCAAGCAGATCGACCCTAAGGCGGTCGTGATCTCCGCGGGCGTGACGAACAACAACTACGCCTTCGTCCGAGAGATGTACCAGGCTGGCGGCGGCCGGTTCTTAGACGCGGTGGGGACGCACGTCTACCCGCAAGGGCGCGCTGGGGGCTGTTCGGCTACTGCGGCTGGGCGGCGTGCTCAGCTATGTGGAGTCCAGATGATCCACAACGTGATGCGAGACTACGGGGACGCCGGCAAGCGAGTGTGGCTGACCGAGTTCGGTCGGTGGGTCTGCGCTGACTCTCCCACGAGAGGGTGCGTGGACCCGGCTCCCCAAGCTAGCTTCGTTACGAATAGCTACGCCTACCTCAGGCAATTCCCGTTCCTCCGTGCGGCGTTCTGGTTCAGCGACTTTGACTACGGCTCAGAGCGCCGTCGCTACGGGCTGCGCGACGCGGACCTAGGGGAGCGGCCGGGCTTCGACCGCTTCCGTCGCGAAGCTGTGGCCTGGCGCGCGCAGGCGGCGTGGTGAACGCCCCAGACGAGCTGATCGACCTCGTCCACGCGACGACGCCCGACGAGGGCATGCGCGGCTTCGAGATCGAGGGCCGCGGCGGCGAGATGCAGATCTACACCGCGGGCGACCCGACCGACGACGAGGTGATCGAGGCGTTCCAGCTGCTGAGCCGGATCGACCCGCCGGTGCTGTTCCTGACCGCCTGCGAGGGCATGCCGGCGTGAGCGTCTCCCGGGCCCTCGAAGCGGTCGAGGAGGACCTCCAGGCCGCCCGCGAGCAGCTCAGAAACGCGCAGGCTGACGTGGACGCGCTCGAAGCCGCGGAGGCAGCGCTCAACGGGGCGGCTCCCGAGTCACAGGCCGACGAGTACTTCCGCGGCTTGCTCGAGGGTGGCGAACCCCCTCCTCCCGAACCGAAGGCGTCGCCCGCCGGGGAGCCGAAGCCGACCCCGAAGGCTGTCGATGGTCCGAAGCCGAAGCCCCCTCGGCGGCCAGCCTCGAGCACGATGTCGAACGAGGCCATGGCGGCCGTGCGAGGCGTGCTTAGCGACGGTCCGATTCTCACCCCCGATCTCATCGAACGCTCGTGCATGGCGAAGTCGACGGTCTACCTGGTCCTCAGGACCTTGCGGGAGGCCGGCGAGGTCGAGTGCGACGGAAGCAGGCCCAAGATGTGGCGACTCGCCGGGCCTACCTCGACGCCCGTCCAGCCCGCGGCCGACGATTGGGGCCGCCGCACCTCTGCGCGCGCCCCCGTGCGGACACCGCCCGCGCACGACGAGAACTTCCGCGGCACCTCCGCGCAGCTCCGCGACGCCTTGGAGGTCATCGAAGCCGAGCCCGAAGTCGGCGCCGAGGCCGTCCGCCGCATCGAAGCGGCCCTCGGCGAGTCCGACGTGGCGCTCACGATCCACAGCCTCGCGCGCGCGGCTAGCTGCACGAGCGGCGCCGTGGTCGCGGCACTGCGGCGGCTGCGCTCGGACGGCCGCGCGACGGAGCTCGAGCCCGGTAAGTGGCGGGCGGCCTCAGAGCCGGCGGTGGCCGATCCCGTGCGATAGCCGGACGCGATGGGCACTCTCACCACAGCCGGAAAGAACCTAGCGCTGAACGCGCTCGCCGGGACGAACCCGACGACGCCGATCACCCACGCTGCCCTGTTCGACTCCGCGCCGGCGCAGGCGCCGACCGGCGCGACGCCCTCGACCTTCACGCTGACCGCCCACGGGCTCGTCAACGGCGACCTGGTCGTCTTCGACTCGAAGACCGGCGGCACGGGAATCCGGCTCGGCTACGCCTACTTCGTGATCGGCTCGACGGCCAACACCTTCCAGCTCGCGGAGACTCCCGGCGGAACGGCCGTGGACATGCTCACGGCGGTCACCGCCTCGAGCATCCGGAAGCTTGTCGAGCTGGCGGGCGGCACGCCCGCCTACGGCCGCAAGGCGATCGCGTTCGCCGCGGCGGTCGTCGGCTCGATTGACGACACGACCGCGCCGACGTTCGACGTGCCGCCTGGAGCGACCGTCGACTACATGGGTCTGTACTCCGCGCTCGTGTCCGGGACGCTGCTCCAGGTCGATGATCTGACCGCGGAGACCTTCGCGGCTCAAGGGTCGTTCCAGTTGACCGACGTAGACGTCGACCTGAACACCTAGCCCATGACCCAGCGCCTCGTCGGGGTCCCGGACCAAGCAGCGGGAGCCGGCGTAGCCGAGGTAAGTGGCCGCGAGGAGACGGGCACTGGCGTCGTTCAGCGCGTCATCCCCGTCTCGGAGTACGTCCTCGACCACGTTGCGTCCTACCGCGGCATCGTCGCGGCCTTCCGCACGCTCGGGCTCGCGTCCGCGGGCCACAACATCTTCACGATCTTCAACAAGACGGGCTCGACGAAGTTGCTCGCGGTGCGGCGGCTGACGGTGCAGTTCGAGGACACGGCGGCCTCGCTGGCACTCGCGCCCACTGTCAAGACCTCGAGGATCACCGCGCTCCCCACGGGCGGCACGGTGCTGACCCCCGTTGCAATGGACACGGCCCTGACGCACGATGCGAACTGCGAGTTCATGGGCGCGACGGCCTCAGACGGCGGCGCTGCGACGGCGATCGTCTCGACGGCGGGCACCTACGGCTGGTCGGATTTCAAGAGCCGCCAGGCTACGGCGGTCGGCCAGATCCTCTTCCCCGACGAGAACCTGATCCCCGGCCTCTGCGAGTCGAGCCCGATCATCCTCCGGGCGCTCCAGGGGCTGAACGTGCAGATCACGGTTGCCTCCCTGACGACATCCCACTACCTCGTAAACTGCGCGTTCGAGGAACTCGTCGCGGCAACCTAAGGAGACTCCAGATGCCAAACATCTTTACCGGCGACGGGCAGGGCTGGCACGTCCCGAACGTGACCTACGCGACCCTCCGCACGATCCTGTTCGAGAGGGTCACGACCACCCTGCCCGCGGGGGTGACCAAGAGCGCAGGCAACCCGCCGACGTGGGTGCAGTTCGCCTCGCCCGCGACGGGGGAGGGTGGCCAGACGTTCACGATCACGCCTGACGGCGTCGCCGCGCTCACGCTCTAGGCCATGACCGAGCGCAAGGTCGGCGTCACCGACGTAGCGTCGGGGGCCGGCGTTGCGGACTACCGCACGCGTGAGCAAGCGGCGCTCGGCTGCGAGCAGTACCTGATCCCTGAGGTCGACCGTGTCCTCGGGTACCGGGGGATGGTCGCCACCTTTCGCATCATCGGCAATACGACGGCGGCCGGCCTGCCGCTCGCAACGCTGTTCAACAAGACCGCCTCCGGAGTGCTCGTGGCCGTGACGCGCCTTGAGGTCGTCTACGAGCAGAGCCTCCCCACCAGCACTGTACGCGGTTATGGCGTCTCGCCGCTCACCATTGCGCCCACGGACGGCGCGCTGATGACCCCGGTGCCCTTCGACACCGACCTGACCCACAACGCGCTCGTGGAGTTTCGAGGCAAGGCGTCGGCGGACGGAACGAACGTCGCCTTCACTCCGGTGGCCGTGATCGACGGCTGGCGCATCTTCACCCAACGGATGGTCTCCGACTACGGGCAGAGGCTGAACACGCCCTTGCCGCTGATCCCCGACCATGAGCTGCCCGTCTACCTCGAGGAGGGCAACGGACTCGTCGTGGCGCAGCCCGAGACGCAGGGCTCGAGCGCGAGCTTCCTCATCAACTGCGTCTTCGAGGAGTTCACGCTGTGACGCTCCTCTCGATCCTTCGCTCTCCCGCGGGCGGGGGCGGATCCGCGCTCAGCGGTACCGCTGCGGCCTCGGCCGGCGCTAGCGCCACCGCTACCGGGCAGAAGGCGGCCAAGGGCTCGGCATCCTGCTCGGCGGGCGCTCGCACGACGGCCACCGGGCAGAAGCGCGCCTCGGGCTCGGCGACGTGCTCCGCCGGCGCTCGCACGACCGCCACGGGCGCGGCCTGGGACGCCTACGAGACGAAGCAGCGGGCGTTCCCCGGCGTCCAGAGCTACTGGCGCCTCGGTGACGCGGCCGGTAACACCCAGGCAGCCGACACCGTAGGGCCCGCCTCAGGGACCTCAGTAGGAGTGACGCGGCAGGCCGCCGGGCTCGTACCCACGATCCCCGAGAACAAGGCGTTCTCCTTCGACGGCGTCGACGACCACGTCGACCTCGGCAACGTCCACGAGTTCGCGGGGAGCCAGTCGTTCTGGTGGGCCTTCTGGCTCAAGCCCACCGCGGCTACCGCTTCGTGGCGACGGGTCATCGCCAACGCGAGCGGTGGCGAAGGGTACGAGTTCATGGTCGAGGCGAGCTCCGCCGCGACTCCGAACCGGATGCTCTTCGAGATGGAGAACGGCGGCGTTACGACCGTCTTCTCCACGAGTGGCGCCATACCGACGGCCGCCACGATGGTCGTTTGCGTCGTGGACAGGGTTCTCGCTCAGGTCCGCATCTACGTCAACGGCGCGCTCGACACCACCGGGGGGTCTGCACCGCCATCGCTCAACGCCTCCACGGGCAACCTGCGCTTCGGCTCTGAGTCACCCGGCGGATCGAACCTCGGCGGCGTGCTCGATGAGGTCGCCTGCGGAACGGGCATCCCAAGCGCCTCGCAGATCCTCGCCCTCTACAACGCTGGCATCGGGGAAGCCGCGCTCAGCGGCACCGCCTCGGCCTCTGCCGGCGCTCGCACGACCGCCACGGGCCAGAAGGTGGCCAAGGGCGCCGCTACGGCCTCTTCCGGGGCTCGCGCGGTCGCATCCGGGCGCAAGGGCGCCCTCGGTTCGGCCAGCGCCAGCGCGGGCGCCAGGGCGACGGCCACCGGCGTCCAGATCATCGCCAAGGCCGGAACCGCGAGTGCGAGCGCCGGGGCCCGGGCGGTTGCGCAGGGCATCGCGCGCCGAGCGGGCGTCGGCTCGATCTCTGCCGGCGGCCTCGCTCGAGGACTGGGGCGGAAGCAGGGCGCGGGCACCGCGACCTCGACGAACCGCGGCGCGGCCACGGCCTCGGGCCAGAAGCGCTCCTCACAGAGCGCCACGGCCACGGCTGGCGGCGCGGCGGTGGCGACGGGGCGGAAGGTCGCCCAGGGAACCGCAAGCGCGAGCGCAGGCGGCCGCGCCACGGCCAGCGGGACGGCGGGTGCCGCTAGCGCACGTTCAGGTTCCGCTTCGGCTAGCGCCGGCACGCGGGCGACGGCGGTCGGGGCGAAGCGCGCGAGCGCCACTGCGAGTACCTCGGCGGCTGCGAGGGCCACCGCGACCGGGGCGAAGCGCGCCTCGGGCTCATCGAGCGCTTCCGCGGGGGCCCGCGCAACCGCCTCGGGCGCCGTGGGCGCTACCGCCCGCTCGGGCTCAGCGTCGGCAAGCGCAGGCGCGCGCGCCACCGCC
>Ga0208736_1000383_pt1 | contig 12870 bp, 12 predicted proteins | sample AntDryMetagUQ255_FD_188090 | JGI IMG/M metagenome (GOLD analysis project Ga0208736, IMG submission 188090) | Polar desert microbial communities from Antarctic Dry Valleys - UQ255 (SPAdes) | ecosystem: Environmental > Terrestrial > Soil > Desert | place: Antarctic Dry Valleys | collected 2008-12-31 | reverse complement strand
CACAGCGTCGTCGCGGTCAGCTGACGCGCGTTGCCCGCACATGGGCGGCGAACGGCGCGAGCGACCCGTCGGCGCCCGTGACGTAGATCGTCTCGTCGTCTCGAAGGGGTGCAGCAGCGATGCCGCGTTGGCTCGCGCGCGGTCGGCCAGGCGGCCCGGGCCGGCGAGCGCGGGCGCGACGATCTCGGCCATCGACATGACGCGCACGTTGCGCACCGCCCGGCGCACCTGAGCGGCGAGGTCGCGGTTGTAGATCGTGACGATCAGGCGAACGCCGGGGCGCAGGCCCTCGACGACGAGCGCGAGGCGCAGCGAGATGCGGTCGTCGCTCGAGATGACGACGACGGAGTCGATGTCGGGGGTGAGCGCACGGCGGATGTCGCGGTCGTTGGGCACGCGCAGGTGGATGACGTCGGCGGCGGCGTCGTCGAGCACGCGCCGCACGACGTCGATCAGGCGGCCCTCGCCGCGTGCTGCGGCGGTGCCCGACGCTCGCCCCGAAGGGCGTTTGCGGCGCCGCGCGCGCGGGGCAGACTGCCCGGGATGAGCATCCCTCCAGACCGCCCGACCGAGCGTCTGCAGCCGCAGCCGCCGCCCCAGCCCATCGTGGAAGAGCGCTACGCGGTCCCCGCGGCCGACCCCAACCTCGTCCTGCTGCGCATCGAGGACTCGCTCGCCTCGCTGCGAACCGGGCTCATGATCGTCGGCGTGATCGCGGTCGCCGCGCTCGGCGTCGCGATCTACGCATTGATGAAGGAGGACGACGCCGGGACGAACTCGCGCAGCGGCCTGGCCAGCGATGCGCGCGTCTCGCAGCTCGACGACCGCATCGACCGCCTCAGCCGGCAGGTGCAGGCCGCGCGCTCGGACGCCTCTGGCGGCGACGAGGCCGCCGCGGTCGACGAACGGGTCGCCGCGCTGGAGAAGACGGTCAAGACGCTCGCCGATCGTCCCGCGCCGGGCGATGCGACCCAGGCCGTCGACGAGCTGTCGGACCGCATCGACGACGTGACGGCCGACGTCGAGCAGCTCAAGACCGCGCAGACGCCGTAGCCGCGCCGCCCACGCGGGCCTGGTCCTCGCCTCACGGTCCGGGGGGCCGGCCCTGGCCGCGAAGGTCGGCGGCGAGCTGCTCGACGAGATTGTCGAGGCCCCGGGCGGCGAGGCGGCGCTGGTGCGCGGCTCCGGACTCTCCGAGGAGCGACGGGACGAGCGCGAGCTCTGCCGCGCAGCCGAGCTCGCGCGCGTGCGGCTCGCAGGCGGCGACTAGCTCGCCGGCGACGTCCGCCAGCGCCACCGCGTGGCCGCGGACAGGATCGACGAGGGACGCCTCGACGCCGTCGCGTGCAGCGAGGAAGCGGTTCTCGTCGAGTACCTCGGGCGCGTGCACGAGGGCCGCGTCGGCGTGTCCCTCGACGAGCTCCAAGCGCACGAGCGACTGCACGAGCGCGACGAGCGCCGCGGTGGCGGCGAGCGTCGACTGCGCATCCATGATGCGGATCTCGACCGTGCCGAGCTTGGGCTGCGGGCGCACGTCCCACCACAGGTACGTCGAGTCCGGAAACGCGCCGCACTCCAGCAGCAGGTCGATCGCCCGCACGTACTCGCCGTAGGAGCCGAAGGCGCGCGGGATCCCGACGCGGGGAAAGGCCTGGAAGAGCGGCGTGCGCGCCGAGGCCAGGCCGGTGTCACGGCCCTGCCAGTAGGGGGAGTTCGCCGACAGCGCCAGCAGGACGGGCACGTGCGCGCGCAGGCGGTTGAAGGCCGCGATGCCGGCCTCGCCCGTCGGCAGCCCGACGTGGACGTGCAGCGCGAACGTCGGCTCCCGGCGGGCCAGCTCGCGCATCGAGCCGTGGACCTCCTGGTGGCGCTCGCGAGAGGAGACCTGCATGTCGTGCCATACGGCGGACGGATGCGTGCCCGAAACGGCCGCGGCGAGCCCGAGCCCGTCGAGCACGCTCGTGAGCTGGGCGCGCAGCGCGCCGAGCTCGGCGATCGCACCGGCGACCGTGGTGTGAACGCCGGTGCGCAGCTCGACGGCGCAGGAGTGCGTCTCGGAGCTCGCGCTGTCGCGCGTCTCAAGCGGCCACGCCGCGAGGACCTCGTCGATGGCCGGCGCGAGCGCCCACGTCTGCGGGTCCAGGAGCATGACCTCCTCCTCGATGCCGATCGTGTAGTCGGCGCCCTTGGGATGAGCCCACTTCGACCAGGGCAGCGTCGTGGCGGCGAGCTCAGGCGGCACGCATGACCCCCGACCGCGCCGCGCCGCCGGCCGCCCGCGCGAACACGCTCAGCAGGCGCTGCTGCTCCGGGGAGCGCACCATGCTCTCGGCGTGCCACTGCACGGCGACCGTGAAGCGCCGGTCCGTGGCCTCGATGGCCTCGACCATGTCGTCGTCGGCCCAGCCCACGATCCGCAGCCCGCTGCCGAGGCGATCGACGGCCTGGTGATGAAAGGAGTTCACGCGGATCTCAGTCTCGCCCAGGCAGTCGGCGACGAGGCTGCCCTCTAGTAACCGCACGTCGTGCGTCGCGACCCAGCCGACGTCCGCTTGGCGGTGCGTGACGCCCGACGGGCGCTCGGAGGGGAGGTCCTGCACGAGCGTGCCCCCGCGTGCGACGTTGAGCACCTGGAGCCCTCGGCAGATCGCCAGCACCGGCATCTCGCGCGCCTCGGCAGCTCGCACGAGCGCGACCTCGAAGCTGTCCAGGTGCGGCTCGGTGGGGCCGAGCAGGGGATGTGGCTGCGCGCCGTAGATCGACGGGTGCAGATCCGGGCCGCCGGATAGGCACAGCCCGCAGAGGCCATCGAGCAGCGGCTCGATGCTGTCGACGTCCAGCGGCGGGATGACGACCGGCACCGCCCCCGCGCGGCGGATCGCCTCGGGGTAGGTCAGCCCGAGCGCGAGCTCCTGCTGGGGCGGATCGCCGTGGGGGTCGAGGTAGATGCGTGTCGGCTCGCGCATCTCCGACGTGCTGAGGCCGATGATCGCGCGCTGAGCGGGCGCCACGGCAGAGTGTCAGGCGGTGGCGAAGCGGCTGAGCGTGAGCTCGGGCCGCACTCCCGCGAGGTGCTCGCGGAAGATGCGGTAGTAGGCGAGCTCCTCGCGCGTGCGCAGCGGCGGGGTTACGAGAACGCGCTCGAGCTCGAAGTCGGCCTCCGAGATCTCGGCCTCGATCACCGCGGTGAGCACGTCCTTGGCTCCGCTGCCGTCGCCGAACTCGGCCTTGTCGCGCCACAGCAGCTCGGGGGGCAGCCAGCCGTCGAAGGCCTCGCGCAGCAGGCGCTTCTCGGGCTGGCCGGGGCCGGCGAGCTTGAAGCCCGGCGGCAGGCGCAGGGCCCACTCGATGACCTCGCGGTCCAAGAACGGCACGCGCGCCTCGAGGCCGTGCGCCATCGTCACGCGATCGCAGCGCTGCAGGTTGAGGTTGTGCAGGCTCTCGACGGTTCGCACGAGCTCGCGGTGCAGCGTCTCGGGGTCGGTGAAGTCGCGCAGGTACTCGTAGCCGGCGAACAGCTCGTCGGCGCCCTCGCCGGTCAGGACGACCTTGATGTGCTGGGCGGTGAACGCCGACAGGATGTAGTTGGGCACCGCGCTGCGAACGAGCGCGGGGTCGAAGGACTCGATCGCGCGCACGGCGACCGGCATGAACGCCAGCGCGTCGGTGGCGGTGTACGTCGTCTCGCGATGCTCGGAGCCGATGTGCTCGGCGACGAGCCGCGCGGCGGCGAGGTCGGGGGACGTCTCCGTCCCGACGGCGAAGGTCTGCAGGCGCTCGCCGCGCTCGGCGAGGACCTTTGCGGCGATCGCGGCGACGAGGCTCGAGTCCAGGCCGCCGGAGAGGAACACGCCGACGGGGACGTCGCCCATGAGCTGGCGCTCGACGGCGCCGATCAGGACGTCACGGGTGCCCCTCAGGATCTCCTGCGGAGCGGCGGCGCCGGGCGTCGTCGGACCCGGCATCCACTCCAGGCCGTCGGGCACGGCGTTGGCGAAGCGGATCAGCCCGTCCTGCGGGGTCCACGCACAGCCGGGCGGAAACGGCTCGACGAGCGCCTGCCACTCCTCGTCGAAGGCCACCATCTCCGAGGCGAAGCGCGTGCGCTCGCCGCGCTGAGCCCAGTAGAGCGGCTTGATGCCGACCGGATCGCGGGCGGCGATGAACCGGCCGTCGTCGGCGGCCATCACGAAGGCGAACATCCCGTTGAGCTCGGCGAGGCCGAGCGGGCCGGCCTCCTCGAGCAGGTGCAGCGCGACCTCGTTGTCGGACTCGGTGACGAAGGTGTGCCCGGCGCGCTGCAGCCGGGCGCGCACCTCAGCGTGGTTGTAGACCTCGCCGTTGCCGACGAGCCAGATGTTCTCGCCGTCGTTGACGAGCGGCTGGCGCCCACCCATGACGTCGACGATCGACAGCCGCCGATGGCCCAGCCACGCGCGCCCGACACCGACCGAGCCGTGGTCGTCGGGCCCGCGGTGCTCGAGCTGATCGAGCATCGCCGTAAGGTCCTCGAAGTCGGTGGTGCCGTACTCGGCAACGATTCCGCACATGTCAGAGCACTACCCGCAAACCGCGGCGATCACCGTGGACCGGCGGTGGCGAGGGCGGTCGCGAAGCCCACGGGCACAGCGCAAGCCAGGCCGGCGCCGGCGCGGCCGTACGCCTCGGGCCGCAGGTCGGCGAGGTGAACGATCCCCATCCGCGACTCGCGCACGGCTGCGGCGGCGTCGATCTGAGCCAGCGCCATTGCGGCCGAGCCGCCCGTGCGGGCCAGCACGACGCCGTCGGGATCGACGATCTTCGCGTTGCCCAGGAAGCGCAACGGCCCCTGCGTGCCGGTCTGGTTGGCGGAGACCCACACGACCTGGTTCTCGACCGCCCGCGTCTGGTCGGTGAGGTTGAAGTGGCGCGTCTGGCGGTCCTGCGCGATGCGCCGCGCGGGGCGCTGCCGGCAGACCGGCCAGGCCGCCATCGAGGCGATGATGTCGGCGCCGTCGAGGGCCAGGGCGCGTGCGGCCTCGGGAAAGAGCTTGTCGTAGCAGACGAGCATCCCGATCCGGCCCACCGGGGTGTCGAACGCGGCGAAGCCGTCGCCCGGGGTGTACGCGAAGCGCTCGCCCGGCGGGAGGTGGACCTTGCGGTGGTGGCCGAGGATGCCGCTGCCGTCGACACAGACCGCCGACGCGTAGCGGCGGCCTTCGGCGCCCGCCTCGGTGTAGCCCGCGCAGACCACGGTGTCGCCGGCCATCGCGATCAGCGCGCCGATCTCGGGCCCGCCGGGATCGAGCGCGACCGGCAGCTGCGGGCCCGTCTCGCCGGGCATCGGCTCGCGCAGGTAGCCGCCCAGCGCGCTCTCCGGGAAGACGACGAGGCCCGCGCCCTGCGCCGCGGCGACGGCGATGCTGCGCTCGATGCTGCGCAGCCCGGCGCCGATGTCGCGCCCGAACGGAGCGGCGACGGCGGCGATGGCGGGCGTCGGCGACGGCATGTCCTCAGTTTGCTCGGCCGCCGGCGGGTCCTCGCTGGACGCCTGTCCAATCTGCGCGTCCCGCGCATGGACACGCTGTCGTGCTCAGCTCGGGACGGGCTTGATGATCCGGTGCAGCCCCGCCGCCGCGGCCACGGCGACGGCGACCACGACGAGGGTGAGGAGCTTGTGCTTCATGGCCGCAACCTACACGCACGGTCATGCCGTACGCTCGCGGGATGCCGGGCATCGAGGACCCCGACAAGATCGACGTCATCGCCGAGGACGCCGATGGCAACGCGCTGCTATCGATCGTCCAGACCGGCCCGTGGCCGACCGACGGCTCCGAGCGCGGCCGGCTGAAGCGCAAGCTCGGGACCTACCTGCGCTACGCGGGAGACGGCCAGATGGTGGCGACGTACCCGACCCTCGAGGGCCGGCCGGTCGTCATCGAGCTGACCTACGAGGTCGCGCCACCGCAGTCGGTGCTCGACTACTGGCGCCGGCGCAGCCAGACGGCTGCGCGGGACGGCGTCACGCTGAGCCTGCGGGCGCTCGACGACATCGTCTGGCGCGCGTAGCGCCCGACGGCCGCCCGGACCGGCGCGCGGCGTGCGACGATTCGGTGGCCCGTCCATGGGGTAGCCTTTGGGTACGCGAGTTCCAGATGGACCGCACCCCGAACAGGGATGCTGGGACGATGGGGGAACGCGGGCCGCGCGGACGGGTTCTTCCCGTCTCCTTCCTACTTTTCGCGCGAGCCCGAGCCCAGGGGGGAGGCGAGCCTGGAGGCCGGCGATGCCCGGCACCGAACCTGCCCATCCCTCGCCCGTAGGGTCCAGTAGCGCCGCGATCTCCAACCTGACGGTCCGGCTGCTCAGCCAATACACCGGGCGCGGTCCGACGAAGGCGCGCACGTTCTTCAACGACGACATGGTCACCGTCGTGCTGCAGGACACCTTGACCAAGGCCGAGACGACGCTCGTCGACAAGGACCGGCGCGAACTCGTGCTGCTGACCCGCTTGACCTTCCAAGAAGTCATGGGCGACGACCTGATTGCGGGGATCGAGACGATCACCGGGCGCGCGGTGACGGCGTTCTTGAGTGCCAACCACATCGATCCCGATATCGCAGTCGAGACGTTCATTCTCGCCCCTACCCAGCCGGCGCTGGCAGACCCCGCGCAGACGCGAGGCGCCGCAGGGTTTCAGGCCGTCGGCACGGCGCGAGCGTGACGGTGGGCGAACGGGCCGCCTGGTACCTGCTCGAGCGGGGTACATGGCTTGGTCGGGGACGGGCCATCGACCGCCCCTGCTGATGTTGGGCCTGCGGGACGCACGCCGCTGCACGGATCGTCGGTGGCGAGCGGCCCACAGCCAACGGCGGTAGCCGTTACGCGCCCGAGCCGGTGGCCCTCACGGATAGCGCACGCGCAGTCCGATGACGTCGCCCCGGGCGAGGGAGCGCGCATGCGTCGTGCCGGCGCGCACCGCGTAGTACATCGTCAGCGCGTCGCTCGAGTTGGCGTGCGTCAGGCCGATGCTGTGGCCCGACTCGTGGGTGCCGACGGACTGGTAGTCGTAGGCGCCCGAGGCGCCGACGTTGGAGAACGTGATGGCCTGGTTGTAGCGCTGGTCGGTCTCCGTGATCGTGCCGGCGCCGTCGGTGAACATGAAGGTGCAGGCCAGCGCTCCCGCGCAGCCGACGGACGCCGTGTCGCCGCGGTCGATGACCGATGCGCCATCGGCGTAGGTGTGGATCGTCGTGGCGGTCGAGCCCAGGTGCCACGAGTTGAGGTTCGTGGCGTCCGGTATGCCGCAGGAGTTCGCCGTCCGGTCCCAGTTCGTGTGCGACACGATCAGCGACGTGACGGTGTTGTCGTTCCAGTCGAATCGGCTGCGGTTGACGTAGTAGCCGTAGTTGCGCGAGGTCCACGCGCCCAGCCAGAGCGCGTACTGCGAGTTCGTGCAGGCATCGCCCGCGACCGCGGCGCGCGCGGTGAGGCCTTCGCCGTCGGCCTTCTTCTCGCCGCGCCCCGGCGCCTCGTGTGCCGGCTCGGGCGGAAGGCTCGAAGGCACGGCGGCCGGTGGTGTGGGGGAGGGGACCGTGGGCGGGATGATCGCCGCGCGCCGGGCGGCACGGGTGGCGCGGAAGTCCGCCGCCCACGCGCGCTCGGTCGGGTCGCCGTAGAGCATGTCGACGGCGACGCCGGGCTCCCGGTGCTCCGTCGTCACGAGTGTGACGCCGCCGTCGGGGTCAAGCAGCGGCGAGACCGTGTCGCTGACCTCGAAGTCCCCGTCTCGGCCGCAGCGCGTGACCCGGTACTCGCCGCGCGGGAGGAACTCGGTCACCTCGGAGGTGCCGTCGCCATGCTGCTCGTGCGCGACGGTCGCCGACAGCGCCGGGCCGGGTGGCGCACAGCGAACGGTCGTCGCCGCGGCGGCGGCGGCGCTGGCTGAGCCGGCTCCTCCCGTCAGCAGCGCGCAGGCCGTCGCGAGCGCGACGGCGGCGGAGCGGGCGGAGCGATGGGCGCCCGGGAATGGGCGCGGGAGGGCGGGCGCGGCTGACATTTGCGGCTCCTCTGAGCGCGGCGGGTGGCTCCGTGCCCATCGCCAACCGCGCCGCCGCCCGCAAGCTCCGGGGCCGAGGACCGGTCAAGCGTCCAGCGCGCCCAGGATGAACGGCCCGAGCGTGGCGGCGAACGCCAGCGTGAGATGCGAGGTGTCGTGGCGCACGAGCGCGCCGCCGACGACGGTGAAGCAGCGCTTGGTGTCGCAGAAGTGGCGGGTCAGGTCGATCACCTTCACGTTGGGAGAGCGCAGCGCCCGCGCGGCGTTGACGAGCGGGTCGGTCTTCACGGATGCCGCGCGCGAGCGGGTGCACGTGTTGTGCGCGCTGCGCCCGGCGGCCAGCGCGCGCGACACGCAGCGCAGCGCGTCGCGGCTCGCGGGCGGCGTGTCGCGGATGACGACGACGCGCCGGCCCATGCGCACCAGCGTGTCAAGCTCCTCGCGGTAGCCGGCGGTCACGGCCTGCGCGTCGCTGCGCCCGCCGCTCGGCTTGACGCGGGCGCTGTAGTGCGCCGACAGGAACACCGTCGTGACCTCGGGATGCTTGGAGAGCCAGGTGAGCACCTGGCGGTTCCACTGGCCGCACTGCCGCGAGGCCTGCGGGGAGGCGAGGATCGGCGCCGCCCGCGTCGCCGGGCAGCCCGAGCGCAGGATCGACACCCCGCGCCACCGCTTGCCCAGCGTGAGCACCGTGAGCGCGGACTTCATGTTCGCCGCGTGACTGTCGCCGATGAGCGCGAACGTGTTCTGCGCCTCCTCCGCCGCCGCGCCGAAGCTGCAGACCGTGATCAGCCCCTCGTGCTGGACCTTGTCGCAGTAGGGATCGGCGACGACCTTCGCCCGGTCGGGCGGCGGTAGAACCGCGCTGCGCAGGGCGGGGTTGTCGCACGGGCTCGCCGCGCGCGCCGCGGCTCCGAAGCACGGCGCCACCGCCAGTAGCACGACCTCGGCCGCGACGTTCGCGGCATCGGGCGCCCGGTCGCGACAGATCGCGGCGCAGGCTGCGGCGTCAGTCCAGGCGCTCTCGGCGAACCACGCGAACGGGCCGACCGCCAGGCCCGCGGCGGCGGGCAGGAACGTCGCCTCGAGCACCTCGGGGGAGGGGCGTGCGACGTCGACGGCCAGTACGCGGGGCGCGAGGGCGCTCCCGTCGCCGGCCAGAGGCGTGAGGTCAAACGCGGTGCGTCCTGAGCGGCGGGTCACGCAGATCCGGGCCCGGGGGAGCGCCGGCTCGCCGTGGACGAGCGTGACGCACAGCGCGCGGCCGGCGACGGACGTCAGCTCGCGGGAGTCCCAGGCTCCCGCGGTCGCGACGCGCAGCACCATCCGCACGTCGCGCTGGCCGAGCGACACCTCGCTGAGGTCGAGCGGGCCCTGCGCGTCGACGGGGTCGGCGGCGGTGGATCGCGTCTCGCCGATCGCCGGCACGGGCGCCGGCGCAGGTGCGGCCGCTGCGGCGGGCACGCCGATCAGCGTGAGGGCGAGGCCCGCGAGCACAGCGGCTCGCAGCGACGGCAGGCGTGCGCGGCTCACGCGTCGCGCCTGAAGGCCAGCACGTCCTGATGGTCGTCCCAGCCGCGCGGCTGGTGGCCGACGAGCCGGACGCGGCCGCCCGACGCGGTGGTGAACGCGCGGGTGACGTGGGCGGGCGTGTGCCAGGCGTGCCCGTACTCGAACAGGGCGCTGCCGTAGGGCACGTGGAAGTGGCCGTACTCGCGCAACGCGCGGGCGATCTCGTCGTGGCGATCGGCGAACTGGCCGGTCGTGGGCGGCTCGGCGTGGATCGTGACGACCGCGACCCCGCCGGGCTCCAGGGCGCTCGCGAAGCTGCGCAGCAGCTGGCCGCCGCGCTCCTCGTCGAGGTGCGTCACGAGCGAGCCGCACCAGATGAGGTCGTGGTGACCGAGCCGCATCCCGGCCAGGCTCGGCGTCGATCGCAGCGGCTTGACCCCGAACTGGGTCGCGCAGAAGCGGATCGCCTGGCGGTTGATGTCACACGCCGTGATGCGCTCGGGCGCGATCTCCCGGGCGAGCAGGCGCAGCACGCGGCCGTAGCCGCAGGGCATGTCCAGGCAGGACTCCACGTCGCCGAACCCGCGCCCGGCGTCCGCGAGCGACCGCCCGATCGCCGCGACCGCCGAATGGCCGACGCGCGCGTAGTGCGTCCCGCCGGCGTCCTCGGGATGCCTCATGTCGTCATCGGGATGGATCGGTCCCGCGACGGCGGGAAGCCGCAGCAGCGGCTGGGGGCGGCGCATGCGCCGCCGCAGCGCGCCGCTGACGCGCAGCGCGACCTCGGGCGCCCGCGCGCGCCGTGTTGAGGTCTGTGGCACGGCCGCGAACGCTAGCGGTACCGGCGGTGGGGTGGGCGCGGTTGGCGCGCTCACCACGGTGCCGGCTCGTAATCCTTGAGGAACACGCCGTGCAGGTCCTCGCCGGCCTCGCCGCGCACGATCGGGTCGTACACGCGAGCGGCGCCGTCGACGAGGTCCAGCGGGGCGTGGAAGCCCGCGCCGGCCAGGCGCATCCGCGTCGGGTGCGGGCGCTCATCGGTGATCCAGCCGGTGTCCACGCTCGTCATGAGGATGCCGTCGTGCAGCAGCTCGTGGGCGCTCGTGCGCGTGAGCATGTTCAGCGCGGCCTTCGCCATGTTCGTGTGCGGGTGGCCGGGACCCTTGTAGCCGCGATTGAACTGCCCCTCGATGGCCGAGACGTTGACGACGTAGGTGCGCCGCGCGGACGATGCGGCGAGCGCCGCGCGCAGGCGCCCGACGAGGATGAACGGTGCGGTCTGGTTGCACAGCTGCACCTCGAGGAGCTCGACCGGATCGACCTCCTCGACGTGCTGGATCCACGAGTTGACCGGGTCCAGGTCCGGCACGAGCCCGCCCGCGTCGATCGCCACCCCCGCGGCGATCCGCTCCGGCGATGCGCTGCCCGCGCTGAGCGCGAGCGCGGTCAGGGCGTGCGGGGTCGGCGTCCAGTGCGGGCGCAGGGCGGCGTCGGCCGGCGCCGGCAGGCCGCTCGTGGCTCCGGCGGGGCCGAACGTGCGGATCGCCGGCAGCGGGCCGGCGGGCAGCGGCGCGGCCTCGGCCTGCGCGAGCAGCGCGTAGGAGGCCGCGGAGCGGCGCACGGTCTGGGCGGCGTTGTTGACGAGGATGTCCAGCGGCCCGGCGGCGGCGACCTCGTCGGCGAGGGCCATGACGGAGGCGGGGTTGCGCAGGTCGATGCCGACGATCTGCAGCCGGTCGAGCCACTGCGCGCTGTCCTCCATCGCGGCGAAACGGCGGGCAGCGTCGCGCGGGAAGCGCGTTGTGATCGTCGTGTGCGCGCCGTCGCGCAGCAGGCGCAGCGCGATGTACATGCCGATCTTCGCGCGCCCGCCGGTGAGCAGCGCACGGCGTCCCCGCAGGTCGGTGCGCGCGTCGCGGCGGGCGTGGTTGCGCGCCGCGCAGTCTCGGCAGAGCTGGTGGTAGAAGGCGTCGACCTCGACGTATCGCTCCTTGCAGATGTAGCACTGGCGCGGCTGCACGAGCGTGCCCGCGGTCGCGCCGTTCGTGCCCGGGCGCAGGGCCAGGCCGGCGGTCTCGTCGTCGATCCGTCCCTCGGCGCCGGTGGCGGTCGCGGCGGTCACCGCGGCGTCGGCGGCGAGCACGGCAGCGCGGCGCTCGGCGCGGCGGCGCAGCTTGACGTCCTTGAACAGGCCGGCGGTCGCGCGGCGGATCGCGACGGCGTCGGGGTGCTCGGTGGGCAGGTCGTCGAGCTGCTCGATGACACGCAGGCAGGCGGCGAGGTCGGCGGGGTCGATGCCGTCCTGGGACACGGGGAGGAGTCTAGGTCGGGGTTCCGCCGCGGCAAACTCATCGCCGCGCCGGTCAGGCCTCCAGCAGCTCGGCCGTCTGCATCCACGCGGCCTCCAGGCGCTCGCGCTCGGCGGCCTGCGCGGCGAGGTCGTCCTGCAGCTCGTCCAGGCGCGCATGGTCGGTGGCGTTGGCGGCCATCGCTTCGTACAGCTCGGCCTCGCGCGCGCTCACGCGCTCGAGCGCCTTCTCCAGCCGGCCGATCTCCTTGCGCGCGGCGCGCGTGGCGCCGCCGCCGCTCCCCGCCTGGGCCGCGGCCGCGGTCGCCGGCGCCCGCGCGGCCCCGTTGCCCGGCTTGCCCGGCGCCTGCGCCTCCTCGCGCCGCGACTGCACGTACTGATCGATCCCGCCGGGCATGTGGCGCAGTCCGCCGTCGCCGGCGAGGGCGTGCACGTTGTCGCAGACACGCTCGACGAAGTAGCGGTCGTGGCTGACGATCACGAGCGTCCCAGGCCAGCGGTCGAGCAGGTCCTCCAGCGCCGTGAGCGTGTCGATGTCCAGGTCGTTCGTCGGCTCGTCGAGCAGCAGCACGTTGGGCTCGTCCATCAGCAGGCGCATGAGCTGCAGCCGGCGGCGCTCGCCGCCGGACAGGTCGCGCACCAGCGTGCGCGCCTTCGCACCGCGAAAGCCGAAGCGGTCGCAGAGCATGCCCGCGGTGAGCTCCTGGCCGTCGCTCAGCGTCGCGCGACCCTTCACCTCCTCGAGGGACTCGAGCACGCGCAGGTGGCCCGGGATCTCGGCCGTGTCCTGCGAGAGATGGGCGAGGCGCACCGTGGCGCCGCGGTCGACAGTGCCCGCCGACGGGGCGAGCTCTCCGCCGAGCAGCTTGAGCAGCGTCGTCTTGCCCGAGCCGTTGACGCCGACGAGCGCCACGCGGTCACCCGGTCCCAGGCGCCAGGTGACGTCGCGCAGCAGCGGCGTATCGCCGAAGGCCAGCGAGATGTCGACGGCGTCGAGCACCTTGTCGCCCAG
>Ga0208736_1000382_pt1 | contig 12938 bp, 12 predicted proteins | sample AntDryMetagUQ255_FD_188090 | JGI IMG/M metagenome (GOLD analysis project Ga0208736, IMG submission 188090) | Polar desert microbial communities from Antarctic Dry Valleys - UQ255 (SPAdes) | ecosystem: Environmental > Terrestrial > Soil > Desert | place: Antarctic Dry Valleys | collected 2008-12-31 | reverse complement strand
GGTTACCTCGCCGACGGTGCCGAACAGGTGCGCGCCGATCTCGTCGTGCGGGTATCGGCGCAGGAAGACCCGCTCCACCGTCACGCCCGGGAAGTCCTCGTTGTTCTCGAGCAGGTACTGGACGACGGGCAGGTCGACGTCCTGCTTGACCGTTGCCGTCGAGAACGGGACCGCGGCCAGCTGCTCGCGGACGTCGTCGCGAATCTTGCTCGGCGAGCGGCCCAGCACCTCGCCCAGGCGCGTGTAGAGGTCGTCCTGGGCCGAAACGGCCTTCGGCAGCTCGGCCGGAGTGATCTTGACCGCCAATGCGGTCCGGTTGTCGACGAGCATCTGGCCCTTGCGATCGACGATCTGACCGCGAGGGGCCTGAACCTTGATGTCACGCACGCGGTTGTCGTTGGCCTCAGCCACGTAGCGGTCGCCCGAGAGCACCTGGAGATACCAGAGGCGGAAGAAGATCACGCTGAACATGAGCAGGGCGACGCCGCCGATGATCGCCACGCGGAAGGCGAGCTGCGGGGTTATCGTCGGGCGGCGGTTGTCGAGGTACATGCTCAGCCCCCTCCGAGCCCGAGCCCGCGCAGGCCGATCGGACCGGCCTCGCGCGGACGCCCGCGCCGGCGCCCCTCGAAGCGACCCTCGGGGACCAGCGGGCGCACGATCCGGCGCACGAGCGCGAACAAGGGCAGCGCGAGCAGCGCGTTGAGGAGGACCCCGACGAGCATGTCGCGCAGCACGAGCACGCTGATCGTGGCCTCGATGTCGAGCATGAAGGTGACCGCCCCGTAGGCCATGTCGTAGCCGAGTGTCCCGGCGGCGGCCACGGCGATCGGGAGCAGTCCGTGCGAGACGTCGCGCAGCTCGGCGAAGCGGCCGAGCGAATAGCCGACGAAGGTGAGCACGAGCGAGGAGCCGCCGAGGCTCATCCCCATGGACAGGTCGAGCGCCAAGCCGGCCGCGAAACCGGCGGCCGCCCCGGTCAGGCTTCCCCCGAGCAGGGCCAGGGCGGCCACCGCGACGGGGATCAGGTTCGCGCGCCCGCCGAAGATCGGCACCTGGGCGACAACCGATACCTGGGCGAGCACGGCGACGAGGACGATCAGACCGACTCGCAGGGCCGCCGAGCGCGACAGGGTCACTGGCTCGGCACCTCGGCCCGCGCGCCCGGCCCCGGCCGGGGGGCGGTCAGGACCTGTACGAAGTCCATCCGCTTCAGCTCGGCGAAGGGCTCGATGTGCACGGTCTGGTAGATGTCGAGCTCCGAGCGGTCGATCTCCTTGACCCGGCCCACCGGTACCCCGCGCGGGAACAGCGACTCGAGGCCCCGTGAGGAGCTGAAGCCGGAGGTCACGACGGTCTGCCCGGTCTTGATCCGGCTCCCCTTCTCGACGAAGTCGAGCAGCATGTCGTTGGGATCTCCGACCTCGGGGCGAACTATTCCGTCGGCGCCGGCGGGCATGACCTGGGCCGAGACCGAGCTGCGCTCGTCGGCGATCAGCGTGATCGTCGCGGTGCCGCCGGTGACAGAGGTGACCTTCCCGGCCAGCCCGTCACCGGTGATCACGGGCTGGTCGACCGCGATGCCGTCGCCCGAGCCCTTGTTGATTTGGACGCTCGACCACCACACGGTCGGAGAGCGGGCGATCACCCGGGCGGTCACCGGCGCGGTGCCCTGAGGGAACCTGTCCTCGCGCGCGATGTCGACGAAGCCCTGGAGCTGCTCGACGTCGCGGCGCGCGGTCTGGGTGGCAGCGAGCTCTTGGCGCAGTTGCCCGAGCTCGTCGCGCAGCCGATCGTTCTCACCCTTGGCCGAGAGCGTGGCGCCGGTCCAGGCGATCGTGTCGCGGAACGGCTTGAGCGCCCGGCTGGCCCCGGTCTGGATCGGAGAGAACACCTCCTGGGCGCCGCGCTGGAGCGTGTGCAGGGCGCCTCCGGCGGGCTCGCCGAACCACACGGTGAGCAGGGCCAGCGAGGTCAACACGAGCGCGCCGAAGATCGCCCGCCGGCGCCGGATCGTCTTGCGGTCGGGGAACACGCCGTCTCGGCGCGGCCGCTAGGAGCGCCGGCGCGGTCGGGAGTTGGAGTTCTTGTTCGAGCGGTGAATCGCCTCGAACTCCTCGAGCGAGCGACCGGAGCCCACGGCGACGCAGGTGAGCGGCGACTCGGCCAGGTGGGCCGGCATCTGGGTCTCCTCGCGCAGGCGCTCGTCGAGGCCCTGGAGCAGAGAGCCGCCCCCCGCGAGCATGATCCCGCGGTCCATGATGTCGGCCGCGAGCTCGGGCGGCGTGCGATCGAGGGTCTCCTTGACCGCGTCGACGATCTGCTGGATCGGCTCGTCGAGGGCGAGGCGGACCTCCTCGCTCGTGAGCACCACGTTCTTCGGCAGGCCCGAGACCAGGTCACGACCCCGGATCTCGGCCTGGACCTCGTCGCCGAGCGGGTAGGCCGAGCCGATCTCGAGCTTGACCTCCTCGGCGGTCTGCTGCCCGATCATCAGCTTGTACTCGCGCTTGACGTAGGTCGTGATGGCCTCGTCGAGCTCGTCGCCGCCGATCCGCAGCGAGTGCGAGACGACGATCCCGCCGAGCGAGATCACCGCCACCTCGCTCGTACCGCCGCCGATGTCAACGACCATGGAGCCGGTCGGCTCGCCGACGGGCAGGCCGGCGCCGATCGCCGCCGCCATCGGCTCCTCGATCAGGTAGGCCTGCCGCGCTCCGGCCGAGAGGCAGGCCTCCTCGACGGCGCGCTTCTCGACCCCGGTCACCCCGCTCGGCACGCAGACCACCACGCGCGGATGGGCCCAGCGGTTCTGGTGGACCTTCTGAATGAAGTGGCGGAGCATCTGCTCGGTGACGTCGAAGTCGGCGATCACCCCGTCCTTGAGCGGGCGGATGGCCGAGATCGTCCCCGGCGTGCGCCCGAGCATGCGCTTGGCCTCGATGCCGACCGCATGGACGTCGCCGTTGCGCGAGTCGATCGCCACCACCGAGGGCTCGGAGAGGACGATCCCGCGACCGCGCACGTATACGAGCGTGTTGGCCGTACCGAGGTCGACCGCCATGTCGCGGCCGCCGAAGCCGGTGAGGTAGGAGAAGAAGCCCATATCGGTGTCGAGACTAGCCGCCGTCGTCTCGCGCGTGCAGTCAATGCGGCCGAGCGCACTCGCTCCGGGAGCCCGGCTCTCGCCGCCGGTTGCGAGTTCCCGCACGGACGGGTCGAACGGCCTCCGCGAGGCGGCAGTCTAGCGGACGCCGAGGCGGCGATTGAGGGGGAGACGGCTGCCTTGCGGGCTAGACTCGAGCCGGTGCGCGTCACCTCCGTAGGCCACGCCGGGCTCTTCATCGAGACTCGCCACGGATCGATTCTGTGCGACCCCTGGTTCAACGCGGCCTACTTCGAGTCGTGGTTTCCCTTCCCCAGCAACCGCGGGATCGACCCCGAGGAGATCGGGAGCCCGACCTACCTCTACATCTCCCACCTTCACCACGACCACTTCGACCCTCGCTTCCTGCGCGAGCACATCTCGAAGGAGACGACGGTGCTGCTGCCCGACTACCCGCTTCCGCTGATGGAACGGGCCCTGCGGGGGATCGGCTTCACCCGGTTCGTCCACACCCACAACCTCGAGCCGGTCGAACTCGACGGCCTCACCGTGACGATCGCCGCCGCCGTCGCGCCCACCGACGGGCCCCTCGGCGACTCGGGGATGATCCTCGACGACGGTGAGACACGCATATTCGACCAGAACGATTCGCGTCCCCTCGATCTCGACGCCCTGAGTGCGCTCGGCCACTACGACGCCCACTTCCTCCAGTTCTCGGGCGCCATCTGGTACCCGATGGTCTACCGCTTCCCCGAGGCCAAGAAGGCCATGCTCGGGCGCAAGAAGCGCGCGAACCAGCTGCTCCGCGCGCAGCGCTACGTGGAGCAGGTCGGCGCCGACTTCGTCTTCCCCTCCGCAGGACCGCCGTGCTTCCTCGACGACGACCTCTTCCACTTCAACGACCTCGACCGCGATCCGACCAACATCTTCCCCGACCAGACCGTCTTCCTCGAGTTCCTTGCCGAGCAGGGTCGGGAGGGCGGCCGCGGACTGATCCCGGGCAGCTCCGCCAGCTTCGGGGAGGGCAAGTGCACGATCTCCCATCCGGTGCCCGACGACGAGGTGCGCGCCATCTTCGCCGACAAGCGGGCCTACCTCGAGGCCTACAAGGCGCGCGAGCAGACCGGGATCGCGGCGGCCAAGGCGACGTGGCCTCGCGGGCAGGTCGACATAGTGGCCTCGCTGCGCGACTGGTTCGATCCGCTCCTCGAGCAGGCCGACATGACCTGCATCGGGGTCAACGGGAGGCTCCTGCTCGACTGCGGCGAGCAGGCCACGATGATCGACTTCCAGCAGCGGCGGGTCTACCCGTGGCGCGGGGAGGAGTGGGAGTACCGCATCGGCGTCGACCCGGCGCTCGTCGAGTCGTGCATCGTCAACCGCTACGAGGACTGGATCAACCAGCTGTTCCTCTCGTGCCGCTTCGAGGCCGAGCGCAGAGGTCCGTTCAACGAGTACGTCTACAACTTCTTCAAGACCCTCACCGAGGAGCGCATCCAGTACGCGGAGGGCTACTACGCCGAGCAGTTCCACGACCAGCAGATGTGGGAGTGCGGCGACTTCCTCGTCCAGCGCCGCTGCCCGCACCTGAAAGCCGACCTGACGCGCTTCGGCGTGGTCGAGGACGGCATCCTCACCTGCACGCTGCACGGCTGGCAGTTCGAGCTGGCCACCGGGCGCTGCCTAACCTCGGACGACCGCCGGCTGCACTCCGAGCCGCTGAGCCGAGGTCAGGCCGAGAAGGCCGTCTCCACGCCCGAGGGAGCTGCGGGCGCCGAGGCGCGACGCGACCTCGCCGCGCCCGCGACGTCCTCGGGCTGAGCGGCGGGCCGAGTGGACTGCGCCGACCGGATCGCGGTGCTGGCGGCCGAGCGCACGCTCGCGCCGGTGCGGGCGCTGGCGCAACCTGGTGCGCCCGCCGCCGCGACGGTCCCCGCCCGGCTGGCGCGGCGCCGGCTCGAGGTGACGATTCGCCGGTCGTCGGTCGTCGGACCCGAGCGGCCGCCGGCCTACGGCTGGGAGGTCCGCGAGGTCGGGGTGGACGGCGCCGCGACGCCGGGCGGGCTCGAGCTCCCCAGCCGGCCGTCCGCCGCCGCCGGAGATCCCGAGGACGCCTACTGGACTGCCCTGGAGGCCGCCCAGGCCAGCGTCGACTCCGCTCCCGCCTAGGGTCAGGCCCCGGGCGCGCCATGATGCTGGCCGCCAAGCTCGCCGTGGCCCGTACGGCGCGCGCCGCCTCGCGGCGCCTGCGCGGCGGCGGCACCACCGTGCCCGGCCGCGTGCTGCTGCGCCTCGACCCGCGAGCGATCGCCACGCTGGCGCCGCGGCTCGGCCGAGGATCGGTGGTCATCTCGGCCACCAACGGCAAGACGACCACCGCCGCCATGCTGGCGAGCGTGTTCGAGCGCGCGGGGATCGGGCTCGTTCACAACCGCACGGGCTCGAACATGAACGGGGGCGTGGCCACGGCCATGCTCGACGCGCGCCCGGGCGGCGACGAGCTGGGCCTGTTCGAGGTCGACGAGGCCTGGCTGCCGACGGTCGCGCGCGACCTGCGCCCGCACACCTTTCTGCTCTCGAACCTCTTCCGCGACCAGCTCGATCGCTACGGCGAGCTCGCCGTGCTCGCCGAGCGCTGGAGCGAGATGGTGGCCGAGCAGCCCGAGGGCACCCGGCTCGTGCTCAACGCCGACGATCCGCTCGTGGCCGACCTCGGGCGCGGTCATCCGCGGGTGGTCTACTTCGGAGTCGCCGACGACTCTCTGGCGCTGGCGGAGCTCCAGCACGCCGCCGACTCCAAGCGCTGCGGCCGCTGCGACCACGCCTACGCCTACGCGGCGGTCTATCTGGCTCACCTCGGCCGCTACTCGTGCCCCAACTGCGGCCAGCGCCGCCCCGAGCCCGAGGTCGTGGCCGAGCGCGTGGTGCTGCGCGGAATGTCGGGCTCGAACGTGCGCGTACGCACGTCGAGTGGCGCGGTCGAGCTCCGGCTCCCGCTGCCGGGGCTCTACAACGTCTACAACGCGCTCGCCGCCACGGCGACCGCGTTGGCCCTGGGGGTTCCGCTGGCTCAGGTCAAGGCCGGCCTCGAAGGCGCTCGTGCGGCCTTCGGGCGGGTCGAGACGCTCGAGGTCGATGGCCGCGCGGTCTCGATCATGCTCGTCAAGAACCCGGCCGGCGCCAACGAGGTGCTTCGGACCCTGGCGCTCGAGGACGGCGCGCTCGACCTGTGGATCGCGCTCAACGACGGCATCGCCGACGGCCGCGACGTCTCCTGGGTGTGGGACGCGGACTTCGAGGGTGTGGCCGGACGCATCAGCCGGGTCACCTGCGCGGGCACGCGAGCCGAGGAGATGGCGCTGCGCATGAAGTACGCGGGCGTGGAGGCGCCGATCGTCGTCGACCGCGACCTCGGGCGCTCTCTCGACGCCGCCGTGGCCGCGGGCAACGGGCTCCCGCTGTACGCGCTTCCTACCTACACGGCTCTGCTCGAGCTGCGCGACCTCCTGGCCGATCGCGGCGTGGCGCCGCGCTGGTCGGCCTGAGCCGAGGCCGCGGCGCGCCGGTGTGGCCTGGGGCCGCGGCGATCCTCAGCGGGGCGAGACCAGCTCCGGCGCCAGCGCCACCAGAGCCGCCACTGGCAGACCGACGACGTTCCAGAAGTCGCCCTCGATGGCCTCGACGAGGGCCGCCCCACGCTTCTGGATCGCGTACCCGCCGGCGCGATCACGCCACTCCCCGGTGTCCAGGTACCAGTCGAGCTCGCCGGCGCGAAGCGTGCGAAAGCGCACCACCGTCCGCGCCGCCGCGCCGGCCAGGCGACCGCGATCGCGCAGCGCGATCCCGCTCCACACCTCGTGCTCGCGGCCCGACAGCGCGCCCACCATGGCCGCCGCCTCCGCGCGGTCACGCGGCTTGCCGTAGGGGCGACCATCGAGCGCGACCGTGGTGTCGACGCCGAGCACCAGCGCCCCCTCGACCGCCTCGGCCTTGCGCCGGGCGTTCTCGAGCACGAGATCCCGAGGCTTCCCGTCATCCGTCTCCTCCACGCCGGGAACCTCGACCCTGAAGTGGACCCCTAGCTGTTCGAGGATCGCGCGCCGCTGCGGGGAGCGCGAGGCCAGTGTGAGAACCGTCGTCACCTCCGGCTGACCGCTTGGCGGGCGCTCCGACCTACCCGAGCTCCGGGAAGAACAGCCCGATCTCGTGCTCGGCGGACTCGGAGGAGTCCGAGCCGTGGACGAGGTTGGTCTGAACCTCGAGGCCGTACTCGCCGCGGATCGAGCCGGCGTGGGCCTCGAGGGGGTTGGTGGCGCCGATGACCTGACGGGCGGCGGCGACGGCACTCGTGCCCTCGAGCACCATGGCGACGAGCGGGCCGCCGGTGATGAACTCGACGAGGTCGGAGAAGAAGGGCTTGTCGCGGTGCTCGGCGTAATGGCGCTCGGCGAGATCGCGCTCGACCATCATCTGCTGGAGGGCGGCGATCACCAGCCCCTTGCGCTCGAAGCGGGCGATGATCTCGCCGCTCAGGCCGCGGGCGAAGGCGTCCGGCTTGACGAGGATGAGCGTACGCTCCATGCGATCTCCTGGGGGCGGAAGGAAGGGCCGGCTCAGCCGGCGGGCGGGCTCACGGCGCCACCCGCCTGCGCACCCTCGCCCACCGCGGGAGCGCCCACGGGGGGAGCGCCCGCAGCCACGCGGCTAGCGCCGGGCGGACGTGAGCGGGGAGCAGACGGCCGGCCGGCCGCGCGGCTGCGTCCCCGGCTCTGACCGCTCGAGACCTCGGCCTCGCAGTAGGGGCAGATCTTCCAGCGGGGGTCGAGCGGCTTGGCGCAGGTCCGGCACTGCTCCTTGAGCCGACGCAGGCAGCTCGGGCAGCGCAGGAAGTCCTTGTCGACCTCGAAGTCGCAGTACGGGCAGACGTCGCCCTCGAGCTGCGACAGCCGGGCCTCGGCGGCCTGGATCTCGAGCTCGCGCTCGCGCACGTCCTCGAGGTACTCCGGCGGGCGCACGATCATGTACACGACCGTCCCGACGAAGGGAAAGACGAGCGCGGCCACGACCGCCGTGCCGACGAGCATGGGATCGGCGATCCGGCGGCGCGAGTCCATGTAGGTGTAGAAGACGAGCGCGAGCCAGAGCGCCGCGAGGAAGAGCACGAGCAGCCCGGCGACCAGGCTGAGCGCGTTGTTCTCGATGCCGAAGAGGGCGAGCGAGCGCATGAGCGGCGGATTCTACCTCGAAATCCGGGCCGTCACGCCAGGGCAACGCGCCGCGCGCCCGCGGCCGTCGTCTCAGAGGAAGATCCGGCCGAGCACGTAGCCGAACACGAAGAAGACGACGATCACCAAAGCGACCACGACCGCCACCACGCCGATCATGGCCAGGAAGCTCGGCCCTTCGCCGTCGGGCCGCGGTCGGCGGGGGGCGGCGGCGCGCGAGGGCGTACGCCCTCCGCCCTCGCGCGCCGGCTCGGAGGCGGGCCGTCCCGCAGGCGGCGAGGGGGGGCGCGGCGGCTGCGGGCCCGCGGCGCTCACAGCGCCGAGGCCCGCGCCCCGGGTGCGCGTACGAGGTCGGCCACGAGGTGCAGGGAGCCGGTGACGAGCACGGCCCCGTCCGCCCCGGCCAGCGTCCGCGCCCGCTCGAGCGCCGCCGGCGCTCCGCGCACGACCTCTGCCTCGAGCCCGGGCGAGAGCTGACCGCACAGTGAGCGCAGGGTGGCGGCCGGCAGGGCACGCCCGAGCGCGGGTTGGGTGAGTACGACCCGGTGCATCAGGGGGAGCAGCGGCCGCAGGACCCCCGCGGGATCCTTGTCGTCGAGCACCCCGACCACGCCGACGAGCGGCCGCGCGCCGACCACCTCGGGCAGCGACTCCGCGAGCGCCTCGGCGCCGGCGGGATTGTGCGCGCCGTCGAGGAGGACAAGCGGCCGGTCCGCCACGGGCTCGAGGCGACCCCGCACCGAGACCCGCTCCGCCGCCGCGCGGACCGAGCGCTCGTCGAGGGCGGCCCCGAGAAAGGCCGCAGTGGCCGTTCGGGCCAGCGCGAAGTTCCGCCGCTGATAGGCGCCGGGCGCGCGGGGCAGCGGCGGCACGTCCGCCTCGGCGCCCGGCGGCACCCGGATCCGGCGCGCCGAGCGTTCCGCCGTGACGCGCTCGGCCACCGCCTCGGCCTCGGGGCCGAGCTCGCCCGAGGCGAGGCACCCGTGATCGGGGACGACAGCCAGCTTCTCCTCGGCCACGTCGCTCAGGGTCGGCCCGAGCCAGCGCGTGTGCTCGAGCCCGACGCCGGTCAGCGCCTGGACCTTCGAGGGGATGACGTTGGTGGCGTCGTGGCGGCCGCCGAGCCCGGCCTCGACCACCGCGACGTCGACCCGGGCGCACGCGAGCGCGTGGTAGGCCGCGGCGGTCAGGGCCTCGAACTGCGTCACGCGGTCGTCCCCGTCGAGCGTGCGGTCGACGAGCTCGGCGGCGCGCGCCGCGCGGGTGAGCGCCTCGGCGAAGCCGGCCTCGGTGATGGGCACCTCCTCCACCTCGATCCGCTCGCGGAACGAGGTCAGGTGAGGCGAGGTGTAGGCGCCGGTGCGCACCCCGTGGCGCTCGAGGATCGCTGCGATCATCCTCGCCGTCGACGACTTCCCGTTCGTCCCGACCACGTGGACAGACGCGAAGCGCCGCTGGGGCATCCCGAGCACGGTCATCAGCTTCCGCATCCTGTCGAGCCCGAAGCGCATCCCGAAGAGCTCGAGGTCGAGCAGATGATTCTCGGCTTCTGCGTAGTTCATCGGCGCCAGGGGGAGATCCGTATAGCCGCGCGCAGGAAGTCCCTATCGAGGGGCTCCCTGAGCGAGCGAAGCGAGCGTACCCGAGAGAGGGACTTCTGGAGCGCCCTCACAGCTCGGCCAGCTCCGCCTGGAACCGGGCGAGCTTCTCCCGCTCTCCCTCGATCACCGCGGGCGGCGCCTTCTCGACGAAGCCCCGATTCGCGAGCTTGAGCTCGGCCCGGCCGATCTCCGCCTCGAGCGCCCGGCGGCGCGCTGCCCTGCGCCGTTCGACCTCCTCGACGTCGACCGCCTCCGAGGCCAGCACGTGGATCAGGCCCCCGGGCACGGCCACCGAGGCGATCGGCTCGGTTCCCGAGTCCGCAACCGCCGCGTCAGAGCCGAGCTCGAGGCGAGCGAGCCGGGCCACGTGGGCCGCGGTGGCCTCGTAGCCCGTCGCCTCCAGCCGGACGGGGATCCGCGCCGAGGCGGGTGCCTCGACCTCGTCGCGGTAGCGGCGCAGGGCCGTGACCGCCTCGATCACCATCTCGACCTCGCGCTCGGCCTGCGGGTCGATGCGCTCGGGGGCGGGCTCGGGCCAGGGCTCGACCGCGAGCAGCCGTCCTCCCTCGACCCCCGGGACGAACGACCAGATCTCCTCGGTCACGAAGGGGAGCATGGGATGGGCGAGGACGAGCACGCGCCGCAGAACCCAGAGCGCCATCTCGGCGGCCTCGCGCCGGTCGGCCGAGCCCTCGTACAAGCGCGGCTTGACCAGCTCGAGGTACCAGTCGCAGACCTCGTCCCATACGAAGGCGTAGAGCTGGCGGGCGGCGCGCGAGAGCTCGAAGCGCTCGACGAGATCGGTGATGCGCGCACTCGCCCCCTCGAGGCGCGAGACGATCCATCGATCTTCCGGCGCGCGCGCGGGCGGCGGCCCGCCGGCGGCTGAGACGGTCGCCTCGGAGCCGAGCGCATCGCCGGCCTGGAGCAGGATCAGCCGCGAGGCGTTCCACAGCTTGTTGGCCAGGTCGCGGCCCTGAGCCACGCGGTCCGGCGAGTAGCGCACGTCCTGGGAGGAGGCCATGGCCAGCAGCCCGAAGCGCACGGCGTCCGCACCGTAGGCGTCGATCTCCGACAGCGGGTCGATCCCCGTGCCGAGCGACTTCGACATGCGGCGGCCGTCGGGAGCCTGGATGACCGAGTGGATCGGGACGTCGCCGAAGGGCACCTCGCCGGTGAACTCGATCCCGAACATCACCATCCGGGCGACCCACAGGAAGATGATGTCGCGCGCGGTGGAGAGCACGTCGGTCGGGTAGTAGGCCTGGAGCTCGGGCGTCTGCTCGGGCCAGCCGAGCGTGGCGAACGGCCACAGCGCCGAGGAGAACCAGGTGTCGAGCACGTCGGGGTCGCGGCGCAGCTCGTCGCCGCAGATGCCGCAGCGCTCGGGCGGGCTCGCCGGGTCGGCGACGTAGGTCTCCTCGCACTCGTCGCAGTACCAGACCGGGAGCTGGTGGCCCCACCAGAGCTGGCGCGACACGCACCACGGCCTGATCCTCTTGAGCCAGTCGATGTAGACGCCGGTCCACGGCTTCTCGGGGTGGAAGCGCACGCGCCCGTCGCCGACCGCGGCGATGGCCGGCGGCGCGAGGCGCTCCATGTCGCAGAACCACTGCAGCGAGATCAGCGGCTCGATCCGTCGGCCCGAGCGCTGGGAGTGCGGCACGTCGTGGACGTACGGCTTCGTGCCCGAGATCAGCCCCTCCTCGCGCAGCGCCGCCACCACCTCCTCGCGCGCCTCGTCGACCGAGAGGCCGGCGAAGCGCCGGCCGGCCGCCTCGGTCATGCGCCCGTCCTCGCCGATGGCGATGATCTCCTCGAGCCGGTGCTGGCGCCCGAGCTCGAAGTCGTTGGGATCGTGGCCCGGCGTGATCTTCAGGGCGCCCGTGCCGAAGCCCGGGTCGACGTAGGGGTCGGCGATGATCTTGAGCCTCCGTCCGACGAGTGGAAGGACGGCCGCCTCGCCGACGAGGCGCGTGTAGCGCTCGTCGTCGGGGTTGACGGCGATCGCGGTGTCGGCGAGCATGGTCTCCGGGCGGACGGTGGCCACGGTGATCGAGCCCGATCCCGACTCGAGCGGATAGTCGATCGAATAGAGCGTGTCGCGCATCTCGCGCTGCTCCACCTCGAGGTCGGAGATGGCCGACTGGGTGCCCGGGTCCCAGTTCACCAGGTAGTTGCCCCGGTAGATCAGGCCCTTCTCGAACAACCGGACGAACACATGCGCCACCGCGCGCGCGTAGGCCTCGTCCATGGTGAAGCGCTCGTCGACGTAGTCGAGCGAGGCGCCGAGGCGCTTGAACTGCTCGACGATGGTCGACCCGAAGCGCTCGCGCCACTCCCAGACGCGCTCGACGAAGGCCTCCCGCCCGATCTCCTGACGCGACGTACCTTCGGCGCGCAGCGCCTTCTCGACCTGGACCTGCGTGCCGATGCCGGCGTGGTCGGTGCCGAAGATCCACTTCGTGCGCCGGCCCCGCATGCGGTGAAGGCGCACGAGCGAGTCCTGGATCGTGCTGTTCAGGGCGTGCCCCATGTGCAGCGCACCGGTCACGTTGGGCGGCGGGACGGCTATCGAGAACGTCTCGCCGCCGTCGCCGGGCGAGCCGCCGCCCGGCTCGGGCTGGAATATTCCGGCCTCCTCCCAGCGCGCGAACACGCGCGCCTCGACCTCGGTCGGGGCGTACCGCGTGCGCTCGCGGAGGGTCTCGAGGCGGTCCGGCGGCACCGCGCGCAGTCTAGGGCGCGCCCTCCGGGCGGCCGAGTCCGGCGAACGGTCTAGTGCTCCGTCCCCGAAGTGGCTTTCCTTTTCGCCTTGGCGAGCACCTCGTCGGCGGTCTTGGTCCAGACGAAGGGCTGGGCGCGGTCGTTGTAGCCGTCGATGAAGTGCTCGATGGCGGCGATCAGCTCCGAGACGTCGTGGTAGACGCCGCGGCGGACCTGCTGGCGGGTGAGGATCGAGAACCACGACTCGATCAGGTTCAGCCACGATGCGCCGGTGGGGGT
>Ga0208736_1000381_pt1 | contig 12992 bp, 8 predicted proteins | sample AntDryMetagUQ255_FD_188090 | JGI IMG/M metagenome (GOLD analysis project Ga0208736, IMG submission 188090) | Polar desert microbial communities from Antarctic Dry Valleys - UQ255 (SPAdes) | ecosystem: Environmental > Terrestrial > Soil > Desert | place: Antarctic Dry Valleys | collected 2008-12-31 | reverse complement strand
ACAGCGTTTCTTTGTCGAGATGTCCGAGTTGAACGATTTTATTCGGAATTCTTTTTGCGGTTTCTTCTCTTAGCCAGTCGGCTTGCGGTCCCGCGCCCGCCACTAAAAGACGATAATCTTTTTCGGAATCTTTAGCCAAAATTTCCATAAATTCGGGCAGCAATTTGATATTTTTTTCGGGCGAAATTCTTCCGGCGTAAAGCAAAACGATTGAATCGTCTGGAATGCCGGCGCGTTCTCTCATTTCGCGTTTTATCCGGTCGGATTTTCTCGCCGGTGAAAATTGTTCGACATTCACGCCGCGCGGACAAACGAAAATTCTCTCTTCAAAGGGAACTCTCGGAGCTTTGAATACGCGCCAGCACCAGTTAAAAAACCAATCTGAACGGCGCGGATTTTTTGATTTTTCAACCGATTCATAAAATTCATCAGCCGTGTATGGTGAGTTGGCAAGATGAAAATCAAAATTCGGAAAGTTATAATTGCCCATCACGCGCCGCGCAACCCATTTGCCGACGCTGCCGCCGACGAGAAACGAACCGATATTGTCGTCCATTCGTTCGCACGAAAAATGCACGAGCATCGGTCTGCCGAGTTGTTTAAATTTGCCGACGCGAATCATCGCTCCCAACATGCTGATAGTATATTTATCAGTTACTTCAATCAAATCCGGCTTTTCCGCAAGCAGAATTTTGCGAATGATTGAATCGTTCGGCATATATTGCCAGGGCATAATTATTCGATAGCGTTTGTCGAAAATGGGCGAGAATTTGGCGGGAACGTAATAGATTCGGGCAAATTCGTTGACTTCTTCGATTTCTTCCGTCTCGCCCGGCACAATCAGGCGAATGTAACGCCGATGCCGTTCGGCGGCGGCGAGCAAATTGTTGTAAGAGGTGCTGATGCCGCCCGAATCTTTGTGGTAGTAATTAGTGATGTGAACTGATTTTATTGGCACAGATTGATAATTTTATTTGAATGCGAGGTGATTTCTATAATTAGAACACTGATTTTTTAGGATTGATTAAGATGTATTATTACTTTACTCATCCTAAAAAATCATAAAAATCTTAAACAATTAGCGTCCTATTATTTTAAGCGCGAATACCTTTGCGAAAGTTCACAACCATTTTATAATACTCGAACATCTTTTCAAAAACGCACTCCCACGAATTTGCTTGGGCAAAAAGGCGTGCCGACTGTCCGAGAGCCGGTAATTGTTCCCGGTTTTTAATGAGTCGCACAACCGTTTCAATAAAATCTTTCCGGTCGTCGGCGACGAAGCCGTTTTTGCCGTGGTCAATCAAAAATTTCGGACCGCCACCGGACATCACCACCGGCGGCACGCCCGACGACATCGCTTCCAACACGACATTACCGAAAGCGTCGGTTTGCGACGGGAACACGAACAAATCCATATTCGCATACGCTTTCGCCAGTTCTTCACCGAAAATCTCGCCGGTCAAGCTCGCGGAACGCAAATTTTTTTCCAGCCAGCTTCTCTCGCTTCCTTCGCCGATAATTAAGAATTTGTAATTTTCGATGTTCGCCTGTCGGAATGCCGTTTCGATTTGACCGAGAAATCGGACGTTTTTTTCGGGGCGCAATCTGCCGACAAATCCGAGAATAAATTCATCGTCATCGCGCTGTCGCTTGGTCGGCGAAAAAAACTCCGTGTCCACTCCGCGTCTCAGCAAAAACGACGGGCGGCGCGTTAGACGGCGAATATCGTCAACCAATTCTTCGTTCGGCGCAAGCTGCATCTGCGCTAAAAAATACAGTTTCATCAATCCTTTCAGAACGGCGTATTCGACAAATTTCCCAATCTTTTTTCTTGCCTTGCCGGGAACAAATGGAAGTACGCTCATCAATCGCTGAGCGGTATATTCGTGAGTGTTGGTGTGCCAAGTGGCGACTGCCGGAATTCGTCTGAAGTGCGCGAAATAATACCCGAATTGGCTGATATCGTTTAAGCCGGTAATATGAATTACGTTCGGAGCAAATTCTTCTAAAGTTTTGCCAACCAACTTTTTATACTTCCACAAAAACGGGTCGTATCTGAGTGCGCCGTCCATGGGAATTGAAGCTCGCCCGCGTTTTAAATCCAGAAAAGAAACGCTTCCGTCTTGAAAATTTCCCGTCTTTTCGCCAGAACGGATGCACATAAACGGATGCTCTTTTTTTTTTGCGAAATTAACCAATCGGCGTAAAAAATTGGCGGCTCCATTTGTTTCGTGGAAAGTGTCGGCAAACAACGCCACTCGCGGAATATCGTTCATCTAATTAAAACGGAACTCCAGCATCTTGCTGGCAAACGTCACTCGGCGACGCAGGCGGTTTAATGTTTCAAGCGTTTGTTGCCAGCAAACTGCTGGAGTTCCATTAAACCATGATTTAGCAGTTTTCATTTAACGCGCCGGTCAACAATTTGTAAAACGAACGCAACAAACAAAGTGAAGACAAAGAAAACCGCCCACGCTCCCAGAGCGGTTGTCCAAGCCCACGACCATTTGCCGCGAAAAACGCCTAAAATTGTGCCGACCGTTAAACCGAACGCCAGAAAAATACCGCCCGCAAAAAGAAAATTTTTGTTTTTAACGTGGTTAATAATTTCGATTGGCAAAAACGAAACGAACTCGGCGATGAGCAGGGGAAATCGTTTTATATCGCTCCATAAAGATTTCGTTTCTTGTCCTGCGCCAACCAGCAAAACGCCGTGCCGCATAATAAATAAGTTGAACATCGCCGAGAAAACTGAAAACAAAACAGAGACGGCAAAGGCAATCTGCCGCGAATTGTTACTCGAAGCCGGAACGACCGCACTGAAATAATACTCCTGCGCATAATGCGTAAAAAATTCGATGGTGTGGCTGATAGTCGGAAGCGAAATCGTGACAATTAAAGTTGCTAGCCAAGCCGGTGTTGCGCGGCGAAATGATTGGACAAGTGCGCCGGATGCACCGGAAGTTAAGAAACGAAAAGAGAATTCGACCATTGCCGCCGCCATTGCCGCCCGCCAATTTTCCCGGCTCGCCTTGTAAACCGTCACGTAAAATGATGCCCGCAGAAGTGCACCGAGCAGCGCGGCTTTCCAGTTCCAACGGGTGATAATCTGCCATGGATGCGACGCGAGACTGCGGAAAACATCGCCGACCGAGATTCGCTCGTCGCGTATTTCTTCCAAGTCATCGGCGTCGGCAATTGAGCGATGCATGTGTTCTGAATTAGTCATTTAATATCTTTTTCCGCCAAAGCGATTGCGTAGGTTTCCGCATATGCCTGATAAACCGCTTTGAAGACCATGTCCCACGAGCGCGATTGAGCGAATTTACGCGCCAGCTTTTTCATTTTCGCCAGCTTTTCCGAATCGTTTATCAATTCCAAAGAATACTTGACGAATTCGTCAAAGTTCTCGGCGATGAATCCGGTTTCGTTGTGGCGCACGATAAATTTTGGTCCGCCTTGATTGGTAACAATTGCCGGAACACCCGACGCATTGGCTTCCTGCACGACGTTGCCAAAGGTTTCGGTTTCCGACGGGAACACGAAAACGTCCATATTAGCATACGCTTCGGCTAATTGCTCGCCGTCGAGAAAACCGGTGACTTCCACGAAGCGCATATTCTTTTCCAAAAATCCGCGCTCGTCGCCTTCGCCGACGATGAGAAATTTGAAATTGACTTGACCGGCTTCGAGCAATTTTTTTTCCAAATCAACTAATCGCCGCACGTTTTTTTCGGCGCGTAACCGTCCGACGAATCCAAAACGAAAAACGCCGTCGCTCACGGTTCTTTTCGCGGGCGAAAACGTTTCCGTATCAACGCCGCGCGTCATCAAAAAAGCCTTGCGCTTTGTGCCTCTTGCTAATAAATCAATTAATTCCTGGTTCGGCGCAAGCACGACTTTCGGGATTTTGTAATAAAGAACCGAGCCGTCCAAGATTTTCTTTTCGGCGAAATTCGTTATTTTGGAAACGTAAGACGCGGGAAGAAAGCTAAACATTTTTGCTAGGCGATGCGCAGCAAATTCGTGGATGTTCGTATGCCACGAACCGATGACCGGAATCTGCATTTTCCAGCCGAGATACGCGCCCGTAATACTCACGTCATTTAATCCGGTGATATGCAAAACGTCGGGGCGAAATTTTACTAATTCTCGTATAACACGGGTTGAGTGACGTTGGAAAAGCGGGTCGTAGGCTAAATCCTCATCCATCTTGATAGCGACCGGCGAGCGTTTGAGCGAGAGATAAGTAACCGTTTCGTCTTGGATAATTTCGGTTTTTCTGCCGGCGTGGATACACAAAAAAGGATAGCCGTTTTTCTTGGCATATCCGACTAATTTTTGACTGGTCATCGCCGCGCCGTTGATTTCCAAAAACGAATCGGGAAAAAAGGCGACGCGCAAAGGTTTATTCACAACAAGTTCAAAGTTCAAAGTTCAAGATTCAAAGTTTGAGGTCGAAAATCAACTTTGAACTTTGAACCTTGAACTTTGAACTCAACAGTTAGCTTGCCGGTGCTTGTTCCGCCGCCAGACACCTAGCGATTTCCTGCAAATCGGGAATTTCAAATTTCGTTTGCGAAGCGTCTTGCGGCACGCGGTCTTCGCGCTTCACCGCGTAACGAAACAGCGGGCGCAGACGCGAACTGCCCGAAACGCCGAGCGTCCAAACCGCCCAACGCAACCACGTCGGACCGCCATAAGTCCAATGCACGGAAAGTTTTCGCAGTCCGTGTCCGTCGCCGATGTCGTAATGAACGCGGTCAAACCATTTTTGCCGACCTTCGGAAAATTCGGGGTAATGTTTCAAAATCTCTCCAAACGATTGGAGTTGGCGCGAATGAAGCGGTTGCTTATATTCCGGCATTAAAACGACTTCGCTTCTTTTATCAACGCGAATTTCTTCAGTGAATTCGCTGAAAGTTTTCGCGTTCGTTAAATTGAGAACCGTGTTCGGCTTGCAGCCGTGGCGGTCGCCGCCCGTCACAATCGGATAACCGAGAGCTTCCGCCATTTCAATCACGGCTTTGTTTTCCGACCATTTGCGAAAACCGTTAATCTCAAGGGCGTGAATCCAGCGTCCGTGTTCTTTCAGAAAATTTTTGAGCAAATGAGCGTGCTTTTCTTTGCCGACAATTTCAATATCCCAAAGCGGATGATTGAGAACAATTAAAACTTCTGGCAGAGCATTGAGCATCGAAAACAATTCATTGAGTTTTTCCGCGCTTTGATTTTCTTCGTTAAAAGTATAATCGAGCAGCGTTTTAGTTAGCTCGACGGCACGGTCTTTCGGCAGATTGTGAACGCCGACGTGAAAAAATCCATACGAAAAGGGAACCGTCCATTCCAACGAAATCGGGGCTTGTTCGTTCGCCGTGTGTTCGTTGATAAGCAGGTTCGCATCAATGCTGTCGTGGTCTGAAATGGATGTGATGGCTTCGAGTCCGGCTTCGTTAATTTGCCGCTTTTCGATGTTATAAACTTCTTGGGCAGTCATTGGCGGCGACCAGTAAGCGGTTGAAAAATCAGGGGCTTTACCTTCACGCTGCAAATATCTTTCGCGTTCCTTCTTCCAAAAATACGCGATAATCGGGAGTTTGGCGGCGTAATGCGGCACAAAATCCAGCATTTCTTTAGAATGTTCGGTATGGCAATGGAGAGAAACACCTGTTGTCGCTTCTTTGCCTAAATCTTGCGGCTTATGCAAAATATGCAGTCGGGTTTGTCTTAAAATCATTTATTTCTCCGAAGAAGAGCCTCAATCAAATTTATAAAACTACCAAATCAAATGTCTAAAGTAAAATTTGTCAGATGTTTTGTAACAATAAACTGTTGTATTTGTTCGTGTTGAAATTCAATTAAAGAATGGGAGAATCGTTTGACTTGAAGAAGTTTAACATAAGCCGCGAGGGAAAACTATTTCAATTTTTCAAAGCTACAAAGATTTAACGAACACTTTCACCTTTCGTTTGCAATTTATAAAAAAATCTTTTGAAAAAAATTGTCATAAAAATAATTTTTGCGGTGTTCTCATTCTAACAAAAGGAGAATTCCTAAGTTAATTTGAAAATGGAGAATGTAATTATGTCTTGGTTATATACAATAATTTTCGCCGGGTTGATTTTTTCCTCCGAAAGCAATTTGCCGGAGGTTAGCAATAATTTTACGGATTCAAATGTTCAAGCAATCGTGCAGCAGGATGAAACCGAAAAATTCACGCAAACTTATCCGCTCAACGCTAACGGCAAAGTCAGCGTTTCAAACGTCAACGGTTCGATTGCGGTTGAAACTTGGGACAGAAACGAGGTGAAACTCGAATATGTTAAAACCGCCGACAGCCGCGAGCGTTTATCGGAAGTTCAAATCAGAATCGAGGCACGACAAGATTCGTTTAGCGTCGAAACAGATTTTGAACAATGGAAACGCAATGATGGAAAATGGAAAAAAAACAACCGATTTGATATTCAGTATCGCTTGATTGTTCCGCGCAACGCGATTTTAGATGAAATCGAAACCGTCAATGGCTCGGTCAGCATCACGGGCGCGGGAAATGTGACCAAAGCGTCGGCTGTCAATGGAGAAGTTCGAGCGACAAACTTGCGCGGCACGGCAAATCTTTCGACCGTTAACGGAACTGTCGAAGCGGATTTTGAAGCGCTGCAGGCGGTCAGCAAAATTTCGCTCGAAACGGTCAACGGCACGGTCAATTTAACTATTCCGTCAGACGCAAACGCCACCGTCAAAGCCGATACGCTCAACGGCAATATCACTAACGATTTCGGTTTGCCCGTTCGCAAAGGCGAATATGTCGGACGCGATTTATACGGCAAAATCGGAAGCGGTGATGTGCAGATACGCCTGAACAGCGTCAACGGCGCATTGTCGGTCAAACGCAAAAACGACGGCAGAAACGTAAATCCGGCGATTAATCTTTTGAACTTAAAACGCGAAGATGACGATGAAGATTGGGACGATGAAAATAACTCTAAGGTTAAACCGCCAAAGCCGCCAAAACCGCCGAAACCGTCAAAGCCGCCCGCCCCGCCGACTACAAACGTCGAACTTGACGGCGAGGCACTTCGCAAATCAATCGAAGAAGGGTTAAAACAAGCGGGAAAAGAAATCGAGAAAATGGGTCCCGAACTCGAAAAGGAATATGCCGAAGCGATTAAACAAGCCAAAAACTTAAACTCGGAAGAATTGAAGGCGCAAATCCGGCAAGCGCAGGAGAAATATCGGGAAGCACTGACGCGAATGTCTGAAGCAAATTGGACGGTCGGTTCGCCCGCCATCGAGAAAAAAAGCGGTTCTTTTGCAGTGAAGGGAACGCCGAAAGTGACGGTTGAAGCGAAAAATTCACATGTTTCGGTGCGCGGTTGGGATAAACCGGAAGTCACTTACTCAATTATAAAAATCTCCCGCGGCAATCAAAAATCGCTTGAGAGAGATTCGGCGATCAGCGTCAAAAATTCGGATTCGGAAGTCAGTATCAAAGTTTCGGAAGAAACAACAATGCCCGGCGGTGGAGTTTATGAAGATTTGACAAAGGTGCGCGTTGAAGTTTTCGTTCCGAGAAAATCTAACTTGAGCATCATCACAAACGGCGAAATCCGGCTCGAAGGCGTGTCGGGCGAAATTGATTTGCAAGGCACGGAAGAATCGGTCAACGTCCGCGACGCAGACGGGAAGTTGAGCGTCAAAACCGCCCGCGGCAGAATCCGTGTCATCGGTTTTCGCGGCACGTTCGACGGAAAAACGAGTGACGGGGCGATGAACCTTGAAGGCGATTTTCAAAATCTCTCGGCGCGAACGATTGACGGCACGATTGTTTTAACTTTGCCCGAAAATGCTAATGTCAATATCGAATCAAACAAAAAAGATATTGTCAGTGAAGGCGTTTCACTCAATTATCAAGGCGACGGGCGAAGCACTTCCGTTTGGAAGGTCGGAAGCGGCGGCGCAAATCATCTGCTTTACACAACCGCCGACGGGCGAGTGATTGTTCGCGCGGCGAACTCAATCAAGACGTATTAAAAATTTAATACGTGCCAAAGTTTATGCGGCTTTCGCGCGATTTTTTGAAACTTGCTGACCATATCTACGTTTATTCAAAGACAAAGAATCTTATCTTTGTTCTCCACCCGACAATTTATTTTTAACATCAGGTGAACCGATGAAAAAACTGTGCATTCTTTTATTTATTTTAATTTCTGCGGTTTATACCCAAGCGCAAGATACAAGTTCAGCGGAAGCGGGCAAAGTAGAATCGGCTGACGCAAAAAAATCGCAAGACTTAAAAAGCGGCGGAAAATTTAATCTGCCGCCCGAAAAAGCGAATCCTGTAAAAGTCGCCAGATTCGTCGCCGCGCCTGTAATTGACGGAAGGCTCGACGATGAAGCGTGGAAATCCTCGCAAGTTTTGAAAGATTTTATACAGACCGGACCGGGCGATAATGTCGCGCCTTCAAAACCGACCGAAGTAATGCTCGGTTACGACGAAAAAAATTTCTATATTGCGTTTCGCTGTTTCGATGAAAAAGACAAAATTCGGGCGACGGTCGCAAAACGCGATAATGTTTTCGGCGAAGATAATGTGCGCATCTGGCTTGACACTTACAACGACCAACGCCGCGCCTACATTCTCGGTTTTAATCCGCTCGGAATTCAGCACGACGGAATTTTTACCGAAGGACAAGGCGCGGATTATTCGGTTGATATCGTGATGGAATCGAAAGGCGTTATCGAAGATTGGGGCTGGTCGGTGGAAGTTCAAATTCCGTTCAAATCTCTGCGCTACACCGCCGGCAAAGATAAACTCTGGGGCTTTAACGTAGGGCGAAACATTGACCGTTTTAACGATGAATTCGATTCGTGGCTGCCCGATGACCGCAACATATCCGGCTTTTTAATCAAACACGGAAAACTCGCCGGAATGGAAGGCATCAAGGTTGAACGAACGCTCGAAATTGCCCCGAGCATTACGGTTTCAGAAAGCGGAAGACGAAAACGCACAATTTTTCAATCTACCGTCAACAATCTGCCGCCGGGCGCTATGCTCGACCCGGGACGTTTTCTCAACGAAGGATTAAAGCAAGATATCGGTGTCAATTTCAAACTCAACGTCACGCCGAATGTAACGCTCGATGCCGCTTATAATCCGGATTTTGCCGAAATTGAAGCGGACGCTCCCGTAGTTACGGCAAATCAGCGTTTTCCGATTTTCTTTGAGGAAAAACGTCCGTTCTTTCTCGAAGGCTCGGAGATTTTCCAATCACCGTTGCAAACTTTTTATTCGCGAACGATTATTGACCCGGACCTTGCCACCAAGCTGACCGGCAAGATCGGTAAAAACTCGTTCGGCTTTCTCGTCGCCTCGGACAAAGCACCGGGTAATTATTCGGAAGAAGAACGCGACGACCCGGGAATCAGACCGCGACTCGACGAATTTTTAGATAAAAACGCATATTTCGGTGTTGTCCGCGTCAAACGCGACTTTGGAGAACAAAATAACGTCGGCTTTTTCGGCACGATGCGCGTTTTTCCGAGACAACGCAATTTCACGAGCGGTTTTGACGGAACTTTTAAGCTCAATCCGAAAACCGTGATGACCTTTCAAGTTGTTGGAACACACTCGCGGCGCAGCTTTTACAATCCCGAAACCAATCGCGCTCCGTATCGCACGGGGAACGGACTTGGTTATTATTGGAGTTTAGATTACACCAAAAAAAATCGCGGTTTCTTTTTAGAAGCCTTCGGACGCTCGCGTTACTATCGAGCCGATGCAGGTTTTACGCGCCGCGTAAATACGAACAGCATTTTCTTCGCCAATCGTCTCAGCACTGAACCGAAGCCGAAAGCAAAATTGATTCGCACTGATTGGCGACAATTTGCACGACTTAATTACGATTGGAAAGGACGTTCGCAGGACGGTTTCATCGGCTCAAACTTTCAATTTCAATTACAGGGAAATCTGTTCGTCTTTACCGAAATGGGCATCGGTTACGAACGGCTTTTTGAAGAAGAATTCGGACCAAAACGCAGAATTAGACCGGATGGTTCGATTCAAAACGGCGCATTTTTCGGCGCGCCGGAACGCTCGGCTTATCAGCCTTACGTTAATGTGAGCATTAACAAAACCGTTAGTAAAAAACTTTCACTGCGTGCATTTACCGGATTAAACTGGAATAATTTCGATTTCGATTTCGGCAATGGAATCGGCAACGGTTTTGAAACGCGCTTTCCGCGCATCAGCCCGGCTTTTTCAGAATACTTAAACAGCTCTGAATACTTGGAATATCTGCGTTTGCGGGCATTAAATCCAAACGACCCGAATAATTTTCCGCCCAACGAGCCGCCGCTTGACCCGGGCAGAGGAACGCAGTTCGATTTGCAAGCCGGTTTTACATACAAACCTGTTGACCCGCTAAACATTTCATTCGATTACACCAAAAGCAAATTGACGCGCTACGATACAGACAAAGCAGCGTTCGATGCTAATATCGTAACTCTGCGTTCGACGTATCAATTCACGAGGTTTATTTTTGCTCGCACGCGCATTGATTATAATTCGCTCCGCTCAAACGTGAGCGGACAAATGCTTTTAGGTTGGAATCCAAGTCCGGGAACTGCTCTCTACGTCGGCTACAATGACAATTTCAATTACAACGGTTTTAATCCGTATACCGGTCAGTTAGAGCCGCGGTTTGAACGCAACAATCGCACATTTTTTATTCGAGCGTCGTATCTGTTTAGGAAAAGTTTTTAAAGTGGAAAAGTTTAAAAGTGAAAAGGTGAAAAAGTTTGTTGACTTTCAACAACCGACTTCTCCACTTTTCCACTTTTCCGCTTTTAAACTTTAAACTTCTACTCAAATACTTTATCAATCGGAGTAACGCTCACGTCCGCCGCTTTAACCGGAATCGGATAAGTAAAAATTAGTTTATCTTCATCGGTAATTTCCTTTGACTTCGGCGCGGCGTATGAAATCGTCGCCGGTTGGTTGTTGACGATTTGGTTGCGTAAACCTTCGGCGTCTTTGGTAATTATCACGACGCGCATTTTGTTCGATGCGAGATGCGTTTTGATTGCCTGATTAACATCTGCCAAAGTCAATTTCGACAAAGCCATTTTCATATATTCGTTAAAATTCGGAATGCCGTAAAACTTTGAATCGAGCGCGTAACCGAGTTCCGCATCTTTCGTCTGCGTCAAAATGTTGACGTATTTCGTCAAAAACCCGCGCGTTTCTTCAAAGGTCTGCTGGTCGAGCCCGTTTTTAACGAGTTTGTCATACTCGTAAAGCGTCGCACGAAGCGCGAAGTTAGCGTTTTGCGGTTCGACGGGGCGAATCCAGATTTGAAAAATCTGTTGCGAACGCGCCAGATTCGGGTCTGGGTCGAACTGAAACATTCCGCGCGGAAAGTATTCGATATACGCATAATCGCCGTAATTCAAACCACGAAGCTCTCTAAGCCGTCCGTAAAGATAACTGTTTGACGAGCGATGTTGCCCGAAATACGACGCGACCAGTGCGAGCGCGGCGTAATCTTTGTGAGCGCGATTGACGCTAATCGGAAAACCCATCGAAATCGCCGTCGCGCGAGTTTCGCGCTGAACGATATCAATCTTCATTCCATCGGAGAGTTTCGGCGCGGCAATTTTTTGCACCATTTTCTCGCCTTTCGGCAATTTTGCAAAATCAGTCGTTAATTCGTTAGAAAATTTCTGGTCGAACCCGCCCGAAAGTCCGAGAACAAGGTTTGCCTGCGTGTAATTTTTCGCGTAGAAATCTTTTACATCCTGCAAAGTCAATCTTTCGAGCGAAGAAACTTTGCCCATCGAATGATTTTCGTAAACCGTGCCGGCGTAAATGATATTGTAAAGTCGTTCTTTGCCGAGTTCTTCGTCGTTACCTTCGCGCAAACCGGTTTTCAAAAAGTTTATCGCATCTTGTTTAAGGCGTGAAAAATCTTCTGGACGAAAGCCAGGTTCGAGCAGCATTTGGCGAATGAGCGAATAATACTTCGGCAAATTGTCAACATGCGTCTGCCCAACAAAAGTCGTCATTTCCTTATCCGCCTGCCAACCGAAACCAGCCGCCATCGGATAAAACTGCGCGACAATTTCGTCGTAAGTTAGATTTTTACTTCCGCCGTTGGCAATCATCGCCGCCGTCAAACTCGCCACGCCTTCTTTGCCTTGCGGGTCGCTCGTCGCGCCGGTCAAAAATTGGATGCGCATTGAGACAAGCGGCGATTTGCTCGGCTGAAAGACGTTTGCTGAATCGGCTGATTTCATATTATTTCCCTGTGATTTAGGCGTTACCTTAAATTCTTTGACCTGCGCGAAACCTGGAAACGCCAAAGCGAAAAGCATCAAAAGTAAAAAAGCATTTTTCATTTTCAATTTACTGATTTCCATTATTTGCCTCCTTTTTTCGTCGCCAAAGTTATAATCGTCTGGTTATTGTCGGTGAAGTATTTCGCCGCCATTTGGCGAATGTCTTCGGTTGTAATCGAATCATACAAGGCAAAACTTTTATCAATCGTTTCCGGCGAGCGGCGAAGCGCAACGTAACGCGCCAGAGTTCCGGCAATCGCGTCATTGCTGTTCATCGCCATCGAAAAACCGTAACGCATCCGCGAGCGTGTTTCCTCCAACTGCTTTTGCGGGATTGTTTCCGCGGCGAAGCGTTTGTAGGTTTTTACAATCTCATCACGCACGTAATTTAAATCTTTCACATCTTTGACCTGCGCCGTCACTGTGAAAAGTTCCGGGTCAATGTGATTATCGGCATCAGGCGAGATGAAAACAGCTTTTTGTTCTTTAATCACGAGCCTTTGATACAATTCAGAATTATCGCCAAAGGCAATGGCGCTCAGCAAATCGAGCGCGGCTTTATCCTTTTCAGTTTCAGAAAAAGCCGGCGCGCGGTAAGCGACCATCACAATCGGCAGCGTCGCGGAACTCCAATCAATATGCTTGCTGCG
>Ga0208736_1000380_pt1 | contig 13025 bp, 11 predicted proteins | sample AntDryMetagUQ255_FD_188090 | JGI IMG/M metagenome (GOLD analysis project Ga0208736, IMG submission 188090) | Polar desert microbial communities from Antarctic Dry Valleys - UQ255 (SPAdes) | ecosystem: Environmental > Terrestrial > Soil > Desert | place: Antarctic Dry Valleys | collected 2008-12-31 | reverse complement strand
TCGAGCACCTCCTGTTCGTCGCGCAGCAGGAGCGCGGTCTCGGCGATCGTCCGCTCCACCGCCGGCGAGAGCTCGGCGAGCGCCGGCAGGATCTCGTGACGCACCCGCGCGCGCGCGAAGCGGCGGTCGGCGTTCGAGGGATCTTCGCGCCAGGCGAGACCGCGCGCCTCGCAGTAGGCGCGCGTGTCGGCGCGGGTCACGCCCAGGAGCGGGCGCACGAGTCGTCCTCGCCGCGTCTCCATGCCGAGCAGCGCGCGGCGGCCCGGCGAGACCGCCAGCCGGTAGAGGACGGTCTCGGCCTGGTCGGAGGCGGTGTGGGCGGCGGCGTAGTCGCCGCCCGACCGCGCCACGAGCGCCTCGGCGAGGCCGTAGCGCGCCTCGCGGGCCTCGGCCTGCAGGTTGCCGCTCGCCCCCGGCGCCGCCGCCGCGAGGGACACCCGCTCGACGGTCAGCCCCACCCCGAGCCGCTCGCAGAGCTCTCGGCACAGCACCTCGTCGCCGTCGGCGCCCTCGCGCAGCCCGTAGTTCACGTGCAGCGCCGACACTCGTGCGCCCAGGCGCACGCAGACCTCGAGCAGACACACGGAGTCGCCACCGCCCGAGACGAGCACAAGCAGCGGCTCGCCCGCGCGCACGAGCGCGCTCGCGCGCGCTGCCGCCAGCGCCGGCTCGTCACCTTCCCGCGTGCGCGCTACTCCTCCCCTCCGGCGCCTGCATGGCCAGCGACAGGACCCGCGGCTCCGAGAAGCCCTTGAGCTTCACCTGGCCGATGTCCTCGAACTCGAGGTGGTCGAGCCGCTCGACGGTCTCGCGCACCGCGTCGGTGATCAGCACCTCGCTCCCCCGAGCTCGCGCCACCACCCGGGCGGCCAGGTTGACCTCGCGCCCGAGGTAGTCGCCGTCGCGGTAGATCGCCGCGCCGCTGTGGACCCCGATCCGCGGCGCCGGGCGCTCGTCGAAGAGCGCCTGGAACCCGACCGCCCACTCGCACAGGGCGCGCGGATCCTGGCCCACGATCATCACCTCGTCGCCGATCGTCTTGACGATCCGCGCTCCGTCGGGCAGCGTCTCGGCCACCGAGTCGATGAAGCGCTCGACGAGCGACAGGGCCTCTTCCTCGCCCTCCTCCTCGGTGTAGCGGGTGTACCCGGCGAGGTCGGCGAAGGCGATCGCCACCCTGACGCGGCCGAGCTCGTCGAGCTGCTCGCCCTCGCCGAGGTCCAGCTCCATGTGCCCGACCATGTCCTGCTCGACGAAGTGCTGGAGGAAGCGCCGGTGGACGTAGTCCATGATCGGCGAGGCCAGCGGGAGCAGGTCGCCGGCCAGGTTCTCCATCTCCTCGGCCATCTGGAGGCCGGGCACGCCGTCGCGCATGAGCGGCTCGTGCACGTAGAGATGGAAGAGCCGGGCCTCGGCGTCCGCGATCTGGGAGAGAGCCTGGCCGTACACGCGGGCAAGCTGAAGAAAGGCCACGAGCGGGTAGCCGGCGTCGAGGACGGACGAGATGCACTGCAGCGCCTGCAGATCCTCCTCGCTCGGGTTCTCGAGCGCTTCCGAGGGCAGTCCGAGGCTCGTCCACAGCCGCTCGATCAGCGAGACCTCGAGCCCGGTCTCCTCGGCCACCTCGTCGATCGAGCGCTCTCCCTCGCGAGGGGGGAACAAGTCCTCGATGTAGCCGTAGGCGAGCCGGCCCTGGGAGGTGGCCTCGCGGATGCGCTCGAGCGAGTGGCCGCGCTCGCGCAGCCGCCCCACGATCCGGGCGTGGGCGACCGCGGACGGCGGCCAGTCGTCGATCTGGCCGTCGAGCTGGGGGATCACGCCCGAGCGGACCCACCGCCGGAGGGTCTCGGGCTTGACGCCGGCCTCGTCGGCGGCCTGCCTCAGCTTCATGGTCGCGGTCCGGGCTCCTCCCGGATGGCGCTGGGCGCTCGCTCCATCGGTCTCACGCTAGCGGTCCCATGTGACCCGTCTGTGAAAGGGGCGCCGCCCCTCCCCCGCGGGTAGACTCGCGCCGCCTCGGGGCCGAGGATCGAATCGTCGCGGTCAACGGCGACCTGTCGAAGCCGGCCCTGGGGGTCGAGGACTTCGACGAGGAGATCGACTACCTCTTCCACCTCGCGGCGATCTACGACTTGGAGGCCGACGAGGAGAGCTCGCGCAGGGCCAACGTGGACGGGACCCGCCACGCCGTCGAGTTCGCCAACGCGCGCGGGGCAAAGCTCTTCCACCACGTCTCCTCGCTCGCGGTGGCCGGCCGCTACGACGGCCTCTTCCGCGAGGACATGTTCGACGAGGGCCAGAAGCTCGACCATCCCTACTTCGCCACCAAGTGGGAGGCCGAGAAGGTCGTCCGCGACGAGCTCGACGTGCCGCTGCGGGTCCGGCGCGGGCTCAGCGCCCGCCGGGCGCGAACGCCTTGGCGAACGCGAGCGCCGCGCGCGGGACGTCGCGGCGGGTGCGGTCGAGGGCCTCGCCGAGCGCGGGCGCGCCGTTCTCGTGCAGCGCCTGACCGTGTCCGACGAGCAGCTCGCGCGGCGCCAGCTCCCACAGGACGGCGGGCGGCTGCGCGCGCAGGAAGGGATGGACCCCGAGCGGGCGCCCGCCGACCGCGAAGTATGACGCCGTCCCGACCGCCTCAGGGATCACGAAGGCCTCGTGCTCGCCCCACCACAGCCCGACCTCACGCCATCCGGGCAGCCAAGTGATACGCCTGACCTCGAAGGGAGACCCGGGCAACTGCTCGGGCAGGCGCAGGTGGGGAACCCCGTAGCGCCGCGCCAGCGACACGCAGTCGCGCGGATGGCGGTCGAGCAGCTGGAGCACGCCGACGACCTCGCCGAGGGCCTCGGCGGCTCTCAGGGCGGCGTCGTCGGCCATCGGGTCGACGAGCCAGACCCTCCCGTCGGCGGCCAGCGCGTGGGCCGAGCGCTCCATAGGCTCGCGAGCGGTCCAGGTGACCGCCCAGGGCAGGCGGTCGTCGACGTGGAACTCGGGCATGCTCGCGGAGAAGCGGCGCGGGGCCGGCCTACTCCTCCAGGTGCGGGTAGCGCTCCTCGACGAGCTCGCGGTAACGGGCGAAGATCGGCTTGGTGATCGGAATCAGCGACAGCGCCTTCTTCACGTCGCCCGAGGTCTTGATGCGACGGCGGGCGATGGCCATGGCCACGTTCTCCTCGCCCTGGAAGTAGCGGTTGGCCACGTCCGCGTTCATCTTCATGCCCACGGCCGGCTCCCAGTCGACCTCGTCGGACCAGACCCAGCGCAGGTGCTGTCCGTCGGTGATCTCGGGCGCGTGGGCGATGTTGACCACGAGGTCGACGTCGGGAAACTCGAACCGCTGCGGGGTCTCGGCCTCGCGCAGCCGCGGTCCCATCTCGTCGTCGGTGCTCATGATCTCGAACACCTGGTCCATGACCTCTTGAAACTCGCTCGCGGACCGGAACTTCATCGCGCGCCAGCGTAGACGGTTCCCGGCGCGCCCGTCGCCGAGCCGCCGACCCGTCTAGATGAACGCAGATCCGCGCTCGAACACCCCTGTGAGCAGGCGGTCCTGGATGTCCGAGCGCACCCGCTCGGCCAACTCGAGGACGAGACGCCGGTCTTCGGCGGAGTCGGGACCGTAGCCGGCGGTCTCGATCGGCTCGCCGAACTCGATCCGCCAGCGCGAGGGCAGCGGGATCGCCCCGAGCGGCCCGAGCGCCGGGAAGGTCGGGGTGATCGGGAAGTAGGGCGCGCCGATCAGGCGCGCGAGGAGACGGGCGTCGGCGATCTTCGGGTAGATCTCCTCGCTGCCGACGACGGCCACCGGCACGATCGGCGCGCCGGTGCGCAGCGCGATCTCCACGAACCCGCCGCGCCCGAAGCGCTGGAGGCGGTAGCGCTCCGACCAACGCTTGCCGATCCCGCGCGCGCCCTCGGGGAAGACGGCCACAAGCTCTTCCTCCTCGAGCAGCCGGACGGCGTTGTAGGGCGAGGCCACGACCCCGCCGAGGCGGCGTACCGCAATCGACAGCCACGGCAGCTCGAAGGCCCAGCGCAGCACGAGGAACCGGGTCGGGCGCGGCAGCGGGTGCTCGCGCATGATCGCCGTGGCGATCATCGTTGCGTCCCACGGCAGGACGCCGGCGTGGTTGGCCACGAGCAGGGCCCGGCCGTGGGCGGGCACGTTGCCCACGCCGATGGCGCGCACCCGCCACCAGCGCTCGTACATCAGCTCGAGCAGGGGGAAGACCGCGTCGGCGAAGCCCTCGTCGAAGCCCCACTCGTCTTCGGCGTAGTCGCCCTCGAGGCGGCTGATCGCGGCCTCGATGGCGCCGCGCGCCTCCCCGGGGAGGGCCGCGCCCGCGCTGGCGAGGGCCTCGAGCGGGCTCACGCCGCGGGCCAGCCCGGCGCGCAGGGCGCGCAGGAAGACGACGGCCGGGCGGAGCAGGGGCCCGGTCGCGCTCTCGCCCGGCGTGCGCGGCGCGTCGTTCATCGCCCGGGCAGCAGCTCGCCGACCGCGGACACGAGCCGGCGCCCGCCCTTGGCCCGCACCCAGTCCTCCACCGCGTCGGGCGTCGAGAAGCGGGGCCTGAAGCCGACCTCCTCGGTCAGCCGCGTGGTGTCGACGGCCCGCCCGTAGCGCAGCAGCCGCCGCAGGTCGGGCGAGACGCGCGGCCCGCCGAGGCGCCGCGCCGTGGCGGTCGCGGTGTCGAAGAGCACGGCGGGCACGGGTAGCGCCGAGCGCCCGGCGCGGCGCACGAGCCGGCTCAGCCCGATCGTCCCCGGCCCGGCCACGTTGACCGCGCCCCGCACCGGCCTGCGCACCGCGGCGAGCGTCGCCCCGACGGCGTCGTACTCGTGGACGAGCTGGATCCGCGGATCGAAGCCCAGCGGCGTGGGAACGAGCGGCGGCGAGAGGTACTGGGTGATCTGGGTGTCGAGCGACGGGCCGATCGCGGGCTGGTAGCGGAGCATGGTGCAGACGACCTCGCGGTTGCGCCGTGCGAAGGCGTCGAACAGGTTCTCGATCTCACCGACATCGCGCTGGAAGCGGGTTCGCAGCGGATACAGGCGGGCGAGCTCCTCGGGGAAGAACTGGGGGGCGTCGGGCTCGGCCCCGTAGATTCCGGCCGAGCCGCGGATGACGATCGCCGCCACGCCCGCCGCGCGCTCGCACGCGGCGAGCAGCTCGAGCGTGCCGATGACGTTGATCTCGTGCGCCGCCCGCGGCGACAGGCGCGGCCCGGGCCGGCGGACGATCTTGTTGTGGATGACCGTATCGACGCCCGCGCGCGGCAACAGCTCCCCGAGCTCGCCGCCGCGGATGTCGGCCTCGATGAACTCGACGTCGCGCAAGCGCTCGCGCGGCGGACGCTCGTCGAGCCCGACCACGTGCTCGATCTCGGGATCGGCGGCGAGACTGCGGGCGATCTCGCTGCCGAGATAGCCCGAGACCCCGGTGACGAGGACGCGGCGGCCGGCCATGGCGCGCCGCTACGGGATCCGAGCGAGGGGCCGGCCCACTAAGACGCGTCACCGGCGGTGCCGGAGGAGCCGCCGGTGGTCCTGCCCCCACGGGAGCTCTGGCCGCGGCCGGAGCCCGAGCCGCCGCGAGAGCTCTGCGCTCGGCCGGAGCCCGAGCCGCCGCGAGCACCGGCGCCCGAGCTCTTGCCGGAGCGCGACCCACCCCGACCGCTCGCCCCCGCGCCGCTCGCTGCACGGCCGCTCGTCCGGCCCGAACCGCGTGCGCCCTTGCCACCGTCCCCGCCCTCGTCCAGGCGCCGCTCGATCGCCCCCAGCTGCCGCGAGATCTTGCGCAGCTCGACGCGGATCTCGTCCAGGTCCTCGTTCGTGACCAGACGGCGGTCCTCGTAGGCCTCGACCACCAGCTCGCGCACCGCCCCGGCGCTCGAGCCGGCGGTGCGGACGAGCTCGTCGACGACATCCTGGGCGCGGCCCCGGGTCAGCTGGGCCGATCCGATCGTCGCCTGGACCGTCCGATCCACCGCCTCACGGACGGCATCGGGCATCTCCCTGGTGATCGGCCGGCGCTTCGCCATCGCAGAGGCCAGTGTCCCATATCGTCCCGGCCGTGCCAGGGATGCCCACGCGGTCGCCGATCCATCTCAAGCCGGCGGCCCCGCTGGCCGAGCGCGTCCTGCTCCCCGGCGACCCGCACCGCGCTCTCCAGGTCGCCCAGCATCTGCTCGAGCGCCCGCGGATGCTCAACCACCACCGTGGCCTGTGGGGCTACACCGGCCAAGCGCCGGACGGTCTCCCGCTCTCTGTCCAGTCGACCGGCATGGGCGGCCCGAGCACGGCGATCGTCGTCGAGGAGCTGATCGCCCTCGGCGCTCGCTCGCTCGTCCGCATCGGCACCTGCGGGGCGCTCGACCCGTCCCTCTCGCTGGGAGATCTCATCGTCGCGCGCGAGGCGCTCGTCGCCGACGGGGCGAGCGCCGCGCTCGGGGCGGAGGATCGGGTGCGCGCCGACGAGCCGCTCAGCAGCTCGCTGGCGCGGGCGGCCTCGGCGCGCGAGGCGACGATCGCCTCCGCGGACCTCTTCTACGACGACCGTCCCGGCGCGGCGGCCGGCTGGCGCGAGCGCGGCGCGGTCGCGGTTGAGATGGAGGCTGCGACGCTCCTGCGCCTGGCCGAGCTGCGCGGAGTCCGCGCCGGCTGCCTGCTCGCGGTCACCGATCTGCTCGATCCGGGAGCGGACGACATGCCGGCCCGCCACGTCGAGCGGCTCGGCCGCGAGCAGATCGAGGCGCTCGGGCTGCGCCTCGGCGAGGCCGCTCTGGCGGCCCTCGCGGCCGAAGCTCCAGGCTAGGAGCGCCGCGAGGGCGCGGAGCGCTTGCGAGCACCCGCACGCGCGGGCTGACCCGCGCGGCCAACCGTCAGCCGCTCCTGGCTGCGGGGAGGGAGGCCATCAGCGGGGGTCAGAGCCTCTCGCAGCGCGGTCAGGTCGCGGCCGATCTCCTCGAGGCGGGCCTCGACTCGCGCCTCGACTCGCGCCTGGCCGCCGGCGTCCGCCTCGGTCGGCAGAGCCCCGAGAGCCTCGATCCGGCCCTCGACCCGGTCTAGCGAGTCCTCGACGCCCTCGAGCCGCTGCGACACGGAGCGCAGCCGTCGCGTGAGCCGCTCGATGTCCGCCGCTGAGGGGATGCCCAGCGCTCCCATCGCCGCTTCTTGGGCCTGCACGGCCTTCTCGCGCGCCGAGAACGCCCGTGAAATGGCTCCCGCGACGACCTGATTGCCCACCAGCTCCTCGGCGAGGCGCCCGAGGGCCTCTTCGCTCTGGCGGGAGAGCCGGTCGACGATGCCGCGGTCTTCGCTCGCGTCCGAGGTCACGCCGTCAGCGTATCGGAGCGCTGTTGAGACCCCCGCCGGCACCATCACCCCCTTTTCAATGCCTAATCCTCGACTAAAGGGTTAGCTTGGTACCTCGGGACGCGCTTCCCACCTCAACCAAGGTTCGTTACGCCCGATCAGGCCCTTTCGAGTCGAGGATGGCCGGGACGCAAGCGCTCGATTCCGTCCTCGGAGCCCACGGGAGGTGACGAAAGGGTGAAGGATCGGCACCTACATGCCGATAGGGGATGAAATCCCTCCTATCACCCTTTACCATGCACGAACTTTGCCGGCCTGACAGTTACCTGTGATCTCTCCAGCCTCCACCAGCGTGATGCCCGTGAGCAGCGGTTCTGCTACCTTGCGCCGCAGTCTGACCGGCCCGAACGCGGGTTTCGAGGGAGCGGGATGAGGAAGCGATCGATCTACGGCGTCCTTGTGGGCGCGCTATTGGCCGCGCTGTTGCTCGTGGTGGGCACGGTGGCCCAAGGCGGCACAGGGTTGCCCGCGGACGTCAACTGCGCCGTCGGCGCCACGGATTCCGCGTGCCCTCAAGAGTCGCCCGCGGCACTGCCGGAGATCCGATGGATGGCGGCTAGCGTCGCTTCACGCCGATCGCGCCGGAGAAGCGGCTCCGCGAAATGGGCCGCCGGGTTGGCGCAAGTTTGGGCGACTGGGACCGTTTACGCTCGCATGAGACGTCTTGCGCTTGTCGCCCTGTGTGCGCCCGCGATCGCCTTGGCGGCCCCCGCCGCCGCCTCTGCTGACCTGATCGACGCGACGCTCACCAGCAGCGTTGCGCAGCAGCGTGTTTGTGCGGCGCGGCCGGCGTCGGGAGCGGGGGTCGTCCAGCGCACCGTGACGGCGACGGCGAACGGGCTCGTCCGCGCCAGCCTGTCGGGCGCGGGGAGCGGTGATTGGGATCTCGCCGTCTTCGACAAGAGCTCGGGGAAGCGCGTCGCCGGGTCGGCGGCCTTCGGCACAGTCGAGCTCGCCGAAGGCGTCGCCGCGCTGGGTCAGGTGCTGCTCGTGCAGGCGTGCCGGCGCACGGGATCCGGCGATACCGTGCGATTGAACGTCAGGTCCGTCCCGCTGCCCGCCCCGACGGGCAGGACGATCCAGCTCGTGCGCGTCGCGCTGCCGACGCCGGCATCGCGCGGCACGCTCGATGCGACCGGGCTGGACCAGACCGAGCATGCGACCCCCACTGCGCAGGACGTGATGGTCTACGGGTCCGCTGAGCTGCTGAAGCTCACGAGCGCCGGCCTGGCGTATACCGTGATCACGCCCGACGTCGTCGCGGCGGACCGTGCGGCGCTCACTGCGGCTGCGCCGGCGGACGTCAAGACGCTGCCAAGCGGGCGCGCCAGCTATCGCTACCTCCATGAGTTTCAGTCCGACATGAAGGCGCTCGTCGAGGCTCACCCGACCCTCGTGAAGTCGCTCACGCTCAACCATCCGTCGCTGGAGGGGCGTCCGGTCGAGGGAATCGAGATCACGCAGAACGTCGGCGCGAGCGACGGCAAGCCGGTCTTCCTGCAGATGGGCGTCCATCACGCTCGCGAATGGCCGTCGGCCGAGATGCCGATGGAGTGGGCGATCGACCTCGTGAAGTCCTACGACGGCGACCAGCGCGTGCGCGACCTGCTCGCCAAGACACGCGTGATCGTCGTGCCCGTCGTCAACCCGGACGGTTTCAACCTCTCGCGGGAATCGCTGGTGGACTCCCAGCAGCCGATCGTGGACCCGAGCTTTGCCTACAAGCGGCGCAACTGCCGCGTCCTGGACGGCGCCCTGCCGCGCGTGGGCGATTGCGGCCTGCAGAGCAACCGCAACCTCGGCGTGGATCCCAATCGCAACTACGGCGGGCTCTGGGGCGGCCCGGGCGCGAGCTTCTTGACGACCAACGACACCTATCGCGGCACGGGCCCGTTCTCAGAGCCCGAGACACAGAACGTGCGCGAGCTGGTCTCCTCGCGGCAGGTGACGACGCTGATCACCAACCACACCTACTCCGACCTCGTGCTGCGTCCCCCGGGCCTGAAGTCCGAGGGCGACCCGCCGGATGAGCCGATCTACAAGCAGCTCGGTGACGCGATGGCGGCCGAGAACGGCTACACCAGCCAGAAGAGCTTCGAGCTCTACGACACCTCTGGCACGACCGAGGACTGGACCTACTACGCCACCGGCGGCCTGGGCTTCACCTTCGAGATCGGCAAGGCCTCGGACGCCAACACGCTGGTCGGCGTCGGCTTTCACCCCGCCTATCCGGTCGGCGTGATCGCCGAATACCACGGCAAGTACCCCGGCGGCGGCGGCAACCGCGAGGCGTACTTCAAGGCGCTGGAGAGCACGGCGGACACCCCGAGGCACGCGATCCTCGAGGGCACAGCTCGGCCGGGCTCGCGCGTGCGGCTGCACAAGGAGTTTCAGACAGCGACCTCTCCGGTGATCCAGCCCGACGGCTCGACGAGCAACCCGATCCTGTTCGCGGACGTCCTCGACACGACCATGACGGTCGGCTCCGACGGACGCTTCGAGTGGCACGTCAATCCCTCGACGCGCCCCGCCGTGGCCAAGGAGAAGCGCACCAGCGAGGTCGCGCCCACCGCGGCGCGGACGATCGACATCTCGTCGGCCGAGCCCGTGCTGCCGCCGGCCGCCGGCTCGACGGACGCCGCCGGAACGAAGGACTTCGCGTTCGACGTGACGCCCCAGGCGGCGCGCCAGATCCTCGCCCAGATCGACGGTGCCGACGGCGACGACTACGACCTCTACCTCTACAAGGGATCCAAGTCGCCCGCCAACGTCGTCGCCTCCAGCGCCAGCTCGACCGCCGACGAAACGATCGCCTACGACTACCCCGAGCCCGGCCAGTACATCCTGTCCGTGCAGAACTGGCTGGCGAGCTCAGGCTGGGCCGGCAAGCTGCAGGTGTTCGGCTCCGTGCCCGGCAGCGAGACGATCGTCCCCGCCGGAATAGAGGCATGGACGGTCAGCTGCTACAAGCCCAACGGCAGGCTCGCGGGCACCGAGCAGATCGTCGTCGACCGCGGCAAGCGCAAAACCGTCACGGCCTGCAAGGAGGGCGGCAAGCAGCCGCGGTAGCGCGCACGCGCTGACAGTCTCAATCCGGCAGCACCGCGTCGCGCCCCATCTGGAGGCATCTACTTCGCACTGAGTGTCGCTTGTCGCGCATTGCACAAGCGTCGGGGTGGCGCCCGAGTTCGTCCCAGAAGCAGAAGCCAGCCGGCGTCGGGGCGCCTGGAGTTAGGACGTTCGACGCGCCATGCCTCTGACGTACTCGAGCAACCCGACGGGGTCGTGTGCGACGGAATCCAGCTTCCGCTCGAAGCGGCGCGCACGGTACGGCCGGAGAGCCCGATCGAGCACGCCGCTGTCTGGAAGAGCGCGCGCGATACCCCAGCAATCGCTGAGGAGAGCGCGATGCTGCTCCGGGGAGGGCACCTGTGTCATCAACGGGATTCTGCCAGCTCCACACCGCCCCGCGGACGCGAACGGCCACCCGCGTTCACCCGGGTCCGTCCACGCCTTGGTGAGCTGCGCGCTGAGCGGGCTCCACGGCGTTGCGGCACTGCTCCTTCGAGGCACGAAGAGCAGTTCTCTGCTCGTGTGCTCCTGGCCATCCTCGAGCGCCGCACGCAGTGGCCGTATCATCGTCTGGAGCTCTGGCGGCGTCATGCGATGAGCTAAAACCGCAATCTGTCAGAGTTCAGACCTACGCCCCCGCGCGGATCCGGGTGCGCCCGGTTTGTTAGACGAGGAGGCGGTGCGGCACTGCCGATGCCGCGCCGCGGCAACGTGAGCTCCGGGCCCGCAACCGACTGTAGGGGTGGCCGCTGGTAGACGCGTAGCCCGCCGCCCGTCGTAACCACGGCCTCGTCGAGGTCGGGGAGCGCGGCCTCTGCAACTGCCCATGACGGGTCGGCAAGACGCTGCAGGTGGCAGACGATGCGCCCGCCGCGGCGCGAGCGATAAGGCATCGTCGCTAGGTACGCGGCGTCAGCGACATCATCGTGCGTCGCTCGGTCTTGCGCGCCGATGCGAATTAAGCCTCGCTCGCCCTGCTCAAAACGCAGGCCGGCGAGCTGGCGCAGTAGCTCAGGGTCACGGGGAAGGATGAGCTGCCCGCCCTCCAGCAGGCTCAACAGGCAGCCATAGCCGGCCGTCTTCGTGGCGCTCGTGGTGGCGATCATCGCCCACGTCTTGCGCGACCGCCCGCGTAGCCGGCGGTACAGCTCCTCCGAGGGGCCGGCGCCCACACCATTGGTCTCGCTGACCACGAACGCTGGATCGCACTTGGCCGCCGCGACGTCGCCGATCACGCCGTCGACGAGAAGCGGCGTCGAAGCCGGCCATACGTGGGGCGCCAGCGTGAACACCGGGCGCTCAAGACCAGGATTCAAGCCGCGCGCTGGCAGCCGGTAGACAAGCGCGGCGGCGCTCCGGTCATAGCTGACTCCGTAGTCCAACGCCAGGATCGGGCGAGCCGGCGGCAACATCTCGCCCAGGACCGGCAGCTCGATATCGGCGGTCTGGCGCTCTAACAGCTCACGCGTAAACAAGCTCCCGACCGCGTCCGACCACTCGCCGAGAACCTCGGCGGCGAACTCCGCCGCCGACACGCGATGACGCTGACGCTCGAGGTAGGCGGCATCCAAGCCCGGGTTGACAGTGTGATCCCACTGAAACGATTCGACGTCCGGATCGCCGTCACGGCCACGCTCGAAATGAGCACGAAAGAAGTGCTCGACGCCGCCCCACGGGGTGCCACACAACACGACGCGCGAACCGTTCGCCTTCTCATCGAGCGCCACATAGCTCGCGGCCGTCCAGACCTCAGACGGCACGAATCCAGCCTCATCGACCACGACGAGCTTCACGTCACGGCCATAGCCTCGGACCTGCCTCGAGCTCGACGGCAGCGACACAATCACCGATCCGTTGTCCAAGGTGATCCGGCTCGCGAAATCGTCAACAACCGAACTCGCGGCCACCCGCGACGCCGCCAACGTCGCGCCCAGCTCCTGGGTCACACGCCGCGCCGCATCCTGCGTCGCCGACAGCACGATGACCTTGACGCCACGCTCACGAAACGCCGTCCAGGCCGCCAGAGTCTCGATCAAGGTCGTCTTCCCCGTCCTCCGAGCCGCGGCGATCGTCGTGATGAACGCGCCCGACCGAGCCGCCCGCACCTGGTGCCGCCACAACGGACGCCGCAGCACCCGCTCAGCGAACACCGCGACGTCATCCCGCGGATCGGTCACAGCCCGCCCCGCCCCGGCCACGCCAGCAGCCGCAAACCCCGAAGCCACGACCGCCATTCATCATCCGAGGCGCCCACCGGCGGCACCCGCTGATCGGTCGCCGCGAGCCACCACCAATCAAAGGGCGGCGCTCGACGAGCTCGAGCTCCTCGTCAAAGGGAATGGCGACGAGCACGTCGTGGCCATCGGATGCCGGCCACGGCCCGCTTATCTCACTCATCGCTGCTCCTTCTCGTCGTTGTCGTCAAGCTCGACGCCGGCCTGCGCGAGCAGTTCGCGCCGCCGCGCGCGGTTCGGCTCGCTCATCGCCGACGCGACGCTCGCCGTGCGCGTCAAGTCCAGGCCAAGCCGTGCGCGGCTCGTGGGCGTCATGCCAAGCTCGGCGAGGTAGCCGAGCGCCTC
>Ga0208736_1000379_pt1 | contig 13039 bp, 14 predicted proteins | sample AntDryMetagUQ255_FD_188090 | JGI IMG/M metagenome (GOLD analysis project Ga0208736, IMG submission 188090) | Polar desert microbial communities from Antarctic Dry Valleys - UQ255 (SPAdes) | ecosystem: Environmental > Terrestrial > Soil > Desert | place: Antarctic Dry Valleys | collected 2008-12-31 | reverse complement strand
AGCACAACGCCGCGGCGCTAGCCTTCGGGCATGTCGATCGAGGTCGCTCGCAACATTGGGATCGTCTTGGCGCTGGCGCTCGTCGTCTGGCTCGTGCCGGGTGGCGGGGAGGGCGCATCGGTCGTCCAGCAGGTGCTGAGCGCGGTCTTCATCGTGATGATCGTGCTGATCGTGGGCCGCCTCTACATGCAGTTCCGCGGCGAGATCTTCAGCCTGGGAGATCTATGGCGCTTCGCGCTGTACGCCGCCATCGGTGTCGCGATCGTGACGGTGGCGGGCTCGCGGCGGTTGTTCGAGACTGCGCCCGGCACGCTCATCTGGTTCGCGCTGATTGCCGCGGCGTCGTACACGCTGTACCTCGTCTGGCAGCAATACCGCTCGTACGCCTGAGCGCGCAGCGGCGCAACAGAATCACGGGCCGGCTGCAACACCTACGTGTAGATCCGTAACGCGCGGCGCGTCACGGTGGCTGCATGCCCCGCGCGCGCTCAGAAGCCGGCCAGGCGAGCGTCGAGTTCGTCGCGCTGCTGCCGCTGGTGGCGGTGCTCGCCGGACTGCTGTGGCAGGCGGTGGTGGCCGGTCAGGCCGTGTGGCTGGCAGGGTCGGCAGCGCGAGCCGCGGCACGGGCGAGCGCGCTCGGCGCTGACGCGCGCGCCGCCGCTCGCGGCGTGCTGCCCCGGCACCTTGAACGGGGGCTTGTCGTTGTCGAACGCCCCGGGGGTCGTGACGAGGGGGTCCGCGTCGCAATCCGGGTTCCGTCGATCGTCGGAGACATGCGCCTGGGCACCGTTACGGCACGCGCGCGCCTGCGCGATCAGACGCAATGAGCCCCCGCCGCGGATCGACGCAGTGCGGACAGGCATCGGTCGAGCTCGTGCTGCTGGCGCCGCTGCTCGTGGCGGTCGTGCTGGCGGTGGCGCAGCTGCTCGCGGCGGGCGCGGCGTCTGAGCTGGCCGTCCATGCCTCGCAGGCGGGGGCGACGGCGCTGCTGCAGGGCGAGGACCCGAAGGCGGCGGCGCGCGACGCCGTGCCGCGCTGGTCGCGCAAGCGCATGGACGTCACCGTGCGCGGTCGCAGCGTGCGCGTGCGCCTGCGCCCGCCGTCACCGATTCCCGGGATGGGCGACATGCTCGCGGTCACCCGCCAAGCGGACGCCGGACCGCCGCCATGAGCCTCCTGCGGCTCGTATGCGAGCACTTCGTGGCTCCCGCCGATGCTGCTCGGCCGGTGCCGAATCAAGGCTTCGGCTCCGCCGGCGAAGACCCGGAAGAGGCGTGCGCGGCGATCGATCCGCGCACGCCTCCCGGAGTCGCCCTGCTCTGCGGACCGGCCGATGCGTCGCCGCTCGGGGCGGCGCTGGGGCTCGTGCTTGCGCGCAGGCATCGCAGCGCGGCGGTCGTCGTCTGCCTCTGGAGCGGCGAACGGGCCCCGCGCGCCGCTTGGCGAGCGCCCGCGTTGCCGGCCGCCAGGCGACTTGCCCTGGGCCTGCTCGCGCGCGGTCATGACGCGAGGGGAGCGGGGCGCCTCGTGACGGTCAGCCTGCCGGCCGATCGCGATGAGGCGGCAACCGCGGCGCGCCGCGTCGCAGCCGCGGCAGCGTCCGCGGGTGGCCTGCCGACCGTGCTCGCGCTGGGCGGGCCGCGCGTCGCCGCCTTCGACGAACTGCTGGCCGAGCAGGATCTCGTCGTCGTGGCGACGCGCAGCGGCGCGGCTCCCGCGCTTGCACGGCTGGCCGTCGAGGGCCTCGCCGCCGAGGCGGTCTGCACCTGCGCCTGCGAGGTGCCCGGCGCGCCGCAGGCGCGCGCGCTCGCCGAGGCCGGCCTGCTGCTGCTCCCTTCAGCGCGGCGCGCGCTCGCGGGTCCGATCGGAGCGATGTCGTGACCGATGGTCGGCGACACGAACGCGGCCAGGCGACGATCCTCGTCCTTGGTATCGCCATGGCCGTGCTGCTCGGGGCGTTCCTGCTCGGCGCGATCGCACGCGGGATCGGTGTCGAGGGCGAGCAGCAGCGGGCGGCGGACCTTGCCGCGCTCGCCGGCGCGCGCGCCCTGCACGAGGCCTACCCGCGCCTGTTCGAGCCGCCGGTGATTGCCGGCCGACCCAATCGTGCGCACCTCGAGCGCGCCGAGTACATGGCGCTCGGCCGGCGCGCCGCCGTCGCCACTGCGCGGCGAAACGGCGCGCGCAACGTCAGCGTGAGCCTGCCCGACGCAGCGACGTTCGCGCCCGTGCGCATCCGCGTCGTCGTGCGCGACCCGATCGACGCCGGCGCGGGGAAGGCCGTCAAGGTCGCCGCCCGGGCCGAGGCCGAGCTGGCACCCCCGTCGGAAGCCTCGCTCGCGCAGCCGAGCGTCGGCCAGTACGCCGGGCCGCTCGCGCACAGGCAGGGCAAGCCGATGCGTCCCGACGTTGCTGCCGCCTTTGACCGGATGGAGGCCGCGGCACGCTCCGACGGCGTCGCGCTCGTCGTCGTTAGCGGCTTTCGCTCCAACGCCGAGCAGGCGGCCCTGTTCGCGCGCCACCCCGACCCGAAGTGGGTCGCGCCCCCGGGGCGCTCGCTGCATCGCCTGGGAACCGAGCTCGATCTCGGGCCCGCGTCGGCATACGGGTGGCTGGCGCGTGATGCCAAGCGCTTCCACTTCGTCCAGCGCTACTCCTGGGAACCCTGGCATTACGGCTACACCCTCAACGCGGGCACCTCGTCGGTGGGCTTCGGCGCGCGCGCCTCCGACGGGGAGCGCAGCAGCTCGCTTCCGTCGTTCGTTCCCGCCCGCTTTGCCGCGCCGATCGCGCGCGCAGCGCGGCGCTGGAACGTCTCCGCCGCACTGCTCTCCGCCCAGGTCTACGCCGAGTCGAACTTCAATCCGTTCGCGCGCTCGCCCGCGGGGGCTCAGGGAATTGCGCAGTTCATGCCCGGCACCGCGAAGTCGATGGGCCTGCGCAACCCGTTCGACGCCGACGCGGCGATCGACGCCCAGGCACACCTCATGCGCGATCTCCTGCGCCGCTTCGGCGCCGTCCCGCTCGCGCTCGCGGCCTACAACGCCGGACCCGCCCCGGTCGCCGCCTGCGGCTGCGTTCCGCCGTACAAGGAGACGCGCGGCTACGTCGCTCGCATCCTCGGCCTGCTCGGCGGCGCCGGTGAGGCGATCGCGGGCGGCGGGCTCGAGGTGAGGCTGGTCAGGTGAGTGAGGCCCGTCAGCCAGCCGGGCGCTGCGTGCGCTCGACCATCACCGACGTCGCCTTGACCGTCGCCGTCGCGCGGTCGCCCTCGATCAGGCCGAGCTCTTCGATCGCGTCGCGTGTGACCGCGGCGGTGACCCTGAACGGGCCGGCCTCGATCTCGATCAGGCCCATCACCCCGTCGACCTCGATCGAGCGCACGATGCCGGGGAAGCGGTTGCGAGCCGACAGCGAGTCGCCGGTCTCGTGGCGCGGCGGGTGGGGGAGCAGCCGCCGGACCTCGTCGGCCGGCACGAGGCGGCGGTTGCGCTCGTCGCGGCTGGTCTTGATCTGGCCCGTGCGATCCCAGCGGCGCAGCGTGTCGATGCTGACGCCGAGCGCCTTGGCCGCCTCCCCGAGGGTCATGTCAGCCATCGCAGGGCAGGATCGCGTGTCGAGCGGATGCCATTTGCGCGGAGTCTGGCAGCACAGGAGCGCCAGGTGCCGAAGGGGTTAGCTGCTGTTCGTCACCGCGCGACCAGGGGTGTGGGCAACCGCACCCCTGAACACATGCTGGCTCGATGGCTTCGTGATGAATGTCGCAAGAGACTGCGCGTATGCCGTCGCTGCTTCCGCACCGCAATCGTCGCGCCGCTGCCCCGCCGCCGCGCGACGTCTGGACCGCGAGCCGCTTCGTCAGCGCCGATCCTCCCGAGGTGCTCGCGTCGCTGACAGATCCCGAGCGGATCACGCAGTGGTCGCCCATCGACTTCGAGGTCGACGGCCTGCGTGGCCGCCGCCTGCGTCCGGGCAGCCACGCGATCGTCAACGGCTCGCTGGCCGGCGTCGCCGCGGAGTTCGAGATCGACGTGCTGCGCGCCGACGAGACCGGTTTCGATCTGGAGGCGCGCGGGCCAGTCGCACTGGACGTCGCCTACCGCATCACCCCCGACGCCGGCGGCGCCACGGTGCAGGCCGAGATCAAGCTCGGGCGCGAGCGCGGGCTCAATGCGCGCGTGCTGCGCGCCGCGACCGGCGCGCTGCTCAGCGGCGGTGCTCTGGACCGCGCACTCGGCCGCCTCGCGGGCGACCTCGACGAAGCTGCGCTGCTGGCGGCGTAACGAGCGTCGGAACCAGCGCTCAGACAGGTGTAGTACGTCGAGCCCTAGGTGAGCCCGGGCACGCGCCGCGGTGGCCGATCATCGTCACATGCACCCCACGACTTCTCCATATCGCACGTCCGCCATCGCTTCGCGCCGCGCGAAGCGTTTCGTGGCGCAGGCGACGCTCACCGCCTGTGCCGTCACCATGCTCGCCGCGCCGGGCGCAGCGTCCGCCGCCGATGTCCTCATCGCGCCGGATCCTGCCGTCGACGAGGTCACCGCCCTGGACAAGACCGTCGTCTGGGTGAGTGGCAAGTTCGGCAACCAGGTTCTTATGCAGCGCAGCCCCAGCGGCGTGATCGCGCGCGTCACGGGCGCGCCGGGAGCGGCTTCGTACCGCACGATCGACCTCGGCCATGACCGTAAGGGGCGGCTCGTGCTCACCTACCAGCGGTGCTCGAATAGCTCGTGCAAGACGTTTCTCGACAACCTCTCCGGCACGCGTGCCAGCTACAGGCACCTGACGCTAACCCGCTGTTCGCTGACCACGGCCCCGGCCGTCTGGCGAACCCGGCTGGCCTACGGCCTCATGTGTCGCAAGCCCAACAAGCAGATCGACGACAAGCGCTCTGGGCTATATGTCAAGACCGGCACTGCAAGCCCGAAGCGACTGCGCTCGCCGCAGGAGGCGGTGAAGTTCGGCATCTCGAACATCAGCGCGGTAGACCTGCGCGGCACGCGCGTCGCCGCGATCGTGGCCGACGTCTACGAGTACGCGTTCACCCAGTCGGTCCGCGGGACCGGTCTGCACTCGCTCAGGGTCGCCTCTTCGGAGGGCGACAGCGGCGCGCACGCCACGGGGCTCGCGCTCGGCGGCAGCGGCGTCATGTGGGCGCTGACCGACGCTGAGCATGCCGGTGATCCCAACCAGGCGATCATCTGGAGCGTGCCGATCAGCTGCCGCGAGATCGAGCGGCTCATCAACCCGGCCGGTCCGAACCAGGCGGACGGCTTTCTCGCGACGGACCTCGCGGTCGACGGCTCCAGGCTCTACCTGGTGGTGCCGGGCACGGGCATCGTCACCCACACGTTCGCGCCCGAGGGCGCGTGCGTGCCGCTGACCTGACGAGCAGTCCTAGCGGCGCGATGACGGAGGTGCGGCCGATTCGCCCGGCCAGCTCTCCGTCATCGCCTTGCGCAGCCGGTCATCGGGCACGAACTCGAAGCGCAGCACGTGCAGCGTGTCGGGATCGATCTCGATGCCCCGCTGCGCGAGCTCGGCGCAGATACGCTCCCAGGCCTCGCGCCGAACGCCCGTCGGCGCTTGGCGCAGGCGCAGCGACATCTGCACCGACAGCTCGACCGCGGACAGCTTCGTGCGCTCGATCCGCACCGTCGTCGACTGCTCCTGCGGGTCGTCGACCTGGTCGCCCTTGTCGGTTCGCGCGAACAGGCGAATCCACACCGTCGCGAAGTCGGGGTCGTCGTCGGGGGTGCGCCGCAGCGAGGCGGTCGCGCCGATGTTGCGCACGCTTGGCATCGGCGTAACGGTATTGGGCCGCGTGCCGGCCTGCTGTGTCAGACGAGGTTGGCGACGGCGGCGGCCGCCGCCTCGAGCGCGTCGTCGATGTCCCTGCGCGTCACATCGAGGTGCGTAACGGCGCGGACGAGCGTCTCGTCGAGCGTTCCCACCAGCACGCCGCGCTGCTGCAGCGCCGCGACCAATGCCTCCGCGTCGGGCACCGAGAAGACGACGATGTTCGTCTCCACGGCGTCGAGGTCGATCTCGACGCCGGGAAGCTCGGCGAGACCCTCGGCCAGAATGCGCGCGTTCTCGTGATCCTCGGCGATCCGCTCGACGTTGTAGTCCAGCGCGTACCACGCGCCAGCGGCCGCGATTCCGGACTGGCGCATTGCGCCGCCGAGCATCTGCTTGTAGCGCCACGCCTCGTCGATCAGCTCACGCGAGCCGGCCAGGCAGGCGCCGATCGGCGCTCCCAGCCCCTTCGTGAAATCCAGCCAGGCGGTGTCGAAGCCGCGAGCGAAGTCGGCTGCCGAGACGCCCGTCGCCGCCGTCGCATTGAGCAGCCGCGCGCCGTCCAGATGCGTGCGCAGGTCATGCTCGGCCGCGGCCGCGAGCACGTCCTGGATCCGCTCCAGCAACCACACTCGCCCACCGCCGACGACGACCGGCTGCTCGACGGAAACCAGGCGCGTGCGCGGGGCGTAGCGATCGGCCGGGTCGCGGACCGCCGCGCGCACGGCGTCGCCGTCGAACATCCCGTGGGAGCCCGGCAGCAGGGTCACGATCGCGCCGATGATCGCGCCCGGCGAGCCGCTCTCGTACTTGAGTGGGTGCGCGTCGGATCCGATCAGGACCTCGTCGCCCCCGGGGCGCACGTGCAGCCGCCAGGCGATCAGGTTGCACATCGTCCCGCTCGGCAGGAAGACGGCGGCCTCGTGGCCGAGCAGCTCGGCCACGCGCTCCTCGAGCGCCAGCGTCGTCGGATCCTCGAAGCGCTGCTCGTCGCCGACGTTGGCGGATGCGATCGCCGCGCGCATCCCCTCGCTTGGCAGCGTCTGCGTGTCGCTGAAGAGATTGATCACCGTCGATCAGGCTACCCCCGGTCGTCCGTACCCTGACGACCGGGGCGCGCCCCGAGGTTTTCGCCGTTGGAGATGGTGCTGCCGGACTGGCTGCGCCCGTTGACGACAACGAGCGTTCCGGTGCGACCGCGGCGACGGCCGCGACCGTCAGCATGATCCAGTTGCACAAGGGATTATCTGGACCGGGCGAGTCTCTCCGGTTGCGAGCGGCCGCGGAGGTTTTCGACCGGCGGCGCCTATCCTCGATGGATGGTCACCACGCCCGCATCGCGCCGTCAGACGCGCTTGCGCGACGAGCGCCGCAGCCTGCCCGACGGGCCGGGCGTCTACCTGTTCCGCGACGCGAGCGGCAAGGTCATCTACGTCGGCAAGGCCAAGTCGATCCGCAAGCGCGTCGCCGGGCATTTCTCGAAGGCTGCAACGAGAGGCGCGATCGAGATGGTGCGCCTGATCTGCGAGATCGACTTCCTGCTCGTATCCTCCGAGGCCGAGGCGCTGCTCACCGAGAACCGCTTCATCAAGCAGTACACGCCCCGCTTCAACGTCCGCCTGCGCGACGACAAGTCCTATCCGTTCCTGGCGATCTCGATCGACGAGGACCACCCGCGCGTCTACTTCACGCGCGAGCGCCATCGCCGCGACCGGCTGTACTTCGGGCCCTACTCCAACGCCAAGCGCGTGCGCGGGACGCTCGACCTGCTGCAGAAGGTCTTCGCCTTCCGTTCGTGCGGCGGCGTCGAGCCGGGACGCCGCAGCGGCTCGCCCTGCCTGGACTTCTACATCAAGCGCTGCGGCGCGCCGTGCGTCGGCTACCAGTCCAAGGAGGAGTACCGCGCGGCGATCGACGGCGTGATCGACTTCCTCTCCGGTCGCTACCGCCAGATCGAGCGCGACCTCGAAGGGCGCATGAAGCAGGCCTCCGAGGCGCAGGAGTTCGAGCAGGCGGCGCTCGAGCGCAACCGCCTACGCGCGGTGCACCACCTGCTCGAGCGCCAGCGCGTCGCCAACGAGTCCGTCGGGACGCTCGACGCGGTCGCCGTGGCGGTTGATGGGACCGACGCCAACGCCCAGGTCTTCCAGGTCCGCGACGGCGTGCTCGCCGACCGCCAGTCCTTCTACCTCGCCAACGAGACGGGCGGCGCGGTGGGGGAGGTGGCCGAGGAGTTCCTACTGCAGTACTACGGCGACACGATGGCGATCCCGGCGCAGATCATCGTCCAGCGCGAGGTCGAGTCGTGCGGGGTCCTCGGCGAGGCGCTGACCGAGCGTCGCGGCGCGCGCGTCGAGGTCCGCGCCGCCGAGCGCGGCGACAAGCGCCGCATCCTCGAGCTCGCCGAGCGCAACGCGCAGCTTGCGCTCGATCAGGAACGCCTCAAGGAGGAGCGCCGCCGCCAGCAGCGCGTCGAGGCGCTCGACGGGCTGCAGCAGGCGCTCGGCCTCGAGCAGCTGCCGCTGCGAATCGAGGCCTACGACATCTCCAACCTGATGGGCACGAACACGACCGCGGCGATGGTCGTCTTCGAGGGCGGCGCGCCGAAGAAGAGCGACTACCGGCGCTTCAACGTGCGCACGACGACCGAGGGCGTGCCTGACGACTTCGCCGCGATGGCCGAGGTGCTGTCGCGCCGGCTGGCGCGCTGGGAGTCCGAGCAGGACCTCAGCCCCAACGACCCCAAGCGCAACGAGTCCTTTGCGACGCTGCCCAGCTTGATCGTGATCGACGGCGGACCGGGCCAGCTGTCGGCCGGTCTGCGGGTGCTGCAGGGCTTTCGCGACCGCGGCGTCGCCGTGATCAGCCTCGCCAAGCGCGTCGAGGAGGTCTTCCTGCCCGACCAGCGCGCCCCGCTGCGTCTGGCGCACGACACGCCCGAGCTGCAGCTCCTGCAACGCCTGCGCGACGAGGCGCACCGCTTTGCGATCACGCACCACCGCGGGCGGCGCGACCGCCAGATGACGGAGTCGGTGCTCGATGGGCTGCCGGGTGTGGGGCCGGCGCGCAAGCGCGCGCTGCTCAAGCGCTTCGGCTCGCCCGACGCGATCCTGGGCGCGTCGCGCGAGGAGCTCGAGGCCGTCCCCGGACTTCCGTCGAAGACCGCAAACGATCTCTACCGCTACCTGAATAGAACATCCGGATGACCGGATCACCAGGCAAGATGGATGCCGTGAACGCCCTGGCCATTTCCAAGGACGCCGCGGGGGACTCCGTTCTGGAGGACCTCGTCGTCATCACGGGCTTCTCCGGTGCCGGCAAGTCGACGGCGATGAACGTCTTCGAGGACACCGGCTACTTCTGCGTCGACAACCTGCCGCCGGAGATGATCCGCGGCCTCGTTGAGCTGCTCGTCCACGGCGGCTCGAAGGTCCGCCGTGCGGCGGTCGTCTGCGACGTTCGTGGCGGTGAGCTGTTCGACGCGCTCAGCCCGATGCTCGACGCGCTGCCCAAGCTCGGCATCGCCCATCACGTGCTGTTCCTGCAGGCCGACGAGGACACGCTGCTGCACCGTTACAAGGAGACACGCCGCCGCCACCCGCTGAGCCCGACCGGCTCGGTGACGCAGGGGATCGCCGCCGAGCGCAAGGCGCTCGAGCAGTTCAAGCAGCGCGCCGATCTCGTCGTCGACACGTCGGGCACGAGCGCCGCGACGCTGCGCCGCCGGATCGTCGAGGAGTTCCTGCCGCGCCAGACGCGCACGAAGCTCGCGATGACGTTCACCTCGTTCGGCCACAAGCACGGCCCGCCGCGCGATGCGGACATCGTCTTCGATGTGCGCTTCCTGCCCAACCCGCACTGGGTGCCCGAGCTGCGCCCGCTGACCGGCTTCGATCCGCAGGTCGTCGAGTACGTCATGCGCGAGGGCAAGCTGCAGGCTTTCTATGACCGGCTGCACCCGCTGCTGGACTGGCTGATCCCCGAGTACATCGCCGAGGGCAAGGCGCATCTGGCGGTCGCGATCGGCTGCACCGGCGGCCGCCATCGCTCCGTCGCGATCGCCGAGGCGCTGGCCAAGCGCTACGGCGAGCGCGATGATGTCGACATCGAGGTCGTGCACCGCGACGTCGGCCACTCCGCCCGATGACAGCAACGTGACAGCCCGTCATAACTCGACAATGATCTCCGTCAATCCCAATCGGAAGCGCCTCCGATGATCGTCCACATCGCCTTCGAGGTCTCCGACCTCGCCCGCTCCGCGCGCTTCTACGACGCGATCTTCCACGCGCTTGGCGCGCGGCGCATGTTCGAGACCGACGGCGCGATCGCCTACGGCCGCGACCAGGAGCAGGTCTGGATCGTCGCGCGCGGCCGCACGCCCGGTCCCAGCTACGGCCATATGGCATTGGCAGCCTCCGGCCGCGCCGCAGTGAACGGCGCGCACGAGGCCGGCCTCGCCAACGGCGGCCGCGACGACGGCGCGCCCGGGACCCGCCCGCAGTACGGCACGAACTACTACGCGGCCTATCTGCTGGACCCTGACGGTCTGCGCGTCGAGCTCGCGGCCGGCGCGCACTGAGCCTCCCGGACCATGGCGACGTCAGGATCGCTCGCACGCCTGCGCTCCGGGCGCGGAGCCGGCGTCGTCGCGCTGTTCTCGGTCACGCTCTTCTTGAGCGCGGCGCTCACGTTTCTCGTCCAGCCGATGTTCGCGAAGTTCGTGCTGCCGCTGTTCGGCAGTACGCCGGCCGTCTGGAACACGTCGATGCTGTTCTTTCAGACGACGCTGCTGCTCGGCTACCTATACGCGCACGAAAGCTCGCGTCGCCTCGGGGTTCGCCGGCAGACCGCCGTGCATCTCGCGCTGCTGCTCGTGCCGCTGCTGGTCCTGCCGCTCGGCGTCCCGGACGGCTGGGACCCCTCCGGCGACAGCAATCCGGTGCTGTTGCTGCTCGGCCTGCTGGCGGTCGCGGTCGGGCTTCCGTTCTTCGTCGTCTCGACGACCGCGCCGCTGCTGCAGCGCTGGCTGGCCAGCACCGATCATCCAGCGGCCGCGGATCCCTACTTCCTCTATCGCGCGAGCAACCTCGGCAGCGTGCTCGGCCTACTCGCGTATCCGCTGGCCGTCGAGCCGTCCCTGCGCCTCGCCGAGCAGGGGACGCTGTGGTCGGCGGGCTATGCGCTGCTCGTCCTGCTGGTGCTCGCGTGCGCCGCCGTGGTGTGGCGCTCGGAGGCGGTGGCGCCGGAGCCGGAGCCGGATCCGGCGCCGGCGGTGGACGCCGAGGACGCCGAGGACGCCGAGGACCCCGAGGACCCCGAGGCCGAGCCGGAGGACGCGCCCTCCGCAGCGCCTGGCCGCTCCACGCGCAACCAGCGTCTGCGCTGGGTCGGGCTGGCATTCGTCCCGTCGAGCCTGATGCTCGGCGTGACGACCGCGATGACGACCGATGTCGCGCCGGTCCCGCTGCTGTGGTCGCTGCCGCTGTCGCTCTACCTGATCTCGTTCATCCTCGTCTTCGCACCCGGTTCGCGCTCGGACGGGCTGCGGCGCGTGATGGTGTTCGCGCTGCCGGTCGTCGTCCTCACGGTCTCGCTGACGCTGCTGCTCGAGGTCCGCGGGCCGCTCTGGCTGATGGTGCCGATCCACCTGGTCGGCTTCTTCGTCGTGGCCGTCGTGTGCCACGGCGAGCTGGCGCAAGACCGCCCGCCGACGCGCAGGCTGACCGAGTTCTACCTCCTGATCTCGCTTGGAGGAGCGCTCGGCGGGGTCTTCAACGCGATCGTGGCGCCGGCGCTGTTCGACTCGCTCGCCGAGTACCCGATCGCGCTCGTGCTCGCGGCCGGCTGTCTGCCGAGCCGGGCGCCGCGGATCCCCCCGAGCCGCTACGTGCGCCGGCTGGACTTCGCGTTGCCGCTCGCCCTCGGGTTGACCGTCGGGATGATCGTGGCGCTGATCGAGCTCACGGACCTCGGCGCCCAGCAGTACGGCAATATGTTCGCGTTCGGCCTGGCGGCTGGGATCGCCGTCAACTTCATCCGCCGCCCGCTGCGTTTCGGCCTATCGGTTGGAACGATCCTGCTGGCGGTCACGCTGGCCTCGAGTCCGGACGACCAGGAGCTCCATCGCGAGCGCAGCTTCTTCGGCGTCTATCGCGTCACCGCGACCGAGGGCGGCGACCTGCACAAGCTCGTCCACGGAACGACCACGCACGGTTCCCAGGACTTCTCGCCGGGCCGCGAGCGGAGGCCGACGAGCTATTACCACCCTGGTAGCCCGATCGGCCGGCTGCTCAGCTCGATGCCCGCGGACGTGACGTCGCGCGCGGCGATCATCGGCCTCGGCACGGGCTCTGTCGGCTGCTACAGCGAGCCGGGCGAGCAGTGGACCTTCTATGAGATCGACCCGACGATCGAGCGGATCGCCAGGAACCCGCGATTGTTCACCTACCTGCGTGTGTGCGCCGGAGACTTCGACGTGGTGCTCGGCGACGCCCGGCTCAAGCTGACATCGGCCGCCGACCGCCGCTATGGGCTGATCATGGCCGACGCGTTCAGCTCAGACGCGGTACCCGTCCACCTCCTCACCCGTGAGGCGCTCGCGCTCTACCGCTCGAAGCTGCGCGACGGCGGGATCGTCGCGTTCAACGTGTCCAACAGCTACGTGGAACTGGAGCCGGTCCTCGGAAACCTCGCGCAGGACGCGAAGATGGCCTGCGTCGCCCAGAACGACCGTCGCAGCGGGATGGACGGCAGACCCGATACGGACGGCTCGAACTGGGTTGTGATGGCGAGACGCAGGCCGGATCTGAGAGCCGCCGCCTCCGACCGCCGCTGGCACGACTGCAAACGCTCGCCTGGCTCCGCCCCGTGGACCGACGACTACTCCAACCTGCTCGGCGCACTCGATCTGAGCGGCTGATGCCTGTCAACGCCCGCGGCCATACGATGAAGTCATGAGCGTCGTCAAGATCAACGCGATCACGGTTCCCCGCGAGCGCTTCGAGGAGTTCGAGCGGCGCTTCGCCGCGCGTGCGGGCAAGGTCTCCAGCTCGCCCGGCTTCGAGTCCTTCGAGCTGCTGCGTCCCAACGACGATCGCGAGCTGTGCCTCGTGATCACCCGCTGGCGGTCCGATGAAGACTTCAAGGCTTGGGTCGCAGGCCCGGACTTTGCGGCGGGCCACGCGCAGCACCGCACGGAGGGGCCGGTCGGGACGGCCAGCGAGCTGTGGTCCTTCGA